>Ga0208989_10000609_pt1 | contig 10721 bp, 15 predicted proteins | sample MedBloCAOM3_M1_FD_187852 | JGI IMG/M metagenome (GOLD analysis project Ga0208989, IMG submission 187852) | Forest soil microbial communities from El Dorado National Forest, California, USA - Mediterranean Blodgett CA OM3_M1 (SPAdes) (version 2) | ecosystem: Environmental > Terrestrial > Soil >...
GCGTATCGCCGATCTGCTTCCGGTTGAAGAGGCAAGTCTGCTCGCGCGTTCCGACTAACGACCAAGCTCACCTGCCGCGGCGGCCGGGGAGACATTGAACTCCGAAAACGCTACATGCCGCCGCGGTCAGGTGCAGCGTTTGGTTCGGCCGCACGACGCTACCAAATCTGCTCTAGCGCCCTTTTCCGGCCCACTCGCACGGGACCCCAAACCCAGCAGCCTCCCCCCATGTGGCGATTCGAATATGCGTACCCCGATGTGCCTTCCTTTGCAGCTCGCCGGAGCCCAAATAATTGCTACTGCACCTGACTAAGCGCAGTCATGGCTGCCAGCGAGTCCATATAGTCCCGCCATTGCACGATCTTTCGGCCCTCGATGGTAACGACCGAGATGAACCGGTTGTCGTATGAGGAGCCGGTCGCGACAATTTTACCATGGACATCGTATTCGATGATGACAACGCGAGGGTCCTGCGATCGGTGCACGACGAGCCCGTCAGCGCCGTGGAGGACGATGTTGTTGCCGTAGCCCGCATAGAGTGCCATCAGGGCGTCACGACCACTAAGTGTCTGGGGCCATCCGGGGAAATGATATCGAAATTCGAACTCCGCGTCGTCGGCGATGGTGTCGAAATAGTGGTCGCCGTCGACCAGGCCGGCCAAACCCTGCTGGACGATGTCGAAGAACGGGTCGAGCGCCGTGAATGCCGCGTACTTGGGATCGGTCACGATTTGCTCCTTGGTTGTTGCGTGAGTTAGTTCAGGTGAACGAAGAACCCACGAGTCGCCTCTGCCGCCGAACGAGAATTAGACAGATTTATTCTGCCTAATCCAGTTATAGACGGCGAAGTTGGGAGGAAACGCACGCGGGCGAAGATATTCATGCAATTCGTTTGAAACAAGTCTGGAAAGCAACGCTCAATTGCAACAGGAAGCGCCGGCCTCGGCGCGTCGGTCGCGCGCTTTGCAGGTGGTTTGTGGTGGACGCAATTGCACGCGAATCGTCTTTTCATCCTGGGTAACAAGATCGACATCGTAATTGGACGGGAAGAAATTCTCGTCGCCGTACTCGATCCGGATCTCAGCCTCAGGATCAATCGCAATCATTCCGCCGACCTTGTCGTAGATGCTGAGAAATGTTTCTGCCGTCATGAAGTCGTCATCCGCCTCTTGTGGGACCCAAAGCTGCACGATCGTTTCGTTCCAACGATTCTTTTGTCCGCCGCAATCAACTGTGTCGAGCGATCCCGCTTTCAACTCCGTTAGATGATAACCGCTGTGAATGGTCGTGCCTTCATCATTCACGAACACGAGCTGCTTGTCCGTTGAGCGGCGAAGAAGCGTGATGAACTCGGAAGTCTTCATGCGATCACCATAACGCCGACGGCGCGCGTTCGCCATTGCGCCGGGTGACATCGCGGGCCAAACTGATCCTATGAAAAATCGCACGAAAATTCTGTTTTCGGTCCTGGCCGCAGCGATCTGCGCGGTAACATTTGCGGCGGACAAGCCAAGCTGCAAAGAGAGCGGCAAGAACTGTCCCATGAACGACGGCAAGGCCTGCAATTGCGGGAAGAGTTGCGAATGCGGTAAGTGAGCGGAACGTCGCGCTCCTGAATCCGTTAAGATCGTAGAAGATCAAGAGCACGGGCCGGATTCACGAGCAACATTCGCTGCCGGAAATGGCAGCGCGGCCTTCTTTGATCAAGAATGGGATCAGCGCCAGCGCTGCCACGCTGTCGAGCCACCACCACCCCAAAATACGTGTGGCCGCGAGCCCAACTATCAACACGATCGAAAGATAGCCACACATAATTGCTTCGATCGCGTCGGCTCGCAGCGCTCGCGAATTGAGTCTAGCCGCGACTTTCAATTTGTAGCCGGCAAGGATCGGCATCCCTATTTTCGCAACCAACCCGATCAGAATTCCCCAAGCGCTTTCGTGCGTGTCTGTGACGCGATGCGCTACGAAAAGTCCATAGGCCGAATTGAAAACGACGTAGAGGACGAGGAAGTACAAAGTATTTCCAACCCATTTGGAGGCACGCCGTTCCACTGCCTCGACGCGCGTCTCGTCCGCGGTTCCGCCTGCCTCTACGCGCAAGCGCCACAGGAGGACGCCGGCGCTAAAAAGTTCGATTAAGCTATCGATTCCGAATGCTTCGAGAAGAAGACTCTTCGACACCCAACCAAGAAGAAGCGATGCCGCTCCTTCAATCGTCATCCAGCCTAACGTGATATACGTTAGCAGCAGCGCGAGTCGCACATCGTCAGCTCGTTCACGCGTCTGAGGCTCGCCTGGTCGTTCTAGACCAGGTTCTTGGATTCTTGCAGACATGATCGCTCGCACGTGCCGCATTCAAGCTGCACTGTTATGTGATCGATACCAAATCGGTCATGCAACTCGTGTTAAATTCGATCAATTTTCACGAACGATCCGCCCCATCGTATATCCGGAATACGTTATAACTTCTTTGATCTTCGCATCACTGAGCGTTTTCCCAGGCTTGGTGGTAATCGTGACGAGTTTCTTGGGCAGATCGACCTTCACGGTATTCACTTCAGGTTGCTTCCGGAACGTCTTTTCGATGCCCGTCGCACAAAAAGCGCAGACCATCCCGTTGACAGTGGTCCTAATAGTTTCGGCAAAGGCCGAGCCTGATAGCCCGGCAAGAATGACAACTGTTAATATGATATGACGCATACTATTTCCTCCTTCAGAATTGCACGGTCCAGTTGACCATGACGTGTTCGTTGCTGCTGTATCCGACCTCGAGCCAGATAGTTTTATAGAAAAAGCGCAAAACGGGCGTGACGACGAAGTGATCGTTCTTGGCGGGATGATGATCCGCTCGGATCAGTAGCCAGGTGTTGAGGTCGTCGTAATTGGCGAGATAAGGTGCAAACCCCGCATACGCTCGCTGCCAAAACGAACTCTCGATGTCGCCCGCATACACTAGACGCGGTTCATAAGAGAAGAACCAGCGCCGCGTTTCATAATCGGCCAGCAATGCGGCCCAGGCAGCAGGCTGGCTGTTGCTACCCTGGCGCGCTATCCCCGCGCCGGTCATGCTGAAAATATTTCCCTGCCCATCCGGTAGGTTCCATCGTTTGATCAGAGTGTTGAGCTCTGGTCCGGCCATATAAAACTCTCTCTGGTTGATCTCGTATTTCGCGTATACCCCGAGGGCAAAATGCGGGTCGAAGGTGTAGTCCACCGAGAGGGTGTAGCCGGTCTCATCGTTTTCCTGCATCACCATCGTGCCGCCGACATAAGAAAGCGGCTTGGCTTGCGCCGGCAGAGCGGCAACAAAAGCTAAAACTAAACAAAAGAATAATCGGTAAGTTGTTTTCATTGGTCCAAAGAGTTGAAATTGAGATTCCAGGCATGCCGACGAATGGGCACACCTCCGGCCTCAGACTCTTTGGATCAGACGAGACGGATGCAGATCAGCGCGAGCGGCGCCGGCGAATGCGCGATGAACTCCGCGCTCGAGAAAATGGGCAACTTGGTCGTCGCGGCGTAATCCAGCAGCGCCCCTGCGAGAGTCGCAGGTAAGGCGGCGGTGGTCTGTTGATTAGAACCCGACTTTGCCAACGGCTGCACCGGCGGCGCAGTATTTTTCTGTGATGTCTCACAGCAGGTCTTGTTTGCACAGCACCCCGCATTGCACGCCTTTTCGCTGGGCGCATTGATGAGGATGCACGAAGCCGCCGAAGGCTGGGCCGGCGCGACAAAAAGCGCGATGCCAAGCACTGCCGACATGCCAATCCTACTGAACATCAGCTGTTTCATAGCACGATCGGCGACGGACGTCGAGTCGAACCGACAGATCTGCGGTTTGGTTATTGGAATCTTTGCTTTGACGGTGTGTCTCCTGCAGTAAAGTAAGCGCATGCAAACGGTGGCTGCCCGATTGCTCATCTGTCTCCAGATGGTGTGCGTGGCGTTGTTCGCGCCGGTCCTCCCTATGCAGGCGGAAAAGCCCGCCATTAGGAAATCAAATGACTGCTCTGAAATTGTCGCTCGAGAAAGCCGATGTCACGGGTGTCCGTCGGATGCAGATACACAGGATTCCACGAGGAGATCGACATGTTGTTTCGCTCAGCATTGCTGCGTGGTCCTTTATCTTACAAATGCGCAGCCCTTTATCGCGCAAGAGCTGGTTCTCGGAACAATCAACGGACACGATGAGCATGCATCAAAGCGTGCGCATCGACCGCCTGTTCCGCCGCCGCGCGTAGCGCCGGTTTGATCGCATTGGGCCTCGCCCCTCGTGGCGAGGATGCATCTTAACTTTCAACAAGGAGGAGTAATGAAATACATCCTTTTGATCGTAGCGATCGCGGGCATGCTCGGCACGGCTTCGGCCACGTCCGACACCCCTGATTGCTGCGGCGGTGGCGGTATCTGCTGCATGGGCGGCTGCTGCGCCGAGTAAGAAGTAAAACGGAGCCCCGTCGGAAAACCGGCGGGGCTTTCGTTTGATGTTACGCAATCGTCACACGGAAAGCTTTGACTCTCTTCCGCGCCATGCGCGAGCCTATCGGTCAGTGAAAAAGAAGGTCTTGTTCATTTGCGTGCACAACAGCGCCCGAAGCCAGATGGCGGCGGCGTTGCTCAACAAGATCTGTGGTGAATTCTTCGAAGCGCACAGCGCCGGGCTCGAGCCAGGCGAATTGAATCCGCTCGCCGTGGAGACGTTGCGCGAAATCGGGATCGACATTTCAAGAAACAAAACGCAAGCCGTGTTTGATGTTTTCAAAACGGGTCAGCTTTTTCCGTTTGTCATCACTGTTTGCAGTGAAACAGAGGCGAAGGGCTGCCCGATCTTTCCCGGTGTGACCACGCGTTTGCATTGGCCGTTTCCCGATCCTTCGAAACTGACGGGCGCGGACGAAGACAAACTGGAAGGAACGCGGAAGATCTTGCGAGAGATCGATCGAAAAATCCGGCAATTCTGCGACGAACAATGCGTCAGAGAACCGCAGTCGTGAAGAAGCTCGCGCGGGACGAGCCGGTCGTAAGATCAGCATCCGGCACTGTCACGGTTTCGTCACTCAATCTTCACGCTTCGTAACATGACTCCGTGCTCGTGGGAGGGTAAGCGAACTCCTATGAAAAATACCTTACACTGCCGGCTCCGCGCCTTTCGAGAAGTGAGCCGTCAATTCATGGAACGCGAGGCGCGGCCGTCGTTCCTGGTCGAACTTCTCCTTTTTGTGTTGATTGGAGCGATCAGCGCCTGGCCGATCGTCTCGGCGACCGAAGCACTTTCGAAATCGATCCGATAACAAATTATTTAGCGGCCCGGCTTTGTCTCTTCACCCGGAACTTTTTCACGAACGGGAGGAGCGTCCACGTTGTCGGTGTCGCTTTCGTCCGCGGCTTTGAAGACGGTTTTGCGCGGTTGCTGACTGACCCGCTCGTTGCCCTCAAAGGAGCTACACCCCGCGATAAAAACTATTGCCAGGATTGCAACCGCGAAGGAAATCACTTTCACTGAGCCAAGCTTGGACGACTCGGATTTTGAAAGCAACCGAAGATGAATAGCCACACGCGAAATGGTCGCGAGATTGAGCGCAAATTCCTGGTCAGGCGATTGCCGCCAACACTGAAGCGGTCTCGCCGCTATATGATTGCGCAGGGCTATCTTTCCGCCGAACCGGGGGGCAGACATGTGCGGCTGCGAAAGAAGGGAAAAGTGGCCTCGCTCACTTTTAAAGTAGGACGTGGAAATGCGCGAGAAGAGCGCGAGATCCGGTTGAGTCCCAAACAGTTTTCTGCGCTTTGGCCGGCCACAAGGGGGAGAAGATTACGCAAGGTCCGTTATGAGATCCCGTGGAAAAGACACAAGATCGAGGTCGATATTTACCGCGGTGAAAATAACGGCTTAGTCGTCGCGGAGGTTGAATTTCCAAGTCACGCCGCCCGCCAGCGCTTTAAACCACCGGGCTGGTTCGGTCGCGAAGTGACCGGCGAAAAGCGCTATAGCAATCTGCGGTTGGCCACGGAATAGGGAGTCTTTTCAAAGCGATGAGCTACCGATTCAAATCGGGTGAAGCGCTTGCTGGCGGATTGAAGAGAATTTTTCACGAGGAGATTCAGTCAGCCCTCAAAGAGACAGAACGTTCGGCTGGAAAGCGGGGCGAGGCCGTGCACGAGTTTCGCAAGCATCTCAAGAAACTGCGGGCCGCATTGCGTCTGGTCTCAGACGAAGTCGGGAAGGCCCGATATAAACGGGAAGACCGCTGTGTGCGCGAGATTGCCAAAGTGGTTTCGGATCTTCGCGACGCGCATGTCCGGTTACAGACCGTCATTCAGCTTCGAGAAAAATTTGGCGCGAAAGCTTTCGGCAGAGTCTTTCAGCGCATAGAAGACTTGCTCGCGCTAGAAGCGGATAGTTTTTCCGCGGCGACGGCCGGTTGGGAAAAACAGGTTGTACGAAAGCTGAAGGCGTTGGAGAAGCGGTTGGCGAAGTGGCGTCTTCAGGATATCGGCTGGAAACAGATATGCGGCGCGGTCACGCACACATATCGTCGCGGCCGCGATCTATTGGCCGAAGCGCTCAAGAAACCGAAGCCGGAGAATTTCCACACTTGGCGACGAGAAGTGAAGGAGCTCTGGTATCAATTGCGCCTGCTGGCGCCGCTCAACCGCGTGGTGCTTGAGGAAATCGCGCGAGACGCAAGAACTCTGGGCGAGCTGCTTGGACAACAGCATGACTTTATTTTCCTGCTCTCGCGCCTGGACCAGGAGCGTGGCGACAAGTCGATGCAACGCGAACGGGTGAGATTGGAAAAGATCATTCGAAAGCGTTGCAAAAAGCTGCAGCGTGATGCCTCCGAACTAGGTCGCCGTTTTTATGCGGAAGCGCCAAAAGCTTTCGCGAAACGAATTTCGATTTTTATTGATGAATGGAAGCCTTAAGCGAAAAAGGATGCGGCAACTGACGCGCCTACTCCAGCGCCTTTTTACAAATGGTCGGCGACAATAACCAAAGAAGCTGACCTTTCATTTTGTCACGATCGAGCCGCACCCGGGCCACACCGGATTTTTTTAGCTTAACGTCACCACCGGTCAATTTCTTGATGACACGACTGAAATCCGGTTCGTGCCCGACCAACATGACGATGTCGATCTTGTCTCCGGACAGAAGTTCTTTGAGTTCGCGAACGCCGAAACCGTTGGCCAGACACTCCGATGTCTTGAGGGGCAGGTGCAGATGCTCGACTGCGATGTCGGCTGTTTGAGAGGCCCGCGGCAAGGGGCTTGTAATGATCTTCTGCGGCTTGACGCCAAGCTTGGCCAGAAAAGCCGCGACTTCGTGCGTTTCCTTCTTGCCTTCATCGGTCAAGGGCCGGTCGTCATCATCACCGCGCCAGTTTGGCCAATCGGCCAGGCCATGCCGGAAGAAAAACAGATCGAGTTTCGTGTCGCCCATTTGCCTAAATGATCTTCCAGGCGGGACGGCCCGTGCGCGGATCGCGCTGCCAGAGACGCTGACCGCCGGTGAAAGCATTGCGATTGTGACCGAGTTCAGCGCCGGCGGGCAAATCCTCGAGGAGCTTGGCGTTGCCGCCCCCGAGCACCACATAGTTTGCGATGAACGCCTGTTTGAATCCGGCGACCACCCGGTGAACTTCACGCTCCCAATTCTTTGAACCGAGCCGTTCCCGGCCAGCGTCGCCCAACTGGTCCTCTACGCTCTGATTGTCGATGTACGGCAGATCGCTGAGTTCGAGCGACAGAACAGTTCGGTCCCACAGAAGAGCAGATCCAAGCCCGGTCCCCAAACCGAGAAAGAGCATGCGTCCACCATGATAGCTGCCGAGCGCCTGCATAGCTGCGTCGTTGATAATGCGCACAGGCTTCCCGAACGCCTTTCGAAAATCGAAACCCACCCAACCTTTTCCAAGGTTCTTGGGCTCATCGAGAATCTTGCCGTCCCGAACCGGAGCTGGAAAACCGATAGCAATCGCGTCGTGTTTCCAATCGGCCACCAACTTCTTTGTTTCGGCCACGAACTTGCGCGGGGTCAAGGTTCGCCCGGAACCAAATTTGCGGCGCTTGATCCGCTGCGAAATCATCAGCTTGACGTGCGAGCCTCCGATATCGATGACCAGAATTTTTTTCCTCATGGCTGCGGCAATTTCGCCACCGTAATCGGAATCAGTTTCGCGGCCCGCTCTTTTTTGGAACGAGACTGTTTTTTCGACTGACGTCGCGAACGCTCGCGAAACTGCAATTGCGCTTGTTCGCGCGGCTCTGTGCCCTCGGGTTTGAGTCGTCGATAACTTCCGTCCGGCTGCAACTCGCGCGCTTTGACGCGGTCGTGCAGGAACTTTGGCAACACGCCGTTGACGATCTCATCGCGCAGGGCCGGGTTTTCAATCGGGAAGGCAACTTCGACGCGGCGCAAGAAATTGCGTGGCATCCAATCCGCGCTGGAGAGAAACAGTTCGGGTTGGCCGGCGTTTTCAAAATAGTAAATCCGGCTGTGCTCGAGGAACCGTCCCACAATGCTGATGACACGAATGTTTTCGCTCAAGTTCGGGATCTTCGGGCGCAAACAACAAATGCCGCGCACGATAAGATCGACCGTTACATTTGCACACGATGCTTCATAGAGTTTCTCGATGACCTCCTGATCGACGATCGAATTTAGTTTCGCGATGATGCGCGCTGGTCTCCCCGCGAGGGCGTTATCGCGTTCGCGTTCAATCATGCCGATAAGGCGCTGTTTCAAATCGAATGGCGCGACCAATAGCTTTTTCAATCCGGGGTATCCGGCGAGACCGGTCAGGGTGTTGAAAACGGTCGAGACTTCCTCGGTCAAATGCGGATCGCTCGTGAGCAGACTGAAATCCGTGTAGGTGCGAGCGGTGCGTGGATGATAGTTGCCGGTGCCAAGATGCACGTAATGCCGGAGCCGATCGCTATCGCGACGCACGATCAAAAGCGCCTTGCAATGCGTCTTCAAACCGACCACGCCATAGATGACGTGCGCACCGGCTTCCTCCAGGCGGCGTGCCCACTGGATATTGACGGCCTCATCAAAGCGCGCGCGCAATTCGACGATGGCGGTGACCTGTTTTCCGGCGGTGGCCGCGTCAATGAGCGCTTCGACAATAGGGGAATCGCCACTCGTGCGATAAAGCGTAATTTTGATGGCGAGCACTTGCGGATCGCGGGCGGCCGCTTCGATAAGATCGACAATCGGATCAAAGCTATCGTAGGGATGATGGAGCAAGACGTCCTGGCGACGCAAGACGTCAAACATGTTGGCGTGCGGAGGCAGCGCCGGATCGCGGGCCGGTTGGAAGGGGCGGTCTTTCAATTTCGCAAATGCGTCATTGGCCACGAGCGGCGCGAGGTGCGTCATGGAAAGCGGGCCATCGAGCTTGTAAACGTCGGCATCGGTCAGATCGAAGAACTCGATGAGGAGCTCGCGAAAATCCTTCGGACAATCGGGTTCGACTTCCAAGCGCACGGCATCGCCCCGGCTGGAGCGTCGCAGCTCCTGTTCGATGGTGCGCAATAAATTTTCCGCTTCTTCATCGTCAATGTAGAGGTCGCTATTTCGCGTCACGCGAAAGGCATGCACGCCGTCGAGAATTAAGCCGGGAAACAGTTCGGCGATGTGGTGTTTGATGAGCGAGGCGAGATAAATGTAATCCCAAGGCTCGCCTTTGCCGCGCGGCATGGCGATGAGGCGCGGCACGACACGCGGTACCTGCACGATGGCATGGAGCGGCTCACCGCCGCGCTGCGCTTTTGCGCGCACGAGGAGGTTGTGACTTTTGTTCAAGAGCTGCGGAAAAGGGTGACTGGCGTCGACGGCCAGTGGTGTCAGCATCGGAAAGACTTCCTCTTGAAAATAACGGCGCGCCCAGGCGGCGCGTTTCGTATTGAGTTGTGCCACTTCGCGAATGCGAATGCCGTTCTTGGCCAGTTCAGGAACAAGTTCGTCATTCCAGAGCGCATACTGGGCCGCGACCAACTCGCCCACAACGCGTTGGATGCTGTGGAAAGTCTCGGTCGGACTCAAGCCATCGGGCCCAACGTCGCTCGTCTCGCTCTCGATCTGTTGCTTGATGCCGGCGACGCGGATCTCGAAAAACTCGTCGAGGTTGGAGCTGAAGATGGTCAGAAATTTTACGCGCTCGATCAATGGCTGGGTCGGATCCTGCGCTTCTTCCAGGACGCGCCGACTGAACTCGAGCCAGCTCAGCTCGCGATTGATGAAGTTTTGCGGCGCGGAAAAACGCGCAGGCTGAGGCTCATCCCGCGAAGGAATTACAACCGGCTCTTCGGCACTCGCTTTAGCAATCGCTGGCTCCACGCGGTGCGCTCGACCGTCGCTTCACGCGGGAGCAACGAATGGTTGATGGCGAATGTCTTCGGCGGCGGCGGCGTAAACCGCGTCCTCCGCGATGTTGGTCGCGTGATCGCCCACGCGTTCGAGATGCCGTCCGATGAACATCAAGTTCAGATAACCGCGGAGCTGATCTGGATCCTGGGCCATTCGTTCGATGAGGCGCCGGCTGGTCACGCGGTTCAATTCGTCCAGTTTTTCATCGCGCGGCACGACGTCGCGCCCCAGCTGCACATCTTCGCGCACGTACGCGTCCACGCTGTCTTTAAACATCGACATCGCCTCAGTGTACATCGGCACGATCAGTTCCACTTCCGGCAATGGCGGGGGCTGGTTCAATTTG
>Ga0208989_10000611_pt1 | contig 10711 bp, 8 predicted proteins | sample MedBloCAOM3_M1_FD_187852 | JGI IMG/M metagenome (GOLD analysis project Ga0208989, IMG submission 187852) | Forest soil microbial communities from El Dorado National Forest, California, USA - Mediterranean Blodgett CA OM3_M1 (SPAdes) (version 2) | ecosystem: Environmental > Terrestrial > Soil >...
CCTGCACGACGTCTTCGTGGCCAAGTTCCAATGGTGGGTGCTGCTCGGTTACGTCGCCCAGATCATGTTCACCATGCGTTTTGTGGTGCAATGGGTTGCTTCCGAGCGCGCGGGAAAAATGGTGATGCCGATCGCCTTCTGGTTTTTCTCGATCGGTGGAGGCGTGCTGCTGTTCGGTTACGCGCTCTATGTCCGCGACCCGGTTTTTATCTTGGGGCAGGGCTTCGGAGTTTTCGTCTATGCGCGCAATCTCTATTTTGAATTGCGCGATCGCCACCGCGCGATAGCTTGATGATCGGACATCATCATCGGCTATGAGTTACGCCCTGGTTGCCGCGCGAGCGAGTAATGCTATGCTGGCGCGGGAAAAAAAGGCGCTTCTTTCTCGTGCCATATGCGGGAGGCACCGATGACGCTGAGTGTCGCGACCACATCCGGACGCCGTGCCGCCGGCTCGATCGAGGTGATTCCAACCGGTGCCGCGCTCGGCACCGAAGTCAGAGGCGTCGACCTCAGGCATCTCGACGAGACGGCGTTCGCGGGCGTCGTGCAGGCCTGGCACGATCATTCGGTGGTGCTGATCCGCGATCAGCGGCTCAGCGACCAGGAGCTCATCGCGTTCAGCCGCCGCTTGGGCGATCTTGACTGGGCGCCCATCCAGGAGACCGGGCGCCGGTTCGTCGAGGGACTGCCGGAGATCTACATCGTCTCCAACGTCAAGGTGAACGGCGAGCCGATCGGCAGCCTCGGCGACGGCGAAGCGGTGTGGCACACCGACATGTCCTATCTCGACGTGCCGCCGAAGGCGAGCATGCTCTATGCGCTCGAGGTGCCACCCAGCGGCGGTAATACCTCTTTCTGCACCATGTATGGCGTCTACGAGGCGCTGCCGCCGCCGCTGAAGGAGCGCATCGCCGGCCTGAAGATCAAGCACGACGGCACCTACAACAGCGGCGGCTATCTTCGTCAGGGCGTCACGCCCACCGACGATCCGCTCACCTCGCCGGGTGCGATCCATCCGCTGGTCTGCAGGCATCCTGACACCGGTCGGCGCATGCTCTATCTCGGCCGACGCCGCAATGCCTATCTGGTCGGGCTTGGACTTCCCGAATCGGAGGCGCTGCTCAACGAGCTCTGGAAATTCGTCGATCGGCCGGAATTCGCCTGGGAACACGTGTGGCGCGTCGGCGATCTGGTTCTGTGGGATAATCGCTGCACCATGCACCGACGCGACGCCTTTGATCCTAGCAGCCGCCGGATCATGCATCGCACCCAGGTCAAAGGCGAGCTGCGGCCCGCCTGAACACCCCAAGCGAGGCACCCATGCGGCTTCCTCGCCGGCAATTTCTCCACCTCGTGTCCGCTGCGGTGGCCGTCCATGCGGCGCCGCGGTTCGCCCGGGCGCAAAGTTATCCCGATCGCCCGGTGCGCATGATCGTTCCCTACGCGCCCGGCGGTCCCACCGACGTGATCACGCGCCTGCTCGCGCAAAAACTCGCGGAGCATCTGGGAAGGCAGTTCTTCGTCGAGAACGTCGGTGGTGGCGGGGGCAATATCGGTATGGGGCGCGCGGCCAAGGCGGCGCCCGACGGCTACACCCTGCTGATCGTCAATCCCAGCTACGTGATCAATCCCACGCTCTACGACAAAGTCCCATATGAATTCGAAAAAGACTTCGATCCGGTCACGCTCGCGGTTGCCACTACATTGGTGCTCACGGTCCACCCATCCGTGCCGGCGCGAACGGTCGAGGAGCTGGTTGCTCTGATCAAGGCACACCCCGGCAAATACAGCTACGCCTCGCCCGGGACAGGAACGCCGGGACACCTGGTCGGCGAACAATTTCGACTGTCGCTCGGCCTCGACCTGGTGCACGTTCCCTTCAACAGCGCAGGGCTGGCGGTTGGCGCCTCGGTCGCGGGCCATACGCCGATTTGCTTCGCGTCGCCATCACCGGCTGCGCAGCAGGTGGTTGACGGTAGGCTGCGCGGACTCGCGGTGACAAGCAAATCGCGGTCGCAGGCGCTCCCCGATGTGCCCACGATGGCAGAGGCCGGCTTTCCGAACATCGCGGGCGACAACTGGCAGGCGGTTGTCGTTCCGTCTGGAACGCCGCGCGAGATCGTTGCTTTCCTTCATCGCGAGATCGTCAAGATCATCGCACTTCCCGACATCCAGGAGCGCCTGGCTGCGCTGGGCTTCGAACCGGTCGCCAGCGCGCCGGAGGAATTCGCCCGACGCGCGCGGGCAGAATCCGAGACCTGGGCGCGCGTGATCCGGGCTTCCAATATCAAGGCGCAGTGACGTCGGGCATTACCGGCGCGTGCTGTCCGGAACAGTCGTGATCCCGGACACTAGCTAACGCGCGGCGGCGAACGCCGCGAAGCCGCGCTCCAGATCGCCAATGAGATCGTCGATCTCCTCGAGTCCGATGTGGATACGCACCGTCGGGCCGCCGGGAGCCCACTTGGTCGCCGTGCGGATAGGCGCACAGTCAAAGGGGATCGCCAAGCTCTCGAAGCCGCCCCATGATGCGCCGATGCCGAACAGGCTGAGTTCGTTGAGGAAGGCGTTGACCGCTGTCTGTGCGACCGGCTTGAACACGATGCTGAACAGTCCACTCGCGCCCGAGAAATCGCGCCGCCAGAGGGCATGGCCGGGACAGCTTTCGAGCGCAGGGTGGAGCACACAGGCGATTTCGGGTCGCTCGCCGAGCCAGCGCGCCACTTTCATCCCCGCCTGATGGTGCTGCGCGAGCCGCACGCCCATGGTGCGCAGTCCGCGCAGGCCGAGATAGACGTCATCCGGGCCGACGCAGAGGCCGAGCGCGTGTACCGTGTCGGCGAGACCCTCCCAGGTGGCCTTATTCGCCGAGACGGTGCCGAGCATCACGTCGGAATGGCCGCCGATATACTTGGTGGCCGCTTGGATCGAAAGGTCGACCCCCTTCTCGAAGGCACGAAAATAGAGCGGGGTCGCCCACGTATTGTCCATCAGCACCACCGCGCCCTTGGCGTGGGCGGCCGCCGCGATGGCCGGCACATCTTGGATTTCGAACGAGAGCGAGCCCGGCGCTTCCACGAACACGGCGCGTGTGTTGGGCTGGATCAGCGCGGCGATGCCACCGCCGATCAGCGGATCGTAATAGGTCGTGGCGATGCCGTAGCGCTTGAGCATTCCATCGCAGAATTTGCGCGTAGGCTGGTAGACGCTGTCGGTCACCAGCAGATGATCACCCGTGTTGAGCACCGCGAGCAGGGCGGTCGAAATTGCCGCGAGCCCGGAGGGCAGCAGCGCAACGCCGGCGCAATCGGGCCCTTCGAGCGCGCGGAGGGCGTCTTCAAGGGCCTCCGAAGTCGGCGTGCCGCGTCGCCCGTAAAGATAGCGGGCGCGGCGAGCTAGAAAATCCTCGGCGGTCGGATAGAGCACCGTCGAGACGTGATGGACCGGCGGATTGACGAAACCATGATTGGCGGCAGGGTCGCGGCCGCCTACCACGAGCCGGGTTGCCGGTTTAATGGCGGAATGCGCGGGGTCGGCGTGGGTCGTCTTGGTCATAGCACCGTTCTCAACGTGGGCTTTGAGCTCGCGCGCGTGATGTCGGCGCAACGGCCAATGCCGCGACATTCGGTCTTGACCTTATGCCGCGCAAGCGTCAACCCCTTGACCGCCGTGCCCGATCGTTCTGAGATAGCGGTCAGACCACAGCGCGGCCGGCGCATGCGGTTGCACCAGGCACGCGACGCCGGCTGGGGACGCCAGCGCGCACCAAAATGGTGGCGTTATAAAACACCTTCCAATTCACGCAGATTGCGGTCGAAACTTGAAAAAGACCGTCCCATGAAAGGCTGTTCCATGACACGCGCAATCCTTCTCCTCGGTGCGACCTTCGCGCTCGGCTTTTCCGTGACGACGGCTCCCGCCCAAACGCTGAAGGTGGTGAAGGATCGCGGCTCGCTGATCTGCGGCGTCAGTCAGGGATTGCCGGGGTTTTCCAGTCCCGATGACAAGGGCAACTGGACCGGCTTCGACGTCGATTTCTGCCGTGCGATTGCGGCTGCGGTGTTGAACGATCCGACCAAGGTCAAGTTCACACCGCTTTCGGCGAAAGACCGGTTTGAGCCGCTCAAGACCGGAGACATCGACGTGCTGTCGCGCAATACGACGTGGACCCTCTCGCGCGACGTCTCCTACGGCAACTTCGCCGGCGTGACCTATTATGACGGTCAAGGGTTTTTGGTGCGCAAAGCGCTCAAGGTCAATTCAGCCCTCGAGCTCAATGGGGCGTCGATCTGCGCCCAGACCGGCACCACGACCGAGCTCAATCTCGCCGACTTCTTCCGCGCCAACAACATGAAGTACGAGGTGATCGCATTCGGTACCGCCGATGAGACTATAAAGGCCTACGAAGCGGGCCGATGCGACGTTTTTACGACCGACGTGTCGCAGCTCTATGCGGAGAAGCTCAAGCTTGCTAATGCCAACGACCACGTCATCCTGCCTGAGATCATCTCCAAGGAGCCGCTCGGGCCGCTTGTACGACATGGCGACGACCAATGGTTCGACGTCGTCAAGTGGACGCTCTACGCCATGCTCAATGCCGAGGAGCTCGGCATATCCTCTAAGAACGTCGACGAGGCGCTAAAGTCCAACCAGCCCGAGATCAGGCGGCTCTTGGGCGTCGAGGGCAACTTCGGCGAGCAACTCGGCTTGGGCAAGGACTGGGTCGTCCGCATCGTCAAGCAAGTCGGCAATTACGGCGAAGTGTTCGAGCGCAATGTGGGAACGGGTTCGAAGCTCGGGATCAGCCGCGGCATCAACCGGCTCTGGACCAAGGGCGGTATTCAGTATGCACCGCCGGTGCGGTGAACCGATAGCAATAGGCGTGGTACGCCGCGGGTTTGTGGTCGCGAGGGTCTTACCCGCGAAAGCGATCACCCAAAAATTCGAATCGTGACGTTGAAAAGCCCCGATCGCGATGGTTCCCTGGACCATTCGCTTTCGCCGATGACAGCGAGAGGAAGGGGCGATCTCGTGTCAGTCGACGCTCAGCGCGCTTTGGGTCCGCCCCGGGTTGCTCTCTACAATCGCCCGAAAGTCCGAGCGGCGTTCTACCAGCTCGTCTTGCTCGCGGCGGTGCTGTGGTTCGGGTACGAATTCGCGCTCAACGCCAAGGCCAATCTCGATGCGCAGAAGATCACCAGCGGCTTCGGCTTTCTCGAGAATGCCGCCGGCTTCGGCATCAACCAATTGCTGATTCCGTATAACGAGTCGGACACCTACGGCCGCGTATTCCTGGTGGGCCTTCTCAATACGCTGCTGGTCGCGGGGATCGGGGTCGTGCTCGCGACCGTCCTCGGCTTCCTCATCGGCATCGCACGGCTGTCGCCCAACTGGCTGGTGGCGCGACTGGCCGGAGGCTATGTCGAACTGATTCGCAATCTGCCGCTCCTGTTCCAGATCCTGTTCTGGTATCTCGCCGTGCTCGGCACCTTGCCGGGACCGCGTCAAAGCCTTTCGCTCTTCGGCGAGGTTTTCATCAACAACCGCGGAATCATCGTCCCGGCGCCGGTGGTTGGAGAAGGCGCCGGCTGGGTCTTTGCCAGCTTCGCGGCGGGCGTGATCGCGGCCATCGTCTTCGGTCTTTGGGCGAAGCGCTGGCGGGTCCGCACCGGCCGCGAGTTCCCGGTGTTGTGGATCAACTTGGGGCTGATCATCGCGCTGCCGCTTGCCGTCCTCGTTGCGACGGGCGTACCGATCGGTTTCGCGAAGCCCGAGCTTCGTGGCTTCAACTTTGTCGGCGGGGTACGGCTGATCCCTGAATTCGTGGCGCTCCTGCTCGCGCTCACAACCTACACCGCCGCCTTCATTGCCGAGATCGTCCGCGCCGGGATCCTCGCGATCCCGCGCGGCCAGACCGAAGCGGCGCTCGCGCTTGGTCTGCGTCGCGGGCTGACGCTGCGGCTCATCGTCGTGCCGCAGGCGCTGCGGGTGATTGTGCCACCCCTCACCAACCAGTATCTCAACCTCACCAAGAACTCCTCGCTCGCCGTTGCCGTGGGCTACCCCGACCTGTTCGCCGTGTTCGCCGGGACGACCCTCCATCAGACCGGCCAGGCCATCGAGATCATTGCCATAACCATGGCGGTGTATCTCGCGATCTCGCTGCTCACGAGCGGACTGATGAACTGGTACAACGCCCACGTCCGGATCGCGGAGCGGTGATGAGGGGCATGTCGCAACCCGCCTATGTCCGTCGCGCGCTGGTCGAACCCGAGCCGCCGCCGCTGCCGGGCGGGGATGCCCTGACATGGACGCGCGCGCGGCTGTTCGATGGCGTGTTCAATACCGTCCTGACCATCGTCAGCGGTGTCATCATCGCCGCCGTGGTGTGGCCGACCGTAAGGTTTCTGCTCATTGACGCAGTCTGGACGGGCACGAGCCGCGTCGATTGCCTGCCGGAAACGGTGGGCCGCGAGGTCGGCGCCTGCTGGCCATTCGTCAGGGCCAAGTTCGCCCAATTCATGTACGGTTTCTATCCGGCAAGCGAACAGTGGCGGGTCAATCTGACTTACGCGCTTGGCGCGATCCTGCTCATTCCTCTGCTCATTCCGCGTGCCCCCCATAAGGCTCTCAACGCGATCCTGTTTTTCGGAGTCTTTCCGGTCGTCGCTTTCTTCTTGCTGGTCGGCGACGTGTTCGGGCTGCCCCACGTGGAGACTCGCGTGTGGGGTGGGCTCCTGGTGACTCTCGTCATTTCGTTCACCGGCATCATTTTCTCGCTGCCGCTCGGCATCCTGCTCGCGCTTGGACGCCGCTCCGCGTTGCCGATCGTCCGCACGGCCTCCGTCGTTTTCATCGAGTTCTGGCGTGGCGTCCCGCTGATCACGGTATTGTTCTTCGCCACTTACATGCTGCCGTTTTTCCTGCCCCCTAGTTGGAAGATCGACGGGCTGTTGCGCGTGCTGATCGGGGTCGTCCTGTTCGCCGGAGCATACATGGCGGAAGTCGTGCGCGGGGGGCTGCAGGCCATGCCGCGCGGCCAGTTCGAGGCGGCGACGGCGCTCGGCCTCGGTTATTGGCGCACCATGGGTTTTATCATCCTGCCGCAAGCGTTGCGGCTGGTCATCCCCGGCATCGTCAATTCGTTCATCGCGCTGTTCAAGGATACCACGCTGGTGCTCATCGTGGCGATTTTCGACCTGCTGGGGCAGTTGCGTGCGGCCTTCGCCGATCCGGACTGGGCGACGCCGGTGACCCTGTTCACCGGGTTCGCATTCGCTGGAATGATCTATTTTCTCGTCAGCTTCGGAATGTCGCGCTACGCGTTATCCATGGAGCGGCGCTTGAACACCGAGCGGCCGCGCTGAGACAGGGTTGAGAACTTTGGGCGACGGAGGTCAAAGCACCAGCTCGGACGGATCGACCCGGCATATCGCGCTCGATATGCGTACGACCGAGAACGACATCGCGATCGAGATCGTCGGCCTGGACAAGTGGTTTGGCAACTTCCACGTCCTGCGCGGTGTCGACCTCCAGGTTATGCGGGGCGAGCGCGTCGTCATCTGCGGCCCCTCAGGCAGCGGCAAGTCGACTTTGCTTCGTTGTATCAACCGCATCGAGGACTGGCAGCGCGGCCGCGTGATCGTCGATGGCATGGAACTGACTGAAGACCTCAAGAAGATCGACGAGGTCCGCCGCGAAGTCGGCATGGTGTTTCAGCAGTTCAACCTGTTTCCCCATTTGACGGTGATCGAGAACTGCACGCTCGCGCCCGTCTGGGTCCGCAAGCTGCCGAAGAAGGAGGCTGACGAGGTCGCCCGGCATTATCTCGGGCGGGTGCGCATCCCGGAGCAGGCGGACAAGTATCCGGCTCAGCTCTCCGGCGGCCAGCAGCAGCGGGTCGCAATCGCGCGGGCCCTGTGCATGCAACCGAAAATCATGCTGTTCGACGAGCCGACCTCCTCGCTCGATCCGGAGATGGTGAAGGAGGTGCTCGATACCATGGTCGGGCTCGCGCTCGACGGCATGACCATGGTGGTGGTCAGCCACGAAATGGGCTTCGCACGTCAGGTCGCGAACCGCCTGGTGTTGATGGACGCCGGCCAGATCATCGAAATGAACGAGCCCGAGGCCTTTTTCCGCCATCCGCGGCACGAGCGCACCAAACTGTTCCTCAGCCAAATATTGCGCCATTAGCTGCAAAGCCGTGCGACGAGCTGCAACAGAGTTGTTGCGATGTACCGGGCTTTTGTCATCTCTCCCATAGACAGAGCATCGCACGGTGTTGCACCCGAGCGCGTGCTGGCGTACCCGCTGGGTACGGAATGGAGAGGCGCGCCAATGGCCAAAGTCCGGATGACCGACAGGTTCGTTGCCAGCGCGCAGGCTGGGGAAGCCGGCCGATCGGACTACTTCGACGCGGTGACCAAGGGTCTTGTCCTTCGCGTCTCCGCGGGCGGCCGCAAGACCTGGACGTTCTTCTTTACCTCCCCACGGGACGGCAAGCGGGCTCGTGTCGGTCTGGGCTCCTACCCCTCCATGAGCCTTTCCGACGCCCGGGGCAGGGCCCTTGAGGCCGCCCGCCATGTCGGGGACGGCAACGATCCCCGCCGCACCATGAAGGCCAGCGCCGCGATGACGGTGGCCGATCTCGCGCAGGCCTATCTCGCCGATCCGGGGAAGCGGAAGTTGCGGACGGCTGACGAGATCGAGCGTCGCCTGAGACGTGATGTCCTTCCCGTAATCGGCGAGATCAGGATCAGTGAGCTGGGACGCCGGGATGTCCGGAACGTATTCGAGGCCATCGAGCGTCGCGGCAAGGGCGTGGCGGCCAGACGCGTCTTCGAAGACATGCGGGCTATGATCCGCTGGGCCGTCGAGCGCGAGTACCTGCCAAACAATCCTCTTGAAGGGATGAAGGGGCCAGAGATCAACGCCCCGCGCGAGCGGGTGCTTTCCGAGGGCGAAATCAAGACGCTCTGGACCGCGCTGCCCAAGGTGTTACCGGAACAATACCGGCGCGTCATTCAATTGTGCCTCGTGACCGGGCAGCGGCTCGGCGAGGTGTCTGGGTTGCCGCGGAGCGACCTTCATCTCGAAAGGGCGGAATGGCACCTCCCGGGCTCCAGAACGAAAAACGGTCACCCGCACGTCGTCCCGCTCAGCGATCTCGCCATCACCATCATCGATGAGGCGATGGCCGCCGCCGGTGATTCCGCGTTTGTGTTTCCGCACCATGGGGGAGCGCTACCAAGCGTCATGGTGTCCTGGATGATCGCGAAAACCAACGATCAATTCGGCATTCCGCATTGGACTTGTCATGATTTGCGCAGGAGCGCGATCACGCACATGGCCGGCCTTGGTGTGCCGCCGATCACGCTGGCTCATGTGGCCAACCATCGCACCTTGACGCACGGCAGCGTGACTATGGCGGTCTACGCTCGCTACGACTACGGCCGGGAAAAGCGCGAGACGTTGCAGTTGTGGGCCGACCGCCTCGCTGCCATCGTCGGCGACAAGCCGAGTGCCGCCGTTCTGGCGATGAGGACTCATTGAGCCGAGCGCTATTGCGAATCCGGGGACGCGCAGAGTCGACGCTGCTTCAGGCCTTTCTCTTTTGCGATCACAATCGCGTTACCGGGAAAATGACGCCCGGCACACATCGTCATTTCGAATCTTTACCCTTCAGTAGCTAGCAACAGGAGGATTCGAATTGCAGTCGATTGAGAGTTGCGGCGAGGGCCGCGCCACAAGAAAAAAGCACAAGCGGCAGTCTTGCGATGACGATTTACTCATGGACGAAGCCGCTACGTGTCGGTTCTACGGTGGAATACATCCGGCCACTCTGCGGCGCGGTATAGCGGCCGGAAGGTACGCCAAACCGTTCAAGGTTGCTCCAAACGTCAATCGTTGGCTGCGCAGCGAGAACGAGGCGGCACGTCAGGCGCTCATCTTGGCGCGTGATGGAGCGCGAGTTCGGGACGAATAGCCCCAGGGCGAAACCCCCACACTGCCAAGTTTGCAAACATGTTTGTGCCGCCGTTGCGCGGCGCATGATGGAGGGCGCGCGTGAGCACCACCGCCGTAGAACACTTATGCGCTGACATCGTCTCGGTGATGCTCGAAGCGAAGGCGATGGGCTACGATGCCGACGTCGTCGCCAGGCAGCGCCATCCCGACGCGCATAGCTCAGTCTTTATTCAAGCGAAGGCAGAGATCTGGAAGGCCGAGAAAGCAGCATTCGCCGCGACCCTGGAGCGCACCAACGCCCAAACGATCGAGGGCGAGTGCGTCGACGTCACCCCGACGTCGCAGGCGCTGGCCAGATCCGAATCAACTCACGATCAAGTCGTCCGAAAGCGCCACAAGCAGGAAAGCCTCTTAGCGCTTGATGAAGCGATTCGCGCAATCCATGTCGAATTTGCAAAGGCAGCCGAAGCTATCGGCAAGAGCAATTATCATCGTTTGAACGCCGGTCGGCAATTACTCGAGCTGCGCAAGCGCATCGAGGCCGGAGAAGCCGGTGAGGTCAAGTGGTGGGAGTGGTATGAATCTAAATTTGTCCGCAGTCGTAGGGACGCGGAAAAGGTCATGGCGCTGGCCAGGGACCCGGAACCGGAAGCGGCAGCCGAAGAGGAACGAGACGCGGCGCGGAAGGGGATGAAAAAGTCCCGCGCGAAGCGTGCGGCTAACGTTAGCCGCACCGAAA
>Ga0208989_10000612_pt1 | contig 10710 bp, 8 predicted proteins | sample MedBloCAOM3_M1_FD_187852 | JGI IMG/M metagenome (GOLD analysis project Ga0208989, IMG submission 187852) | Forest soil microbial communities from El Dorado National Forest, California, USA - Mediterranean Blodgett CA OM3_M1 (SPAdes) (version 2) | ecosystem: Environmental > Terrestrial > Soil >...
CTACGGCCTGGAGCCGAACCGTCCGACCCTCGCCGCCATCGGGGCTTATGTCCACGAGCAGCACCTCTCGCCCCGCAAGGTTGCGCCGGACGAGCTTTTCGCGCCCGGCGTGGTATGATGGGTGGTGCGCCGCCGCGCGGCGCGGGGGAGGTGGCCCATGGCGCCGGAAGCCCAAATGTCCGAGGAAGCCCGCAACGTTGCCGTCCTGAAGGAGGCCTATCGGCGCTGGTCCGAGAGCCGCGGCGGCAGCGCCGATTACTGGGTCTCGATCTGTGACGAAAATCTCAACTTCGGCTCGATCGCCGAGCCGTTGGCGGGCGTCGACTACATGACGAGCTACCGCCGGCGCGACGACGTCGGGCAGTATTTCGAGGGGCTCGCGCGCGACTGGGAGATGATCGAATACCGGGTCGATCATTTCGTCGCCCAGGGCGACCGGGTCGTGGCGCTCGGTTATTGCAGCTGGCGAGCGAAAAAGTCCGGCGCCGTGGTGTCGACCCCGAAGGCGGACTCCTGGCAGTTCAAGGACGGCAAGGCGATTGCCTATTACGAGTTTTTCGATACCGCCCAGGTGGCAAAAGCCGTCGCCGCCTGAGCCCTGCCTTGGGGCGCGCTTACCGGAACGGCTTGCTCACGAAGCGCGAGCCTTTGAGGCCATAGCGCCAGGGCTGGTCCACCGCCTTGGTGATGCCGATGCGCGGGCCGACCGCGACCTCGACCGGCTCGGACGGCCGGCGCAGCTCGAATGGCGGGGCATCCAGCGCGAGGCCGTTCTGCGCGCGCGTGATGCCGAGCGCCTCGCACAGGCGGCCCGGACCGGCGCACAGCAGCCGGATGTCCTGCATCCCGCGCCGGCGGCGCATCCTTGTAAGCCCGGCCGCGGGCTCGATCGCCCGGATCAGCACCGCGCTCGCGCTGCCTTCGGGTTCGCACACGAAGTTGACGCACCAATGGATGCCGTAGGAGCGGTACACATAGGCGAAGCCGGGCGGGCCGAACATGACGGCATTGCGCTCGGTCCGCCCGCCGAAGCTGTGCGCGGCCGGGTCGGTGTGGTGATAGGCCTCGACCTCGACGATGCGCCCGCCGACGCCGTCGAAGCCGAACCAGGCGCCGATCAGGTCGGGCGCGACGGCGTGAACGCTGCGCGCAAAAAAATTCCGGCGGATCATGGCCATCGTTGTGTCGACATGGTTACTTTTTGCGGAGCGGAGGCGGGCATGGCGCGGCGGCGGGGTCTCGTCTGTGGCTTTGCGGCAACATATTTACAACATTTGAAGATAGCCTCGCGCCGGACGGAGCGCGCCGCTATTCCGCCACACGCCTCACCGAATTCGAGGCGGCCCAAGGCGGCGCGGGACTTTCGTTAATTCTGTATGATCCGCTTAGCCCGGTGGCGGGGGTAGGACGCGTTCGATGGATGCCAAGACCGAATTGAAGAGCAGGCTTCCGAGCCGGCACGTGACGGAGGGCCCGGAGCGGGCGCCCCACCGCTCCTATTATTACGCCATGGGGCTGACGACGGCCCAGATCCACCAGCCCTTTGTCGGGGTGGCGAGCTGCTGGAACGAGGCGGCGCCCTGTAACATCTCCTTGATGCGGCAAGCGCAAGTGGTGAAGAAGGGCGTGGCGGCGGCCGGCGGCACCCCGCGCGAATTCTGCACCATCACGGTCACCGACGGCATCGCGATGGGCCATGAGGGCATGAAAAGCTCGCTGCCGTCGCGCGAGGTGATCGCGGACTCGGTCGAGCTGACCATGCGCGGTCACGCCTATGACGCCCTGGTCGGGCTCGCCGGCTGCGACAAGTCGTTGCCCGGCATGATGATGGCGATGTGCCGGCTCAACGTCCCCGCGATTTTCATCTATGGGGGCTCGATCCTGCCGGGCACGTTCAAGGGCAAGCCGGTCACCATCCAGGACGTGTTCGAGGCCGTCGGCAAGCATTCGGTCGGCGAGATGTCGAGCGCCGATCTCGACACCCTCGAGCAGGTCGCGTGCCCGTCGGCCGGCGCGTGCGGCGCACAATTCACCGCCAACACCATGGCGACGGTGTCGGAAGCGATCGGCCTGGCGTTGCCCTATTCGGCCGGCGCGCCGGCTCCTTACGAAATTCGCGATAAATTCTGTATGGTTGCGGGCGAGCAGGTGCTCGACCTCATCAAGCTCGGCCTACGTCCGCGCGACATCGTCACCCGCAAGGCGCTCGAGAACGCGGCGGCCGTGGTGGCGGCCTCCGGCGGCTCGACCAATGCGGCGCTGCATCTGCCGGCGATCGCGCATGAATGCGGAATCAAATTCGACCTGTTCGACGTCGCCGAAGTCTTCAAAAGAACACCTTATATCGCGGATTTGAAACCGGGCGGCCGCTATGTCGCCAAAGACTTGTTCGAAGCTGGTGGAGTGCCGCTTCTGATGAAAACTCTGCTGGATCACGGGTTCATGCACGGAGATTGCATCACGGTCACCGGCCGGACCATGGCCGAGAACCTCAAGCGGGTGAAATGGAACAAGGAGCAGGACGTCATACGCCCTGCCAACAAGCCCCTGCTCGCGACCGGAGGCGTCGTCGGCCTCAAGGGAAATCTCGCTCCCGAGGGAGCGATCGTCAAAGTCGCCGGTATGGAGCATGTGCAGTTCTCCGGGCCGGCGCGATGTTTCGACGGCGAGGAAGCGTGTTTTGAGGCCGTGAAGACACGTAAGTACAAGGAAGGCGACGTGCTGGTCATCCGCTACGAGGGCCCCAAGGGCGGCCCCGGGATGCGCGAGATGCTGGCGACGACCGCGGCGCTGTATGGCCAGGGCATGGGCGGCAAGGTCGCGCTCATCACCGACGGCCGATTTTCCGGCGCGACGCGCGGCTTTTGCATCGGCCATGTCGGGCCGGAAGCGGCGATCGGCGGACCGATTGCGCTGCTGCGCGACGGCGACATCATCGAGATCGACGCCGACAAAGGCACGCTCAACGTCAAGCTCGCCAAGGCCGAGCTCGACAAGCGCCGTGAGGGCTGGAAGCCGAGAAAGCCCGACTTCACTTCGGGATATCTGTGGAAATATGCCGAGCAGGTCGGCGCCGCGCGTGGCGGTGCGGTGACCCATCCGGGCGGCGCGGCAGAGACCAGGACCTATGCGGATATCTGATCGCCTCATCCCGGTGGCGTTGCTCGGCGTCGGCGTCGTCTCCGCCTTTGCGTTCGAAGGGTCGGGCGGGCGCGACGGCATGGCGCCGGCCGTGAGCATCGATGTCGTGCCGCGGTCCGCGATGTCGGCGCCGGCGGTAGCGGTTCCGACCGTGGCGGTTCCGACCATTGCGGTTCCGAATGCGCCGATGTCCGGAACTTTGCGCGGGCCGGAGATCAAGCACGGTCTTACGGCGGTGGAGGCTTTCCGTTCGGGCGCCCAGGCGCTGCGGGCCGGCGACGCCGAGACCGGGCTGCGGGCGCTCGAATTCGCCGCCGAGAACGGTCACGCGATCGCTCAGTGGAAGCTCGGCCGCATGTATGCCGACGGCGATCAGGTCGGTCGCGATGATGTGCGGGCTTTCGAGTATTTCCGCAACATCGTCGACAGCCATGCCGATGACAGCCTGGGCACGCCGCAGGCGCGTTTCGTCGCCAACGCCTTCGTGGCGCTCGGTGGATATTATATCAGCGGCATTCCAAACTCAGCGGTGACCGCCAGCCCGTCGCGCGCGCGCGATCTGTTCGCCTATGCGGCATCCTATTTCGGCGACGCCGACGCCCAGTACCAGCTCGGCCGCATGCTGATCGAGGGGCAGGGCGGCCCGAAGGACGTTTGGCGCGCCGCACGCTGGCTCAAGCTGGCGGCCGACAAGGGCCAATACCAGGCTCAGGCCCTGTTGGGCACCACGCTGTTCAATGGCCAAGTGCTGCCGCGCCAGGTCCCGCGCGGCTTGATGTATCTCACGCTCGCGCGCGATGCCGCGCCGCAGGAAAAATGGGTGGCCGATCTGCACGCTGCGGCGTTCCAGCAGGCGACCGACGACCAGCGGGCGCTCGCGCTTTCCTATCTCGAAGCCTGGCTGAAGGGCCGTCGGGATTAGATTGCAGGCCTCGTCGCAGCCTGCACGGCGAGCCATGATTCACGCCTTATCGGTCGCGACGTCGATATAGACCGGCACGTGATCGGACGGTTTTTCCCAGCCTCTAACATGTTTGTCGACGCCGGCGGTTGTGAGGCGGTCGGCTGCTTGCGGCGACAGCAGCAGGTGGTCGATCCGGATGCCGTTGTTCTTTTGCCAAGAACCGGCCTGATAATCCCAGAACGTGTAGACGCCGCCCTCGTCGCTGGTCTGGCGTAGCGCGTCGACCAGCCCCAGGTTGAGAAGCGCGCGAAACTTGGCGCGGGTCTGCGGCAGGAATAGCGCATCGTTCACCCAGGCTGACGGGTTGCGGGCATCGCGCGGGGCGGGAATGACGTTGAAATCGCCCGCCAGCACCAAGGCTTCCTCCAATTTCATGCGCTCATGCGCATAGTTCAGAAGCCGGTCCATCCATTTGAGCTTGTACGGATATTTTTCGGTCCCGACCGGGTTTCCGTTGGGCAGATAGACCGACGCGACGCGTAAAATGCCCGATGGCGTCGAGACCTGCGCTTCGATGAAGCGCGCGTGATCGTCCTCCGGGTCGCCGGGCAGCCGCGGAGTGACCTCGTCGAAGGGGAGCTTCGACAGGATGGCGACCCCGTTGAAGGTCTTTTGGCCATGCACCGCGACGTTGTAGCCGAGCGCCTCGAACGGCTCGCGCGGGAAGGATTCATCGACGGATTTCGTCTCCTGCAGGCATACGATGTCGGGCGCACGCTCCTTGAGCCAAGCCACCGCGTTGTCGGTGCGCTGCTTGATCGAATTGACGTTCCAGGTGGCGATGCGCATGTCGGACGGGATCCCGCTTATGATTGTTGCGACACAATGCCCAGGAGGCCCGCTGGGTGGAAGCCCGGAGCTGTCTGGCGCAGATGATTAATTAATTTCTCCTCCTGCCAACCCGGGAGGGGTGCCCCCGCCAAGGGAATTATGTTACCTAAAATTAGCACTGAACGAATAAGGCTGACGGCATAGCCGGGAAACGCGGGCAGGGGTGCCAAAGAGGGAGTCCATGGCGAGACGCCAGGGCAACGGCAACTGATGGGCAAGCGACTTCTGATGCTGGCCGTGGCCGCGGGGATCGTCCTGGCGGGCGCCGCGGCTATGCGCTGGCCCAGGACGGACGGAGCGGTTGCGCAGGCGCCGCAAGGTCCTAGGCCGGTTTCGATCGAGCTCGCAACCGCCGTCAAGAAGAAGACGCCCGTCATGCTCGAAGGTCTCGGCACCGTCACGACGATCGCGAGCGTCGCGATCCGGAGCCGGATCGATAACGAGATCGTCGGCATTCATTTCCAGGACGGCGCCAAGGTTACCAAGGGCGACCTGCTCGTCACGCTCGATTCCCGCTCGCTGGAAGCCCAGATCAGACAGGTGGAAGGCACCATTTCCAGGGACCGGGCGCAGATCGAAGGCGCCGAGCGCGATGTGCGCCGCTACACCGAGCTCGTCGCCAAGAACGCGACGCCGGTCATCAATCTCGAAAACGCCAAGACCCAGGCCGACATGTTCGAAGCGGCATTGCGGTCCGATCAGGCAGCGCTCGAAAACCTGAAGGTTCAGCTCAGCTATTGCACGATCCGCGCGTCGATCTCCGGCCGCATCAGCCAGGCTGCCGTGAAGATCGGCAACCTCGTGCGCTCGGCCGATCTCGTCCCGATCGCCGTCATCAACCAGGTGGCGCCGGTCTACGTCAGCTTCACGGTGGCGCAGAAGACCCTGCCCGACGTCCGGCACGCGCTCGCGTCCGAAACCGCGAATGTCGAGGTCCTCGTTCCGGGCGAGACGCGGCATGCCAGCGGCGCCGTCACCATGATCGAGAACGCCATCGATTCCACGACCGGCATGGCGACCATCCGCGCCACCATGCCAAACACCGACGAGCTCTTGTGGCCGGGCACGCTGGTGCAGGCGCAGATGACGCTGCGCACCGAGGACTCCGTGGTGGTGCCGTCCGCCGCCGTGCAGGTGAGCCAGGCGGGGCCTTTCGTGTATGTGGTTCAGGATCGCAAGGCCGTCGTTCAGCCCGTCAAGGTGGCGCGTACCATGGGCAGCGAGTCGGTGATCAGCGAGGGATTGCAGGGCGGCGAAAAGGTCGTGACCGACGGTCACCTCCTGCTGACCAACGGCGCCCTGGTGCGCGAGCGCGAACGCAAAGACGGCGTCTGAGCCATGCAGATCTCGGAAACCTGCATTCGCCGGCCCGTGATGACGACACTGATCACGGCGTCGTTGATCGTCTTTGGCGTTTTCGCCTACCGCCTGCTGGCGGTGGCGGCGCTGCCGGCGGTCGACTTCCCCACCATCCAGATCACCGCCACCTTGCCGGGCGCGAGCCCGGAGACCATGGCGGCGTCGGTGGCCGGGCCGATCGAGCGTCAGCTGTCGACGATCGCCGGCATCACATCGATGACGTCGACCTCGGCGCTCGGCACGACGTCGATCATCATCCAGTTCGAGCTCACCCGCGACATCGACGGCGCGGCTCTCGACGTCCAGACCGCGCTCACCGTCGCGCAACGCCGGCTGCCGATCGAGATGACGACGCCACCGTCATTCCGCAAGGTCAATCCGGGCGACTTCCCGATCCTTTATATCAGCCTGGTGTCGCCGACCTTGCCGCTGTCCACGGTCGACGACTATGGCGAGATCACGCTCGCCCAACAGATCTCGCAGCTGCCCGGCGTCGCCCAGGTGCTGGTCTACGGCGCGCAGAAATTCGCCGTGCGGGTCCAGGTCGATCCGATGGCGGCGGCTTCGCGCGGCGTATCCCTCGACGACATTCGCAACGTGGTCACCAAGGCCAACTCCAATACGCCGGTCGGAACGATCGCAGGCGTGCGCCAGAACACCACGATCACGGCGTCTGCCGCGATGAACCGTGCGGCCGACTATCGCGACGTCGTGGTCGCCTACCGCAACGGCGCGCCGATCAAGCTTTCGGAAGTCGCTCGGGTCATCGACAGCGTCGAGAACGACAAGATCGCGAGCCTGTTCAACAACGAGCGCGCCATCGTGCTGGCGATCCAGCGCCAGCCCGCCGCCAATACGGTCAAGGTGGTGGACCTGGTGCGCGAGAATCTGCCGAGGTACCGGGCGCAAATCCCGGCCGCCGTCCGGATGGAGGTGCTCAACGATCGCTCGGTCTCGATCCGCGACTCCGTCGACGATGTCGAGGTAACACTTCTGATCTCGATCGGGCTGGTCGTCCTGGTGATCTTCCTCTTCCTGCGCTCGGTATCGGCGACCATCATCCCGGCGCTCGCGGTGCCGATCTCGTTGATCGCCACCTGCGCGGCGATGTACGCCTTCGGCTTCTCGATCAACAACATGACGCTGCTGGCCTTGACGCTGTCGGTCGGCTTCGTCGTCGACGACGCGATCGTGATGCTGGAGAACATCGTCCGCCACATCGAAGGCGGCATGCGGCCTTTCGAGGCGGCGCTCAAGGGTTCGCGCGAGATCGGCTTCACCATCATGTCGATCACGCTTGCGCTGATCGCCGTGTTCATTCCGGTGCTGCTGATGGGCGGCATGGTCGGGCGCGTGTTCCGCGAGTTCGCGGTGTCGATCGCGGTCGCCATCATCCTGTCGGGTTTCGTCTCGCTCACGCTGACGCCGATGCTGTGCGCGCGCGTGCTCAAGGCGCATCACGAGGGCGAGCGGCAGAATTTCGTCTTGCGTCTGTTCGAGGCGGCATTCAAAGCCTGCCTTCGGGCCTACGAGGTGACACTCGATCTGGCATTGAAATACAGGTTCGCGATCATCGTCACGACGATCATCACGATGATCGGCACGGTGTATCTGTATATCGCGATTCCGAAGGGCTTCTTTCCGACCGAGGATACCGGCTTCATCTCGGCGACCGTGGAGGGGCCGTCCGACATTTCGTTCAAGGCGATGTATGATCGCCAGCAACAGGTCGCGGAGATCGTGCGCGGGGACAAGGCAGTCGAATACGTGAATTCGACCATCGGCACCGGGGGGCCCAATCCGACCAACAATTACGGCCGCCTTTTCATCGCCCTGAAGCCGAGGGCGGAGCGCGGCGAGAATTCCACCCAGGTGATCCAGCGGTTGCGCGGCAGCGCCAATGCGGTCACCGGCATGCAGACCTATTTCCAGAACGTCCAGAACATCAACATCACCGGCCGCATTTCCAAGAGCGAATACCAATACACCCTGCAATCGAGCGATACCGAGGCGCTCTACGCGGTCACGCCCGGGCTGCGCGACAAGATCGCCCAGATCGACGGCCTTCGCGACGTCACCACCGATCTCTATATCAAGAATCCGCAGATGGCGGTCGAGGTCGATCGTGCGGCGGCGGCGGTCTATGGCGTTTCGGTCGATCAGATCCGCCAGGAATTGTTCAATTGCTTCGGCACGCGTCAGGTTGCGACGATCTACACCGCATCGGCGGACTACCAGGTGATCCTGGAGTGCAACCCGGAATTCCAGGCCGACCCGAGCGGCCTGTCGAAGATTTTCCTGAAGACCAACCTGAGCGGCGGCGCCGGCGGCACCGCAGCCGTGGTGGCGCCAGGCGCCGGCGTGAACGGCACCGGGAACCCGACCGGCCCGTCCATCCCGCTCAGCGCCGTGACCAAGCTGACGCCGACGGTCGGCCCGCTGCAGGTCAACCACCAGGGCCAGCAGCCGGCCGTGACGATCTCGTTCAATCTCGCGCCAGGCTTCTCGATCGGTCAAGCGACCGACGCCATCACGCAGATCGCGCGCGACGCCAACCTGCCGGCGTCGATCACCTCCGGATTCCAGGGCGGCGCGCAGGTCTTCCAGGATTCGCTGAAAGGTCAGTTCGTGCTGGTGCTGGCGGCGATCTTCGCATCCTATGTGGTGCTCGGCATCCTGTATGAGAGCTTCATCCACCCGATCACGATCATTTCCGGCCTGCCGTCGGCGGGCGTCGGCGCGCTGCTCACCTTGATGCTGTTTCGCATGGACCTGTCGGTGATCGCGATGATCGGCATCGTGATGTTGGTCGGAATCGTGAAGAAGAACGCGATCATGATGATCGACTTCGCGATCGAGCGCCGCCGCGTCGGGCTTGGGGCGGAAGCCGCGATCCGCGAAGCCTGCCTGCTGCGCTTCCGGCCCATCATGATGACGACCTTCGCGGCGATCTTCGGCGCCTTGCCGATCGCTCTCGGCACCGGCGCCGGCGCCGAGCTGCGTCAGCCGCTCGGGGTCGCGGTCGTCGGCGGGCTGTGCCTGTCGCAATTGCTGACGCTCTTCATCACGCCGGTCGTCTATCTCTATCTCGACCGCGTCGACCGGCTGCTCAAGCGGCGGCTGGACCCGCCGCTGGCGGAAGTCCCGCTCGCGCCGGACCGTCCGGCGGTCGCGGCGGAGTGATCGCGCTCAGCCTTCGCCCGTTGCGGTGATCGACGCGTCCCGGACTTGCACGCATTTTCCACCGCGAACCGGTATCCAGGCCGCCGGAAAATGCTCTAGCATCATGCAACAGATGGCCGCCGGGGCGGCATCGTGACCGGGAGATCGCCGTGGCGCGCGTGAAAATGATTCCGCCAGATGCGGCAACCGGGGAGACGCAGCGCGTCTATGACCGCGTGCTGGCGCAATGGGGCAAGATCAGCAACTTCTCGCGCGTGCTCGGCCATCAGCCGGCGGCGCTCGAGGGATGGGCGCTGCCGAACGACGCCATCCGGCTGATCAACGTGAAGGCCGACCCGGATTATGTGAAGATCCAGCAGCTCGTCATCATCAAGACCTCGGCCCTCAACCAGAGCGCCTATTGCCTGTCGCACAATGTGCCGCTCGGCAAGAAGCTGGGATTGACCGACGCGCAGGTCGCGGCGGCGCGCGGCGACGGCTACATGACGAGCCCGCTGTTCGACGAACGCGAGAGGGCCGCGATCCGCTGGGCCGAGGTCGTGACCAACATGACGGCGCGCGACGACGAGGCGGCGTTCGGCGCCATGAAAAAACACTTCACCGAAAAGCAGATCGTGGAGCTGACCGTGTTCTGCGGCATGTGGAATTATTCGAACCGGCTGTGCGAGGCGCTGCATGTGGATTTGGAGCGGCCCGAGCAGCGCATCGACTTCCAGAACAAATAAAGCGTCGGAGAGGCCCCATGGTCAGGGTGTGCGATTGCTTTCCGGAGTTGAAGGAGATCACCGAGGCGCGCGAGCGACGCTACAAGACCCATCCGGAGAAGCCGGCGCCCGAGGGACCGCAATCCTTCGTCGAGGTGAAGGTGACATCGATCGGGCAGTTGAACGAGCTGGTCGAGTGCAGGAAAAGCGGCCACAAATTCATCATCAGCGAGCCGGTGCATGTCGGCGGCCAGAACATCGCGCCCACGCCGCTCGAGTTCCTGCTGTCCGGGGCCATCGGCTGCTACGCGGCCGTATTCGCCTTCTATGCCGCCAAGATGGGCGTCGACTATGAGAGCTTCGAGGCAACCGCCCGGGCCGATTTCGACGTGCGCGGCCACATGATCGCCGACGCGCCGCCGAGCTCGTTCAGGTCGGTCACGATCGACATGCGGATCGTCAGCGACGCGCCGGCCGAGAAGCTGCGGGAGATCGAGCGCCTCGCGCTCGCGGGTTGCCCGGGGATCG
>Ga0208989_10000613_pt1 | contig 10709 bp, 7 predicted proteins | sample MedBloCAOM3_M1_FD_187852 | JGI IMG/M metagenome (GOLD analysis project Ga0208989, IMG submission 187852) | Forest soil microbial communities from El Dorado National Forest, California, USA - Mediterranean Blodgett CA OM3_M1 (SPAdes) (version 2) | ecosystem: Environmental > Terrestrial > Soil >...
GGTGCAGTCGCGCGACAATGCCGTCGTCGACGACGTGACGCTCAAGGTGGTGACCCGGCGCGCGCCGACCAACGCCGAGCTCACCGATCTTGCCTTTGCCTTCCGCGTCGCGAAGCACGTGAAATCGAACACCATCGTCTACGCCAGGGATCTCGCAACCGTCGGCATAGGCGCCGGCCAGATGAGCCGCATCGATTCCGCCCGCATCGCCGCCCGCAAAGCCGAGGACGCAGCGAACGCCGCGGGCCTGAGCGAGCCGCTCACCCTCGACTCGGTGGTCGCGTCCGACGCGTTCTTTCCGTTCGCCGACGGCCTCCTGGTCGCAGTCGAAGCCGGCGCCACCGCCGTGATCCAGCCCGGCGGCTCCGTGCGCGACGACGAGGTGATCAAGGCCGCCGACGACCACGGCATCGCCATGGTGTTCACGGGCACACGGCATTTCCGGCATTAAGCCTCGTGCTCGGACGAGCGCCGGGGAAGCCGGCGCGAAGAGCCAGGACCCAGAGCAACACGGCAGACTCTTCGGGACTCGCTATTGAGCTTTGCATGTTTCACGCTGGGTTCCGGTCTTGTTCCGCTCGCGCAAGGCGCACTCGCTCCGCGCGCTCGGGACACGTCAGCTCTTTACCAAATCCCCCAACAGGCTCGCCGCCACCGAGAGCTTCGAGAGCGTCAGCCCGGAATTGGCGATCTCGTGCACCGACATGCGGATGCGGTCGACCGCGGCCTTGCGCGGCGCGACCCACGCCTCCACCGCCTTCGCTCCAGCCGCACCGTTGCCGGCCATGGCGGCGGTGAGCCGCCGCTCGGCGTCGCCAATCGAATCGAGGGCGCGGTCGAGCGCGAGCCGGTCGAAATAGTCCGAAATCAAGATGCCGCGGGCAGCGCCGGCGATCTGGTCAAGACGGAAGAACGCCTCGGCCGCGAAATAAGTGGCTGCGACCTCGGCAATATTCTGGCCCGTGCGGTCGGCGACCATCACGATATCGGGCGCGGCGACGAGCACCCGCAGCGTGGCAAGCCGGCGCGCAAGCCCGGGCGGCACGCCTCCCTTCGCGAGCTCGGCCTCGCGCTCCCTGCGCGCGGCAGCGGCCGCCTCCGGCAGCACGTGGTCGAGCGCGGTCTCGACCGCTGCAATGCCGTCGCGATAGTGCGCGACGATCGACGCCAGCCCCTGGGTGAGATCGACATTGCGCAGGAACCAGACGAGACGATCAAGGAGCAAATCCTGCACCGCCTGATAGAGCGCGAGTTGCAGCTTGCCGGAGACCTTGTTGTCGAGCGCGTCGATCTCGCCATTGAGCGCGGTCATGCCGTAGCTGTCGCGCACGGCGGCAAAGGCGGCGGCGATGTTCGCCGCCGAGGCGCCGGTTTGATCGGCGATGCGCACCAGCAGCGAGGGACCGCCGCGATTGATCATGGAATTGGCAAGCTGCGTGGCGATGATGTCGCGCCGCAGCCGATGGTGCTCGACCGCGTCCGGGAATTGCTCGGTGACCGCCCGTGGGAAATAGCGGCCAAGCTCGCGGCCGAGATAAGGATCGTCCGGCACGTTCGATTGCAGGAGTTCGTGGTGGAGCGCGAGCTTGGCATAGGCCAGCAGCACCGCCAGCTCGGGCCGCGTGAGCGCCTGCGATCGCCGCCGGCGCTCGGCAATCTCCATGTCGTCGGGCAGGAACTCGACGGCGCGATCGAGCTCGCCGGCGGTTTCCAGCGTCTGCATCAGGCGCTGCTCGAAGCCGAGGTCCTCCAGCCCGCGCCGCTCGGCCAGCGAGATCGCGAGCGGCTGCAGATAGTTGTTGCGCAGGACCAGTGCCGCCACGTCGTCGGTCATGGCGGCGAGGAGCGCATTGCGCGCCTCGCGCGAGAGCCGGCCGTCGCGCATCGGCGGCGCCAGCGCGATCTTGAGATTGACCTCGACGTCCGAGGTATTCACGCCCGCCGAGTTGTCGATGGCATCGGTGTTGAGCCAGATGCCGCGTAGCGCCGCCTCGACGCGGCCGCGCTGCGTCATGCCGAGATTGGCGCCCTCCCCGATGACCCTGGAGCGGATATCGGCGCCGGTGATGCGGATCGGATCATTGGTGCGGTCGCCCACCGCATCGTCGGTCTCGGCCGATGCGCGCACATAGGTGCCGATGCCGCCAAAGAAAATCAGATCCACCGGTGCTTTCAGGATCGCCCTGATCACCTCCTGCGGTGTCGCCTTGGCCGTGCTCAAATCCAGCGCCACGCGCGCCTCGTCCGAGAGCGCAATCTCCTTCAGCGCGCGCGAGAATACCCCGCCGCCCTTGGAAATGAGCGCTCGATCGTAATCCTGCCAGCTCGAGCGCGGCAGGTCGAACAGGCGCCGGCGCTCTTCGAAGCTCCTGTCGGGATCGGGAGCGGGGTCGATGAAGATGTCGCGGTGGTCGAAAGCGGCGACGAGCTTGATCGTCCGCTCCTGCAGCATGCCGTTGCCGAACACGTCGCCCGACATGTCACCGATGCCGACAACGGCGAACGGCGTCTTGCCGATGTCGACGTCCATTTCGCGGAAATGGCGCTTGACCGATTCCCAGGCGCCTCGGGCGGTGATGCCCATCTTCTTGTGGTCGTAACCGGCCGAGCCGCCGGAGGCGAAGGCGTCGTCGAGCCAGAAGCCGTGCTCCTGCGCGATCGCATTGGCGATGTCGGAGAAGGTTGCCGTGCCTTTGTCGGCCGCGACCACCAGATAGGGATCGTCGTCGTCATGGCGCAGGACATTGGCCGGCGGAATCACGCCCTGGGGGCCGAGATTGTCGGTGATATCGAGCAGGGTCGAGATGAACAGCTTGTACGCCGCCGTGCCTTCGGCCAGCACTGTTTCCCGCGTTGCGCCAGTCGGCATCAGCTTCGGCACGAAGCCGCCCTTGGCGCCAACCGGGACGATGACCGCGTTCTTGACCTGCTGCGCCTTGACCAGGCCGAGGATCTCGGTGCGGAAGTCCTGTGGCCGATCCGACCAGCGGATGCCGCCGCGCGCGACCTTGCCGAAGCGCAGGTGCCCCCCCTCGACCCGGGGCGAGTACACGAAAATCTCGTAGAGCGGGCGCGGGGGCGGCACACCATCGAGCGCGCGGCTTGCGAACTTGAGCGCGATGAGGTGTTTCGGCAGCCCATCGGCGTCGATCTGATAGAAATTGGTGCGGATGGCCGCCTGCACCGCGTTAACGAAGCGGCGCAGGATGCGATCCTCGTCGAGGCTTGCAACCTCCTGCAGCGCGGCTTCGATGGTCGCAACGACCTCGGCCTCCTGTGCCTTGCGCTCGTCCGCGGATTGATTGAGGCGCGGATCGAAGCGCGCCTGGAACAGGCGCACGATATCGGCCGCGATGTCCGCGTGCTTGACCAGCGTCATCCACATATAGTCCTGGGAGTAAGGCACGCGGATTTGCCGCAGGAAGCGCGAAATGGTGCGGATCAGCGCCACGTCGCGCCACATCATTCCCGCCGCCAGCACAAGCGCGTTGTAGCCGTCGTTCTCGGCAGCGCCCCCCATCACCACCAGGAACGCCGCCTCGAGACCCTGCTTGATGGACTTGAGATCGACCGCACGCCCATCGGCGCGCTCGAGCAACATGTCGTGAAGCCAGACGTCGGACTTGCCTTCAGGGCTGTCCTTGGCGGTCCGCGCGATCTGATAGGTCCGCTCGTCCACGACCTTGAAGCCCATGTTCTCAAGCACGGGGACGCGCTCGGACAGGGGGATCGGCCGCTCGTAGCTCCAGATCTTCAACCCGATGGCGTTGTCGTGATCCCCGTCGCGCCGGTGAAAATCGACGCCGAGCGGCCGGCCCGGCAACAGACCCTCCATGATCCGGATGTCGCTGACTGTGGTGAGGGCCGAATAATTTTCGCGATAGCCCTCGGAGAAGGCATCGCGGTAACGCTCCAACAGCGCGCGCGCCCTCGCCGGATCGTAGCTGCGCGCCAACTCCTCCCCGAGCTTGTCGGTCCAGGTGCGAACGATACCCTCGACCGCGCGCTCGAGGCTGGTACGATCCGGGTTCGGCACGTCGCCGGGTGAAACCGCGATGATGAAATGGACGCGGACGAGCGGGCCTTCAGGAAAGAACGGGTGGAAGGCGCTCACCCGGCCCTTGTAGACGTCGGCGAGATAGTCGCCGATCGCCTTGCGCACGTCGCTGTCGTAGCGTTCGCGTGGGACGTAGACGAGGACGGAAACATAGCGATCGAAGCGGTCGTGCCGCGGCAAGACCCGCACGCGCGGCCGCTCGTCGAGCTGCAGCACCGCCATCGCAAAATGGTAGAGCGTGTTCTCATCGAGCTGGAAAAGCTCGTCGCGCGGATAGCTCTCCAGCACATTCACCAGCGCCTTGCCGGAATGCCCGTCGGGATCGAAGCCGGCACGCTTGAGCACCGCGTCGACCTTGCGGCGCAGATAGGGGATGGTCCGCGTCGAGCGCGTATAGGCGGTGGAGGTGAAGAGGCCGACGATGCGGAACTCTCCAATAAGCTTGCCGCCGCGATCGAAGCGCTTCACGCCGACATAGTCCATGTAGACGCGCCGGTGCACGCGCGAGCGCACTGCGGACTTGGTGACGATGAGCAGCGTCGGCTCGTTCAGGAGCGCGCGAATCTCCGGGGTAATCACCAGCGGCAGGTTCCAGCGTTGCACGACCCCTATGTCGCGGGAGCGCAAAATGCCGAGCCCGGTTTCGAACATGGGTTCGAGCGCATCCTCGCCGGCGCTGAACTTGTAATTGCGAACGCCGAGGAAGGTGAAGTTGTTGTCGACGAGCCACTCGAGGAATGCGACGGCTTCGGCGATCTCGTCCGCCGGCACCGGCGGCGGGTGGCTTTCGAGCTCGGCGATCACGTCCTCGACGCGTTTCAGCATCGCCCGCCAGTCGGCGACGCAGAGGCGGATATCGGCGAGCACCCGCTCGATGGCTGCCACGATCTCGGCGCGGCGCGCCTCATCGTCGATCGGCTCAAGATGGATGTAGATCACGCTTTCGCGCGGCGCGCCGGGAGCAGCCTTGGCGTCCTTGAGGGCGGTGAGGCGGCCGGCGGCGTCGCGCGCGACGGTCAGAACGGGATGCACGACAAAGCGCACATCGACGCCGCGGTCGGCCAGCTCCGCCAGGACCGAGTCGACCAGGAACGGCATGTCGTCGTTGACGATCTCAAGCACCGACTCATTGCGCCGCCGCTCCCGGTCTCCCGCCGGCCCGACCGTATCGAGGCGGATGTTCGCCACGCCCGGCTTGCGCACCGCAAGCAGAGACCAGGCGTCGGCAGCAAGTTCGGCGAGCTGCCGGGGGTCGTAGCGCAGAAGATCTTCGGGCGCCGCATGAGCAAAAATCCCAGCGACGAAATCCTCCGGGATATCGCGATGGCTGCCGCGCAGGATTTTGCCCGCCGCGGCGATCAGCGCCGCTTCGGCACGCTCTTCATCGGTGCCGGGAAGGTCGGCGGCTACCATCGCGTTTCCCTCGGCGCGCCCAGGTGAGCTGGCGGCGTTCTTGCGGTTCAAGTCCATACCGCCTCAAGTATTTTCGGTGTCGCCCTTAAGTCTTTCTCATCGAAGCTGCGGCGTCGAGCGCTAAGTTTCGCCGCCTTCGAGCCGATACCGCTCCGCGGTCAAAGACGGTAGGATCGACCATTCCACGACAGGGAGACGACGCCCGTGCCCCAGCCGACGAAGAACGCCGCCAAGAAGCGACCTGTTCCCACCCGCCGCTCACCCGTCATCAAGAGTGCGAAGGCATCTCCCTCGGTGGATACCGGCGCAGAGGATGACGTCAAGATCACGGCGCTCAAGCTGCCGCCGGGAGAGCTCTCGCCGGAGATGGATGCCTACTTCAAGAAGTGCGAGGAAAAGCTCGGTTTCGTGCCTAACGTGCTCAAGGCGTTTGCCTTCGATGACGCCAAGCTGCAGGCGTTCGTCGACTATCGCCAGGAGCTGGTGCAGAACGCCGCCAGTCTTTCCAAGCTCGAAATCGAAATGATCGCCACCGTGGTGTCGTCGCAGAACCGCTGTTTCTATTGCATCACCGCCCACGGCAATGCGGTCCGCCAGCTTGGCGGCCCAGTGCTGGGCGAGATGATGGTGATGAATTATCGCGCCGCGCGGCTCGACAAGCGTCAGCGCGCCATGCTCGATTTCACGGTGAAGCTCACGACCCACCCCTGGGAGGTCGAGGAGGAAGATCGCGCGCGCCTGCGCCGCGCCGGCTTCAACGATCGCGACATCTGGGACATCGCCTCGGTCGCCGCCTTCTACAACATGACCAACCGGCTTGCCTCCGCAACCGACATGCGGCCGAACAGCGTCTATCACGGGCAGGCAAGATAGCGGCGAAAGGGAGGACATGATGACATCGGTCTATTTACTCGCCGCCGCCATCATGGCGGCAGTCGCCACACAAGTCGCTGGCACGCAAGCTTTGGCGCAGACTCCGAAGGTCGTCATGGAAGAGATGATGGTGCCGTCGGAGCCCGGCATTGAAATCTACGTGCGCAACAAGCGCCCGGCCGACATGACGGCATTCCGGCCCGAGCGCACGCTGTTGTTCGTGCACGGCGCGACCTATCCCGCACACACGTCGTTCGACCTCACGCTCGACGGCGTATCGTGGATGGACTACATCGCCGCGCGCGGTTACGACGTCTACCTGCTCGACATCCGCGGCTACGGCAGATCCACACGCCCGCAGGAGATGGACGATAAACCGGAGGCGAACGCGCCGGTCGTGCGCGGCGTCACCGCCGTCAAGGATATCTCCGCGGTCGTCGATTTCATTCTCAAGCGCCGCAGCATCCCACGCCTCAACCTGTTGGGCTGGTCGTGGGGCACCACGCTGATGGCAACTTACGCCACGCAGAACCCCGGCAAGGTCGAGCGGCTCGTGCTCTATGCGCCGGCGTGGATTCGAACGACGCCCTCGCTCTCGCGGCCGGCAGGCCCGCTCGGCGCCTACCGCGCGGTCGCACGTGAGCAGGCGAAGAGCCGCTGGCTGACCGGTGTGCCCGAGGACAAGAAGGCGGCGCTCATCCCGGCCGGCTGGTTCGAGAGCTGGGCCGACGTCACCTTCGCCACCGATCCGGTGGGAGCCAAGATGACGCCGCCCGCGCTGCGCGCGCCGAACGGCGTGCAGCAGGACGGCGACGAGTTCTTCTCGGCCGGCAAACCCTATTACGACCCGGCCAAGATCACCGTGCCGACCCTGCTGATCCATGCCGAGTGGGACCGCGATACCCCGCCCTATATGGCGCAGACCTTGTTCCCGCTGCTGGTCAATGCACCGGGCAAACGCTACGTGCAACTGCCCGAAGGCACGCATACCATCATGATGGAGAAGAACCGCCAGATGCTGTTCGAGGCGGTGCAGGCCTTCCTCGACGAATCCGGAAAGTCGTAGAGGTAAGCTCCTGTCATCCACCCGAGTAGGGTGGGCAAAGGCGCAGGACGCAGCTCTCCGAAGTCGGCGCGATGGCGCGCGCCGTGCCCACGCGTCTTTCTCGCGCGCGTGGACGAAGTCTACGCGTGGGCACGGCGCAAGTGCGCGTTTGCCCACCCTACGCATAAAGCATCGGCTGCTCGGCATTACAACGCGTTGCTCAAATCTCCACCAGCTTGTTCGGCAGTTCGTCGGGGTTGAGCACCCCGGGCGGGAAGTGCTCCGCCAGCACCGCGCCACACTGCTCGATCGCGGCGATGAAGCCGTCGGCAGTCCGTCCCTGCTTTAGCCCTGCGATCAACGCCGCGACCGCGTGGTCCCACACCTGCGGCGTCACCTTCGCGTGGATGCCGCCATCGGCCACGATCTCGGCATAGCGCTCGGCGACCGAGGCAAAGATCAGCACACCCGTCCGATTCTCCGTCTGGTGCAGACCCTGGGCGAAGAACTGCCGCATGGCTTCGATATGCGCGCGCTCGTGCTTGGTGCGGCGCGGCACGATATGGAAGCGGATGCCCGGCAGCGAGAGCGCAACGGCCGCAACGATGAAGACGACGAGCTGAATGAGATAGATGAGCGAGGCCGGCCATAGCGTGAGATAGATCAAAGGTGCCGGCACGGCGAGGGCGACGGCGGCCGCCCACGCGACCGGCACCAGGCGATAATCGCTCGAGTGGCGTGCGATGACGCAGAATATCTCGCCTGACGTCTTGGCCTCCGCCGCAGTGATGGCGGCCGCGATACGATCTTTGTCGGCCTGCGAGATCATCTCCAACCCTTACCAGCTTCCCGACGATCCGCCGCCGCCGAACGAGCCACCACCGCCGGAAAAGCCGCCACCATCGGAAAACCCGCCGGAAGAGCCGGAGGACCAGCCCGACCCGGCTCCCGACGACCAGCCGCTCGAACCGCCGCCGCGCGACCGGCCGCGACCGCGGTCCCGCGGGATGGCGCCGACGAGCGTGAGGAATACGAATCCAAACACCACAAAAACCAGCAGCATAATCAGGAGCGAATCCCAACGGGTCGTCGGTTCCGGCCGTTTCGCCGCACGCTGCTGCCACTCAGCGGCGTCGCCGGTCAGCACGCTGATGATGTCGTCGACCCCGCGCGTGATCCCGCCGGCGAAATCACCGGCGCGAAACCGCGGCGTGATCGCATTCTCGATGATCAGCCGCGAAACGGCATCGGTGAGGGCACCCTCGAGCCCGTAACCAACCTCGATACGGACCTTGCGCTCGTTCGGCGCCACGATCAGCAGCACGCCGTTGTTCTTGCCCTTCTGACCGATCTGCCAGCGCCGGCCAAGCTCTACGCCGAAATCCTCGACCGAGGTTCCCTGCAGCGATTTCAGCGTCACCACAACGAGCTGGTCGGTGGTCTTGGCTTCGAGCTCATCGAGCTTTTGGGTGAGTGCTGCACGCGCTCCCCCGTCCAGGATACCGGCGTCGTCGACGACGCGACCGGTGAGCACGGGAAAATCAAGCGCCAGCGCGGGGAGGAAGAATAGAAAAGCGAGCAACGCCGCGACCGCGATTGGAGCGACTCTCGCGGGAAGGCGGAGCGCCCCGCGCTTGCGGCCAGAGGCTATGTGACTCCCGACCATGTCACCACCGTCCCGAGGCGCCACCGCCGCCGAACGAGCCGCCGCCGCCGGAAAAGCCCCCCGACGAGCTCCTGCCACCTACCAGCGACAGCATGGCGAACAGCCGCAGGATCGCCGCGCACAACGCACCCGCCAGCATGCCGCAGATGAAGACCACCGCCATAACGACCAGAACGAACCAGATCGCAGGCCAGATCGAATCGTTGCGCGTGGAGTCGGTGGGTGACACCGTGTCCGGCCGTTGCGCCGCGCGGCCTTTCCATTCGTCGGCGTCGCCGGTGAGCACGCTGGTGATGTCGTCGACGCCGCGCGTGATCCCGCCGGCGAAATCTCCGGCGCGAAACCGCGGCGTGATCGCATTCTCGATGATGAGCCGGGAGACAGCATCAGTCAGCGCGCCCTCGAGTCCGTAGCCCACTTCGATGCGAACCTTGCGCTCGTTCGGCGCCACGATCAGCAGCGCGCCGTTGTTCTTGTCCTTCTGACCGATCTGCCAATGGCGGCCGAGCTCCACCCCGAAATCCTCGATCGAGGTTCCCTGCAGCGACTTCAGGGTCACCACCACGACCTGGTCGGTGGTCTTGGCTTCGAGGTCGGCGAGCTTGTCGGTGAGAACAGCCCGCGTTTGCGGGTCGAGAATATTGGCCTCGTCCACCACGCGACCGCTGAGCGAGGGGAAGTCGAGCGCAATCGCCGGGAGGAGAAGAACAAGCGTCAGGAAGGCAATCAGCGCGAGACCCGCTCCGCCTGACCGAGATTTGACTGCCGAAAGGGCAGCGAACTCGGGCGGCTCCCTGTCCCCGGCGGGGAGATGGAGTACGTCGAGTGCGCAGCGAGGATGCGCGCGACAATCGGATGCGCGCTTAGCGGCCATGCCAGTGTGCTCAGAACTTCACCTGCGGCGGCGTCTTCACGTCCTCCGCCACGGTGAACGTCTCCATCGGCTTGTTGTTCTTGTAGAGCGTCGAGGCCCAGATCACGCCGGGGAACGTGCGCAGCTCCGTGTTGTATTGCCGCACCGCCTCGATGTAATCGCGGCGCGCGACTGCGATGCGGTTCTCCGTGCCTTCGAGCTGCGACTGCAGCGCGAGGAAATTCTGGTTCGATTTGAGGTCGGGATAGCGCTCCGAAACCGCAAGCAACCGCCCTAGCGCGCCAGTGAGTTGCGCCTGCGCCTCCTGAAAGCGCTTGAACGCCTCCGGATTGTTGACGATATCGGGCGGAATCTGCACCTGAACCTGGGTCGCACGCGCGCGCGCGTTGGTCACTTCCTCGAGCACCTGCCGTTCCTGCGCCGCGTAGCCCTTCACGGTCTCGACCAGATTCGGAATGAGGTCGGCGCGGCGCTGATACTGGTTGAGCACATCCGACCACTTCGCCTTGGCTGCCTCGTCATAGCTGGGAATGTTGTTGACGCCGCAACCCGCCAGCAAGAGGCCGAGACACGCGACCAACATGGGAATACGAGCAAGGCGCAGCACGCTTGATGCGTAGCTCATGATAGACCTCCGATAGCGACTTCCATGCACAGCAGGACGCCGGCCGCTGCTACAGCCTGTTCGCAGCCGGCGCAATCCGAAGCGGCGACCCAGACACTGGAGCGGTTTCAGATTCGTCGGAATCAGAAACCGCTCTAGCAGCGACTCCCTCGCCTC
>Ga0208989_10000614_pt1 | contig 10694 bp, 13 predicted proteins | sample MedBloCAOM3_M1_FD_187852 | JGI IMG/M metagenome (GOLD analysis project Ga0208989, IMG submission 187852) | Forest soil microbial communities from El Dorado National Forest, California, USA - Mediterranean Blodgett CA OM3_M1 (SPAdes) (version 2) | ecosystem: Environmental > Terrestrial > Soil >...
CAATCGGATCACCGTCGAAGCCAACGGCAGCGAGGTGATACTGAAAGGCACCGTTCGCTCCTGGATCGAGCGCGAGGAAGCAGAACGCGTCGCCTGGTCGGCGCCCGGCGTCACCAAGGTCGAAGACCGGATTGTGGTCAGTCCCTAGATGTGCTGTCCGATCTCACACCAACCGCCACTCAAAAATCCAAAAGCGAAAGGAGAAACCCATGAGGTTAACATCACTGGTTCCGTCCAGAGGGTCCAATGCATTGATGCGGCCTGACTTCGGACTGTTTGGTCTGCATCGGGAGATCGACCGGCTGTTCAGCGACTTGGCGCAAGGCGTCGCCGGCAACGGCGCCCAGGCGAATATTGTCCCGAATATCGAAATCTCCGAGACCGACAAGGCCATCGAGATTAGCGCGGAGATGCCAGGGCTCGAGCGCAAGGATGTCGAAATATCGATCGAGGATGACACCCTCACCATCCGCGGCGAAAAGAGGGTCGAGGAAAAGGACGACAAGAACGTTCAGCACAGCGAGCGAAGCTACGGCGTGTTCCTCCGCGTGCTGCAGCTTCCTGCCGGCATCGATCCGTCGAGCGTCCAGGCCACCATGTCGAACGGAGTTCTCAAGATCGCGATTCCGAAGCCGGCGAAACCCGAGCCGAAGAAGATCGAGGTCAAGGACGCCGAACCCAAGGACGGCCAGGCCCAGCAAGCCGCTTGAACCCCCCAGGCGGTGGCGGGACGCGTTCGCCATTTCCTCCGATGCGCTATGCGCGTCCCGCACGTGGCCTGGAAAGTTCTGAAAAGTTCTGAAGCGACGCCCAATTCCATTCCGCTAAGGCGGGTCGCTCCAAAGCAACTCGCACGCATCTGAAAACAAGGAGCCTGGTCATGGCGAAGGCAATTGGTATCGATCTCGGCACCACGAACTCTTGCGTTGCCGTGATGGAAGGAAACAAGGCCAAGGTGATCGAAAATGCCGAGGGCGGTCGCACCACGCCGTCTATGGTCGCCTTCACCGACGATGGCCAAGTCCTTGTCGGCCAGCCGGCCAAGCGCCAGAGCATTACCAACCCGGAAAACACCATCTACGCCATCAAGCGGCTGATCGGCCGGCGCTATGACGACCCGATCACCGCAAAAGACAAGGAGATGGTCCCCTACCATATCGTGCCTGGCGACAACGGCGACGCATGGGTCGAGGTCAGACGCAAGAAATACAGCCCGAGCCAGATCAGCGCCTTCATTCTCACCAAGATGAAGGAAACGGCGGAAGCCAATCTGGGCAGCACCGTCACGCAGGCCGTGATCACCGTACCGGCCTATTTCAACGATGCCCAGCGCCAGGCGACAAAGGACGCCGGCCGGATTGCCGGTCTTGACGTGATGCGTATCATCAACGAACCCACCGCAGCCGCGCTCGCCTACGGACTCGACAAGAAGGGAAGCGGCAAGATCGCCGTCTATGACCTCGGCGGCGGCACCTTCGACATTTCGATCCTCGAGGTCGGCGACGGCGTGTTCGAGGTCAAATCGACCAACGGCGATACCTTCCTCGGCGGCGAGGATTTCGACAAGCGGATCATGGACTATCTAGCCGACGAATTCCGCAAGGAGAATGGCATCGACCTGCGCAAGGATCGCCTCGCGCTGCAGCGTCTCAAGGATGCCGCCGAGAAAGCCAAGATCGAACTCTCGAGCGCTACCCAGACCGAGGTGAATTTGCCGTTCATCACGGCGGATCAGAATGGGCCGAAGCACCTTGCCATAAAACTCTCGCGCGCCAAGCTGGAAGCGCTGGTCGATGATCTGATCGAGCGCACCATCGATCCGTGCAAGGCGGCGTTGAAGGACGCGGGACTGCAGCCGTCCGACATCAACGAGGTCGTGCTGGTCGGCGGGCAAACCCGCATGCCGAAAGTCCAAGAGACTGTGCAGAAGCTATTCGGGCGCGAGCCGCACAAGGGCGTCAACCCGGACGAAGTGGTCGCGATCGGCGCGGCGATCCAGGCCGGCGTGCTGCAGGGTGACGTCAAGGACGTCCTGCTGCTCGACGTGACGCCGTTATCGCTTGGAATCGAGACGCTTGGCGGAGTCATGACCAAGCTGATCGATCGCAACACCACCATACCGACCAAGAAGAGCCAGGTTTTCTCGACGGCCGAGGATAATCAAACGGCAGTCACCATTCGGGTGTTCCAGGGCGAACGCGAGATGGCGGCCGACAACAAGCTGCTCGCGCAGTTCGATCTGGTCGGGATTCCGCCGGCGCCACGGGGCGTCCCGCAGATCGAGGTCACCTTCGATATTGATGCCAACGGCATCGTCAACGTATCGGCCAAGGACAAGGCGAGCGGCAAGGAACAGAGCATCCGGATCCAGGCATCCGGCGGCCTGAGCGAGGCCGATATCCAGAAGATGGTCAAGGAAGCGGAAGCTCATTCCGAAGAAGACAAGCGCCGCAAGGAACTCGTCGAGGCGCGCAATCTGGCCGATGCAGCGATCTATACTGCCGAGAAAGCCCTGAAGGAGGCGGCGAGCAAGATCACCGCCGACCTGAAGAAGCAAGTCGAGCAAGCCGTCACCGAGGTGAAGCAAACTCTGACATCGGAAATCGCGCAAACAATCCGTCAGGCGACGGAACGTCTGCAGCAGCTGGCGTCCAAGATCGGCGAAGCCCTCAATCGCGCGGCCTCGCAAGGAGCCGATGGCGCCGGCGGGCAAGCGGGATCGTCCGGAAGCGGCTCTTCGGGCGAGGACGTCATCGATGCCGAATTCGACGAAGTCGATCCTCGCGACCGTAAAGCGTCCTGAAACGTTAGAGCTTCACCCTGACGCCACGCGGTGAGACATCGGAGTATAGATCGGGAGCATGACATGGCGACTAACACCATGGACAACGATGTCGACCCGTCAGCGACGGGCGAAACCAAGGACAGCGATCTCGCATCCGAAAATGCCTCCCTGCGCGAGCGGCTGATGCGGGCGCTGGCCGAGACCGAGAATACCAGGCGCCAGGGGGAACGGCGCGAGCAGGACGCGCAGCAATACGCGATCGCGAACTTTGCCCGCGAGTTGTTGCAGGTCGTCGACAATTTGCGGCGTGCCGTCGAAGCCGGCGCGACCGACGCGGGGCCGGGAGAGGATGCCGGGCCGGGAAAGGCAGGCGGATTGATCGAGGGAGTTGCCGCCACCGAACGTATCCTGGCGCAGATTCTAAAACGCTTCGGCGTCGCGGAACTGAACGCCCTCAATGAGCCGTTCGATCCCATGAAACACGAAGCGGTGATGGAAACGGATCAGACAGACCGGCCCCCCGGCAGCGTGGTCGAGGTTTTGGAGAATGGCTACAGGCTTCACGACCGTCTGCTGCGGCCGGCGCGTGTCGTGGTGGCCAAGCCCCAGCAGCCATCGTCGCAAGCGGAAAGACAATGACGCCAGACTCGCTCGGCCTTGCCGACGTGCAAACAGGAGTGGGCTTTGGCTGTGGACCCCTACACAACGCTGGGCGTGAAAAAGGACGCTACGCAGGACGAAATCCAGAAGGCCTATCGCCGGCTGGCGAAAAAGCTGCACCCGGACCTCAATCCCGGCAACAAGGTTGCTGAAGAAAAGTTCAAGGAAGTTTCGGCCGCCTACGATCTGCTGGGCGATCCGGACAAGCGCGCACGCTTTGACCGCGGGGAAATCGACGAGTCGGGCACCGAGCGGCCGCGCCAGCAATATTACAGGGATTTCGCCGATCAGGATGGCTGGTCGGCCTACACCAACAACTCCGGCTTTTCCGACTTCGGCGATTACGCCGGCACCGAAGACATCCTCTCGGAGATATTCGGCCGCCAGGGCCGCACGGCGCGCCGCCGCCGCGGCCAGGACGTCCGCTATCACCTCGACCTTTCCTTCCTTGATGCCGTCAATGGCGGCAAGCAGTCGATCGTCCTTCCCGACGGCACCACGCTGGAGGTCAACATTCCGCCGGGCACGCGGGAAGGCCAGATCTTGCGTTTGCGAGGCAAGGGCCGTCCGGCGGCGGGCGACGGCCAGCCGGGCGATGCGCTGATCGAGATCAGCGTCAAACCGCATCCCTACTTCACCCGCAAAGGCGACGACATCTATCTGGATCTGCCGATCTCCCTGAAGGAGGCGGTGCTGGGCGCAAAGATCAAGGTGCCCACCCCCGGCGGAGCGGTCACGGTGGCGGTGCCAAAATGGTCGAATAGCGGTCGCGTTCTCCGGCTGAGAGGACGTGGCGTGCCGCGTTCCGACGGCAGCAAGGGCGATGAATATGTCACGCTGAAGCTGATGCTGCCGCAAAAGCCGGATCCCAAGCTCGAAGCATTCGTCGCGGAGTGGCAACCCGTGGAAGACAGTCCGCGGCAATCGATGGGAGTATGACAATGGAGACCCAGGAGTTCATCGGTCGATCGCACCTTGATACCCCGACATTGAATGCCTGGGTTGAAGCGGAATGGCTGATGCCTATCACCACCCGCAAGAAATTTCGCTTTTCGGAGGCCGATCTGGCGCGGGCACGGCTGATCCAGGATCTCAAGGTGGATTTCGGCGTGAACGACGAGGGCGTCGCGATCATTTTGCACCTGCTCGACCAAATGTACGGGCTACGTTGCCTGGTGCGGGATCTTCACGCAATGGAAGCGCCCGATCGCGCCAAGGATGCCGGCTGACGGGCGGCGAGGCGGCGGCGCGCTTCGGCGGCGATTTCAAATGAGCGGAGTCTGGCCGCGTGGTCGTAGATCTGCGCCGTCAACATCAGCTCGTCGGCATGAGTTTCGGCGATGAACGCTTCCAGCCCGCGCTCGACGGCGTCCGGAGCGCCCACCACCGAATAAGCCAGCGCCTGCTCAACGCCCGCACGCTCGACGGACGACCAGAGATCATCCATGTTATCGACCGGTTGCGGCAGAGGACCGGGCGCGCCGCGTCGCAGGCTGATGAACTGCTGTTGCAGCGATGTGATAAGACGCCGCGCCTCGGGATCGGTATCCGCCGCGAAAACATTTACGCCGACCATCGCGTAAGGCTCCTGAAGCTGCTCAGACGGCTGAAACCGGGTGCGGTATATCCGCAGCGCCGGCAGCAGCTCCGCCGGGGCAAAATGCGACGCGAAGGCGAATGGCAAACCGAGCATGGCGGCGAGTTGCGCACTGAACGTGCTCGATCCAAGCAGCCAGATCGGGACCCGCAGTCCAGCACCTGGCACCGCCCGCACCATCTGGTTCGGCTGCACCGGTCCCAGCAGGGCCTGCAGCTCCATGACATCGTGGGGAAAATTCTCGGCGGTCGACGCGAGATCCCGCCGCAACGCCCGCGCAGTGCGCTGATCGGTGCCGGGTGCGCGGCCGAGACCGAGATCGATGCGGCCCCCATAGAGCGATTCCAGTGTGCCGAATTGTTCTGCGATGACCAGCGGCGCGTGGTTCGGCAACATGACGCCGCCCGATCCAACGCGGATGGTCCGGGTGCCGCCGGCGATATAGCCGATCACCACCGCGGTCGCAGCGCTGGCGATGCCGGGCATATTGTGATGTTCGGCAAGCCAGAACCGCTTGTAATTCCAGCGTTCGGCGTGTTGCGCCAGATCGAGCGAATGGCGGAAGGCATGAGCCGCATCGCTGCCCTGATTGATCGGCGCCAGGTCCAGAACCGAGAATGGAATCACCGGCATCTCCAGTTTTCGTGTCATCTCTCAGACAAGGGATCGCAGGTACGCGGCCGATAGCGACGAACCTGCAGGTCAGTGTTATCTAGGTATCTTCCGGAGCGGGCGTAGTCTTGCGGCCCAAAAGATTTGCAGTCATCACCACTCGATCAGGCCAAAGTCGTAACGGAGGATGGCGGCGAGCGGCGCCCGGTCCGGCAATTCTTCCCTCCGCGCCCCCAGGACCCTGGCCCCCGTGTACAGCGCCCGCCGCGCGACCTCGTCGACCACGCTATAGGTCTCGGCATCGTCTGAGGCTGAATATATCACGCTGCCATCGATGTCGCTGACGAGGCCGGGAACAACCGCATCGAGATCGACGAGAAGCTGTTCGACGGCGCCTGCGGTCGCTGCATGCGCGGCGTAGGAGACGTCTGTCGTCGCGCGCCGCGGCTTCAGTTCGTCGTAGCGCGCGATCACCGCCTTCAGTTCGCGGGAATAGAGACGGTCGAGAATCGGGATCGCGGCGTCTTCCAACTCGGCATCCGTCGTCAGGTCCGGGTTTCCTTCGATTATCTCATCGGCCAGCCTGGGATACGTATTGAGCGAACGGAACATCGTCGCGATCGGCTCCTCCGCCGCAAGAACCAGTGGGGTGTTCAGTCCGGCGAGTGCGCTGTGGACGGCCTGCTCGACTTTCCTCACATACTTATGCAGCAGCACCTTCTCGCCTTCCAGGTTCTGCAGCCTGCGGCGCGGAGCCCGTACGTGAAAGGATGGACGCCGGGTCGCTTCTTCCGCGTTCCTGGGCAGGTCCGGTATCTGCAACCGCACGGGCGGAAAATTGGCGAACGCGTGGATCAGCCGAACGCTTTCTTCGGCCAGCGCCAGCACGAAGATATCGTGCGGCGAGGTCATGACGCGTATCAGCGGGGTCAGATGAAACCGGTCCGCCACTTCGGCCAGCGGCTTTGGCGGATTGGGGAGGCGGAACATCCGCATCAGGCCGGGGGTCGAGAGCACCGCCAACCCGTTCGCCTGATAGCGCCAGAACGTATCGAACGGGTCTGGCTTGGCGCGCTGGAGCTTTCTGATCTTGTCTTCATCCTGAACGTCGTGCTCAAGGCCTGCGAGATGATCGAATCGCTCCTCGAAAACGGCGATCTTGCGCTTGTCGGCGCCGGCCTCCCGCAACTGCGCCAGCGCCTCCCTGGCGAGGTCCCTGAAAGCAATACGGTTGGCGCGGATGTTGTCGGCCAGGGGAGAGGTGGGCAAGTACAGGGAAACACAAGTTTCGCCCTTGATCTGTGCAAGCGCCTTGAACTCCGCCAGGGTCGGAATATCGATGTGAAGCATCGGCCCTCACTCAATGCCGGCGCCGAGACTTTCGTTCGGCCTGATCGAGAGATCTTGGCCGGAACACCACACGCCGGCATTGATGGTCATCAATCACACCGGCAGCTCCAGCGCCCAGGCGAAGGCGCAACAGGCGGCAAATCCGATCACGGCGTGCCCCCATTCCAGCAGCCCCCAGTCCCGCATCAGTTCGCGCACCGGGGAGACGGCTCTTTCCGGCGGAATGACGTAGAGCCAGACGTTCACCGGCATCATCACGAAGTAGGCGTATGGCCAGCTCGCCAGGATCGTGGTGCCGCCAATCAGCCAGCGGACGTCGCCATTGGCCGTGAATTGGAGGTAAGCGAGAATTGCCGAGACCACGGCAAAAATCGACAGCACCAGCGTGCCGCGCCGGTTACTCAGTTTCCATTCCTGAATCATTGCAGGCCCGCTGAGTTTCAGCCGGGCCGGCTGCTCGACGAGCCCAATATAGGTCGTCGCCCCGAGGAAGGCGGCGGCGGCGGCAAATGCGTACAGACCGGGCCGCATGGTGCTGGCTCCTGACGCGAGACGATGATTGCCCGATCAATGCGACATGAACACCGGAACGGTCATCGATTTCAGCATATCGCGGGTCACGCCGCCCAGAATAACCTCGCGCAGCTTGGCGTGGCCATAGCCGCCCATCACGATCAGCGTTGCGGAATTGTCGGCGACATACGACAGGATGGCGTTGGTGACGTCGATGTCGGCTGCCGGGACCGTTTCGACCACAACCTTGACGTCATGGCGCGCCAGATGTTTCGCCATTTCGGCGCCGCGAATGACGTTGGTGTTGCTGTTGGTCTTTTCGTTCAGCACGATCAGCAGATCGACCGTTGTCGCCTTGGCCAGCAGTGGTAGCGCGTCGTTGATGGCGCGTGCCGCGGCGCTGCTGCCGTCCCAGCAGCACACCAGATGATCGAGCTTCAGCCCATCCTTCTGGATGGGCGGCACCACGATGAGCGGGCGCCCGGACTGGAATAGCGAGGTTTCGATCATGTCGTCATTGTCGACGCCGTTCGGCTCGGATTGCATGAACACGCTGAGATCGAAGCGCCGGGCGAGCGTCGACAGGATCAGGGGTGCGGACGCCCCTATCGTCTTGAGCAGGCGATGCTCAGCGGAAACCAGGCTGCGCCTGGCGGTCTCCTCGAAACGTTCGATCGCGGCCAAGGCGGCTTTCTCGCTCTCGGCAATCATCGCGGCAACAATATCGGGCGGAATTTCCAGCGTCACATAGCCCGGAAAATCCGGCGCATATGCGAAGGTAACTCCGACGATATGAGCGTCAAAAGTCTCCGCAATGGTGATGGCAAAATCGCGGGCCGGATCGCGCCCGATTCGGTGCTCCAGATTGACGATAATGTCCTTGATCATCTAATGCTCCCGCGGAGGCAGTGAAGCCACGGGGAGCATTGTCGCGATCCGTCCTGGCGCAGGCCTTGATACCGGTCAACCTGCCGGGCCACTCATTGATCGATACAGGGGCGGGCGGCGATCCACTGTGCGCGCATTCCTCAGGAACAAAACTGGGCCGCCGGGGTTTATCACAGTACCGTTTCCTAAGCTCACACGCGTCCCGGCTCGAGTCCGCTCGACCCGAGGTATTTGTGTTGACCGTATTTCGTCGTGACCTTGGTACGCCGGATATTTCAATTCGATCCAGGAGCCCATGCCCCGCTATTATTTTCATTTCCGAGCCGGATCATCCACGCTCAAGGACGAGGTCGGCGAAGTGCTCGCGGATGCCTTCTCAGCATTGCAGCATGCCAAGCGGATTGCCCTCGAATTGGTGCGGGGCGGCGAATCGACAAATGCTTCGATCATCGTGGCAGAGGGTGAGCAGCAGCTTTTCGAAGTTCCACTATCGGAGCAGGGCAACTGAGACAGCCACCTGTTACTCGCCGCCCAACATCGCCGGACGCCAGTTCTCTTCCTTGCCAGAATGGTGGCTGGATCCGCGCCGGGTCAGTAGCAATCCTCTACACGGCGAACGTGCCAACGCCACCCGTCCCAGAAGCGTTCGCGCCGGACGTAACATCGTGGCCCGAAATAGACGGGTTCGTAGGCATAAGCATCATAATAATAGGGCCTTGGGGCCGCGAGCGCAGCGCCAAGGATGGCCCCTGCCGCCAAGCCGCCGACAATGGGCGCGACGGGAAAACCGTGATGCCATCGAGCGTCCGCCGTCGTCGGGCTCGCAACCGCACCGATTGCGACCGTTGCGCCAAGTGCGAGTGTGACCAAAGCTTTTCTCATCACGCGACCTCCACCTCTTCGTTTCGGCAAAATCGAACGTCCGACATTTGACGAGATTCCGGACGCTCAGCCCGCAGCGGCCTTCAATGTAACGGCTGGCGACGCACCGGCATTGGCGTTCGTCAACGATTGGTTCATCGTTATCGAAGCCGGCAATTGACTGAAACACGCTGAAAAATTGATCGCCGTCATGGCACTCGGCGTCATGCGCTGTCTGTCTGTTACGGACTTGCCGCCCTCGGCAAACCTGACGACATCTGAGGGAGAACATCCATGGCCGTGACGCTCAACCACCGGGCATACGAGCATGCCAAACAGCTTATCAGCGAAGGAAGATTTGTATTGGACGAGCGGGACGCATGGAGCGAGCACCGGCCGTCGGCAGAGCAGGAAAATGAATTCATTCGCCTCCACGGCTTTGCCGAATACGGCAGGTGGTATTTGGGAATCAACGACGAAAAGCCTGAGCAGACCAAGGGACATTACGAATTTCCCTATGGGGACTTCAGCGATGTCCACCGCTGTGGCGTACTCGCCGCAGAGAGCCGCGCGGGCCAATATCAACACCATGACATCGAGAACGCAGCAGCGCACCTGCATGGAATGTTGGACGCCCACAAGGTGACGCCAGCTCCGAAGCGCTCACGTGCAGCTTCGTCGCCTGGCAGACCGGCGCGCGGGGCCCGACATCCGGCGCGATGATCCGATTCTCCGTTCAGCGGTTCACGACCCAGAAGACCAGGCTGAGCAGCACGCTCAAGAGCAAACATGTCATCAGCGGGAAATAGAACGTCATATTTTCCCGCTCGATGACGATGTCGCCGGGCAGCCGCCCCAACCCGAGCTGGCTGAGATAGGGCCAGAGCAGGCCGATCGCCAGGATTACAAGGCCGAGCACGATCAGGAAGCGTGCCATCGCTGTCAATTCCTCGAGGGTTGCTGGCGTCAATCCTGCCGGCGCTGACCGAACAATTGAAGCAGCAGCATGAAGAGATTGATGAAGTCGAGATAGAGCGCCAGCGCACCGAGCACGGCCTTCTTGCCAGCGATTTCATCCGTATCCGACTCGAGATACATCTGCTTGATGCGTTGGGTGTCGTATGCAGTCAGGCCAACGAATACGATGACACCGATGATGGAGATTGCGAACTGAAGGGCGGTTGACCCAACGAAGATGTTGACGATGGATGCGATCACGATGCCGATCAGCCCCATCAGAAGGAACGAGCCGAAACCCGAAAGTTCGGACCTGGTCGTATAGCCGTAGAGGCTCATCGCTCCGTAGGTCGCGGCCGTGATAAAGAACACCCGCGCGATCGACGTCCCGGTGTACACCAGGAAGATGCCGCCCAGCGACAGGCCCATCACGGCGGTATAGATCCAGAACAGCAGCATCGCTGTTGCGCC
>Ga0208989_10000616_pt1 | contig 10689 bp, 10 predicted proteins | sample MedBloCAOM3_M1_FD_187852 | JGI IMG/M metagenome (GOLD analysis project Ga0208989, IMG submission 187852) | Forest soil microbial communities from El Dorado National Forest, California, USA - Mediterranean Blodgett CA OM3_M1 (SPAdes) (version 2) | ecosystem: Environmental > Terrestrial > Soil >...
CGTCGTGGCGATGTCCTGCGGCGAGGCGCGCTCGCCCAAGAGGCTTCGCGTCACCTCGTCCTCGTCGACGCCGGACGGCTCGACCTCGAAGGAGAGACCGGCATTGGTGAGGAGCTGGCGACGCGAGCGGCTGGCGGAGGCGAGGATGAGGGGTGCGGGCATGATGGCTGAAGGTCAGGCGGGCTCCAGGCGGAACAGGCCGCCGTCGTCGCTTTGGGTGACGAGATAGATCAGCCCATCCGGCCCTTGGCGCACGTCGCGGATATAGGGAAGACGGCCCTCGAGCAACCGCTCTTCGCTCCGGTAGCGCTCGCCGTTGAGTTCGATGCGGAACAGCGCGTAGTTGGAAAGCGCGCCTGTGAACAGCGAACCTTTCCAGCCCGGGAACTTGTCGCCGGTGTAGAAACTGAGCCCGCAGGGCGAGATCGACGGCACCCAGGTGCGCACCGCGTTCTCCATGCCGGGCAGGCTTCGGTTGTCGGTGATCTTGCTGCCGTCGTAGTTGACGCCGTAGGTGACCAGCGGCCAGCCGTAGTTGCCGCCGGCTTTCAGGACGTTGAGCTCGTCGCCGCCCTTGGGACCATGCTCGACCTCCCAGATCTTGCCCGTCTCGGGATGGAGCGCGAGGCCCTGCGGATTGCGGTTGCCCCAGGTGAAGATTTCCGGCCGGGCACCGGCCTTGCCGACGAAGGGATTGTCCGGCGGCACCGAACCATCGTCGCGCAGGCGGACGATCTTGCCGGCGAAATCGCCGAGATCCTGTGCTCGCTGCATCTGAAAGCGGTCGCCGATGCTGACATACATCAGCCCGGCGCGGTCGAAGACGATGCGCGAGCCGAGATTGAGGCTGCCCTGGCTCCTGGGCAGGGCCTCGAAGATCACCTTGACGTTGCCAAGGCCACCATCGCCCAGTTCGGCGCGGGCAACCGTGGTCGCCGTGCCGCTGCTGTCGCCCGCGATATAGGAGAGATAGAGCGTGCGATTCTGCGCGAAGTTGGGGTGCAGGCAGACATCGAGCAGTCCGGCCTGACCGCCCGTCCTGACCGATGGCGCCCCCGACAGGGCCCGCGGCTCCAGCCGGCCGTTGGCAAAGACGCGCAGCCGGCCCGGCCGCTCGGTGATCAGCATCCGGCCGTCGGGCAGGAAGGCGATGCTCCAGGGCTGCACCAGATCGCGGCTAAGCGTCACCAGCCGATAGCCGGCCTTGGCGCTTTTCAGCGTTTCCTGGGCGCGGACGACCGCCGGCGCAGCCAGGACGCTTGTTGCAGCCAGTACGAAACGGCGCCGATGCATAAACCCTCCTGACATCAGGGAATGCGCCGGCCGAAGGCGGTGGGCTGGCGCGCGGAAGGGCGGCCACTATACTCGACGCCCGCAATCGACCCTATGACGCGAAGGGGACCCCTGCTTTGACCGATCGCTATCTGCGCACCGGCATTTTCCTGGCGCCATTCCATGCGCTGGACGAGAACCCGACCCTCGCCATCGAACGCGACATGGAGCTGGTCCAGCACCTCGACCGGCTGAACTACCATGAGGCGTGGATCGGCGAGCATCATTCCGGCGGCTTCGAGATCATTGCCAGCCCCGAGATGTTCATCGCCGCCGCCGCCGAGCGCACGCGCCATATCCGGCTCGGCACCGGCGTCGTTTCGCTGCCCTATCACAACCCCTTCATGCTGGCCTCGCGCATGACCCAGCTCGACCACATGACGCGCGGCCGCGCCATGTTCGGCGTCGGTCCGGGCGCGCTGGTCCATGACGCGGCCAAGATCGGCATCAAGGCCGCCGAGCAGCGCGACCGCATGAACGAATCGCTCGACGTCATCGTCGAGCTGATGGAAGGCAAGTCGGTGACGCGCAAGACCGACTGGTTCGACCTCACCGCCGCCCAGCTCCAGCTACAACCCTACAGCCAACCCAACATGGAGATGGCCGTCGCCTGCGCCCGCTCGCCGGTCGGCGCCGTCGCGTCGGGCCGCCACGGCATCGGCATGCTGTCGATCGGCGGCACGTCGGACGACGCGCTGAAGGCGCACGCCGCCAACTGGAAGATCTATACCGACCATGCTCAGCAGAACGGCAAGGTGGCCGACCGCGCCAAGTGGCGCATCGTCACCTTCGCCCACGTGGCGCCGACGCGCGAGCAGGCTTTCGAGGAGGTGAAGTTCGGCCTCGATCGCTTCACCCAGTATTTCACCGACGTCGCCACCTTCCCGATCCTGCCGCCCGGCATCACCGACGCGGCCGAGTTCCTGACCAAGGAAGGCGTCGCCTGCATCGGCACGCCGGACGACTGCATCCGCCACTTCGAGCGGTTGTGGAAGGGCTCGGACGGCGGTTTCGGCGCGGTCCTGCTGCTGGCCCACAACTGGGCCGACTGGCCGGCGACGCAGCGTTCCTACGAGTTGATGGCGCGTTACGTCCATCCGCACTTCCAGCGTCAATCGAACATGCCGAGGCAGCAGAGCTACGACATCGCCACGTCCAACCGCGGCATCTATTCGGTGCAGTCGCAGGCGGCGGTGGAGACCGAGATCGAGAAATACCAGGCGGCGCAGTCCAAGCGCGCCGCCGAGTAGAGCAAGAACGGTAGAGCAAGACCCAAGGGGAGCTTCAGATGTCCAAGTCGATTCTAATGCACGAGAATGGCGGACCAGAGAAGATGCAGATTCACGACGTCGAGGTCGGTGCGCCCGGCCCCGGCCAGGTGAAGATCCGGCACACCGCGATCGGTCTCAACTTCATCGACGTCTATACCCGCTCCGGGCTCTACAAGACGCCTCTGCCCAACGCCGTCGGGCGTGAGGCGGCAGGCGTGATCATCGAGGTCGGGCCGAAGGTGAAGGGCTTCAAGAAAGGCGACCGCGTCGCCTATTGCGGCGTGCTGGGCGCCTATTGCCAGGAGCGCCTCATGGGCGTCGACCAGCTCGTGCATGTGCCCAAGGGCGTGACCGACGAACAGGCCGCCGCCATCATGCTGAAGGGCATGACGACGGAGTATCTCGTCGACCAATGCGCCAAGGCGTGGCTCAAGAAGGGCGACATCGTGCTGTTCCATGCCGCTGCCGGCGGCGTCGGCCTGCTGTTCGGCCAATGGGCCAAGGCGCGCGGCTACAAGGCGATCGGCACCGTCTCCTCGCCGGAGAAAGCCGCCCTCGCCAAGAAGAACGGCTACAAGTGGGTGATCGACTACACCAAGGAGAACGTTGCCGAGAAGGTGAAGGCGATCACCAAGGGCAAGGGCGTGCCGGTGGTGTTCGACGGCGTCGGCAAGGACACCTGGGAAGCCTCGCTCGACAGCCTGCAGCCGCGCGGCCTTCTGGCCTCGTTCGGCAACGCGTCCGGTCCCGTCGCGCCGGTGCCGCCGGGCGTGCTGAACACCAAGGGCTCGCTCTATCTGACGCGGCCCAGCCTCGGCGCCTACACCGCCACCCGCAAGGATCTCGAGGCCAGCGCCAAGTCGCTGTTCAAGATGGTCAAGAGCGGCAAGGTGAAGATCGCCATCGACCAGCGCTATCCGCTGGCCGAAGCGGGCCAGGCCCATACCGACCTCGAAGGGCGCAAGACGACAGGGCAGACCGTCATCGTCCCCTGATCAAACCTCGGGCGTTCAGCGTTCGATGATGATCGTCGGCCTGACCGGCTCCATCGGCATGGGCAAGTCGACCGCGGCCAGGATGCTGCGGCAGATGGGGGTGCCGGTCTACGACGCCGACGCCGCCGTCCATGCGGTGCAGGCGCCGGGCGGGCCGGCGCTGGCGCCGATCGAGGCGGCCTTTCCGGGCGTGGTGAAGAACGGCGTCCTCGACCGTCAGGCGCTGGGCGCGCGGGTGTTCGGCAACAAGGAAGCGCTGCGCAAGCTCGAGGCCATCGTGCACCCGCTGGTCGGCCAACGGCAGCGCGCCTTCCTGAAGCGGGCCGCGCGGCGCGGCGAAAAGCTGGTCGTGCTCGACATCCCGCTGCTGTTCGAGGGCCTGGGCGATCTGCGGGTCGACGCCACCCTGGTGGTGAGCGCGCCGATCTTCCTGCAACGCCATCGGGTCATGGCGCGCCCCGGCATGACGGCCGACCGGCTCGACGGCATCCTGCGCCAGCAGGTGCCCGACGTCCTGAAGCGGCACAAGGCCGACATCGTCATCCCGACCGGGCTCGGGCTGGCGCCGACGCGCGCGGCGCTCGCCAAGGCGGTGACCGAGCTCAGGCGCCGGCGCGGCCGCTTCTGGCCGCCCAATCCCTGGCGGGAGAAACACACAGCCCGCCTTGCGCAAGCCCGCCGCAAATAGGCTAGAAGAGTCCGATGCGCGAGATCGTCCTCGACACCGAAACCACCGGCCTCGACCCGCTCGCCGGCCATCGCGTGGTCGAGGTGGGCTGCATCGAGCTTTTGAACACCGTGGCCACCGGCCGGACGTTCCACGCCTACTTCAACCCCGAAATGATCATGCCGATGGGGGCGCAGGACATTCACGGCCTCAGCGACGAGTTCCTGGCCGACAAGCCGTTGTTCGCCGAGCGCGTCGAGGAGTTCCTGGCGTTCATCGCCGACGCCCAGCTCGTGATCCACAATGCGCAGTTCGACATCGGCTTCCTGAATGCCGAGCTCGAAAGGGTCAAGCAGCCGAAATTGACCAACCCCTATATCGACACCGTGTCGATGGCGCGCCGCAAGTTCCCCGGCCAGCGCGCCAGCCTGGACGCGCTCTGCGAGCGCTTCGGCATCGACAATTCCAGCCGCACCAAGCACGGCGCGCTGCTCGATTCGGAGCTGCTGGCCGAGGTCTACCTCGAGCTGAGCGGCGGCCGGCAGCGCGATCTCGGCTTGGCTCCCGAGATGGCGGGTGTGGTCGCGATGGCCGGCTTGACCGTCGACAGCCGCCCGGTGCGTCCGCCCCGGCCGCATATGCCCAGTGCCTCGGAACTCGCCGCGCATGCGGCCTTCCTGCTGCAGCTCAGCGATCCGCTCTGGCTGAAGGCCTGACCGGTGCGGTGAGTCCAAAGCCCGGCGCGCCCTCGGGCTCTTACATTGGGCAGCTGCCGAGCAGATGGATATCCTTGCTGAGCCTCTGCCTGGGGCAGCAACTCATTGGCACACTGGAGAATCATCTATCAGCGGCACCAGCCGCTACACGATCCGGATCGAGTGTTCACGTGCAAAGATGGACGGCAGAAAACGCAAAAACCTGGAGGACGGACAGGCCGACCATCAAAAAGTGAGATAGTACATCCTCAAAACATGGAGCCGCGAAACCTGGCAACTCCATGCTAGCCGTCCATGTTTTCGATCGGGAACTCTCCACTCACCGCCACTGACTTCACTGCGCGGCAGACGGAGAAACCACGAGCGCCACCCGCCGAATGGCCTCCGTTGCCCGCACAGCCAGCCTGTGTCGTCAACTGGAGAGCCCGCGATGTTCAATTTCTTTCTTCGGCCGTACCTCCCTGGTTTTCGCGTCAAAGCACAGGATGACGTACCTGGCTTCAACATCGGCGAAAACGATGGGGCGCCGCTGGCAACGGGAACACGACCGTATCTCGATGAGGTGCAAACACAGACGCCGCCCATAGTCACCTCTTTCAGATTGGGTTCGGACGGCTTGACGCAATCGGCTCCGCCGATCGGCTTTGCCGGCATTCGCGTCGAACCCCAGGATGACGTACCGGGGTTCAACCTGAACGAAAGCGGAGTTCCGCGCCAACGGGTGCCCTGGTTCGATGGGATGCGCCCGGGCTCGGCAACCTCGGAGTATCCGGACACCCACGAACCGGAGGCGCTCCCGCGAGATGCAGGGGAGCCCGTTCAGGTAATGCCGCCACAGCTTCCCGAGTGGCTTGTCGCGCTCCTGGGCATGCCACTGCCGCGCTTGTCGACCGCGCTCGATCCTCGGACCAGCCAGCGCATCGCGCCCTATGCACCGCTGATCCGCCCGCTCCGCGCCTACCAGCCGACAGACCAGCGCCTGCCCACAACGGCAGGCACACCGGTCGATGACGCCGGCTCGTTGCCGGACCCGGGCTCAGTCGAAACGCCCAGCGACGAAGTGTGGCCAGTGCCCGACATGCCGGAGTGGTGGCCCGCTGACATTAATCCTCGCTCCGATATTGCGACCGCACAGAACTCTAATCCGCCATCATCCCAGGAAGCGGCATGGAATGCCTGGCTCCAGCCGCTGAAGGAGGGTCAGCCATCTACGCTGGTGGGTAGAGACCAAGGCCCCGGTCCGTCGGGTGCCGGAATTGTACGGCCGCCGATGAGCGTCCCTCCGACGCTGTCGCTCAGTCCTGCGGGAGACTCCAACTTTGTCCTGGCCAAGGCCGGCAATGCTGACGTGCCGTCGGTGCAGCAACAAAGACCGGCGCCGCAAGATCAGGAGACGCAACGGAAGGATCAGGCGACGCCGCCCAGCATCATGCCAGGGTACGCCGACGATCCCGGCTCCAACGATGCGCTTGCCCGCATGCAGTTGCCGGCGAACACGCGTACGGCCTCCGTACCCAACATCCGGGGCACCGTCATCGCGAGCCTCGCCGACGGAGGGACGTTCGACAGGACGCCGTATCAGGCATATGGCGCCAGCGCTGAGCTCGGGACACCCGTCGGTTACATAGGCCGGCGCGTCGATGCCAAGCCTGGCAACACTCACTACCGAAACAATCCGCCAAGCCTGGTAGATCTGCGTGGGCGGAGCACGGAGGGATATGAGGGCGCGCGTCCCTCGATGTCAGACGCGTATCCAGAACCGCTTATCCCTGGAGCGCAATATGCCCAGGTTGTCATTCAGCAGAATGGGGCTGTAACCGGCAACCCCAGGATCGACCGTACGACGGAGCGTCTCCTTTCAGTCCTTGCCGACACTATCCAGTCGCTAGGTCCTGGGGCAGGACCTATTTTCGGAATCCGCGCACATGTTGAGTTTGGAAGGAGGGTTGAGGATCTGAACATTCCCGGCATCCGAGATAAGGGAGTAGAGCAGAGCTTCAGCCTAGGAGGAGCCGCCGAATATGGGCTAGAGGGGAGCATTAGGACCGACGTTGTGTTACGCGATCGAGAGGGGATTCCCATCGCGGTGTACGACCTCAAGACCGGCAACGCCAGGTTGACGCCATCGCGAGTACGGGAGATCAGAGACGCACTCCGTCGACCGAATATTCCCGTGATCGAACTTCGATATCGGGAAGAAAGCGCAATACTGAGATGAGCATTAAACGCAAGACACTCCAGCTCATACAGCGCCGCCTCAAGGGTACACAGCTTTGTAAGAACGTTCTGGTTGTTCTTCCGACGGAACACATCCTAAGAGGATTTTTGTTCGAACGAACCCTCTCCAAAGATATGTATCATCTCTGGCGGGTAATCACGCCGCTCTACATGCCCGCCAATCCCGTCTTTCTGGACTACAGCAAGAGGCTGAGGCTATCGAAGAGCCGATACTTCCCGCTAACCCGAGAGGCATTGGACGAAACCGCGGAGCACATCGCATCCATCATGTCTCCTGGACATTTGAGCTATCTTCGTCGTGTACGTGGTCCGAAGGAGTTCCTGAAGCATGTTGGCTGGATGGCTGGCAATACTACGTTGAATTTCAGGGTGGACCTTGCCTTGACACACTACCTGCTTGGAAACGTCGATCAGTGCATCAAGATACTTGAACGTCTCCCCCTCGAGAACTTGGCTGCTCCAATACGCTCAAACATCGTTCCTTTCTTCGCAGAGCTGCGGACTAGTCCTGCGGATGCGGCTTCCAGACTTCAAGCTTGGGAGCGTGAGACTGTCGAAAGGCTTGGCTTGGCCGAAACGATGAGTGGCGAGATGGCCGGGAAAATTCGGACGTAGGGTAACCGGATCCCGCAGGTCAGGAGCGGAGAGCAACAGTGCAGCTGACCTGAGCCCAGAAAACTCCGCATAGGGAAGAAAGCGCAATACTGAGATGGGCATTCAACGCAAGACACTCCAGCTCATACAGCGCCGCCTCAAGGGTACACAGCTTTGTAAGGACGTTCTGGTTGTTCTTCCGACGGAACACATCCTGAGAGGGTTTGCGTTCGAGCGAACCCTCTCCAAAGACATGTATTATCTCTGGCGGGTAATCACGCCGCTCTACATGCCGGCCAATCTCCTCTTCTTGGACTACAGCAAGAGGATATCGAAGGGCGGATATCTCCGGCTAACCCGAGAGGGATTGGACGAAACCGCGGAGCGCATCGCATCCATCATGTCTCCTGGACATTTGAGCTATCTCCGTCGTGTACGGGGTCCGAAGGAGTTCCTGAAGCATGTTGGCTGGATGGCCGGCAATACTATGTTGAATTTCAGGGTGGACCTTGCCTTGACGCACTACCTGCTTGGAAACGTCGATCAGTGCATCAAGATACTTGAGCGTCTCCCCCTCGAGGACTTGCCTCCTCCATTTCGCGTACACATCGTTCCTTTCTTCAAAGAGCTGCGGACTCGTCCTGCGGATGCGGCTTGCAGACTTCAAGCTTGGGAGCGTGAGAATGTCGAAAGGCTCGGCCTGGCCGAAACAGTGAGTGGCACTGTTCAAATTCGATGAAGTGGCCATGCCCGGCAAGTCCCGAATGACCAAGCAAATCGGTGAGATGCCATCCCGTAGTTCGAATGGGATTTATTTTTCTACTGGAACTTGCTCCGACGTCGAAGCACGTAGAACGATCCGGAGAAATTCAAGCTGAACAAAAAGATAAAGGCCATCTACTTTGTGAGCGCCTACGACTCCTTGAATCCGCTGTGACATGCCTTCCGCTCTCTGTCTCAGGCGTGCCCGACCGGGCCACCCGGAGTGACGCCCGGCATCTTGCCATCGTTGGCCTCGAGCTGCTGGCGATAGAGCGCCACGAAATCGACCGGCGCGATGTTGAGCGGCGGGAAGCCTGCCTCGCGCGTGGCGTTGGCGACGACGGCGCGCGCGAACGGGAACAGCAGGCGCGGCGTCTCGATGAACAGCAGCGGGCCGAACGCGTCCTGCGGCACGTCGCCCAGGGTCACGGTGCCGGCGTAGACCAGCTCGAGCATGAACAGCGGCTCGTCCTTCGCCGTCTTGGCGTTGGCTTCGATCGACAGCGCCACCTCGAAGGTCTTGGCGTCGAACTGGCGGTTGGTGACCTGGACGTTGAGCGAGAGCTGCGGCTGGGTCTGCTCGATCAGGCTTTGCGGCGCGCGCGGATTCTCGAAGCTCAGGTCCTTGATGTACTGGCCGTGCATGATGAGCGGGCCGGCCGGAGCCTGGGCGGGACCGGGAGGCGGCGACGGCGGAGGAGTCGTTGTCATGGCTTACTTTCGCTGTTTCGGCGGGGCGGTACCATGCAGGGCTGCACTGCACAAGGCGCGGGCAGCTGCACAGGCCGGGCAATTGCCAAGGCATCGCCCAAAGACGATGATGGCGACACTCTTATTGCACGGTCCGGCGAGGAAATGGATCGATCTTCTCTGCGCCCTCTTGTGGGCATTTCATCCTGTCTCAAGGAAAACGGCCGCGGTTGGCATCACACGGTGGGCGACAAATACGTCCGGGCGGCGATCCATGCCGTCGGCGCGCTGCCGATCCTGATCCCGGCCATCGGTGCCGAATTCGGCGAAGAGAGGGCCACGATCGAGGCATTGGACCGTCTGATCGACGGCCTGGACGGCGTCCTGCTGACCGGCAGCCCATCCAACGTCGAGCCGCACCACTACGAAGGCGAGGACAGCCGGCCGGGCACCGCGCACGATCCGGCGCGCGACGCCACGACGCTGCCGCTAATCCGCCACTCGATCGATCGCGGCGTGCCGCTGTTCGCGATCTGCCGCGGCCTGCAGGAAGTCAACGTGGCGCTGGGCGGCTCGCTGCATCAGCTCGTGCACGAGGTCGAAGGGCGGCGCGACCATCGTTCGCCCAAATCGCCCGATACCGACGTGAACTACGCGCCGGCGCACGACGTCGACATCGTCGAAGGCGGCCTGCTGCACCGCCTGCTGGGCGAGCGTCGCGTGAAAGTGAATTCGCTGCACGCCCAGGGCGTCGATCGCCTGGCGCCGCGCGCCCGGCTCGAGGCCACGGCCGACGACGGTCAGGTCGAGGCCTTCAGCGTGCCCGATGCACCGGCCTTTGCGCTGGCGCTTCAGTGGCACCCGGAGCACAGGGCGCTCGAGAATCCCGTGTCGATGAAATTGTTCGACGCCTTCGCCGCGGCCTGCCGGTCGCGCGCAAGCTCGCGACTGGCGCCTGCGCTGCGCGCCGCCGCGGAATAGTCGAATGGCTCCCGCCACCCGCAACAACGCGCGCCGCGATTTCTACGAGCGCATCGGCGGCCTCTCGATGGCGCCCTTGTGGGAGTCACTGCACCAGCTCGTGCCGCCGGCGCCCGCACCCAAATACCAGCCGGCCCATTGGGACTACGGCAAGGTGCGACCGTTCCTGATGGAAGCGGGCTCGCTGATCACCGCCAAGGAGGCGGTGCGGCGCGTGCTGATCCTGGAAAATCCGGCGATGCCGGGCAGCGCCTGCATCACGCCTTCGCTCTATGCCGGCCTGCAGCTCATCCTGCCGGGTGAGGTGGCGCCCAGCCATCGCCATACCCAGTCGGCGCTGCGCTTCATCGTCGAGGGCGAAGGCGCCTATACCGCCGTCGACGGCGAACGCACCATCATGCGCGAGGGCGATTTCGTCATCACGCCGACCTGGACCTGGCACG
>Ga0208989_10000621_pt1 | contig 10645 bp, 7 predicted proteins | sample MedBloCAOM3_M1_FD_187852 | JGI IMG/M metagenome (GOLD analysis project Ga0208989, IMG submission 187852) | Forest soil microbial communities from El Dorado National Forest, California, USA - Mediterranean Blodgett CA OM3_M1 (SPAdes) (version 2) | ecosystem: Environmental > Terrestrial > Soil >...
AAGCCGCTGACCTGGATCGAGGAGCTGTTGCCGCGGCGCGACGCGGGCGCCGTTGTGGCGCGCTGGCGGACCGAGCTGGGTTCCGAAAGACTCGCGCTGATCAACGGCGATGCCATGCCGGTAGGCTTGTGGCAAAGCATGGCGCTCGGGGCGCCGTGCGACCTGACCCAGACCGTCGCGGTCGCGATGCGCCGCAAGAGCACGCGCGAGCTGATCCTGATGCGCGAGGCCTGCGCCACCCTCGACGCCACGGTGGCGGCCATGCGGGCCGCACAGCGCGCCGGTCAAGGAATGACCGACGTGGTGTTGGCCGGCGAGCGCGTGGCGCAGCGCCGCGGTGCGCAGGACGTTCGCAGCCTGTTCGGCCAGGGCGGCACGCTGGCGCCCTTTTGGATGCCGGTCGCGGCGCCGGCCGATCCGCTGCAGGTCTATGTCGCGGTCCGTCACGCGGGCTATTGGGCCGAGGGTTTTGCGGTGCTGTCGGGCTCCGCGCAGCCAGCCGTGGCGCAGGCCCGCGCCGTCCTCGACGAGGCACTCGGCTTGGTCAAGCCCGGCATGCCGCATCGCGAGCTCGCGCGGCGTCTGGCCGCGCAGATCGGCGAGGGGCGCCGGCATCCCGTGATTCGCGACAAATTCGGTGGCTCCATCGGTCTGGCGCTGCCGCAGCCTGGGTGCTTGACTGACACCAGCGATGAACGGTTCGCGGCCGGCGAGACCTATACGGTGCGGGTGGGTATGACCGACAGCGGCGGCGCGGCGATCGTCTCCGCCATGGTGGCGATCACCGATAGCGGCCACGACCTGCTGTGGGCCGGGAGCGATCCATGACCACGCTGGAGCGGCTCGGCACTTACCTGGCGGCCGGCAAGACCCTCACGCCATCGGGGCTGGCGAGCGCAAAACTCCATCTCCTCGATACGGTGGCGGCCTGGGTGGCCGGCATGGGGACCCAGGAGGGCAGGGCGCTGCTCGCCTTCCGCCGCCAAACGCAGGGCGACGCGGCCGGCGCGGAGCCGGTTTCCGCCGCCATTGCGACCCATTGCGGGCTCGCCCGCCTGAGCGAGATCGACGACATCCATATCGCGTCCATGACCACCGCAGGCGGGATCGTGGTGCCGGCCGCCCTGACGCTCGCGGTATCGCTGCGAAAGACCGATCCCGCCGGGCTCGCGCGCGCCATCGCGGGCGGCTACGACGCGATGATCCGGCTGGGGCTCGCGCTGCACGGGCCGACGATCCTGTATCGCGGCATCTGGCCGACCTATTTCGGCGCCGCCTTCGGGGTCGCGGCCGTGGCGGCGCGGCTCATGGGGCTGGACGAGCGGCAGGCCGCCCATGCGCTCGCCTTCGGGTTGACGCTGTCGGCGCCCGGCGTCGGTCATCACAACGCGGCGACCGGAACGCGCTGGCTCGCGGTCGGGCTGGCGGCGCGCAACGGCCTGACGGCGGCGCGCGCGGCGGGCGCCGGCTTCACCAGCGACCTCAATCTGCTCGACGGCAATTTTCTGCCGAGCGTTTTCGACATCAAGCCGCAGACCGGCGAGCTCACGCGCGGCCTCGACCAGCATGTCCTGATGCAGGATGCCGGCTTCAAGGCCTGGTGCGCGGCGCGCCAGACCATGGCGGCCGCCCAGGCCCTCAAGGAGATCGTGGTCGGCGGCGTGGCGCCCGACGACATCGCCGAGATCGAGGCCGGCGTGCTGCCGCCGCATCACCAGATGCTCGATCACGGCGTCGTCGCCGGCAACCGCGCGTCGCACCTCACCAGCCTGCCGTACCAGATGGCGATCGCGGTCGTGACGCCCGGCGCGACCCTCGATGTGCGGCAGTCGCCGGCCGCCGTGCCGCAGCTCGTGGCCGCCCTGATGGCGAAGATCACCGTCACCCAGAACGAGCGCCTGCTCGCCCGCTACCCGAAAGTCTGGCCCGCCCATGTGCGGGTCGCGACAAAATTCGGGCGGACGCACGAACTGGAGGTCGAGTTCGTCCCCGGCGACCTGCGCCGCCCGCTCGACGACGCGCAACTGAAAGACAAATTCCGCAGCTTCGTGACGCCGGTGCTGGGCGCGGATGGCGCCGCCCGCATGATGGGGCTCGCATCCGCGGCGCTCGACGACGCGCAGGCGCCGGTCGCGCTGCTCGATGCGATCGAGCAGACCTGTGCTCGCTCGGAAAAGGGCGGGATCGCATCATGACGCCGACGGCCCGTAGGGTGGGCAAAGGCGCGGAACGCGCCGTGCCCACGCGGATTCGACAGCGTCGCGGGCCATACGGAAACGCGAGCGGCATGTCGCCACATGGTGGGCACGCTTCGCTTTGCCCACCCTACGGCGGCGTGCTTAATCTGAAGAAAATTCGGGAGGACGCCGTGAGACCACTTAAAACGCTTGCCGTTGCGGCATTGATCGCCGCCTGCGCCGCCGCCGCGCAGGCCGAGCCGGTCCGCATCGGCTTCGCGGCCGAGAGCCTCGACTATGCGCCCGCCTTCGCGGCGGAGCGGCTCGGGCTGTTCAAGAAGCACAATCTCGACGTCAAGCTGATCGTGTTTCGCGGCGGGGCCGCCGCCCAGGAGGCGATGGGGGCGGGCGCGACCGACATCATCGCCTATTTCAGCCCGGCGGTGGCGCTGGCGGTGAGCAAAGGCGTGAAGGAAAAGATGGTGGCGACGGTGAGCGCCGGCCATGTCGGCTGGAACGCGATCGTCAAGGCGGACTCGCCGATCAAGACCATCCAGGACCTGGCGGGCCGGAAAGTCGGCATCAGCGCCAAGGCGACGACGTCGGACGTCGCCGCCCTGTGGATCGCCGACAAGGCGGGCGTGAAATTCCAGGAGATTCCGCTCGGCGCCGCGCTCGCGCCGGCGCTGCGCTCGGGCCAAGTCGACGCCATCGTGTTCTCGGCCCTGATCACGCTGCGCGAGATCGAGGCCGGCCAGGCGCGCTCGATCATCGATCTCACCGCCGACATGCCGCCGACCCTCGCCAATGTCTACGTGGCGACCCAGGAGATGATCGACAAGCGCCCGCAGGACTTGCGCGCCGCGCTCGCCGCGATCTACGAGGCGCTCGCCTATATGCGCGACAACCGCGCCTGGACGCTCGGCTATCTCAAGGAATTCGCCAAGTCGGACAACGAGAAGCTCAACGAACAGCTTTACAGCCATGTGATCAGGGAGCTGTCGCCGGACGGCCGGATCGAGAAGGCCTGGATCCAGAACGGTCTCGCGCTGGCGGCGCGCGCCTGGGACATGCCGGACCTCGCCAAGGCCAATCCCGACGCGCTCTATACGAACGAGTTTCTCCCCAAGTCGAAATAGCCGGAAGCCACGCCACTAATGTCGGGAACCGCGTCATGGCGCGTGCGGGGCGGCCAGCTGCTGGTCGTGAGTGCGCTCGCGCTCGCCTGGGAGTTCGCGGCGCGCAGTGGCCTCGCCGATCCCGACATCCTGCCGCCGCTGTCGAAGGTCTGCGCCATCCTGTGGCGGCTGTTGCATGACGCCGATTTCCTGGCCGATGTCCGGATCACGGGTTTCGAGGTCCTGCTCGCCTTTGCGATCGTGGTGCCGCTCGGGCTCGCGGCCGGCTTCCTGCTGGGCGAAAGCCAGCGCCTCGAGCGGGCGTTCGGCGGCCCGCTGCAACTGCTGATGTCGGTGCCGAAATCGGTGTTCCTGCCGGTCTTCGTGCTGATCTTCGGCATCGGGATTGCCCAGAAGGTGATCTTTGCGATCGTGCTCGCCTTTTTCATCGTGGTGCCGACCGGGCTGGCGGCCGTGCATTCGGTGCCGCACGGCCTGGTGGTGGCGGCGCGCGCCTTCGGGGCGACGCGGGCGCAGATCTACGGGCGCATCTACCTGCCCGCCATGGCGCCGCTGATCGTCGGCGGCATCCGGCTCGGGCTCATCTTCGTGGTGCACGGGGTGGTGTTCGCGGAGATGTACGGGTCGACCGGCGGCATCGGCCGCAGCATCCTGGGCTGGGGCGAGGCCTTCCAGATGGATTATCTGCTCTCCGCCGTGTTGCTGGTGCTGGGCGCGACCGTGGCGCTCAACGAGACGATCCAGGCGGTCGAAACCCGGCTGCGCACCCGCAACGGGGTGGCGCCGTGAGCCAGGGGTCCGATGTCGTGGTGGCGCGCGACGTCACCAAATCCTTCGCGACCGCAACCGGCACATTCGTGGCGCTCGATCGCGTGTCGCTCACGGTCCCGGACCACAAATTCGTGTCGATCGTCGGCCCGAGCGGCTGCGGGAAGTCGACCCTGATGCAGATCATCGGCGGGCTGACGGCCGCGACCACGGGGGAGGTGACGGTCGACGGCCTGCGGATCACCGAGCCGCGACCGGACCAGATCGGCATCGTGTTTCAGGACCCGCTGCTGCTGCCGTGGAAAAGCGCGCGCGACAACGTCGAGTTTCCGCTCGCGCTGCGCGGCGAGCCGAAGGAGAAGCGCCGCGCCCGCGCGCGCGAGCTGCTCGCCATGGTGGGGCTGTCGGATTTCGCCGACAGCTTTCCGCATCAGCTCTCGGGCGGCATGCGCCAGCGCGTCGCGATCGCGCGCGGGCTGGTGCGCCATCCTCGCCTGCTGCTGATGGACGAGCCCTTCGCGGCGCTCGACGAGCAGACCCGCACCCGCATGTGGAGCGAGCTGCTGCAGATCTGGTCCGCAAGCCGCGCCACCGTGCTGTTCGTGACCCACAGCCTGGTCGAGGCGGTGTATCTGGCCGACGAGGTGCTGGTGATGGCGGCAAAGCCGGGCCGCATCATCGAGCGCCTCGCCGTCGACCTGCCGCGCCCGCGCAGCCTCGACATGCTCGGCTCGCCGGCGCTAGGGGCCTTGCGCAACCGCATCTGGCACCTGATCGCGGAGCCCCAGCCATGACGCGGTGGGGCCGCAACATATTAATCGGGTTCGCCCTGCTGGCCCTGTGGGAGCTGCTCTACCGCGCGGGCGCCCTCAATCCGCTGCTGTTCGGCTCGCCCAGCCTCGTCTTGGCGGCGGCCCTGAAGGACGGCGGCACGTTTCTCGCCGCTTTCCGTGTCACCGGCGAGGAGATCCTGCTCGCCATGGCGATCGCCTGGGTCGGCGGCATCTTGGTCGGCGTCGCGATCGGCGCGTCGCCGCTGCCGGCGCTGATTTTCGCGCCGATCCTCTCGGGCGTGATCGCGCTGCCGCTGGTCGTGCTCTATCCGGTGCTGGTGGCCTGGCTCGGCATCGGGATGGTCTCCAAGATCGCCTATGGGGCGGCCGGCGGCTTCTTTCCCGTGGCGCTTGCGGCGCTGATCGGCATCCGCGCGATCGACCCGCGCTATGCCGAGATGGCGCGCGCCATCGGGGCGTCGTCCTTGCAGATCGTGGTGCAGGTCAAGATGCGGCTCGCACTGCCGGCGATCGTCTCCGGCCTGAAGGTCGGCACCTCGCTGGTGATCATCAGCGTGATCCAGAGCGAGATGCTGTCGGCGACCGACGGCCTCGGATTCTGGATTTCCTATCACCGCGCGCTGTTCAATACCGGCCAAGTCTATCTCGGCATCATCCTGGTGCTGGTGACGGCGGCCGTCGCCAACATTTTGCTCTCGACTCTCGAGCGAAAGTTCGGGCGCGCGCGCGTGCTCGCGCAGGCGGCGGGCTGATGGGCGCCTGGATGGTCGGCGTCGACGCCGGCGGGACCTTCACCGACCTGATCGCGGTCGAACAGGCAAGCGGCCACACCCGCTTCGCCAAGGTGGCGTCGGTGCCGAGCGATCCCTCCCAGGCCGTGATGAACGCCCTGGAGGAGGTCTTTCGCCAGGGCATCGATCCGGCGGACGTGCAGTTCTTCGCGCACGGCACCACGGTCGCCACCAATGCGCTGCTCGAGCACAAGGGCGCGCCCACCGGGCTCCTGATCACCCGCGGCTTCCGGGCGGTCTACGAGGCGCGCGGATGGACCCAGCCGTCCGGCAGCGACCTGATCGACCCCTTCTACATCAAGCCGCCGATGCTGGTGCCGCAGCGCCTGACCGAAGAAATTTCCGAGCGGGTGGATTTTGGCGGCGAGGTCGTCACCCCGCTCGCCGAGGCGGAGGTGCGCGCGGCGGCCAAGCGGCTGGTCGCGCGGGGCGTGACCTCAATCGCGGTCTGCTATCTTTTCTCCTTCCTGCGGCCCGACCACGAGCGGCGCACCGCCGAGATCATCGCCGAGGAAGCGCCGGGGCTGCGGGTGTCGGCGTCCTCGGTCGTGCTGCCGGTGCTGCGCGAATACAACCGGCTCTCGACCACCGTGGTGGACGCCTATGTGGGGCCGGGCGTCGAGACCTATCTGCTGCGCCTGACCGAGCGCCTGCGCGCGCGCGGCGTCGCGACGCCGCAGCTTTTCGTCATGCAGTCGAACGGCGGCCTGGTGCGCATCGCGACCGGGGCGCGGCATGCGGGCGAATTGCTGCTGTCCGGTCCCGCCGCCGGATTGATCGCGGCCGCCGAGCTCGGCCGGCTGGCGCGTGCCTCGCACATCCTGACCTTCGACATGGGCGGCACCAGCACCGACATCGGGGTGATCGTCGACGGCCGTGTCGGCGAGGCGGCGGGCGGCAAGATCGCCGGCCAGGATGTCGGCACGCCCATGCTGCGGGTTCACACCCTCGGGGCCGGCGGCGGCACCATCGCGCGCATCGGCCGCGACGGCCTGCTCAAGGTCGGGCCGGACAGCGCCGGCGCGTTGCCGGGCCCGGCCTGTTACGGACGGGGCGGGGAGGAGCCGACCGTGACCGACGCCAATCTGGTGCTCGGCGCCCTGGGCGAGTCGCCGCTCGCCGGCAATCTGCGGCTCGACCTCGCGCGGGCGCGCCAGGCGATCGACACCAGGATCGCAAAGCCGCTCGGCCTCGACCTCGTGCGCGCGGCGGCGGGCATCATCCGCATCGTCAACAACCAGATGGCCATCGACCTGCGGCTCGCCTTGCAGGCGCACGGCCAGGATCCGCGCCAATTCGCCCTCATGGGCTTCGGCGGCGCCGGACCGCTGCACGCGGCTGCGCTCGGCCGCATGGTGGGCGTCGCCCGGGTGCTGGTGCCGATGCGGCCGGGCATCAATTGCGCGATCGGGCTGCTGCAGACGTCGGTGCGCCGCACTTATCTCGGCTCGGCTGTGGGCCGGCTCGGCAGCTATCCGGTCGACCGGATCAACGCGCAGTTCGCCGGCCTTGCGCAAAAGGCCCACGCCGATTCCGACGCGGATGGATTTGCGCGCAGCGCGCTGCGCCTTCGGCATCAGGTGGAGATGCGTTATCCCCAACAGGGCTACCAGATCGCGGTCGATTGCCCGCACCCCTTTGGGGCGGGCGAAAAGCCCGCCCTGAAGGCGGCCTTCGACGCCCTGCACCGGCAGACCTATGGCCAGGCGGCGGAAGCAGAGGATGCCGAGATCGTGACCTTCCGGTTGCAGGCTGAGGTCGACGTCCCGCGCTACGAGATCGCGGCGGGCAGGGCAGGCGACGGCGTCGCGCATGCCCTCAAGGGCGAGCGCCAGCTGTTCGATAGCGAGCAGGACAGGTTCGTGACCGCGAAGATCTACGACCGCGACAAGCTCGGAGCGGGCGACACGCTCTCAGGTCCCGCCATCATCGACCAGCTCGACGCCACCACGCTGGTGCTCGCGGGCCAGACCCTGCGCGTCGACCCCTATGGGGCGCTGATCATCGAGAACACGCCATGACGATCGACCCTATCACCATCGAGGTGGTGACCAGCCGGCTGCGCGAGATCGCGGCCGGCATGGAGCACGCGCTCTATCACGCCGGCTATTCGCCGATCCTGCGCGAGTCGCGCGACGGCACCGCCGGCCTCACCGACGCGGAGGGCCAGGTCCTGATGGTCGGGGGCGGCCTGCAATATCACTCGCTGCCCTACGAGCAGGCGGTGCGCGCCGTTGTGGCGCATTACGGGCGCGAGGTGCTGCGCGACGGCGACAGCTTCATCGTCAATGACCCCTATCTGGCCGGCAATCCGCATGTCCCCGACATGGTGGCGGTGACGCCGGCCTTCTGTGGCGGCGCCCTCATCGGCTTCGGGGTGAGCATCGCCCACAAGGCCGATCTCGGCGGCCTGGTGCCGGGATCGTCGGGCGCTGGCGCGCGCGAGATTTTTCATGACGGGCTGCGGCTGCCGCCGTTGCGCTACCAGACCGCCGACGGGATCAACCAGGGCATCGAGCATGTGATCCGCGCCAACAGCCGCACGCCCGACGTCGTGGTGGGCGATCTGCGCGGGCAGGTGGGCGCGACCCGGCTCGGCGCCGCCCGGCTGGTGGGGCTCGCCGGCGAATACGGCCGCGAACTCGTGCTCGGCGTGATGGCGGAGATCCTCCGGCGCACCGCCGGGCGGCTCGGCGCCGAGCTCGTGCGCTGGCCGGACGGCGAGGCCGAGGCGGAAGGTTTTTTGGACAACGACGGCGCGGATCTCGACCGGCCGGTCCGCATCGCGGTGACGGCCCGCAAGTCCGGCGCGCGGCTGGCCTTGGATCTGAGCGGTTGTGCGCCGCAGACCGTCGGCCCGGTCAACGTCAATGCCTGGACCACGCGGTCGGTCTCGCTGCTCGCCGTCCTCGCCGCGAGCGATCCCACCATCCCGATCAATTCGGGCCTGCTGCGCGCGGTCGATTTCGTCATCCCGGATGGCCTCGTCGTCAATCCGCGCTTTCCGGCGACCGTCAACCTGTATTTCCCGACCGCCGTGATGGTCTACACCTGCGTGCTCTCCGCCCTCGGCAAGCTCAACCCGGCGCGCGCAGTCGCGCCCTCCGGCCTGGTCACCGGCGCGGTCGCGTTCGGCTACCGCCGGGGCGCCAGGCCGCTGGTGCAATACGAGCTCGGCGCCACCGGGCTCGGCGGCACCAGCGCCCATGACGGCAGCGCGATGGTGCATCCGATGAACCATTTCACCGCCGGCTCGCCGGTCGAGGTGGTGGAAACCGAATATCCGGTCATGGTGCGCCGCTACGACATCTGGAAGGATTCCGCCGGCGCCGGCCGCATGCGCGGCGGCATCGGCTATGTGCGCGAGCTCTCGCCGCGGGAGGATTGCGTGCTGACCTTGCGCGCCTCCGGCCACCGCTCCGCAGCCTGGGGGCTGGCGGGCGGGGAGGGGCCGCCCGTGTCGCGCACCACCGTCAACCCGGACGCGGACGGCGAGCACAAGCTCGCCGCCATCGAGACCCGCGAGCTCAAGGCCGGCGACGTGCTGCGCATCGCGCGCAGCGGCGGCGCCGGCTGCGGCTCGCCGCTCGAACGCGACGCCGAGGCCGTCTGGCGCGACGTGCAGGACGGCTATGTGAGCCTCGCGGCGGCGCGCGAGCGCTATGGCGTGGTGCTCGATCCGGTATCGCTGGAGATCGACCAGGCGGCGACGGCGGCGCTGCGGCGCGGCTAAGTGCCGTTCGGCCCGACCGGGGCGGAACAGCGAGCGACGCCAGACGGAACAGGATCGCCGGCTTGCACGTTCCATCCGGGTTGCCAGTCGTCGGCCGCGGCTCGCTTCCGCGTGGCCGATGAACTTCCGGTGATTTCTCGCCTCTTAGCGGCATTCAGGGGCCGGCGGCCGATGATCAACGACCTCTGGTACAAGAATGCCATCATCTATTGCCTGTCGGTCGGCGCCTATATGGACGCGGACGGCGACGGCATCGGCGACTTCAAGGGCCTGATGCGCCGCCTCGACTATCTGCACGGCCTCGGCGTCACCGCGATCTGGCTGATGCCCTTCCAGGTCTCGCCGAACCGCGACGACGGCTACGACGTGTCGGATTATTACGGGGTCGACCCGCGTTACGGCACGCTCGGCGATTTCGTCGAATTCGCCCATGGCGCCAAGCAGCGCGGCATCCGCGTGCTCATCGACCTCGTGGTGAACCACACCTCGAACGAGCATCCGTGGTTCAAGGAGGCGCGCCAGGATCCGAATTCGAAATACCGCGACTGGTATGTCTGGTCGAAAAAGAAGCCGCCCAACGCGAACCAGGGCATGGTTTTTCCCGGCGTCCAGAAATCGACCTGGACCTACGACAAGGAAGCGAAGGCCTGGTACTTCCACCGCTTCTACGATTTCCAGCCCGATCTCAACACGTCCAACCCGATGGTGCAGGCCGAGATCCTCAAGATCATGGGATTCTGGATCCAGCAGGGCGTGTCCGGCTTCCGGATGGACGCGGTGCCCTTCGTGATCTCGACCAAGGGGCCCACCGTCCGCAAGCCGGTCGAGCAATACGACATGCTGCGGCGCTTTCGCGAGTTTCTGCAGTGGCGCCAGGGCGACTCGATCGTGCTCGGCGAGGCCAATGTGACGCCGGACACCGACATGGAGTATTTCGGCGATGCCGGCGAGCGTCTCCAGATGATGTTCAATTTCCAGGTCAACCAGCATCTGTTCTATGCGCTCGCGGCGGCGGACAGCGGCCCGCTGATCAAGGCCATGAAGGCGACCAAGCCGAGACCGGCGACGGCGCAATGGGGGCAGTTCCTGCGCAATCACGATGAGCTGGACCTCGGCCGGCTGACCGAGGCGCAGCGCCAAAAAGTCTTCGCCGCTTTCGCGCCCGACCCAGACATGCAGCTCTACGGGCGCGGCATCCGTCGCCGGCTCGCGCCCATGTTCGACGGCGACCGGCGGCGCCTCG
>Ga0208989_10000622_pt1 | contig 10642 bp, 7 predicted proteins | sample MedBloCAOM3_M1_FD_187852 | JGI IMG/M metagenome (GOLD analysis project Ga0208989, IMG submission 187852) | Forest soil microbial communities from El Dorado National Forest, California, USA - Mediterranean Blodgett CA OM3_M1 (SPAdes) (version 2) | ecosystem: Environmental > Terrestrial > Soil >...
GCGGCCCGGCAATCGTCAGCTCGCCAGCCAGTGCCAGCACGCACGCCGGCAACTCGGCTGCCGGATCGGCGAAGGCGACCGACCCGCCGATGGTGCCGCGATTGCGGATCGCGGGATGACCGATATGCGGCATGGCCAAAGCGATCAGCGGCGCCCCCCTCGCGAGTTCGGGCGAGCGCTCGGCTTGCGCGTGGCGCACCAGTGCGCCGATCTCGATATGCCCATTGTTCGACGAGATCCCGTCGAGCCCATCGATACCGTTGATATCGACCAGCAGGGCGGGATGGCTCAATCGCATATTGAGCGTCGCGATCAGGCTCTGTCCGCCGGCGAGGAGGCGCGCGTCGTCAGTTGCCAGCAATTCGATCGCGTGCGCGACCGAGCGAGCCTTGGCATAGGCAAACGGTGCCGGCTTCAATCCATTCCTCCCAGCGGCTTTTTGGCATTGTCGCCGCCGGGAGCGGGTCGTCAATCCTTGCCGGCCGCCGTCCGGTTGGTGAAGCGGGCGTTGCCGAGCCCGGTACCGATCGTAAGCGCACCCCACCGCTCCACGTCGCTCATGAACGGTGTCTCACTCAGCCCCTGCACCACCGCGTCATTGTGCAATAGAATAGCGGTCTCGTGCTCCCCGATCTTGGGAATGGCCTTGTGCAGGCTAAGCGGCAAATTGAAGCGGCTGCTCTCCCAATTGCCCGGCAGGTTCTGGGCGCCGCGATCGATGGTGCCGTCGGGTTCGATGATGCCGGGGCACCCGATGCCGATGAACGGCGCCAGTCGCAATCCCTCCTTCCCGGCGCGCGTGATCAGCCCCTTGAGCATGCCGACGAGCTCCTCGACGGCGTCCTCACGCGTGAGTTTTTTCTCGTCTCCGTGCCGCCACAACTCGAACTTCCAAACCGACGCCTTGGAGAGGTCGGAGGCCTTCTTCAGGTTGAGGGCGATCACGCCGGCGCGGATATTGGTGCCGCCGATGTCCACGGCCAGGATCGCGTCATGAGCCTCGAACATCCATTTCGGCGCCAGATGCGCGGCCCCGATCAGGCCGGCCTCGTCGGGGTCGTGGCGGATCGGCACCAGATCGATGGCCACCTTGTCGGCTTTGAGGATGACTGACGTGCGGCCGATGGCGAGTTCACCGACCCGGCTGCCGCGGAAGCCTCCGCCGACCACGATCCGTTCGGTATCGCGCCAAGCCTTGACCTTGAGGAAACGCCGGATGATGAGCGCAAGCTCCTGGGCGAAATCCTCGATCGCCCCTTGCACGATGCCGGCCGCCTCCGGATCACCCTCGGTGAGTAGCGCGTCGAGCTTTTTCTTGCTGATGTCCTCGGTCGCCTCGTCGCCGAAGGGGTCGCTGCCGGCCTTGCGCAGGGGCTTGCGCCAGTTGTCCATAATGGCGCGAAAGGCGCCCTTGCTGGCGCGATCGCCAATGAAGCCTTCGTCATCCTTCAACTCGACATTGTAGCTGTCGACATCGACGGAGGGGAGCCGCGTCGCGCCGTGTGCCGCAACGGTTGGCAAGGTCGTGCTCTGATCGGCCATGAAACCCTTTCCCGTGACAAGTCCAGGACAACCGCAAAGCGGCCGGAAAGTTTCATTTGGGAGGGGAAGCGATGCGGTCAAGGGGCGGGTGGCGCGACGATCCGTTTCACGATGTCGATCGCCCGCCGCATCAGGGTCATCGAGGCTTCCCGCGTGCGGAAGCCGGCATGGGAGGTAAGCGTCACGTTCTCCATCCGCACCAGGGGGTGGTCGTGGTTGAGCGGTTCGGCGTGAAAGACGTCGAGGCCGGCGTGGCGGACGTGCCCGCGCTCGAGCGCGCCGATGAGGGCCGTTTCGTCCACGAGCGCGCCGCGCGCGGTATTGACGAGAATCACGCCCGGCTTGGCACGCGCCAGGCGCTTCGCGTCGAGCAGACCGCGGGTCTCATCGTTGAGCGCAAGATGCAGCGAGATCACGTCGGCCCGCGCCAGCAGGTCATCGAGATCGACCAGCGGTACGCCGGCGTCAGGGCGCGGTGAACGGTTCCAGGCGATCACCTCCATTCCGATGCCGCGGGCGATCCGCGCCACCTCCCGGCCGATGCCGCCCAGCCCGATCAAGCCGAGCGTCTTGCCGTTGAGCTGCATGCTTTCGAGCGGATCCCACACGCCCGCGCGCACGGCGCGGTCCATGCGGGCAAGCTCGCGGCCGCAGGCGAATATCAGCGCCATGGTGTGCTCGGCGACCGCAATGTCGCCATAGCCCTTGATGGTGTGCACGGTGATGCCGAGGCCGGCCAGCGCCGGAACGTCCATGTAGCTCGACGCGCCGGTGCCGAGAAAAACAACGTGCTTGAGCCCGCGGCATTCGGCCATGACTTCGGTCGGCATATAGGAATGGTCGTCGAGGCAGATGTCGTAGCCGGCCAGGAGCCGCGGCAGATCGGCGGATTGGAATGCGTCGGCGTTGACCGCGATCGGCGGGTCGTCAGACCGTCGCGCGCGGGCAAACACCGGGGCGAGCTGGTTGTTGCAGTCGATGAAGATCGATTTCATGGAGCGCCCTGTTCCCTCGCTATTCGCTGGCATAGTAATACGGCATGAACTGTTGATCATGGAGGGTGGGACATGCCGGGCGACTTCAGCGACAAGATCGTGGTCATATCGGGCGCAAGCCGCGGAATCGGCCGCGGCATCGCGCTCGCATTCGCGCGCGAGGGCGCGCAGACGGTGCTGGCCTCGTCATCGGCGGAAAATCTTGCCGTCGCCGCCAAGGCGATCGCTGCGGAAGGACCGGAGCCGTTGACGGTGGCCGGCGACCTGCGCACGCTCGCGGCCTGCGAGCAGCTGTTCCAGCGGGTCAACGAACGCTTCGGGCGTTGCGATGTGCTGGTCAACAATGCGGGCGCGACGCGCGCCGGGGCATTCGTCGAGCTGCCTGATGCGGTCTGGCTCGAGGGGTATGCGCTGAAATTCTTCGGCTGCGTGCGGCTCAGCCGGCTGTTCTGGCCCCTGCTGAAGGCCTCTCGTGGAAGTGTCGTCAACATCATCGGAGGCGCGGCGCGTACCCCGGATCCGGAGTTCCTGATCGGCGGCTCGGTCAATGCCGCCATGGCCAATTTTTCCAAGGGCCTGTCGAAGCTCGGCAACCGCGACGACGTCAACGTGAACGCCATTCACCCCGGCAATACCGACACCGAGCGACAGGAACAGCTGCGCCTGCAGCGGGCGGCGGCGCTGGGCAAGACGGTCGAGGAGCTGCGGGCCGAGGCGCTGGTCAAGAACAACATGCGCCGCTTCGGCAAGCCTGAAGACATTGCCGCGCTCGCGTTGTTCCTGTGCTCCGAACGCGGGCGTCACATCCAGGGCACCGCGATCGCGGTCGACGGCGGCGCAACCCAGGGGCACTACTGACCGACCCCTTCACATTTCCGAATGCCGGCTGCCGGGTGCTTGCATGCGCCCATGGAGGCTGGTCTCATAGCGAAAACCCCAGACGCCAGGAATAAGCCCGGTCGCGGAGGGTTGTTCATTTGCCGGACACTCGGCCGGCAACGAGATTTCGGGAGGACGACATGAACCAGACAACACGGCGGGTTTTCGGAGTAGCGGGCTTCGCCCTGCTGCTTGCCACATCTGCGAGCTTTGCCCAGCAGCCGGCCCCGGTTCGCGTGCGCGGGACAGTGGAGGCGGTCGATGGGCCGATGCTGACGGTCAAGTCGCGCGACGGTCAGACCTCGTACAAGATCAAGCTCACGGACAATGCGACGGTGCGCGGCATCGTCAAGGCGCCGCTCACCGACATCAAAGACAACTCTTTCATCGGCGTCACCGGCATGCCGCAGTCCGACGGCAGCCAGAAGGCGGTGGAAATTCACATCTTCCCCGAGCCGATGCGCGGCACCAGCGAGGGCCATCGCCCGTGGGATCTGATGCCGAACAGCACCATGACCAATGCCACCGTGGCGCAGTCGGTCAAAGGGGTGGACGGAAACGAGATCACCCTCAAGTACAAGGAGGGCGAGAAGAAGATCGTGGTCGTGCCGGAAACGGTGATCGTGACCTACGTCCCAGGCGACAAGAGCGAGCTCAAGCCCGGAGCCAAGATCTTCATCGGCGTCGCGAACAAGAAGGACGACGGCACGCTCGAAGCGTCCAACGTCTCGGTCGGCCGGGATGGCATCACACCACCGATGTGACCTGTTAGGTACCGTTGTGGCCCTTTGCGCGTGTCGCCGTCGACGGCGGCGGCACACGCCGCTTGAGCGAGGATTCAACATGAGCGGGATGACAAGACGCATGCTCGCAGCTGCGGTGTTCCTCGGGGCCGTGGTTGCAACGTCGGCTTGGGGGCAACAGCCGCAAACCGCGCGCGTGCGCGGCACCATCGAGAAGGTGGACGGCAAGACCCTGATGGTGAAAGGGCGCGACGGCGCCCCGCTGACGCTGACCCTCGCCGACAATGTGCAGGTCGTGAGCGTCGTGAAGGCGTCCCTGGCCGACATCAAGGAAGGGGCTTTCATCGGCAGCGGAGCCATGCCGCAGGCGGACGGCAGCCAGAAGGCGTTGGAGGTGCACATCTTTGCCGAATCTCAGCGCGGGACCGGTGAGGGGCATCGCCCCTGGGATGGCGCACCGAACAGCACCATGACCAATGGCACCGCCGGCAGCGCCGTTACCGGTGTCGACGGGCCCACGATCACCGTGAAATATCGGGACGGCGAGAAGAAGATCGTGGTCGGAGCTGATGTGCCGATCGTGCGGTACGAGATCGGAAACGTGAGTGAGCTCAAACCCGGCGCCGCCATCACCGTGCCGGCGGCGACGAAGAAGCCGGACGGGACGTTCGAGACGGCGCGGGTCAATGTCGGCCGCGACGGGGTGGTGCCGCAGTAGCGGGCTCTTTCGCCGGTCCGCTTGGCGATACTGTTGCCGGTTAGCCGCGAGTGATCTTCGAGCCGCCGCGCCGGGAAGGCGCGTGCGCCGAGCCGCGCGCGGGAACGTCGAGATCGCTGGCGATCAGATCCGGAAGGTCCGCGGGCGCCGCGATGCGCGGCGGATTCCGGCGGCCGCGCGCGCGGCTGTCGATGTCCTCGTCGTGCGGGCGTTTGACCGCGTCAGCGCGCGCGAGCGATTCGATCGGGGGCGCATCCTCGGTCAAACGCGCAAGCAGGCGGGTGAGATCATCGAGCTTGCTTGCAACCACATGGATGACGCTGGATTCCTGCTGCACCTCTCCAGTGACGGCGACATAGCGCGCGCCCAGGATGATGGGACGAAAGCGCTCGAACGTCTTCGGCCAGACGATGATGTTGGCAATCCCGGTCTCGTCCTCGATGGTCATGAAGATGACACCATTGGCCGAGCCTGGCCGTTGGCGAATGGTAACGAGACCGGAGACGCTGACGCGTGTGCCCGACCGGCATACGCGCAGTTCCTCGTTGCGGATGATGGCGCGCCGGGCGAGGTCGGCGCGCAGGAAGGACGCCGGATGCGCGCGCAGCGACAATTCGAGGAAGCGATAGTCGTTCACGACCTCTTCGCCCGGCGGCATGGGCGGCAACTGCACGTCGGGCTCGCGCGGAACTGAACGATGCGCAGGTGCTTGGGGCTCGACGACGGCCGCGGGTGCCGGCATCGCATGGACCCGGAACAACGGCAGATCGTCGTCCTTGCCGCCCACGCGGCCGAGGGCCTTGGCCGCCCACAACGCCTGCCGCCGCGTAAGGCTGAGCGAGCCGAAGGCATCGGCGTCGGCGAGCCGCTCGATGATGAGGGGTGAGAGCCCGGTGCGCAGCCAAAGGTCGCGGACGGAGCTGTAAGGCACATTTCGTTCCGTGACGATCAGCGTCGCGTCCCGCTCCGACAATCCCTTGATCTTGCGAAAACCTAGCCGCAGTGCGTGCGTCGTGCGGATGTCGCCCGCCATTTCGCGGTGGAGCACCTGCATGCGCTCGATCACGTGCGGGCCGGGCTCGAGTGTGGCGTCCCAGTCGGAATGATTGATATCGACCGGCCGCACTTCGACCCCGTGCTCGCGCAGGTCGCGCACGATCTGGGACGGCGCATAGAATCCCATGGGCTGCGCATTGAGCAGTGCAGCCGCAAAGACGTCCGGATAGCGGCACTTCAGCCAGGCCGAGGCGTAGACCAGGAGTGCGAAGCTCGCGGCGTGGCTTTCCGGGAATCCGTATTCGCCGAAGCCCTCGATCTGGCTGAAGCAGCGCTCGGCGAAATCGCGCGGATAGTTTTTTGCCACCATTCCTTCGATCATCTTGATCTTGAACGTGCCGATGGTGCCGGTGCGCTTGAAGGTCGCCATGGCGCGGCGCAGTTGATCGGCTTCGCCGGGTGTGAAACCCCCGGCGACGATGGCGATCTTCATCGCCTGTTCCTGGAACAGGGGAACGCCGAGCGTCCGTTCGAGGACGGCTTCGAGCTCCGGCGAGGGATAGGAAACCGGCTCGATGCCCTGCCGGCGGCGCAGATACGGATGCACCATGTCGCCCTGGATCGGGCCCGGCCGCACGATCGCGACTTCGATCACCAGATCGTAGAATTTCTCCGGTTTGAGACGCGGTAGCATCGACATCTGCGCGCGGCTCTCGACCTGGAATACGCCGAGTGAATCGGCGCGCTGCAGCATGCGATAAACCGGCTGCTCTCCTTCTGGGATCGTGGAGAGGGCGAAATATCCCTTCCCGTTATTCTCCTCCGGCCGCGCCGAACGGAATGCAACGCCATAGTGCTTCTCGGTGAGCTCGAAGGCCTTGCGCATGCATGTGAGCATGCCGAGTCCCAGCACATCGATCTTGAGGATGCCGAGCGCGTCGAGATCATCCTTGTCCCATTCGACGAAGGTGCGGTCCTTCATCGCGCCATTGGCGATCGGCATCACTTCGTCGAGCCGGCTGCGGGTAATGACGAAACCGCCGACGTGCTGGGAGAGATGGCGCGGAAAGGATTGAATCTCCATGGCGCGCGCGCGCATCTTCTCCATGCGCGGGCTGTTTACATCGATGCCGGCGCGCGCCAGCTCGGTGGTGCGCACGGCGCCGCCGCCCATGCCCCAGATCGAGGAGGAGAGCGCGCCGATTGTGTCTTCCGACAGTCCGAAGGCCTTGCCGACCTCGCGGATGGCGGAACGGCCGCGATAGGAGATGACGGTCGCGGCGATGCCGGTATGGTCGCGTCCATAGTGCTGGTAAATGTGCTGGATCACCTCTTCGCGCCGCTCGTGCTCGAAATCCACATCGATGTCGGGCGGCTCGCCGCGATCCGAGGAGATAAAGCGTTCGAACAGGAGGTTGCCATCGCGCGGGTCGACGTCGGTGATGCGCAGGCAGTAACAGACCGCAGAATTGGCCGCCGAGCCGCGACCCTGGCAGAGGATGTTCTGGCTGCGGGCGTAACCGACGATGTGGTGCACGGTGAGAAAGTAGGGGGCGTAGTTGAGCTTCGCGATCAGCGCAAGCTCATGTTCGAGTGACTGGCGTACACTATCCGGAATGCCGTCGGGATAACGCGCGGCGGCGCCTTCCCAGGCCAGATGCGCGAGCGCGTCCTGCGGCGTCGCAAAGCCGGCGCGCATTTCATCGGGATATTCGTAGCGCAGTTCGTCCAGCAAGAAGGTCAGCGCCCGATCGAGCGCCGATGTTTCCGCGATCGCTTCCGGCGCATCGCAGAAGAGCCGTGTCATCTCGGAGGGAGGCTTGAGATAGCGCTCGGCATTGACGGCAAGCCGCCGTCCGGCCTGATCGATCGTCAGGTGCTCGCGGATGCAGGTCAGCACATCCTGCAATTCCCGCCGGTCGGGGTGGTGATAGAGCACGTCGTTGACGGCAATGAGCGGCACGTTCGCTTGCCGTGCGATCTCTGCGCGGCGCGCCAGCCGCGCGCGGTCATTGCCGCGATAGAGCATGTTGGCGGCCAGCCGCACGCGGCAGGGGGCGGCAGCGCGCAGAATCGAGAGCGGTTCCCTTGGCTTGATGACGGCTTTTTTCTCGTTCTCAACCAGCCGGAGTTTTACTTTCGGCCCCTCAGCCCCAGGAGAAGGAGGCGCTGGCGGCGCAGCCGCGGTGACTTGGCCGGGCGCGATGGCAGGTCGGGCAGCCCCGACATGCGTCGAGATGGGAGAAGCCGGCGATGGTGTCGGTTTTTGCAACAGGGGAAGTGACGCAAGCTCCCATGTCGACGTCTCCATCACCACCAGCTCGAGCCCATCGATGTGCTCGAGCAGATCATCGAGATAAAGGATGCACTCGCCTTTCTCTGCGCGTAGGTTGCCGCGCGTGAGCAGGCGGCAGAGCCGTCCCCACGCCGCGCGGTCGCGTGGATAGGCGAGAATGTCCGGCGTATCGTCGGCGAACACCAGCCGCGCACCGGGGTGATAACGCAGCGCCAATTTCTTCTCGCGTTTGATGAGATGGGCGCGCACCACGCCGGCGACCGAATTGCGGTCGCAGAGTCCGAGACCGTCGAGCCCGATATGCGCCGCCTGCAGCATGAGTTCTTCGGCATGCGAGGCTCCGCGCAGGAACGAGAAGTTGGAGGCGACGGCGAATTCGAGGTAGCGGACCATCTCACGCATACATCCCGTGCAGGAACCAGTGCGGCCTTGGCAGGCCACGCGCCATGTCGCGGTAGAGTCCTGCGCGAAACAGCCAGAAGCGCAGCCCCGCCTTGTCCTCGACGCGGAAATAGTCGCGCGCGAGGCCACCTTCTTCGCTCCACCAGGCGCCCTCGATGCGCTCGGGTCCTTCGACCGCGATCACTTCGTGCAGGGCGCGACGCCAGCGGAAGCGCACCGGAGGGCCGTCGGGCACCAGGGCAAAGACATCCTCAATCGGCTCGGGCTTGGCGAGAAAACGCAGCGGCCGCGGGCTCAAGTCAGCCTGGACGCGGAAGCGGCGGAACGCCTCCCAGCCGAGCTCGGCTCGCGCCGTGGCCTGCGCCGGGAGAGCCGCGGCGGCGAACTCCGGGATATGGCTGTCATGGGCGACGAGGCGTGAAACCCGCCGCCGGCCGAGCCGCGCGCTCAGACGGTCGACAAGGCGATCGAGCTCGGCTCGATCTTCGTGTCCGCCGAGACCGATCTGCTCGTCCGGACAGGGCTCGGCGGTGAGTACGGAGAGCCGCGCCAGATCGAAGCCGAAGCCGGGATCGATCTCGTCGCCGAGCGCGGCTAGCCGCTCGACGAAGAGCGCGCGGATCGCCTGCGGATCGCGCACCGGGCGCGAGGTGCCGGCCGCGATGCGCTTGACCGCGCCATCGGTGCGGAAGAGGGCAAGCTCGAGGCGTCGTGCGCCGTCTCCGCGCGCCGCCAGCGCCGCCTTGAGCCGCGCCGCGAGCCGCTCGACGGTCGCGAGCACGTCCTCTTCGCGCGCGATCGGTTCGTGAAAGTTCTTTTCGGCGATATAGGGTGCGACCGGCAGACGCGGAGTCAGCGGTTCGTATTCGCGCGCGAGCGCGCGGTCGAGCATACGCAAGAGTTCGGCGCCGAAGCGGGCGGCGAGCGGCGCGCGCGGCAGGTCGAGGATGTCGCCGATGCGTTTCAAGCCGACCCGTGCCAGCGCGGCGACCATGTCGCTCGACAGCCGCAGTGCCGCGAGCGGCAGCGGCGCAAGAAGATCGTGCTCATGATCGGTTGGGGTAATTGCCGCCCCACCGAAACGCGCCGCGGCGGAGGCCGCACCGATGCTGGCGGCAATGGCGGCGCGCGCCGAAAAGCCGAAACAGGTTACCCGCGTAAGGAGATCGTCGCGAAGTTTCTCCTCGCCGCCGAAGAGATGCGCGCAGCCGCCGATGTCGAGCAAAATGCCGTCGGGGGGATTGGTGGCGAGGAGGGGCGTGTAGCGCTGGCACCAGTCGGCCATGGCGTCGAGGAGGCGTGCGTCGGCTGCTTGGTCTTCCGGCATCGCGGTGAGAGTGGGATGCATGGCGCGGGCCTGCGCCAGCGCGAGGCCGGTGGTGAGCCCGACCCGCTCCGCCACGGCATCGACCGCAACGAGAAGATCGCGATTGCCGCGCTTGCCGAACACCGCCAGGGGAGAAGGTGCCTCACGCCACTGCCGCGCGATGCGGTCGGTCGAAAGCCGCTCCAGCCACAGGCTCAGAATGCGTTGCGAGCTCGAAACGCTGCTCCACACTGTTCCACTCCACGATCCATGCTCCGAGATGACCACGGCGGTTGCGCACGAGCCGCGCGGTCAAGCGCGGCGGACCGAGGCCGTGACAACTTTCATCGTCTCCTCCCGAGCGCAGGAAGGACGGCGCCGCGCCGATGATCCAGCGCGTCGCGGCGGCGGAAGGCTCGTCGCGCGGTGTGGTGCGCAGGAGCAGTCCGAGGGAGTCGCCGGCGGCGGCCGCGAGCGCGAGCCGCCGCGTCATCACCTGATCGATACCGCGTGAGCGCATCTCGCCGATCACCACGCCGACGGCGCGGCAGCGGAGCGCTTCCTCCATCGCCCACAGCACATCGCGCCCGCGCGCGGCGGTGACCGTGATCAGCCGCTCGGGTGCGATGCCGGCGCCGTCGAGACCGGGCCCATAGGGCGCGCCATTCTCGGCGAGCGAGAATTCCTCGGCGATCCAGAGCACATTTCTTCCCACAATGCGGGCCGAAACCACGCTCTCGTCAGTGCGGGACGCGCCCCGCCATG
>Ga0208989_10000623_pt1 | contig 10636 bp, 7 predicted proteins | sample MedBloCAOM3_M1_FD_187852 | JGI IMG/M metagenome (GOLD analysis project Ga0208989, IMG submission 187852) | Forest soil microbial communities from El Dorado National Forest, California, USA - Mediterranean Blodgett CA OM3_M1 (SPAdes) (version 2) | ecosystem: Environmental > Terrestrial > Soil >...
CTCCTGCCGGCAGCACGTGGTCACCCAGCGTCAGCAGGTGCGACACTTGCTCGACGAAAGCGGGCGGCGTCTCCCCGCCACTCAGCCACGTCCACTGTACTTCGTGGAACTTGTCGGGAACCCGAGCGTCGCTCTCGTGGGTGCCGTCAATGACGACCGGCAGCAGAAATGCCTTCTCGGCAGCCATCAGGTGGGAACGATCGACCGCGAGTTTCCATTCCAGCCGGAAATATCCCTCGACGCGGGCGCGCGAATTTCCGGAAATGATCGGGATGAACAAGGCGCAGCTCTTGATCCGTTTCCTGATTGCGTGGTCCCAGGCAGCGCCGCCACGAAGTTCGTTCTGATCGAACCACACTGCAATACCTGCATTGCGCAGGCTGGTGCAGATCCGCGCTGCGGCTTCTGCGTCCTCAGAAGCGTAGCTGAGGAAGACGGCTCGATGCCCGTCCGCGGCGGGAACCGGGTTGCCTCTACGCCCAGATTCGTCGGTCACGGAGTGCTTCGAGGTGGCAGTTTCTTGAAGCCGCAGAATGAACCACGGCGTCTGATTGCGCAAACTGGGCGCCGCGGGCGAGGCCGCAACCAAACCAAGGTTCGAGCGCGGCCGTCGTGCATTGGGTAGGGGGTGTTTCCCCCCTCTTCCAGCCAACTGCCACCCGTCGACCCCCTGGCAAAAGCTCTGAATCGGTTCACGAGCGTTCGGTTCGTGAGCGCTGTCCGCGTCATCACCAAATCGAAGATGCCTGGCCGCGGGGTCAGGGCGGGCCGTGGGGTTGGTGGTCTGCGGCGACTTAGCGTGAGTCCTGCAATAGTCCCACAAGGGTTTTGTAAACCGCAGGTCATCTGCTCGAATCAGATAGCCGGCATCATCTTATCTCACTGTATTTGTAGATCTTTTTCGCCGCCGACTGGGATTGCTGCGAGGATCTGACGATTGTAAAGACCAACGGAATTCGCCCATGCCACCTTGGGAGGCGGTGGAACGGCAATCATCATCCGCGGTGACTGCCGCGAACGTCGCGGATCATCAGTCACGCCACCCGTTCGGCTGCATGCACCTCACTCCGGACAAACACCAGAATTCGCAAGTCTGAGCCAACGCGTGTCGCGCCCGCTAGTGCGGGCGGTTGTGCTGGTCGTGCGAGGTAGAAGTCGGCTCGCCACTTTTGCGGCGGCGGATATGGAGAGTCGTAGTCCTCAGGTGATCCGTCGTCGTCACTATCGAGTTCCACGCATCGTGCGTGAGGTGCCTGATCCGTTCCTTTAGGTGCGGAAAGCCTAGCATCATCTTCATTTCAGTCTCCTCGGCATGCAATGGGTCCCGGGCGGCCCTGGGTCGGCGCGCCGCCCCGCGCCCTCGAGCATGCAACGATGGGCGCCAAGCGTAGGACAACCAGAGTCGGGAGGCGTGCGGGTCGGTGAGAATCGCTCGAGCGTCCGCGAAACCTCCGGTAACCGCCGAGTTCGCTGCCTGAAGAGGCGTTCGACCGACCATTCAGGCGAACGGGCCGGCAGAACATTGTGCGCCGCATGCCCCAACTGTTGGTTGCCCTCCCGGAAGTCCGTCCCGTTGCCTCTTTCTTGAATCTAAGTGGCCGCGATTCGCGCTCGCTAGAATCAGAACGCTATGTCGTTGCACGGCCTCGAGCCGACGTGATCGGCGAATGCTCTCGCTCTGCTCGATGACTACCCGTGATAGCTGATCTGGCCGCGCGGCACGTTGGCCATCAATTTGAGAAAGCCGCTGCCACTCACGTGAACCAGTGACTGGTGATCGCCCGCCTCGAAGTAGATGTCCGGCGCATCGACCAGGCTCTCGTCGAGAATCGTGTCGATTCCGTAGGCGAGCCCCAGCGGCGGCAAGGCGCCCGGCTCGCAGTCCTTGAAGAGCTCGACCAGCTCGCGATCAGTCGCGAGCCCGAGCTCGCGATTGAGCTGACGATGCATGGCACCGAGGTCCACCTTATGGCTCGCCGGTACCACGGCCATGAGGTAACCCTTGTCGTCTTCCAACATCACGCACTTGGCCAGTCGATCACCGGGAATGTGAGCGGCTTGCGCACTGTGGTTGCTGTCCCGAGTGCGCTTGTGCGCGATCAAGTCGTAGTGCACGCCTTCGCGGGCCAGACAGTCCTGCACAGATGCTGCGATAGTCACGATGGCCTCCTCGTTCTTTCCCTCCAGAGTCGATGTTCGCCTTAACGGTGAGTCGATTCGCCCGCTCCCTTTGCGGTCTTGAATCGAGCCGCCTCCTCGGATCCGCGAGTCGCATCGCCCGGGCTGTAGGAGTGGGCCCCCGCTCCGGCGAGCTTGCCGCCCTGCACGATCAGGTATTCATTGCGGATCGGCTTGCCCTCTAACCAACACTCAAGGATCTCGCGCACACCCGCCGCATATCGGGCCTGCGCGGACAGCGACGAGCCGGAGATGTGCGGGGTCATTGCTTCGAACGGCATGGTTCGCCACGGATGATCGCGCGGCGCAGGCTGCGGGAACCAGACGTCACCGGCATAGCCGGCGAGCTGTCCGCTCTTGAGCGCGCGAACGACGGCATCGCGATCGCAGATCTTGCCGCGCGCGGTGTTCACGAGGTAGGCGCCGCGCTTCATCTTCGCGATCAATGCATCGTTGAACAGGCCCTCCGTCTCCGGGTGCAGCGGTGCGTTGATCGTGACGACGTCGCACACCCTGACCAGCGACTCAGTGGTCGGGTGAAACGTCAGGTCCAGTTCCTTCTCGATGGCCTCGGGCAGCCGGTGCCGGTCGGTGTAATGCAGCTTGACGTCGAACGGCTTGAGACGCCGGAGCACGGCCGTGCCGATGCGACCGGCCGCGACCGTGCCGACGTTCATGCCCTCGAGGTCGTACGAGCGTGCGACGCAATCGGCGATGTTCCAACCGCGGTCGAGCACCCACTGATGCGACGGCAGATAGTTGCGCACCAGCGCGAGAATCATCATTACGACATGCTCGGATACGCTGATGCTATTGCAGTAGGTCACCTCGGCGACGGTCATCCCCCGCTCCATCGCCGCCTGCAGGTCAACGTGATCCGAGCCGATACCGGCGGTGATCGCGAGCTGCAGCGTGCGGGCCTTGGCGATTCGCTCGGCTGTCAGGTAGGCGGGCCAGAATGGCTGTGAGATGACGATCTCGGCGTCGACCAGTTCTTTTTCAAACACGCTGTTCGGACCGTCCTTGTCGGCGGTGACGACCAACGTGTGACCCTGCGACTCGAGAAACTTGCGCAGGCCGAGCTCGCCGGACACGCTCCCGAGCAGTTGGCCCGGCCTGAAATCGATCGACTTGGGCGTTGGAGTGGTTTGACCGCCGGGGTAGCGCTCAATGACCGGAATGTCATCGCGCGCATAGGTCCTGGGATACCCCGTAACAGGATCTTCGTAGAGCACACAGACGATCTTGGCCATGGCAGTTCCCCACTGACTCACGGTTGCGGGGGAGACCATCGTCCGCAAGCATCACAGGCGGCACCTTTCCGATTATACGCCTCGTCCCCGTCTGCGACATGAAGGAGAGCAAACAGACGCTGACTGTGTGCGGCGCAGCGAGATCCGTCGGTGTCAGGAGTGCGCCGCTAATTGCTGTCAAGAAGTCCGGCACTCCTGCCTCGACGCCGCCAGGAGTCCAGCGACAACTGAGTCCTCCGACCCGGGATCCTTACGACGGGACGGTCGCTCCCGTGTGCGGCACGGCGCCGTCAGCCAGAGTCGACGGTGCGAGTACCCGCGACTTCGGATCGATCATCGTTGTGATCGCCACTGACGCCCCGCTTACCCGGGCCAGTTGACACGGCTGGCGAGGCGGGTGCCGCTCTGCATCGGGTCGAGGGCTGTCCTTTTTGTCGGTGCCGGACACTCCCACTAATTCCCTGGAATGGGCGTGAAATTCAACTCTGTCCCAAATCTGACAAGCGAGCATTAGGTCGAACTTCGGAAATACTGCCGCCGCGCCGCAGTGGCTGAGCCCGAATTCGGATTTAGGACGCGTTTAAATGCAAAAGGACCCGGTTCAGCAGAATCCACACTGAGGTGTTTTACGGTAAAAAAAGCCGATAACGTTGGACATTGCATAACACTCAGCGTACGGTCCATGGTGGCTCGTGACTCTTTCTTCTTGCGAGTATCTATTGGCTCGGGCGCGATTCCGGCGCCACTCTCGCCAGCCCGCAATCCGACCGGTCCTCCGAACTAGATAGGCATACCGCGGTCTGTGCGTCGCCTGCGGGTTGATTGTGTGCACGCCACGCGCGTAGTGCGTCTCCCGGCGTCTGCGATCATCCCGCCGTATGGCGAGCGCGCCGCGACGGCTCATTCCATAAGCAACCCAAGCGGTTTGTGCGAAGCCAGCCGACACTTGAGGAGTCGTTTTCATGAGTACTGAGCTTCGTAGCGATCTGAAGTCCATTGCACCCACCAGCGTTAGTCGGAACGCCATGAACCCATTTGGTGCCAAGGATCTCACGGCCCTGGCGGCGACGTTGTCACCCGCCGGTCGGGCAGCACGCGAAGCATTGATGGCCACGGCACCGTATCGCCAGTCCGGGTTTCGCGAGGATCTCGCGGAATACGTCTGTGCTGCGCCATGGGCGACAGGCAATGCAGCCATTGCCGCGGGACATCTTAAGGCGCCGGCCTCTGCGTTGAAGGCTGCGGGGCTGAGATCGCGAACGGCACCATGGGGAAAGCCCCGTACCGACGAAGGACGCGAGGACGATCTGGCAAGTGTGGAAGGGCTCACCGTCGCCTTGCGCCGAGCGCGCGATCGGTCCGAAACCGCCAGTCGCGCGAGGCGCCCCTTGCTGGCTGGAGCCCACCGCGATTTGCGCGAACCATTGACGGCAATGCTGCGGCTCAACAGCGATTGGAATGTTCGAGGGACCGACATGGTGGCGGTAAGAATGATCGAACAACAACGTCAAGCGCTTGAAGTGATGACCGATCTCATTGACAGCTTCTTGACGATCGCCGAGCCCGAGATAGCGCGGACGCCCGCACTGCTCACGGACCTTGCGTCGCGATCTGCTGGCAGAAAACTGAGCGAGGCGAGCGCAACACCCGAGCCGTGCGCTCAGGAATGGTCAGCCGATTGGTCCATGATATCCGCCGTGGACCGCCCCGAAGTGCCCGTGGCGGTCGGGCCGGCGTCGCGCGCGCGCCGCGTCCTCTTGATCGATGAGGATCGAGGGGTTTTGGGCGCATTACGGATCTATTTGTTATGCGCAGGATATCGGGTGTTCGCGGCAGCTAACGCAGACGAAGCGCTCGACCGAGCCCGGACGGCGACATCGCTCATTGACATCATCATCGCGAATTTAGACCTCACTGGCGACGATGACGGCCTCGAAGTGATCGACAAAACGCGTCTATTGTTGGGCTACAACGTTCCCGCGGTGCTACTGACGACTCAGACGTCCATAGAGATCGGCAAGCCCGCGCTGGTCGCCGATGTTTTTTTGCTCAGAAATCCTGTCAATCTCGAGGAGCTCAACGCCCTGATCGGCGAAGTACTCAAACGCCCAAGGCGCTCTCGCCTCGCTCACCTGAGAACCACAGGCGCGAAGCGCGGTCACGACGAACCGAACCCAGAGGTCGTCTGCTGACAGACTCTTAAAGTCACATCGACGATACTCACCCAAAGGGCGGGAGTAGCTTGGCTCCCCTTTAATGTTTATGAGGATCCTTGCATGACCTCCACACACCCAGAACTACACACCTCGTGCCAGTTTCAGGGATTGATTCTGCCCGCGCCCCCGACGAGTGGCACCGAAGATGATGACGATGACCGAGACGATGAACATGCGGGTGAGAATGAGGCACCGGTGCGCGCGGTCGACGAGGGCACCGAGACCCCCGAGGAATTTTCCGCTCGTCTCTGAGGACGAGCCGAATTTCAGCTCAAGGGGGCAAGACTGCTGGCGCCGGCCAACGCGAATACGTGTGGTAGCGGGGCCTGCTGCTACCGGTCCGACCAACTAATCAATGTTTTCGCCCGGGCGCGGCCAATTGCCCTGCTCGCCGATGTTCTACCAGGCTGATGCTCCTTTAAAAGAATCAAGTGCGAAGCGGTCGCTCGTCGCTGACCGCCTTGGGCCCGAGAGCAGTCATCAACCTGATCAGCCATCCACTGGCTCATGGACATCGCATGGAACTCACGGTGGACAGCGACGGCCGCGCGCGGAGGACGCGAGTCTGGCGGCGCGAGGGCGCCCCGTCGCCAGCTTTTTCGGGCATCCACCGTTGAAACCCGGACTTAAGTCACCATTTATACCTGAAGAATACCCACTGCTTCAAAGGAGGGTCCAGTTATGAAGATTCGTCCTCTTCATGACCGCGTCATCGTGAAGCGCCTGGAGGAGGATCGTACCTCCCCTGGCGGCATCGTGATTCCCGATACGGCGGCCGAAAAACCCATTCGAGGAAAGATCGTCGCGGTCGGCAAGGGCAAGATCCTCGAGAACGGACAAGTGCGTCCCTGCGACGTCAAAGTCGGCGACAAGATTCTCTTCGGCAAGTACAGCGGCACCGAAGTGAAGGTCGACGGCGAAGAACTGGTGGTCATGCGTGAAGAAGACGTCATGGCCATCATCGAGTCGAAGTAACTCACCCGAAGGACACGACAATGGCAGCCAAAGAAGTACGACTTAGCGACGATGCGCGCCAACGCATGTTCAAGGGCGTCAACATCCTTGCGAATGCGGTGAAGGCGACACTCGGCCCGAAGGGCCGCAACGCGGTGCTCGAGAAGAGCTACGGCGCTCCGACCATCACGAAGGACGGTGTTTCGGTTGCGAAGGAGATCGAGCTCAAAGACAAATTCGAGAACATGGGCGCGCAGATGCTGAAGGAAGTCGCTTCCAACACCTCGGACGAAGCCGGCGACGGTACGACGACGGCGACGGTGCTTGCCCAGGCGATCATCCGCGAGGGCCTGAAGGCCGTCGCCTCCGGTCGCAACCCCATGGACATCAAACGTGGCATCGACAAGGCCGTGCTCGTCACGACGGACGAGTTGAAGCGCCTCTCAAAACCCTGTAAGGACTCCAAGGCTATCGCGCAGGTCGGTACGATCTCTGCGAACTCTGATGAGTCCATCGGCAAGACCATTGCCGATGCAATGGAGAAAGTTGGTAAGGAAGGTGTCATCACCGTCGAAGAGGGCCAAGGACTTGACAATGAACTCGAGTTGGTCGATGGCATGCAGTTCGACCGCGGCTATCTTTCCCCGTATTTCATTAACCAGCAGCAGAGTCAGACGGCCGAGTTCGAAAAGCCGTTGATTCTCTTGTGCGATAAGAAGATCTCGAATATCCGCGAGATGCTCCCGCTCCTGGAGGCGGTGGCGAAGGCGGGCCGTCCGCTGATCGTGGTCGCTGAGGACGTCGAGGGCGAGGCGCTCGCGACGCTGGTCGTCAACAACATCCGCGGCATCCTCAAGGTTGCAGCGGTGAAGGCTCCGGGCTTCGGCGATCGTCGCAAGGCGATGCTGCAGGACATCGCGACCTTGACCGGCGGCACCGTGATCTCCGATGAGGTTGGCCTGTCGCTCGAGAAGGTCACGCTGAACGATCTGGGCGACGCCAAGAAGGTTGTGGTCGAGAAAGAGACCACCACCATCATCGACGGAGCCGGCAAGGCTACGGACATCAAGGCCCGCATCGAGTCGATCCGCCAGCAGGCCGAGGAAGCGACCAGCGACTACGACAAGGAGAAGCTCCAGGAGCGTGTCGCGAAGCTCTCCGGCGGTGTTGCGCTGATCAAAGTCGGTGCAGCCACCGAAATTGAGATGAAGGAGAAGAAGGCACGCGTGGAGGACGCCCTGCACGCAACCCGTGCGGCCATCGAGGAAGGCGTGGTACCGGGTGGCGGTGTCGCGCTGATCCGTGCCCTCAAGGCGCTCGATAAGTTAGAGGGTGCCAATGAGGATCAGACGGTCGGCATCCGTATTCTCGCTCGCTCGATCGAAGAGCCCCTGCGAAATATCGTTGAGAATGCCGGCGAGGATGCGGCGGTCATCCTGAACCAGGTGAAAGCTGGCAAGGGTGCCTACGGCTACAACGCGGCGACCGGTGAGTTCGGCGACATGCTCGAAGAGGGCATTCTCGATCCAACGAAGGTCACGCGGCTTGCGCTGCAGAATGCCGCATCCGTCGCGGGCCTGTTGCTCACGACCGAGGTGATGGTTGCCGAGGCTCCGAAGGACGAAGAGCATGCCCATGGCGGCATGGGCGCCGGCGGAATGGGCGGGATGGATATGTAAGAAGGACGGACGCGCGCAGCGCGTTCAGACGGCTCTCATAAGCCGTCTTTATGCTGACGTAGCGCCCCATATTCGCGCCAAAGCTTGAGCCCCGCAGAGCGCGAGGCTTTTTTTTAGGCCCCGTATTCGCCCAACGGCCGCCCTCGCACTCGGGAGAGTGGACGTCTCGCCCGTCGAAGTCGCGCAATTGTTCGCCGGCCTTGGAACGGCGGGATTCTTTGCTCCGATGCTTGTGCGAAGAACAGATGCTTGCGGCGAGACCAGATGCTTGTGGGGACTTTTGCGGGAATCAGTTGTGCTTTTTGCTGCTCAGTCGTGACAAACGCAACGGGTGTCACGCGGCGAGGGTTAGTGAATTAACAAGAAAAACAATCGTCTGCGATTCTCGGTCCTAGGTGTCGATCTAACACATTTGAGGCTCCTTTCAATTTGTAAATCGATTGCACCGCTGACGTACGTGATTGACGGAATGGTGAGGGGCAGAATCGGAGAGTCGCTAAGTATCGGATTTCAATGGAATACTCCGGCTCGTCAAACCCGAGCAACCCCTGAAACAATCTCAGGACTCTTTCGGTCCTCGCGTGCGGCGGGCGCGCGGGTAACGGCCCGCCGTGCCTTCGGGCTACCTTGCCTAGTACGAGCGGATTCGCGCGCAACCTGCTCAGCCCGGCAGGTTCAGTGGCCGGGCATGATAAGTTTGAAGCCAGCTCTGCAGGTCTTCGATGAGAAGGTCGGTTACGCGGGCGGTGCGCCGCCACAGCGTGTCGAAGCTGCACACGTCCTCATTGATAACCTTGCGCAAGACAGCGAGGTGGTGACTCAGTGTTTGGCCGCGCTCGGCAATCCCGGCAAAGTCGCCCTGCATGCGGATTCCATAAATCGCTGCGCCCATCGCCGGCAATGCGGCGCTCGCCATGGTCACCGCAACTGCCAGCGGATGCGTGAGTTGGTCGAGTCCAGCGAGCAGCGTCATCTGAGCCGCCGCAAACACGAAAAACCAGACGCAAACCATCGCGGTCAACGCAAACAAAATGGTGCCAAAGTTGTGCAATCTGTGTTCAAGGCGGTGCATGCGCAGTGCTTCGCCGGTTAGATACTCAATCTGGCCTTCGATCAGCGTCAACAGGTTATGCCGCACGCGGTGCAAGTAAGCGTCACCGACGCGTGCCGATGGAAGCCCCAGCTCGCTAGCGGTGGCGCGCGTATACCAACTCACCCAATCAGGTCGACTGTCAGATCCCGCACGAAGGTTAAGTTCGCCGAGCTGCGCTGCGACCGATAGACAGCGCAGCCGCTCGGCAAGTTGGCGGTTGTCGAGCCAACGCCGGTGCCACGCCGCACGGTTTCCCGCCCGGGTCAGGATCAGTATTACAGCAATGATCATGAGCTCAGCGACGATGAGAGTCGGCTTTAGACTCAGCGGTAATGCGAGGCTCATTAGTGAAAGCACAACAGCAAGGGCGGCAAAGCTGAAATTCGTCACGTAGCTGCTGCGAAACAACTGTGCGACATGTGTGGCGATGGCATCAGCACGCGCGAAGCGCGGGGACAGCACCTCGCACAGCCGCCCCTCAAAGTCACTCGCAGGGGGGGCGCAATCTGTGCCGAACGTTGGCATAAGGTAGGGGGCGCCGTCAGTGCCGGGGATCTGAAAATCACTGCGGCGAAATTTGCGAACGCCCATGACAGTCAACAACAACGGATAGGCAATCGCCAGCGTCCAGTGCCCGTGCGGGCCTCGGCCGAAGCGCTGCAGCGAGGTCCGCTGTTCGGGTGCTGCGGGCGGATTGAGCAAATCGCACAGTAGCAGTGGCAGCTGATCCACGGTGCCCCGCGCCACGGTATCAATGGTTTGTTGACCGAGATCGTGCTCCTGCAGCCCATCCCACAGGAGTGCTGGAGTATGTGCGCATGTGGGATCGATATGAATCACAGGAATGTTCTGCAGCACCGCCTCGGCGACGATTTGAGCGGCGCCGCCCCGTCCGAGCACGGGACCGCCATCCCAAACGGCGATCAGGAGATCACTCTGCGCCAGGACGATGCGCCCGGCGCGCTCGTACGCAACGGCGCTGCCATCGGGTGCCTTCCGATCGCCCGGTAACTCGAACACTGCATGCGCCGCCCCCAACAGCCCCTCATACGCGGCACGTGGTTGCCCCTCCGGAAAATCGGTCGTATAGGTTTCGCGGGCGAATGGCAGCACGACATCCAATTCCCAGCCTCGGGCCAGCGCCGCGTCCGCAGCTATACTATCCGCCCCTTGGGCCAGTGCGGTGACAAGGCGAAGGGACGGCGCGGTGGGAAGCGGGCAGGAATTGCGCACGGCGCCCTCGATGGCACCAAGGAGCCCGCT
>Ga0208989_10000624_pt1 | contig 10635 bp, 7 predicted proteins | sample MedBloCAOM3_M1_FD_187852 | JGI IMG/M metagenome (GOLD analysis project Ga0208989, IMG submission 187852) | Forest soil microbial communities from El Dorado National Forest, California, USA - Mediterranean Blodgett CA OM3_M1 (SPAdes) (version 2) | ecosystem: Environmental > Terrestrial > Soil >...
GGATCTATCACAAGCCGCTGGTGCTGCTGATCTGGCTCGGCTGCATCGTCATGGTGTTCGGCGGCGGTCTCTCGCTCTCCGACCGGCGCCTGCGCGTCGGCGCGCCGAAACCCGCCAAGGCCAGGACCGCATTGCAGCCGGCGGAGCAGCGCGCATGACTTTCCCGAAGCTCCCGATGTTCCTGCGGCTGCTGGTCATCGCGGTGGTGGCCATGAGCACGACGCCGGGCTTTGCCGTGCAGCCCGACGAAATCCTGCCCGATGCCAAGCTCGAGACGCGCGCGCGCGGCCTCTCGCATGAATTGCGCTGCATGGTGTGCCAGAACCAGTCGATCGACGATTCCGATGCGCCGCTTGCCCGCGACCTTCGCCTGCTGGTGCGCGAACGGCTGAAAGCCGGCGACAGCGACGCCCAAGTGCTCGATTACCTGGTCGCGCGCTACGGCCAGTTCGTGCTGCTCAAGCCGCGCTTCGAGTTGCATACCGCGGTGTTGTGGCTCGCGCCGATCGGCCTGCTGTGCGCCGGCGCCGTCACGCTGGTGGTCGCTCTGCGGCGCCGCCGGCGCATCGGAGCGGCGGGGCCGGCCGCACCGCTCAGCCCGGGCGAGGAGGCGCGGCTTGCCGAACTGACCGGGCCGGGAGCGCATTGACGCCCGAGCTCGATTCGTGTCCTAACTTTTTCGCATAAGCGTCTGTTTTATCGTCGTTTTCATAAATTCCCCAACCTTACGAAGTGTTAATTTCCCGGTCATGCTGCGGAAAGGCGCGGCTCCCCATTCTACGTGTCGAAACGGTGCAACCTTGCATCCCCCGAACGCAGAACGGAATTGGAGCCACTTCCGATGTCGAATAGTTCCCCCTCCAGACGCCTGTTGTCTGGTCGCCGTCTCGCGTTGCTCGCGGGCGTGGCCAGCCTTGGCGCTGTCGTCGCTTTCTCGGGCCAGGATCTTGGCTTGAATGATTTTGGCATGAGCCATTTCGGCTTCAGCCCGAACCTCAACTCGTTCACCGCTTCCGCTTATGCCCAGACGTCGCAGCGTCCGGCCGGATTTGCCGACATTGTGGAGAAGGTGAAGCCATCGGTGATGTCGGTGCGCGTCAAGATGGGCGCGCAGGCGCAGTCTTCGGGCCTGACCAACGAGGAAGATCCGTTCGGCCAGAACTCGCCGTTCCAGGATTTCTTTCGCCGCTTCGGCCGGCCGGACGGCAACAACACGCCGGGCCCGCGCGGCCAGGCCCCGCGCCGGCAGCCCGTCATGGGCCAGGGCTCGGGCTTCTTCATCTCGGCCGACGGCTATGCGGTGACCAATAATCACGTCGTCGACAAGGCCGAGAGCGTCGAGGTGACGACCGACGACGGCAAGATCCACACCGCCAAGGTGATCGGTGCCGATCCGCGCACGGATCTTGCGCTGATCAAGGTCGAGGGCGGTAATGATTTCCCCTTCGTTCGTCTGGCGGAGCAGTCGCCCCGCATCGGCGACTGGGTGCTGGCGGTCGGCAATCCGTTCGGCCTCGGAGGCACCGTCACTGCCGGCATCGTGTCGGCGCGCGGCCGCGACATCGGCGCCGGCCCCTATGACGACTTCATCCAGATCGACGCACCGGTGAACAAGGGCAATTCCGGCGGGCCGACCTTCGACGTCGACGGCAATGTCATCGGCGTCAATACCGCGATCTTCTCGCCATCCGGCGGCTCGGTCGGTATCGCATTCGCGATCCCGGCGGAAACCGTGAAGACGGTCGTCGCGCAGCTCAAGGACAAGGGCCAGGTGACGCGGGGATGGATCGGCGTGCAGATCCAGCCGGTCACCGCCGATATCGCCGACAGCCTCGGCCTCAAGCGGGCGGAGGGCGCCCTGGTGGCGGAGCCGCAGGCCGGCAGCCCGGCCGCGAAAGCCGGCATCAAGTCCGGCGACGTGATCGTGGCGGTCAATGGCGAGCCCGTTCGCGACGCGCGCACGCTCGCGCGGCGGATCAGCAGCATGGCGCCCGGGACCTCGGTCAAGCTCAGCGTCTATCGCGGAGCCAAGGAAGAGCAGCTCTCGCTCGTCCTCGGCGAGTTGCCGAAGGAGCGGCAGGCGCGGGCCTCGACGGAAGAAAATCGCGAAACGCCAAGCACCGACCTGCCGCGGCTCGGCCTCTCGCTCGCGCCGGCCGCGGGCGTGAGCGGCACCGGCGGTCAGGGCGTCGTGGTGACGCAAGTCGAACAGGACGGTGCGGCGGCCGCGCACGGTTTCAAGACCGGCGACGTGATCCTCGACGTCGGCGGCAGGACCGTGAATGCCCCCGCCGACGTGAGCCGCGCCATGAACGAGGCCAAGACGGGCGGCAAGCGCACGGTTTTGATGCGGGTGAAGTCGGAGCAGGGGACGCGCTACGTCGCGATCCCGGTCGGCGACGCCTGAACAGATGGTGCGTATCGCTGGCAACCGTCGCCCCCGCCAGCGGCACGAACCTAGGGGACGGGCCGCAAGGCCCGTCCCCATCCCGATCGAGTTGGGTCGTGTTGCCGACATTCGTCGCCCCCGTCGGCAGCGCGCGCCCGAGGGGGGACGGGCCAGTCGCCCGTCCCCCGTTTATTCAGGAACCTCGTGGTCCTCGGCATCGTCGCCCCCGCCGAGGCCAGGCGGTCGAAGGGGCGGCGGGTCCTCCCGCCGCCCCTTTCGCATTGATGCTCGCTCGCACGCCGATGCGCGCCGCAAGTCCGGGCGGCCCTGACGGTCAGGCCCGGCTTTATTTGCTTGCGCCAGCAGGGCATTCACCAAAGACCCGCTCCCACTGGTCGGCATGATGCTCTAATATCCCGTGCGCGCCGGAGCGGCACGCCCCCGGATGGCTCACGATATGCGACTGCTGATCATCGAGGACGACCGAGACGCGGCCGAGTATCTCGTCAAGGCGTTTCGCGAGGTCGGCCATGTCGCCGAACATGCGGCTGACGGCGAAGACGGCTACGCGCTCGCGCTCGACGGCGCCTATGACGTGCTCATCGTCGACCGCATGCTGCCCAAACGCGACGGCCTTTCGGTTATCGGTGCGCTGCGCGACAAGAGCGTCGCCACGCCCGCGCTGATCCTGTCGGCGCTCGGGCAGGTGGACGACCGCGTCAAGGGCCTGCGCGCCGGCGGCGACGACTATCTCGTGAAGCCCTACTCGTTCGCCGAGCTGCTGGCGCGCGTCGAGGTGCTGGCGCGCCGCCGCGGCGGCCGCGAGGAGACCGTCTACCGCGTCGCCGACCTCGAGCTCGACCGGCTGTCACACCGGGTCACGCGCGGCAAGGAGGAGATCTCGCTGCAGCCGCGCGAGTTCCGCCTGCTCGAGTATCTCATGAAGCATGCCGGCCAGGTCGTCACCCGCACCATGCTGCTGGAGAATGTGTGGGACTATCACTTCGACCCGCAGACCAACGTCATCGACGTGCATATCTCGCGCCTGCGCTCGAAGATCGACAAGGGCTTCACGCCGCCGCTCCTCCATACCATCCGCGGCGCCGGGTATATGATCCGTGACGGCGCTCGGTAAGCTGCTCCGCACGACGGCGTTCCGCCTCACGCTCGTCTACCTCGTGCTGTTCGCTCTTTACGCGGTGTTCTTGCTCGGCTTTTTCGCGCTCAATGCGCGCCGGCTGGTCACCGAGCAGATCACCACCACGGTCGATACCGAGGTCAGCGGGCTCGCTCAGCAATATGAGCAAGGCGGCATCCGGCGCCTGGTGCAGGTCGTCGATATCCGCTCGCGCCGGCCCGGCTCGAGCCTCTATCTGGTGGCGACTCCGACCGGGCAGGGGCTCGCCGGGAACGTCTCCTCCCTCGAGCCCGGAACGCTCGGGCAGACCGGATGGGTCGAGACCGCCTACCGCCGGCTCGACGCGCCGGAAGGGAGCGAGCACCACGCTCTCGTGCGCGTATCGGAATTGCCCGGCGGCTTCCATCTCCTGGTCGGGCGCGACGTCGAGGAACGCGAGCGCATCTACGACATCATCACGACCGCGGGGCGCTGGTCGATGGCGGTCGTGGTGGTGCTCGGGCTCGGCGGCGGCTTCTTCGTCAGCCGGCGAATTCTGCGGCGCGTCGACGCCATCACCGAAAAGGCGCAGACCATCATGGCGGGCAACCTTTCCGGGCGGCTGCCGGTGGCGGGGACCGGCGACGAGATCGACCGGCTGGCGCTCAACGTCAATGCGATGCTCGATCGCATCGAGTCGCTGATGCGCGGCTTCAAGGAGGTATCCGACAATGTCGCCCACGATCTCAAGACGCCGCTGACCCGGTTGCGCAACCGCTGCGAGGCGGCCCTGCGCAGCGCGCGGACGGAAGAGGAATATCGCGCCGCGCTCAACAGCACGATCGAAGAATCCGAACAATTGATCCGTACCTTCGACGCGCTGCTGATGATCGCGCGCGCCGAGGCGGGCGAGGGCGGGCGTTACATGGCCGACTTCGACGCCGCCGAGGCGGCGCGCGGGATCGGCGAGTTGTACGAACCGGTCGCGGAGCAGAAAGGATTCCGGCTCGTGGTCGAGGCGCCGGGTCCCGCCATCGTGCGGGGGAATCAGGAATTGATCAGCCAGGCGCTCGCCAACCTGGTCGATAATGCGATCAAATATGCGGCCCCGGCGTCTTCCGGCGCGAATGCGGCGCCGTCCACCCTACAGATACTTGCCGGCCCAGATGGAGACCATGTGGTGCTCACCGTCGCCGACGCGGGCCCGGGAATCCCGGAACGCGACCGCGCCCATGCGGTCGAACGCTTCGTGCGACTGGAGCAGAGCCGCTCGCTGCCGGGGTCGGGCCTGGGCCTGAGCCTGGTTTCGGCCGTGGCGCACCTCCATCACGGCGAGCTCAGGCTCGAGGATAACGGCCCGGGACTCAAAGCCACGATCATCCTGCCGCGCGCGGGTCCGCCGGGATCGGACGCAATCACATCGGGAATGGACTGAGCGTCATGGGGCGGGCGAAGGGATTGCAGCCGGGCGCCTTGGCGGAGCGGCTTGTGCGTGCGCCCGTTCTCTGCGACCCCGACGCGGCGCGCGCCCGCGTGGCGGGGTGGCTTGCCACCCAAGCCGGCCCTGCGCTCGTCCGCCTGTTCGACGCCTATCCGATGGCGCGCGCCCTGGTCGAGGGCATCGCCGACGGCTCGCCCTATCTGTGGGACCTCATCGAGCGCGCGGAAGGGCGCTTGCTGTCATTGCTCCAATCCGATCCGGACGAGCATCTCGCGGCGCTGCTCGCCGCGACCACCCATGCGATGGCGGCGGCCGCGCAAGACGACGAAGCCATGCGGCTGTTGCGGCGCATGAAGGCGGAAGCGGCGCTTCTGATCGCCCTCGCCGATATCGGCGGCGCCTGGGATGTGGTGCGCGTCACCCGCGCGCTGACCGATGTGGCGGACACGGCGGTCGCCACGGCTGTGCGCTATCTGATGACGAGTGCCGCGCGCGCCGGCAAGTGTGCGCCCAGGCATCCGGCGCAGCCCGACGCGGGATCGGGCTATGTGGTGCTGGCCATGGGCAAGATGGGCGCCTTTGAGCTCAACTACTCGAGCGATATCGACCTGATCGTGTTCTACGATCCGGACGTGCCGGCCTTGGCGGAGGGCGTCGAGACGGGTGCATTCTACATCCGCCTCACCCGCGATCTCATACGCCTGCTGCAGGAACGCACGGGCGACGGCTACGTGTTCCGGGTCGACGTGCGGCTGCGGCCGGATCCCGCTTCGACCCAGATCGCCATCTCGCTGCCGGCCGCGCTCGACTATTACGAGCGCTCCGGCCAGAACTGGGAACGCGCCGCTCTCATCAAGGCACGTCCCTGCGCCGGCGATCCCGCGACCGGCCAGGCCGCGCTTCATGCGCTCGCGCCGTTCATCTGGCGCAAGCATCTCGACTACGCGGCGGTTGCCGACGTGCACGCGATGAAGAGCCAGATCCACGCCTATCGGGGCCACGGCGCCATCGCGGTCGAAGGCCACAATGTCAAGCTCGGCCGCGGCGGCATCCGCGAGATCGAGTTCTTCGTGCAGACCCAGCAGCTGATCGCGGGTGGCCGCCATCCGGGACTGCGCGGGCGCGAGACGCTCGCGACCCTGGGCGTGCTCGCCGAACGCGGTTTCATCGACGAGGAGGCGCGCGCCTCGCTCGACGCCGCCTATCGGTTCCTGCGCGAGGTCGAGCATCGGCTGCAAATGGTCGCCGATGAGCAGACCCATACGTTGCCGGCCGACCGCGGCGGCATGGAGCGCTTCGCCCGCTTTCTCGGCTATGAGGGGCGCGACGCATTTGCGGCCGCGCTGGTGGCGCAGCTCGGCGCGGTGCAGCACCACTATGCCAGGCTGTTCGAGCATGCGCCGGCGCGCGAGGCCGAACGCCACGGTCTCGTCTTTCCCCAGCATGCCGACGACCGCGAGACGCTCAACAAGCTCGCCGCGATGGGTTTTCGCCGCCCGGTCGAGGTCTCGGCGACGGTGCGCCGCTGGCTGACGGGCGCGCCGCGCGCCTTGCGCGGCGACGTCGCGCGCGCCCTGCTGGCCGAGCTGGTGCCGTTGCTGATCGATCAATTCGCGCGCTCCGACAGTCCGGATGCGGCGTTCCTCGCCTTCGACCGTTTCCTCGGCAATCTGCACGGCGGCGCGCGGCTGCTGTCCCTGCTGCGCCAAAACCCCGGCCTTCTGTCCCTGGTGGCGCTGCTGCTCGGGACCGCGCCGCGGCTCGCCGACATCCTGGCGCTGCACCCCCAGGTGATCGACGCACTGCTCGATCCCGCCTTTTTCGGCGCGCTGCCCGATCCGGAGCAGCTTAGCGCGCGACTCGCGGAGTCGCTCGCACAAGCCGAATCCTATGAGGATTTCCTCGATCGCGTCCGCCTGTTCGGACAGGAGCACATGTTCCTGATCGGCACGCGCGTGTTGTCCGGCACGGTGTCCGCCCGGCAGGCCGGCGAGGCCTTCGCCGGCCTCGCGGATGTGATCATTCGCGCCATGCATGGCGCGGTGACCGGCCAGTTCGCCGCAACCTACGGCCGGTTGCGCGGACAGGCGAGCGCGGTGCTCGCGCTCGGCAAGCTCGGCGGGCGCGAGACGACCGCTTCGTCCGACCTCGACCTGATCCTGGTTTATGAATTCGATCCCGCGCAGCCGGAATCGGACGGCGAGCGGCGGCTGCCGGGCAGCCAGTATTTCGCCCGCCTGACGCAGCGCCTGGTGAGCGCGATGACGTCGCGGACCAATTACGGCCGGCTCTATGACGTCGACATGCGGCTGCGCCCTTCCGGCCGCTCCGGCCCGGTCGCGACCTCGTTCGAGGCATTCGAGTCCTATCAGCGCACCGAGGCCTGGACCTGGGAGCACATGGCGCTGACGCGTGCGCGCGTGGTCTCGGCGCCGCCCGAGCTCGCCCGGCGGATCGGCGAGACGGTTCGCGCCGTGCTGTGCGAGGAACGCGACGCCGGAACGATCGCCGCCGACGTGGCCGAGATGCGGCGCGCGATCGCGTCCGAAAAGGGCGAGAGCGACCGCTGGGACCTCAAATATGCGGCGGGCGGGCTGGTCGACCTGGAATTCATCGCGCAGTATCTGCAGCTCGTGCACGCCGCGACGACACCGGAAATCCTCGACACCGCGACCGCGCGCGTCTTCGACAACGCCGCCCGGCTCCGCCTGCTGGATGTCGAGGACGCCGAAGTGCTGCGGCCGGCAACCCGGCTCTACCATGACCTGACGCAAATTCTCCGGCTCTGCCTGTCGGGTCCCTTCGATCCAAAGACGGCCGGGGCCGGACTGCTCGGCCTGCTCGCGCGCGCGGCCGATGTGCCGGATTTCGCGACCCTGGAGGCGCACCTCGCCGAGACGCAGGCGAAAGTGAGGCGGAGCTTCGTGCGCATCCTGGGGGCATGAGGGTGCCGACCGCGCGAGAGGCCGTGCGCTGAGCGCGGCCTGCGGTCCCGGAGAGGCAAACCCTCAATGGTTGTGGGAGGATGCCAAGGCCTGTTAGCATGGCGGGTCGGGACCGAAGGAGCGGGACATGTCCGTGTTCGAAGCGGCGGTGACGGCGGTCGGGGTACGGTTGATGATGTTGGGCGCGGCGCTCGCCGCCCTCGGCCGGCTCATCGCCATCGCGATCAAAAGCCTGTCCGGCCACGACGGGACCTTTCAGCAACGTTTGGTCGCCGGCCTGACGTCTCCGGTCGGGCAGCGAGCGGCGTTCGACGTGCTGCGGGCATTTCTGCCCAATATCGTGATCAAGCGGAAGTTCATCACCTCCTACGACAATGGCGGCACCGCGGTGGTGACGCGCTTCGAGGACGTCAAGGAGGTGCTGGCGCGCGACGGCGAGTTCGATGTCGTCTACGGGCCCCGGATGATCCAGATCACCGACGGGCAGAACTTCTTCCTCGGCATGCAGGATACGCCCGACTATACCCGCGACGTCTCGAACATGAGGATCGCGGTGCGCCGCACCGATCTGGCGAGCATCGTGCAGCCGTTCGCGGCGCGCAAGGCGGCCGAGCTGGTCGCCGCGACCCGCGGGCGGATCGACGTTCCCCAGGACCTCACCTTGCGCGTGCCGACGCAGCTGCTCGACGTCTATTTCGGCACGCCCGGGCCGTCCGAGCGCGAGATGATCGCGTGGACGACGGACATGTTCTGGTACTTGTTCATCGACCTCTCGGCGGATCCGACGCTCGACAAGCGCGCGCTGCAATCCGCCGCCCAATGCAGGACCTATCTCGACGGCGTGGTGCGGGATCGAAAGGCCCGGCCGTCGAGCGCCGACGACGTCCTCAATCGGTGCCTGGCGATGCAGGCGGCCGGTCTTCCCGGCATGGACGATCTCGGCATCCGCAACAACCTGATCGGGCTGGTGATCGGCGCCGTTCCGACGACGTCGAAGGCCGCCGTCCTGGCGCTCGATCAGCTGCTCGAACGTCCCGACGCGCTGGCCGGGGCGCAACGCGCCGCCCGCGCGGACGACGATGCGTTGCTGGCGCGCCATATATTCGAGGCGCTCAGGTTCAATCCGGTCAATCCGGTGATCTACCGGCGCGCCAACCGCGACACCGTGGTGGCGGCGGGAACGTTGCGCGCGCGAAAGATTCCGCGGTCCACCATGGTGCTGGCGGCGAATTACTCCGCGATGTTCGACCGCTTGAAGCTCTACGACCCTGAATCGTTCCGGACCGACCGGCCCTGGGACAGCTACATCCTGTGGGGCGACGGGCTGCATACCTGCTTCGGCGCCCATATCAATCAGGTTCTTATCCCGGCGATCCTGAAACCGCTCCTGCAACAGAAGGGCTTGCGGCGCGCGCCTGATGCGTCGGGACAAATCGACACGGGCGGGACACCGTTTCCGGTGCATCTGCGCCTGGAGTTCGATGCGGCCTGAGGAAAGCCGCTATCTCTCCGGCTGCGCATTCCCGAAATAGTCCTTGACGGTCTCCCAGGCCACGGTCTGCAGGAACTTGGCGGTGCCGGCGTCGAGGCCGGCGGTATAGCCGAGACCTTCCGGGGATTTCTTGAACAGCGCCGCATAGACGGTGCAGGCCGCCAGATAGGTACCGGCGAGGCTCGGATGGCGCTTGTCGGACGCGTGCAGGATCAGCTCGGGCCGCTGCCGGAGCGACCGCGCGAAGGCCAGCCCGGCCGGGATCACCAAGGCCTCGTTCTGGTTGGCCGCCGTCGTATAGGCCTCGGCCAATGCGGCCGTCATTTCCGGCTTGTCGGCATAGGCCCATGACATGAAGAATACCGGCTTGGCGCCGTGCCGTCGCACCGTATCGCTGTGCTTCTTGCTGTAGTCGGTGAAGACCGATTTCAATTGCGGGTGAATCGGGCACTGGCTGCAATCCATCATGATGGCCAGGTCGAACAGCCGGTCGATCTTGTTGAACACCACGTTGTTGTCGGCATCGAAGGAATAGCGGCCCAGGGCGTTCGGCCGAAAATACGAGTCGACGTCGTGCCAGTCCGCGCCCGAGCCGCTGATGGTGACCGATGTGGCGCGCAGCTGATAAGCCGGATCCGCGGCGCTCACGAGCCGCAACACATGATTATGCAGGCTGTTGTTGTAATAGAAGAAGCTGTTGCCGATGAAGATCACGGAGGCTGGCCGCTCGACGCCGGACGTGAGGATCTTCGGCGCCGTCTGCGCCGCGAGCGGCGTCATGCCGAGAACGGCGAGCAGGGCGGCGCCGAACAAAGGGCGGAGGTTGGGAAAAGGCATGGTATGCGTCCTCATCGGGGTGAGTGAGCAGGCTTCGGCGTTTCAATCGGATATCTTAGACCGACGCGAGGCATCGACGCCGCGTGGCCGGCGCGGGTTATCGTGACGTGACGACCTTGCTACTTTACCGCCCGGTCTCGTTCCCTCCCAGAGGCTCTCCATGACCCCGATCCTGCGGCTCTACGAGGACACGCTTTCCGGCGACGGGACATTCGATGCCGCATTGCCCGCCATGCCGCGTATGATCTTCGTGGTGCATGGCGCGGTGACGGTCGCGAAGCGCATGCTGGGCGATGGCGAAGCCTGGTTCGGCGCCGGTCCGCTCGCGCTGACGCCCGGTAAAGCCGGGGTGACCTGCTGGCGCTTCGAACTCGCGCCCGCATCGGGTGCGGACGGCGCGGCGCGGGGCCGCGG
>Ga0208989_10000627_pt1 | contig 10624 bp, 10 predicted proteins | sample MedBloCAOM3_M1_FD_187852 | JGI IMG/M metagenome (GOLD analysis project Ga0208989, IMG submission 187852) | Forest soil microbial communities from El Dorado National Forest, California, USA - Mediterranean Blodgett CA OM3_M1 (SPAdes) (version 2) | ecosystem: Environmental > Terrestrial > Soil >...
GGCGGCCGGCGGCTCGTTGTGCTCGGCGGCCCGGCGCTCCATGCGCAGCCTGGCCGATTCCCGCAAGGCCTGCTCGAAGGCCGGCCAGGTCTTTTCCTGGTCGGGGTTGAGCCGCAGCCCCGCATGCAGCGCCGCGATGCGCGCATCCACGAAGGCGCCCATGTCCTCCGGGCTCGGACGCCAGATGCCCGGACCGCCAAAACCACCGGGACCACGAGCAGCCGGCCCATCGGGGCGCTGCTGCGCATACACCATCATCGATCCCGCGAGCATGAGGGCCGCGGCGCCGACGGCAGATTTCTTCCATAGGGTCATGTCTGAAAATCTCCAAAAGCGCTCCCTGACCCAAAGTAAAAATCAATTCGAATACATCGGCAAGTTAAGGTTATGTAAGACGCATGAAGTAACGTTCAGCTTTCAGGCGAAGCCGTGGCGGCGCCCGAGGCGCGTAGGAACCGCCCCGCCCAATCCCGACCAGGTGTCATTCGACCGTGATGTTGTAGGTGATGGTCGAACATCCCGTTCCTGCGCGGCCGCGGCCGCAAATGCGGACGGCATATCGATCCACGCCCTTGAATCCAGCCCTGGGCGCGTATCTGAATTGGAGGCTCCCGATCTCGCTCAAAGTACCATTGCCGGGTCGCGACACGATGGCGCCCGAGGTCATTTGGAGAAAGGACCCGCTTTGATACCGATGCGTGCATGCACTCCCGCGGGTCGACACGCCGGTCGTCGTGATGGAGTCGTTCTGGTCCGGAGAGAATTTGAAACGTATCGTACGACAATCGGCCATTGCGGCCGACGTGATCGCGGTCGATACGGCCAACGCGCTAAGTCCCGCCTTAAAGACCATTCTTCCCCCCACCACGCATTCTGAAGCTCGGCACAAGGCCGCGAGCGCGTCAGCGTGCGACTGCCAGCCTACACAACCCTTCGTCGCATTCAAGCCGTTAACCCCCTGCTAACCATCCACCCGGCAAAATTTGCCCAACGGATGCGCCGAACGGGCGCGCGGGGGTATTTGCATGACCGACGTCACGGCGGGCCAGGACGGAAACAGATTCAAGTTTCCGCGCCCGGCCGAGGTCATGGCCCTGCTGCGGCGCGGCGACGTCGCGCTCGCGGTCGGCGTGCTCACCATCCTGGTGGTGCTGATCCTGCCGCTGCCGCCGCTGCTGCTCGATTTCGCGCTCGCCATCTCGATCATCTTCGCGGTGCTGATCCTGATGACGTCGCTGTTCATCTCCGCGCCGCTCGAATTCTCCACCTTCCCGACGGTGCTCTTGATCGCGACCATGCTGCGGCTCGCGCTCAACCTCGCCTCGACCCGCCTGATCCTCGCCCACGGCCACGAAGGCACCGGCGCCGCCGGACACGTCATCGAGGCCTTCGGCAATTTCGTGATGGCGGGCAACTTCGTCATCGGCATCATCGTGTTCACGATCCTGGTGATCGTGAACTTCATCGTCATCACCAAGGGCTCGGGGCGCATCGCCGAGGTCGCGGCGCGCTTCAACCTCGACGCCATGCCGGGCAAGCAGATGGCGATCGACGCCGACCTGTCGGCCGGCCTGATCGACGAGAAGGAGGCGCGCCGGCGGCGCAAGCAGCTCGAGGACGAAAGCTCCTTCTACGGCGCCATGGACGGCGCCTCGAAATTCGTGCGCGGCGACGCCATCGCGGGGCTGCTGGTGGTGTTCATCAACATCATCGGCGGCATGATCATCGGCATCGCCCAGCAGGGCATCAGCTTCGCCGACGCCGCCGCGAGCTACACGGTGCTCACCGTCGGCGACGGCCTGGTGACGCAGGTGCCGGCGCTGATCGTGTCGACCGCGGCCGGCCTGCTGGTGTCCAAGGCGGGCCTGGGCGAGGCCGCCGACAAGGCGCTGCTGCGGCAACTCTCGACCTATCCGACCGCGCTCGGCATGTCGGGCACCGTCATGATGGTGATGTCGTTCCTGCCCGGCATCCCGATGCTGCCGTTCATCTGTCTCGGCGGCGGCGCCTGCGCGATCGCCTTCGTGATCGAGCGACGCGCCAAGGCGGTGGTCTCAACGCAGACGCGGCAGGCCGCGACCGACGCCGCCAAGGCGGCGCCGGTCGAGGAGCCGATCTGGACATCGCTCAAGATCGACGACCTCAAGATCGAGCTCGGTTACGCGCTGCTGCCGCTGGTCAATTCGCCCGACGGCTCCGACCGCCTGACCGAGCAGATCAAGGCGCTGCGCCGCTCGCTCGCGATCGAGATGGGTTTCGTCATGCCGTCGGTGCGCATCCTCGACAACGTCCACCTCGACGCCAACGCCTATGTGATCAAGATCAAGGAGGTCGACGCCGGCGCGGGCCGCGTCTGGCCGGGCCAGTTCATGGTCATGGACCCGGCCGGCGCCCAGGTGAACATCGCCGGCATCCACACCACCGAGCCGACCTTCGGGTTGCCGGCGACCTGGGTCGACGGCGCCTTCAGGGAGGAGGCCGCGGTGCGCGGCTATACGGTGGTCGACGCCGCCACCGTGCTGGCGACCCACCTCACCGAGCTGCTCAAGGGCAATGTCGCCGAGCTGTTGTCCTATGGCGAGGTGCAGAAGCTCATCAAGGAACTGCCCAAGGAGCAGGGCGATCTGGTCAAGGATCTGGTGCCGACGCAGATCACCGTGACCGGCATCCAGCGCATCCTGCAGCTGCTGCTCGCCGAGCGCGTCTCGATCCGCGATCTTTCGACGATCCTGGAAGGCATCGCGGACGGGCTTACGTTCACGCGCAGCCCCAACGGGCTCGCCGAGCATGTCCGCGCCCGGCTGGCGCGCCAGATTTGCGCCCAGCACACCTCGCCGCAAGGCTATGTGCCGTTGATCTCGCTGACCGCCAAATGGGAGCAGGCTTTTGCCGAGTCGATCCTCGGCGAGGGCGACAACCGGCAGCTCGCGATGCAGCCCTCGCGCCTGACCGAGTTCATCACCCTGGTGCGCGAGCGCTTCGAGGAGGCCGCCCGCCAGGCCGAAAACCCGGTCCTGGTCACCTCGCCCGGCATCCGGGCCTTCGTGCGCTCCATCGTCGAGCGGTTCCGGACCCAGACCACGGTGCTGTCGCAATCGGAAATCCACCCCCGCGCCCGCCTCAAGACGGTGGGCAGCATCTGACCCGCCCCGGACCGGGCGCCTGAACAACAAATCTCACGATCGTTCAACGGAATGTGAACCCGCCTTGGAACCCAATGGCGGGTTCATACGTTCATTGGCAGGGAACGGGGGTGTTCGGGCGTGTGCGTGCTCGAAACCCCTTTTTTTGTGGAGTGGTTCGAACCTTTGGCTTGGTCGCCGCGACCAAGTTAACGAACCCGGGAGAGGCTCCCATGAACAACACGTCGTTTTTCACCGCCGACCGCGCCACCCACCTGAAGATCGTGGTGGTGTCGCTGCTCGCGTCGATCGCCGTCATGGTGGTCGGCATCGCGGCCCGGCCGCAAGCCACCGACGAGACCAAGCAGGCGACGGTCTACAAGCCCGCCAAGCCCATCATGGCGACCTCCGATACCGCCCGGGCCGTGCGCTGAGATCGCCTGAAGCACCTGTCGCGAACGGACGCGGGGATTTCATTAGTTAAAACAATAGCTTGATCGAATCTGCCAGGGCGGCATTTTTTCGCGCAAATTTCTTGAACCTTTTCGCCGCCCCCGGCGACAAATCCATGAAACCGGGGGACACCAGCATGACCAACTCCTCGCTCGTCACCGCCGACCGCGCCACGCATCTCAAGATCGTGGTGGTGTCGCTGATCGCTTCCCTCGTTGTGCTGGTCGCCGGCATCGCGGCCCGGCCGCAGGTCGACACCGGCGCCACCATCCAGGTCGTGAAGGCCGGCAAGTCCCTGCTGGCGGCCCGCGCCGACACTCCCACGATTCGCTGATTTTCCTGTTTAACCTCCAGACTTGGCGCGCCTTCGGGCGCGCCTTTTTCTTTTTCGAGGGGGAGTTCGGGCAGTAGGAGCCGGGTTTCGGGACACTTGTTCAAACCAGCCGCCCCTCAGGGCGACGGCGGCACGGATTCGACCAGCTTGCCGGTGAACAGGATCGGGCCGGTGGGCGCGCCCGTCGGCGAGCCGCCTTCCGGCTCGAGCGAGACCGCGTAGGTGGCGCTGCTGACGGTCGCCGGGTCGTAGCTGGCGAGCGCCGGCCGCGCGAACTCGCTGGCGCCGACGAGGCCGAGCGAACGGGGCGCCGGAAAACGATCCGACACCAGCCACAGCTCGTAGCTCTTGCCGGCCGGCTGCTCGGCCGACACGCGGCGCACCGAGGCGGTCCGGGTCGCGACGTCGACCGTCAGGATGAAAGCCGGCGCGGCCGCATTCTGCTGCAGCACGGCGACGAAACGTCCCGGATTGACCGGGGTCGCGATGGTCTTGACGATTTCGATCGGCTTCGGCCGCAGCGGTCCCGGCAACGCCGCCGGATTGAAGGCCTGGATCGCGATCAGCGCCACCAGCACGGCGGCGAGCGCCCCAAGGCCGGCCGCCACCTGGCGCCAGCGATGAAGCCGCGCCGAGAGCGCGACCACGTTGCTCTCCGGTGCCGCAACCACAGCCTGATCGGGTTGCACCAGGGTAGCGGCGCGCGGCGCCGCGCCGATCCGCGCCTGAATGCGCGCCCAGGTGTCGGGCGGCGGCTCGACCGAATGCATCATGGCGTGCAGCTCGCCGAGGCGACGCTCCCAGCGGCGCACCAGCCGCGCAAAGGCCGGATCGTTGCCGATCAAGGCCTCCACCTGCGCGCGCTCATCGGCGCCGAGCGTGCCGAGCACATATTCGGCGGCAAGGCCGTCAGGCGTTTCGGTTTCGTCGGTCATGCGCCGAGGCACTCCCGGATGTCGAGCAACGCGCGCCGCAACCAGGTCTTGATGGTGTTCACCGGCTTCTCGAATTTCGCGGCGAGCTGTTCCCGGCTCCAGCCATGGTAATAGGCGAACAGCACCAGACGCCGGCGCTCCTCGTCGAGCCTGGCCATGCAGGCCAGGAGACGCTGCAGCTCCTCGGTCATCTCGCGCTTCGCCAGCGGGTCCGGGGTATCGGCGGCGAAGTCGAACACGTCCGATTCCTCCTCGATCGACACTTCGGTCTTCTTGCGGACCAGGTCGATCGCGCGGTTGCGGGCGATCGCCACCATCCAGGTGATCGGCGAGGCGAGCGCCGGGTCGAACTGTCCGGCACTGTTCCAGATCTTCAGATAGGTCTCCTGCATGACCTCGTCGGCCAGGTCTTGCCGGCGCAAGATACGCAACACGACACCGTAGAGTTTCGCCCGGGTCGCGGCGTAAAGACGCTCGAAGGCGGCGCGATCTCCCTTGGCGACCGCAGCCATGAGCCAGACGAGTTCCTGTGCGCTCAGCATGTCGTCGCGCGCCCCACGATGCGCCGATTATCGTCGCAGCCGAGGGCATCCGTCGAGCCCGGTCGCGCCGGTCGCGCCGGTGGTTGCGAGAAGGGGGACTGAAAACAACGGGCCTCGGGCGGACGCTATCGCGTCGGCTCCGCCGACCCTCGGCCACGGGAAAAACAGCAAAATCGCCGCCGGCACCCGCCGACGGCCAAGCCGACGACCGCAGATGTGGCGTTACGCCAGCGCGCCGCGCGCGCGCAGCATCGCGATGCCGTCGAGGTCGGCCTGCTCGCGCGCATTCTCGTCCGCGCGCTCGCGCGCCTGGTCGCGCTCGTCCAGCAGCTCGACCTTCTTGAGCTCCTCGAAGGCCTCGCCGAGAAGCGCCTTGGCGTCGTCGAGCTGAGCCTTGAGCTCGTCGGCCGAGCGCTTGAGGTTCTCGCGCCGCACCATCGCGGCCTTGGCATAGGTCGGATAGGCGAAGTGCGCCGGGTCGTGGATGCCCGCCCGCTCCTGCTCGGTCTTGATCTCGCGCTCGAGATCGCCGGCCATGCGCTCGAACTCGGCGATCATGACCTCGATCTGCGCCACCTTGCGGCGCCTCTCGTCGACCTGAAACTTTTTCAGCCGAATAAGCGTGTCACGTGACTTCATTTACTCATACTCCCCTGAAGTCCCACGACCATGGGGCGGGATCCTCCCCGACCGCAGCCGCTTCCTCCATGTCCGGCAGGGATTGTGGTGGCATAGTGTTAGTTTTCGGTTTCTGCGACCGTTAGAATTTCCGCCAGCCGTCGGTATCCCTCTGCCAGACTGGTTGATTCTTCCTTACCTTGGGACAGAAACGCCTCCAGGGGCGGGTGCAGGCCGATCGCTTCGTCGACTTCCGGGCTCGATCCCTTGCGGTAGGCGCCGAGCCGGATCAGCTCCTCCATGTCGGCATAGGTCGCCATCACCATGCGGGCCCGATTGACGGCCGGCAGGAAGGCCGGGTCGGCCGACTTGGGCATGGTGCGCGAGATCGACTTGAGAATATTGATCGCCGGATAGCGGCCGCGCTCGGCGATCGCGCGCTCCATCACGATGTGGCCGTCCAGAATGCCGCGCACCGCATCGGCGACCGGCTCGTTGTGGTCGTCGCCGTCGACCAGCACCGTGAAGATGCCGGTGATGGTCCCCTCCCCGGTCCCCGGTCCGGCGCGTTCGAGCAGCCGCGGCAGCTCGGTGAAGACGGTCGGCGTATAGCCTTTGGCGGTGGGCGGCTCGCCGGCCGAGAGGCCGATCTCGCGCTGCGACATGGCGAAGCGCGTGACCGAATCCATCAGCACCAGCACATCCTTGTCGTCGTCGCGGAAATACTCGGCGATCGCCAGCGTCAGATAGGCGGCCTGCCGGCGCATCAAGGCGGGCTCGTCGGAGGTCGACACCACCACGACCGAGCGCGCGAGACCCAGGTCGCCCAGGTCGTCCTGGAGGAATTCCTGCACCTCGCGTCCGCGCTCGCCGACCAGGCCGATGACCGAAACGTCGGCCGCGACGTTGCGGGCGAGCATCGAGAGCAGGACCGACTTGCCGACGCCGGAGCCGGCGAAGATGCCGATGCGCTGGCCGCGGCAGCAGGTCGTGAAAGTATTGAGCGCCCGCACCCCGAGATCGAGCGGGGCGCCGACGCGCCGGCGCGCATGGGCGGGCGGCGGCGTATTGCGGAAGGGAAACGGCGCCGGGCCGAGCAGCAGCGGGCCCTTGCCGTCGATCGGCTCGCCCATGGCGTTGACGACGCGGCCGAGCCAGCCCGCCGAGGGGCGGACCGCCGCCGCGACCGCCGTCACCACCGCCCGGCAGCCGCGCCGTACCCCTTCCAGCGGGGCGAACGGCATCAGCAGCGCATTGGGGCCGGAAAACCCGACCACCTCGCAGGGAATCAGCCGGCCGGCCGCCTCGATCGTCACCCGGGCGCCCACCGACATGGCGTGAACGGAGCCCGCCACCTCGACCATCAGGCCGCGCACCCCCACCACCCGGCCATAGATCTCGGCCGCGTCGAGATCGTCGATCTGCTCGGCCAGCGCCTTCACGGCCGCCGGCCCATCAAGATCGCTACCAAACCTTCACCTTTAACTCCGTGTTTACCCGCATCGTTAATCATTGCGTCACCGTCCTTGGGATCGTGTGTCTCGCCCGCCAGGACGGAGGGGCGAGTCGCAAGAATCGGTTGCCACCGATTCTTAAAGTCGAATATGAACGCTGACATGTCGGAAAAACCGGGTTCCAACAACATTTTAGGCCGATTCGGGCGGCTTTGCCCAGACGGCGCTTGCGTGCGGGAATCATGTTTTGTTAACCATCGATCCGTTAGCGTCCGAATCAGTTCCCAAGGCGTATTCCAATGCTGCCCCGGCAGCTGGCCTACCTGAGCCCTAAGCGGAAGGGGACCTGGCATGCGCGTTCTACTGATTGAAGACGATAGCGCGACAGCGCAGTCGATCGAGTTGATGCTCAAATCAGAGAGTTTCAACGTCTATACGACGGACCTCGGCGAGGAGGGCGTCGATCTAGGCAAGCTGTATGACTACGACATCATCCTGCTGGATCTGAACCTGCCGGACATGTCCGGCTTCGAGGTCTTGCGGTCGCTGCGGGTCTCCAAGGTCAAGACCCCGATCCTGATCCTCTCCGGCCTCGCCGGCATCGAGGACAAGGTCAAAGGCCTCGGCTTCGGCGCCGACGACTATATGACCAAGCCTTTCCATAAGGACGAGCTGGTGGCGCGCATCCACGCCATCGTGCGGCGCTCCAAGGGTCACGCCCAATCGGTCATCCAGACCGGCGATCTCGTGGTCAATCTCGACACCAAGACGGTCGAGGTCAACCAGGCGCGCGTGCATCTGACCGGCAAGGAATACCAGATGCTCGAGCTCTTGAGCCTGCGCAAGGGCACCACGCTCACCAAGGAGATGTTCCTCAATCATCTCTATGGCGGCATGGACGAGCCGGAGCTCAAGATCATCGACGTCTTCATCTGCAAGCTGCGCAAGAAGCTCGCCAACGCGTCGAGCGGCAAGAACTACATCGAGACCGTGTGGGGCCGCGGCTACGTGTTGCGAGAGCCATTCGAGGACAAGGCAAAGAAATCCGCTTGAATTTTCAAGGAGCCTGCAGGCATTTCGACCTTGAAGCGCTGATCCGGGAGTCGGACCTTCGGTCTTGAAATTAGAATCCTGTTTGGCGATCAATCTCGCGGCGACGCCGGCAGGCCGAATCAGCAACACGGTGATCGTGTGGCGGCTGAATTGGGGCTGTGATCGGTCGGGACGTCAAGAGGGCAGCGAAGGGCTTGTCGCTCTTTACGACCATGCGATCGCGGCATCGCGGCGGTTAGGCGCCGGTTCGCTTCCCAAATCCCCGCGAGGCCTTCCTCCCAAGCAGGCCTTGGTATAGCATATCTTGAGAACTGCCACTGGATGCGCCGAAAGTCCCTCCGAACGAATTTCCTGCAAACACTAAATGGAGTGTGAGTTATGAAGAATTGCTACGCCGTCACCCGGGCGCTGACTTGTGGAATTTTGGTTTCCGGATTGCTCGTCAGCCCGAACAAATCGGTAGCAGAGGAAGCTTCGGTATCGGCAACGATCACTGTGCCTTTCACCAAGTCTTTGTGTGTGGCAAATTTTCCCTTCGACTGCACCACGAGCATCGGCGGCAATGTTACGCCAGTCCTGCCGGGTTTCTTCACGGTCCCGAGCCTAACAGCCTCGGGAAAGGCTCTGAAACAGCTTGTCGTCAACTTCGTTAGCGGCTCTTGCGTCGGAACGGGGCGCACCACCGAAGTCCTGATTTCGGGGGCGCTCGGCGCCCCGCAGGTGGCTGAGAGCGGCGACAACTTTACCCTCAACACCATCCCTATGGCCGTGGCACAGTTCAACGATATTCTGGGGCAGAACGCGGTTCAAGCATTCGCCCAACATACACAGTTGGTATACAGCCCCGGAACAAAGATTTCGATAGCTTTCGATGCCGCGAAAGGAGGGGCCATAGCGTGTAAGCTACAGTTGAATGGCCATTTTGAAATCCCCCAAGCGGCCCACGGTCGCTAGGCCGGAAAGGGATCTGGCCCGCGATGCTGGCACCTAGCCGAATGCCGAGGCATTCGGTCAAGGCGCCTAACACATTAGGGGGCCGCGGTCTGCCGCGGCGTCTGCTTTCCCTCCTGCGACTAACACGTATCACCGCAGGGCCAATGATTTTGTTGAAAAAGTCTTCGGTTGCGACGCATGACGTTCGCTGATTCAGTGGTTACGAGAGGGCTGAATCATGATGGGACATCGGCAAGTCGAACAGCCTGCGTTGTTCTATGAGTTCTCGCTCGAACGGCACGTTCCAGGCGATCATCTGTTGCGCTCGATCGACCGGTTCGTGGAGTTCGGTGAGCTAAGGCGGGAGCTGGCGCCATTTTACAGCACGCTTGGGCGGCCATCGATCGATCCGGAGCTGATGATCCGGATGCTCATCGTCGGCTACTGCTTCGGCATTCGCTCCGAGCGGCGCCTGTGCGAGGAAGTCCACCTCAATCTGGCCTATCGGTGGTTTTGCCGGCTTGGGCTCAATGGCGATGTGCCCGACCATTCGACCTTCTCCAAGAACCGGCATGGCTGCTTCCGCGAGAGCGATCTGCTGCGTCGGATGTTTGAGACAGTACTGGGGCGCTGCGTTCGCGAGGGGCTGGTCGGTGGAGAAGCGTTTGCGGTCGACGCCAGCCTCGCGGCAGCTTCACGGAACGTCAGAAAACGATCGGCACCGATTGGCTCATGTTAACCTCCTCAATAACCGATATCGAGGCGGTCGCTTGGTCAAACGCCCTTACGTCGGTTGTCGCGCTTCTTTGGTGAACGGGACGACGACATCGGCCGGAGTCAGAATGCGTTCGACGAGCGCGGCGAGCCGTTGCAGCGCATCGCGTTTTTCAGCCAGGAAGGCGTGCCGATCGTAGATCGCCCGCACACCGGTAATCGCATGTCCGAGTGCGCGCTCGGCATGATCGGGCGGCACGCCAGCGCGCGACATGAGAGAGCGGGCCGTCCTGCGCAGATCGTGAAGGACCCAATGGGGCATCGGCGGGCGACGAGCTCGCCGCCTCAGGACGGCGATCCGCGCGTCGAGCGCCATTTTGCTTTTCGAATAGCCGCTGAAGGCGCGCTTGCCGCCGTCGCTCGAGAACACGAATCCCTTCTTGCGCTTCTCGCCGAGTTGGTCCTC
>Ga0208989_10000628_pt1 | contig 10624 bp, 8 predicted proteins | sample MedBloCAOM3_M1_FD_187852 | JGI IMG/M metagenome (GOLD analysis project Ga0208989, IMG submission 187852) | Forest soil microbial communities from El Dorado National Forest, California, USA - Mediterranean Blodgett CA OM3_M1 (SPAdes) (version 2) | ecosystem: Environmental > Terrestrial > Soil >...
CGATTCCACCGTTGCAGATGTAACTTGATCCTGGAATTTCGTAACAAAAAAATGCTACCGAGTTGCGCCACCGACGTGACTTCGATCTCGCGCTCATCCATTCTGCCGCCGGAGCATTGCAAGCATTGTCGAACGAGCATGTGCAGGCGGTCATCGTGCTTGCAGACGGCATGTTCTTGCAGGAGAGGAAACGCATCGCCCAACTCGCCGCGAGTGCGCGGCTGCCAGCCGTCTATGGCTTTCGCGAACATGTCGATGCTGGCGGTCTAATCAGCTACGGCGTCAATCTCGCTGATAACTTTCGTCGCGCGGCCAATACGAGACTAGATACTCTGTTACTTGCCTTAGCTGGTATGCTCCCAACCGTTGCATGCTCATGGTTGACGACCTTTTGTCGATCGATTGCAGGTCGTCAAGAAGCGGAAAATGAGCCTGAACAAGCGGGCTAGAGACCGCGTCCGCTTATGGGACCCTCAACGGACATTCCGGCGCTTGGACCTGCGTCGAAAATTGCCTACGCTCAGGCCAATAGGATCCGCGAAGGGTAGGACTGGCAATGAGGCGGCGCGATTTCATAAAGTTGGTAATTGGCTCTGGAAGCGCATTGCCTCTTTCGATCAACGCGCAACAGCCCAAAGGTTGGCGAGTCGGGTTTCTCCACCCCGGGCAATCAGCTCTTGTCGGCAATCGGGTCGTTGCATTTCGGGAGGGTCTCGGCGCGTCCGGCCTGCGAGAGGCGGCAGATGCGGAAATTGTCGTCCGGCTCGCTAACGAGCAGATCGACAAGTTGCCCACAATGGCATTGGATTTAGTCCAGCAGAGGGTTCAGGCTATCTGCGCTGTTAGCCCACCAGCCGTCCGCGCAGCACGGGAGGTCACCCAATCCATTCCAATCGTGGCGATGGACCTGGAATCGGACCCAGTTGCAAACGGTTGGGTTGCTAGCCTCGCCCATCCAGGAGGCAACATTACGGGCATCTTCCTTGATCTGCCAAGCTTCAACGCAAAATCCTTGCAGTTACTGCGCGAGGCTGTACCTACGCTCACCAAGGTGGCCGTGTTCTGGCATCCCGTGAGCGGCAATCTGCAGTTAGAGGCTGTGCGCAAGGCTGCGATTGCGCTCGGTATTGCAATGGAGATGTTTGAGGTCAGTCGTCCCTCGGATTTCGAGCCCGCCTTTCAAGCAGCAGCAAGGTCGCAGTCTGCCGGTGTCCTGATGTTGTCCTCCCCGCTCTTCGGCGGCAATCCGCAGCTACTCGCTGATCTAGCGCTTCAGAATCGTCTTCCCGCGATAAACATCTATCCTGACTTCGCACAAAAAGGGGGTCTCATCGGCTATGGTCCCGAACTCCAAAATTTATTCACGCAGTCCGGCGTACTGGTGCGAAAGGTACTGCAAGGGAACGCCATCGCTGATTTGCCCGTGGAGCGTCCAACCCGGTTCAAGCTCGTGGCCAATTTGGAAACGGCCCGTGCGTTCGGTCTGACTGTGCCAACATCCATTCTGCTAAGCGCCGACGAGGTGATCGAATAAGCCGCCTCATTTCCGGTACTGGCACTTTTCCGACATGGCGTTCGTGCCTGGTGATGTCCGTTCATCGGGGCAAACCGGAAATTATCTGCTCATTCCGAGTATTTCGCAGATTGCCCCAAAGCTGACCTGAAGTGACTTCCGGGCCAGCCAAGAACTCACGAGAGGCCGTGGGAGACTCGTGCGGCTAGGCCGCGGCAGGCGGTCCGAACCAAGTTGTTAGCGCGTCAGCGAGTCCCTGCTGGGTTGAATCCCCCAACCAAGCCGCATATCCGTCTGGCCGAATTAGTACGGCGTCGGAAGCAGTGATCGCACCAAGTGCAGGAAGTTCCCACGCGCCGTCGTATTTGGCGTCGATCTGCTGAACCCGATCCGCCCACGGAGTGATGTCGAAGCCGCCGGGCTCGCCAAGGTTGAGCAGGACCGGCCGGGCCTTGTGCAGCAGGGTGTAAACGCGCAGCGGGCCGTCGGCCGTGACCAGGTCGAGATCGGGCATGCGGCGTCCGAGCAGCGGATGTCCCTCGCCGAGATCGTAGTGGATATCCAATCCCGACTGCATCGCAGCGAAACGCTTGCGAGGTTCCTCCATGCCAAGGAGCTCCAATACGATTTCACGCAGGGCTTCAGTGCGATCATCAGTACGTTGCAATGCGACCTGTGCCATTGTCGTGCGCAACACGCGGGCCGCAACCGGATGCCGCTCGACGTGATAAGTGTCGAGCAAGCCTTCAGGCGATGTTCCTTTCACCACTTGGGCCAACTTCCAACCCAGATTCACTGCATCCTGCACACCAGTATTGAGGCCTTGTCCGCCCACCGGAGAATGCACATGTGCGGCATCGCCAGCCAAGAGAACCCGGCCCTTGCGGTAAGCCGCCGCCTGCCGCGACATGTCGGTGAACCTGGAAATCCAAGTTAGACTATGGATTCCGTAATCTGTTCCGCATAGGGCCACGAGTGCTTCGCTGAGATCGCGCAGCGTGGGCTCGGTCGTGGCGCCGACATACTTTTCAGTCACCATGACGCCTATGGGACCTTCATTGGCAAAGACTATCTTGCCGTCGCGAATTTCGTACTCCTCCCTGCCAAAGGCATGGATACCAAGTGCTGTGCGATGGATGCCTAATGGCGGCTCCTCCGCCATCTCGGCCTCGGCGAGAATGCTGCTGGTCGTCGCATCCCATCCTCGAAACTCAATGCCAGCAGCTTTGCGGACCAGACTGCGGCCTCCATCGCACCCGACGAGATAGCTTGCCCGCAGCGACGCACCATCGGACAGTTCGATGGTGACGCCAGTGTCGTCCTGCGCGAAACATGTTAACTCACGGCTGCGATAGATCGGCACCGCCAGCTCGCTGACCCACCCAGCGAGAATGCGCTCAATATGCTTCTGCCTCAGCGCCAGCCCGTAGTTGTGCCGGGTCGGAAAATCGCTGATGTCTAAACGCATGACCGCGAATCCCGCGACTTGGGCTATTTGTCCTTCCGCGAGGAACCGGTCCACGATTCCGCGCTGATCGAATACCTCGAGAGTGCGTGAGCTCAGACCGCCAGCACGCGAACCGGCAAGCTCTTGGTTAGGGCGGCGTTCGACGATGGCTACGTCGACCCCAGCCAACGCTAACTCGCCTGCCAACATCAATCCTGTCGGACCTCCGCCGACGACTACCACCGCATACTCGGACATACGCATTTGTCAGCTCCGTAGAATCTAGCTTGGCAGGCGTTTTACGGGATGAGCGGGGTCTTGAAGCAAGTCCCTTACGCCCCACATATTAGCGTGGGAGAGACTTGATATTCTCCTGAACAAGTCGCTTCGGTGCCCGAGCGCCGCAAATCAAAGCCAGCATTCGCCTGATCCGCGATCATCAGGTTTGAAGAGCCGCCTTCGGGCGGCTTTTTTTTGGCAACTCGTGAAAACGCGACTTCCGTTGCTGGCACGTTTGAGACATGCCAACCCGCTCGGAAATTGTCCGCTTATGGGGGTAGACCGGAAGCGACGGGCGGGCGGTCAGAACGACGCGATTAACCCATCTCGGACATGAACCTCGGCAAGCGGCTTCTCTGAAGAACAGCCACTTCTAACGACGTACCTCAGTCTGTTAGTTCATCGGCTGTCGCGCCACGCTATCAGGTACAAGGAGGACCTGCGTACTTCTTCAACAGCCGTCCTCGATAAGCCAATGTCGGCGAGCAGCCGGTCATCAAGTTCGAGGAGTTGCCTGTGTTGGTACTGTCGTTCCCACCTCAATCCGGCCAGCCACGCAAGCGGGATTTTCCAGGACCATCTCAGGTCCGGAAACGAGGTTGGAGCTGCGTCGAGATTGTTGGTTGATTTGCAGGTCGTGCTGCCGCAAGACATGTTTCACCTCCGTGATGGAGCGAAACAACGCTTGGCTGCGGGAGCTCATCGGGCGGTTGTCAATGGCCCGAGTGCTTTCTGTATCACACCCACCTTTGGTGCTCAAGCGATTGTAAGCGGTCAGGCTGAACGTGTCAGCTCATCGGGGAAAGCAGACAGCGCGGTTGCGCGCCCCGAAATCCGGAAATGACTGCCGGACAATTGTGATCAGTCAGTCGGTCGGCCTGAAGCTGCTATAACTTAGACCTCTCGGGCCAAGGCGCTCGGCCTCACGATCCTGTGCAACGACATGGTGATCGAAGAGACGATTTGCCGCCACGATGCCGGTCCCTCTGGTTGTGCTGCTTGTCCTAAGCGGAAACTGAGCGGCACTGCTTGTATAAAGGTAATTTTAATGGTGACGGCGCGGTTGTCTCTTATCTAAACAATGTCCGCACAACAAAGGAGACTGATGTTGTGCAGATCGTGAATGATGCACAAGGAGCCGATGACATGAGCGATCATGATGAATGGATCAGCTATTCGCAGTGGGGCATGTTTACACCTGGGACGAAAATCCTCGAACTGGCCCTCTAACATTGCGGAATGGACCGTGGTCAACCCTCACGCGGCGTAACAAGCCATGGATGTCTCCTCTAGTGCTAGCAGCATCGCCAACTCGCTGAATACCGTGAGCACATCTCGCGAGATACCTCACGAGTTTCGCTATCACGCCAAGGTGCTGAACGATCACCTCGCCGACGTGCTGCGCAGCGGGCTGTTCGACGACATTGATCACTTTTTCAAGATGCTCGAATTGCACGTGCGCAATCGCAGGGCAAGGTAATGCGCTGACGAAGTGATCGATAAATCAACAGGCTTCCGGTAATGGCGGATAGTGTTGCAAAAGCCCCTTGCATCATTGAGTACAAAGTCTGCGAGCCGTAGGAGCGGCAATCGAAAACTATGTGGGGACCATATCATCTAGCGATGAACTCACGGGCGACTTCGATAGCCTGCTTAAGGTCACATCAATCGGCGATGGCTGCCTGTTTCGTCTTTAGGCGGGAAATTAACTTCGTGCACAGCGCCGGGCACAGAAATCTAAAATTCAATTTAATGGTGTCGGCGGATTACGAACCTACGTAAGCCTCACGGCTTCGCCGTTCCAGTGAATCATGGTGGTGCTCCCGATGTCTAACACTTCCGTAAAAGTCGCTATCGCATTGTTCATGGTCTTGACCCTACCTGCCGCTTCATTTGCGCGAGGCGGACACGGAGGCGGACACGCCGGTTCGGCGGCAATGGGAGGATTTGCGCGACTCGCCGGTTCGGGGGCAACAGGAAATGTGCCGATCAGTGGTATTGCGCGGGGCCCGGCGAACGCTGGCGGAATGAACAATGTGGCGGTCGATCCCAGCGGAGTGGGCAATGCTTCCAGGATAGCTCCGCTCTCGCAGCCGCACATAGCCGCGGGGGCGAGTGCGCGGATGGCCGGTTCGCGAAATCCAGCCGCACCTTCATCGGCGAACTCGGGCCAGCCAATGCTGCCGGATGCACCGGTCGGCCACCGCCAGCCGCGCGCCGATCAAGTGCCCTCGGAGAAAAACCCGATGAATCCGAACGATCCACTCAATCAGGAGAACGCGGCGCTCGACCGCATGATCAACGGCATTTGCCGCGGTTGCTAAATATCCGCTATCCGGCGCGCTGAATCAGGCGGGATGCAGAAGCCAGGAAGGCGGTGGCCCAGCTCCTTGAGATTGTGCCCGATTTCCGACACTGGAAGTCTGGCAGCGTCACTCCGGAAGTCCTGCTTTCTCGCAAATGACGGAGCACCGCAACGCGCTCAGCCCTTTACATCGAACTGTTTGCTGAGGTGGTCGCCGATCTGCACGATCAGTGCGACGCATTCGGGATAGCCGGGTTTGGCAAAAGTCGCCTCGTCGGCTGCGGTCCGGAATTCCCAGGAGTCGCCGGTACGGAGAATGGAAACCGCGATTCCGTCCGGACAGTCGGCGTGGACTTTGAGCTCTGCTCTTGCCATCGCAATGAGTTCGGCTTCGGTCTTGGTGGGCTTGCTCATGCCGGCACTTCCCTCTCGACGCTCGATCGCCGCAGGTTGCCGTGTCGGCAAGCGTCTGTCGAGAGGATGACAGCGGCCGGGGACGGGCTACCTTGCCGCGTCCACCCGCTTCAATCCGACGATCTCAGGCAGGGAGCCGGTCGGGAACGGATCGGCCTTCGGGGTTTCCGGCGGCAGCGGCGCCCTTGCGGTCGCGTCGGGGAATCGCGTCCTCATTTCGCGCAGGAAGCCGTCGAGCGTATCGACGCTTGCCGCCATCTTGGCGATCTGGGCGAATTCAGCGCTGTTGGCGGCGGCCGGCTTGCTTGCGGTCTCGAAGGCGGCGCGGTCGGCTTCGCCGCTCATCAATGGCGCATATTTTTCGCGGAAGCGCGCCAGCCCGATGGAATCCTCCGCCAGCGCGTATCCGACCACCGCGCGGATCACGTCGCCCTTCTCCACCGGGTTCAGCGGTTTGAAGTCGCGCCAGCGATCGGCGTAGTACAATTCGATCTGTTCGGAGGACTCGCGCCAGCGCCGCGCCGCCCAGTAGATGTCGGAGCGCAGCCGGATCGCTTCGCGGCCAGCGATATTCGAGATGATGTCGAGCGCCAGGTCATGGCGTCCGACGTCGCTCTGGGCGCGCGCCTCCAGCAACAGCCGCTGCTGACGCAGTTCGCCCGAGAGATCGGCAATGCGCGTGGTGCGAAGCGCTGATATGGCGCGATCCGCCTTGCGACTGGTCAGGTAGACCATCGCCAGGCGCGCCGCGACCTGCGCGCGGGCTGAGCCCTCCAGCCGGCGATCGACCTGATACTGCAGGAGTTCGCTGGCCTGATCGAGCAGATCGACCGCGACCAGCCGATCCGCGAGCCGGCGGATCATTTCGTCGCCGCGCCGCCCGATCGGCGTCAATTCGCGATACTCGTAAAACATCCCGAGCGCGTCGACCGGTGGAAGATCCTCGCCCTTCGGACTGAGAAAAAGTTGCGCGAACAGCGCCGCCGCCGCATCCTGAGCCTGCCGCGAGATTTCGGAATCGGGCTGCAGCCTGGTGGCGGTCCGTACCGCCGCGAACGATTCGCCGTAGCGTCCGGTATCGGAATAAATGCGCGCCAGCATTTGCAGCGCCTTCACCTCGATCCTGTCGCCGCGCCACGTCACCGCAAGCGTTTCCAACGCGCGCAACACGTTGGCCTGGCTGATCTCGCCGCGCTTCTGCCGCAGCACTATTCCGAGCAGATTGGCTTCGGTCGCCGCAGCCCGATCAGATGACATCACGGCAATCTTGTATTCATCCAGCGCGTCCCTGTCGTGTCCGAGCGCTTCGGCCAGCCGGCCGCGCAACACCGAAATCGCAGGTTTCAGCTCGGGCGAAAGGCCGACGGCATCCAGATCGCCGCTGCGTTTGGCGGCCCCGGAGTAATCCTTGACCTCGAGCGAGCAACGCATCGCTTCCGATATCACAATGCGCTGCAGCTCGCTTGGCAGCGAGCTGATGGCGAATTCGACGTTCTTGAACTTCTCCCGCGCATCCGCCCACTTGCCCTGACGTGCGTAGGCCAGCGCTTTCCACAGCTGCGAATCGTAATTGGTTCCGATCGCAGGATTGGCGAGGTCTTTCAGACCGAGCTCGGGACGGCCTATCAGCGTGTTCGCGATCGAGTGCACCACTAGCGCAACAGGATCCTCAAGACCTGACTTGAAGTCTGCGAGGACGAGATCCAGCACACCCTTGGCTTCCGGATACATCCCGCGCGACATATAGAAGCGCGCAAGATCGATCCGGGTCGACCTGCGCTGATCGGGCTCAGCTGCCGCCACTGCCGCGACAAGCGCATCCTTTCGCACGAAAAAATTTTCCGCCTGATTTTTGCGCCACTCGACGACGTCGAAAATGGGCCGGACCGTGGTCGGCGTGCGCTCGGCTCCGATGTCAGCCGATGACAGCGTCAAACCATCAGGCCTGCTGAGGATAATCTTGTCGAATGCGATCTCGGCGGTGACGTCATCGGAGTTCGGGTGAACCGCGACGCCGTGGATCGATTCGAGCAGCGACAACTCGACAAAATCCTGCCGCTTGATGAAGCCGCGAACCGGCGGCGGTGCCGTGACCACCATGAGTGTGTCGCCGGCTTCCGGATCGACAAACCGATGCAGAAGGCCGGGTCGCGACAACGGCACGGTGACATTGGCAAATGTGGGATCGGTGACGTTGCGTATCGCCACCAGCGGCTGCGTCGGCATTCGCATCGTATCGGAAAATGCGACCGTCCAGCTCGCGCCGCCCGCCTGGTCGTCGCCCGTCAGCGAAGGCAATTGAGGGCGGTTGAGGCGAATGCGGATCGCCTGGCCCTTTTCCAGCGGCAACTGGCTGACGTCGGCGATGATCGACCCGCCTTTGCTGCGGATTTGCCCGATATCGATCGGCCTCGTGGTGTCAAACACGAGCCACACCGTATCGGCGCGACGAAACAACGCCGCAGGCGTAGCGGCGGCGAAGGAAAACGTCAGGCTCAGGCCTTCGCTAATTCCCTTGGCATCAACGCCGCCGTCGGCCCTGGTTTCAGCCGCCGGCTCGGACGCGGTGAGAGTCATTTTTGGCGGCATCTCCGCCGGGGGAGCCGGTGTCCCCTCTGACGAACGCGCGGACATCGGCGTCGGCGATTCCGGTGCGGGCGGTATTTCCGGCGCCGCCGCAGGCTTGGTCTCGATTTTTGCCTGCTGCGCAAAGGCCTCCGACGTCAGCGGCGCAATCTCACTGGATTGTCGGGGTACCGCAGCATCGGCAGGCTTCTCGGGCGCGGCCGGCGCGGTTGACACCGGTGCGGTTGACACCGGTGCATGCGGGGCCTCCGCTGCTGGCGACGGCCGCGGTGATGGTTTTTCCGGTTGCTGGAAGGCGACATCAACAACGTAGTTTTTCTCCTCGCGGAAGGAGTGGACATCGACATTGCCGATCAACGCGACTTCCACCGCGGACCGGTCGCCTTCGATCTTCTGATTGATCGAGGCAATATTCGATGGCGCCGCCACCTTGGCGTCCGCCAGATCGAAGGTGAGCAAGGCGTTGAACAAAAGCGTGAGTTTCTGGTCGTTCAGCACCGACGAGACCCCAAGGCCGTCGGGCATTTCAAACACGAAACGGATGAAGGTCGGTTGCACCGATGCGCGGACGCGAATCGGCGGACGCTTGTTCGCCTCTGCCGTCGCGCGCTGCTGGCGCAATGCGCGCTCAGCGACACGCGCGCGCTCAGCCAGTTCGCGCACCACCTCGAGGGGAAGGGCCGGAGGCTGACCGCTCCATGTGTCAGGCATCATATCGATGAACACCCGTTCGCCGGCGGTCATGGTGTTGATGGTCACCCTGCGCGCCAATGACAGCCGGATCGCCGTCCCGTCGGGATCGCGCCGCGCCGAACCGACATAATCGGGCACCGCGTCCGAGAGTTTATCGATCGGAATATCCACCGGACGATTGAACCGGATCACGAGGATCGAGCCAGCGGTGGTCACTTCGGACCCGACATCCTCGGCGAGCTTGAGAACCAGCCGGGCGTAGCCGCCGGCCGCCGAAAACGTGACCTCGCCCTTGACCGGATCGGCCTGGCAGGCGCCGGAAAACGTCAAGCCGATCAGGATCAGGCCGGCGGCAAGCGATGACGGCGCGCCGAGACAACGCTGGAGCGTCCGTGCGCTTGCGCGGCCTAGCGACCAAGATCCAGCGGCAGCCGTTCGCGCCATTCCCACGTGTCTTTCGGTTCAACGATCTGATCGCTGGCGGGACGCCCACACCCCGCGCATTCGAATCTAGGATTGGCGATTTAAGGACTTGTTAAATATTCCCGCTAATTTGGCCTTTGCGGCAGCACCTTGCCTTCGATTTTGGGCAAATCCGCCACGGAGGCGGATTTGTCCGACCCGGCGCGCCGCGCCAATTCGACGGTCAGCCGCTCGGCCGCTTCCGTCGCCATCAGGCCGAGAATATCGGACATCTTCCGCGGCGCGATCTGCGAAGCGATTTCGAACAGCACGGACATCTCGAGCCGGTCGAACACCTTGGCGGCGTCCTTCGGCTTCATGCCCTCATACATGGTAATGATGCCCTTGAAGCGTGCGGCATCGGCCGCGCCTTTCTGTTCGGTCGCCGTAGAGATCCGCGATTCGACAGCCTTCAACTCCTCGACACGCGATTCAATTCGCTTTTCGGCGGCCTTGAGAAGGCTTTCGCGAATGTCGATTTCGCGCGCACGCGTTTCGAGCTCCTGCCGCCGCGACTGCAGCCGCTCAAGAATCGCGCGCTCGGATGCAGACACCGGCTGGCTCTGGTCGGGATACACGACGACGCCGTCGGACTTCGCGACTTCCGGCGCGTTGACCGCCGGTTTGGCGGCCTCCTCCCTGGGCTTCTCGTGAACCGCCCCCGTGATGTCGGCAGGGTCGGTTTTGTTTCCCCCTGGAAAATTGAAGGTTTCCTGCGCCCAGGACCGCTTGGTCGTTTGCGGCTGATAATCGAATACATAACCGCCATCGATCACCAGTCCGGCGACCTTCAGCACGGCAAGGCCGAAGATCGCGATCAGGACTACTGGAATGACGCGAATGTCACGGGAGGATTTCATGCGGCGAGGCCATCAGACCTTCTGCGGTCGGAAAACGCCTGAGCCGCCGCGGCAACGGCCTTCGC
>Ga0208989_10000630_pt1 | contig 10616 bp, 11 predicted proteins | sample MedBloCAOM3_M1_FD_187852 | JGI IMG/M metagenome (GOLD analysis project Ga0208989, IMG submission 187852) | Forest soil microbial communities from El Dorado National Forest, California, USA - Mediterranean Blodgett CA OM3_M1 (SPAdes) (version 2) | ecosystem: Environmental > Terrestrial > Soil >...
GGCGCGCCACCCGGCGCCGAATGACAGGCCGCGCAGTCCGCCGCTTCGGCCAGGTATTTTCCGCGCGCGACCACGTCGACCGGCGCGTTCACCACCTGCACCGCGCCGCCGGTCTTGCCGCCCAAAGGCCTGATCGCGACCGCTGTGGCCAAGACGATGACGACGAGCACCGCGGCGAGGGCGGCGAACTGCGCCAGGCGGCGAACGGTCATGCGTCGTCCCGGGTGAGGCCGGGTGTCGCCAGGATCACGTCGCGGACCGCCTGGTAGTAACGCACATAACCGGTGCAGCGGCAGATATGGCTGTCCAACGCGGCGGCAACGGTCGCCTCGACCTCGGCCCGCGGCACCGGTGCGCGCTGGAGCCGTTCGATCAGCACGGTGGCGGCATTGACGAAGCCCGGCGTGCAGTAGCCGCACTGGAAGCCGAACTTGTCGAGGAAGGCCTGCTGCACCGGCGAGAGCGCCGTGACCTCGCCGCTGTCGTTCGTCCGGGCGATGCCCTCGATGGTGCGGATGCGCTTGCGGTCGAAGAAGTCGGCGCCGGTGATGCAGGTCTGCACCTCCTCGCTGGTCTGGTCGTCGCGATCCCAGATCACCACGCAGGCGTGGCAGATGCCGACGCCGCAGCCCAGGCGCGAGCCGGTGAGGTCCAGCATCTCGTGCAGGACGTCGATCATCATCATGCCTTCGGGCACGTCCAGCGGCCCGCGGCGCTGGCCGTCGATCGTCACCGTGAGCTTGCGCGTCGGCAGGCTCATCCCAGCACCTTCAGGATCCGGTCGGGCGTTACCGGCAGCGTGCGGAAGCGATGGCCGATGGCGTGGGCGATGCCGTTCACGATGGCCGCCACGAGAGCCCGCCGCTCATCAAAGCCCACGCCGGCTCTCGAAGTCAATCGAACGACACTGGACTGCGCATCGCCAGGCGCGGCAGGATGGTCACCGCCGGTGCCATTGAAGACGGCGCGGCGAACCATACGTGTTCACGGTGCAAACGAACGGCTCGAGGTGCCATGTCGACCGACCAGGCCTTGCCCGCAACGACTGCGCCCGACGATGCCGTCGCCGAGACGCCGTTCTATATCCCTGCCACGGGAACGGCGACCCGGCCGCGCCGGACGCTCAAGTATGGCGATAGCTTCATCGTGGTGGATACCTATGGCGACATCGGCGCCTCGGCCGGCGACGCCGACGGGCTGTTTCACAACGACACACGCTTTCTGTCGCATCTCGAACTGCTGGTGAACGGCGAGCAGCCGCTGCTGCTTGGCTCCAATCTCCGCGACGACAACACCTTGCTTTCGGTCGACCTGACCAACCCGGATTTCTTCGTCGACGGGCGGATCGTGCTGCAGAAGGATCTGCTGCATATCTCGCGAACGATCTTCCTGTGGCGCGGCCGGGCGTATCAGCGGCTGGCGGTGCGCAATCACGGCGATCACAGCATCAACCTTTCGCTCACCCTGCTTTTCAGAAGCGACTTCGCCGACCTGTTCGAAGTACGAGGCTTGCACCGGGCGCGTCGCGGCAGCGCTACCAATCGCGTGATCAGCGCGGACCGTGCATTGTTGTCATATGTCGGCCTCGACGGCGCTTCGCGCGCCACCACTCTCACCTTCGAGCCGCAGCCGGACGAGCTCAGCGCCGGCAAGGCCGTCTACCACCTCGAGCTTGCGCCGGGCGAGATGTGCCCGATTTTCCTGATCGTCGGATGCAACCAGCCGGCCGACCAGCAACCCCCAGGGTTCATCAAGGGATTGCTGTCCGCCCGACGCGAGCTGCGCGACGCCACGCGCGATGCCACCACGATCGAGACGTCGAACGCGCTCCTGAACGAGATCCTGTGCCGGTCCGCAGCCGATCTCCAGATGCTCATGACCGACACGCCCGAAGGCCGCTACCCCTATGCCGGCATCCCCTGGTACTCGACGACGTTCGGACGAGACGGGCTGATCACCGCCCTGCAGATGCTGTGGTGCGATCCCAGCGTCGCGCGCGGCGTGTTGCGCCGGCTTGCCGCGCGCCAGGCGAAAAAGACCGATCCGCTTTCCGACGCCCAGCCGGGAAAGATCCTCCATGAAATGCGTGCCGGCGAAATGGCGGCCCTGCATGAGGTGCCGTTTGGCTTGTACTACGGCAGCGTCGATGCGACGCCGCTGTTCGTGCTGCTTGCCGGCCTTTACGCCGAGCGCACCGACGACCAGGAAACGTTGTCGTCCTTATGGCCGGCCATCGAGGCGGCGCTCGGCTGGATCGACGGGCTGGGCGATCCCGATGGCGACGGCTTCGTCGAATATCGCCGCGCCAGCGACCTGGGCCTTGCCAACCAGGGATGGAAGGACTCCCAGGACGCGATTTTCCACGCCGACGGTCGCCTGGCCGAAGGCAACATCGCCCTGGCCGAAGTCCAGGGCTACGTCTTCGCCGCAAAAACGGTGATCGCCCGCAGCGCGCGGCGGATGGGCCTGGTCGCGGACGCGCGCCGGCTCGAAGGCGATGCCAAGCGCCTCGCCCGGCGCTTCGAAGCGGCCTTCTGGTGCCCCGAACTCGGCACCTACGCGCTGGCGCTCGACGGGGTAAAGCAGCCGTGTCGCGTTCGCACGTCGAATGCCGGACAAGTCCTGTTCACGGGCATCGCGTCGCCCGAACGCGCCGCGCGGGTTGGTGAAGGACTATTGGAGCCGCGCTTCTTTTCGGGCTGGGGCATTCGCACCGTGGCCAAAGGCGAGGCCCGCTACAATCCCATGTCCTACCACGACGGCTCGGTCTGGCCGCACGACAACGCGCTGATCGCGCTGGGGCTGGCGCGCTACGGCCTGAAACGGTTGGTCGACCAGTTGTTCAAGGGCCTGTTCGACGCCGCGACCTACATGGACCTGCGGCGATTGCCGGAACTCTTCTGCGGCTTCCAGCGCCAGCGCAACCGCGGGCCGACGCTCTATCCCGTCGCCTGCTCGCCGCAGGCCTGGGCGAGCGCCACCCCGTTCTCGTTGATCGAGGCCTCTCTGGGATTGGAACTCGATCCGCGACATCACGAGGTGCGTTTCCGCAATCCGGGGCTGCCGTCGTTCCTCGATGAGGTGACGCTCCGCAATCTGCAACTCGGCGGTTCGAGCGTCGACATCAAGGTTCGCCGCCACCGGGACGACGTTTCGCTCGAGATCTTGCGGACGCGCGGCGCCAAGCTGCAGATTTCGATCGTTTCTTCGCGCTGAGATTTTCTGATGCGCCGGGGAAACGCAACCCGGCCGATCGCCGCAAGTTGATCCAACGGCTCTTTGAGCCTTCGCCGGAGGCGTCCAATGAGGGACAGGTTCGGAATTGTCTTTCTCGCGACGGTGCTGATCGCACTTGGCGCCGCGGCCCAGCCCGATAGTACTGCATCGCCATCCGTCACCATCCTCGAAACCCAGGAAGCGCAGAGCATTCTCGGCCGGGATGTGCGCAGCCTGACGGACGAGGATATGGGGCGGATCGTCGACATACTGGTCGATGGCGAAGGCGGGGTGCGCGCCGCCATCATCGACTTCGGCGGGTTTCTCGGCGTCGGCAATCGCAAGATCGCCGTCGACTGGAAGGCGCTGCATTTCGTTCCCGCAGCCGGCAAGCGGTACAGCGTCGTCCTCGAACTCACGCGCGATCAGGTGAAGGCCGCCCCGGAATACAAGGAGGGCAAGCCGACCATCGTCCTGGGCGCCTCGGGCAACCTCGAACCCCTGCCATAGCAGGCCGCCGGTGACGGAGCCCCTCCCTCCTTCGCCGCCCCACCCCTCGCGGCGCAGCCTGGGGAGGCTCGACTGGTTCGTCTTTCTCGTCGCCGACGTGCAGACCGGCTTCGGCCCCTTCGTCGCCGTCTACCTGACGACGCAGCACTGGACGCAGATCGAGATCGGCCTCGTGCTCACGGTCTCGGGCCTGGTCTCGCTGGCGGGTCAGATGCCGGGCGGCGCGCTGGTCGATGCCGCCCGCTCCGAGCGCATCGTCGCCGGCGTGGCGGTCTCGCTGATCGCCGCCAGCGCGCTGATCTACGCGACATCGCCGATCTTCCCGGCCGTGCTGGTGGCGGCGACGATGCAGGCCGCCGCGAGCTGCGTGCTGGGGCCGGCCATCGCGGCGATCAGCCTCGGCTTGGTCGGATATGCCGCGATCGGCGAGCGGTTCGGCCGCAATGCGCGTTTCGCCGCCGTCGGCACCGGGCTCTCCGCTGCAGTGATGGGCGCCATCGGATATTTCTTTTCCGCCCAGGCCGTCTTTTTCGTCACGGCCGCGCTGCTGATCCCCGCGCTATTCGTGCTGCGCGGCATTGTCTCGGCGGAAATCGATCCGGAACGGGCTCATGGCAACCCGTCCGGACAACCCGCCGGCAAGCCGCGCGCCGGCCTTCGAAGCCTTCTGCGCCAGCGGCCGCTACAGATATTCGGCTGCTGCATCCTGCTGTTCCACTTCGCCAATGCGGCCATGCTTCCCCTGATGGGCAGCGTGCTCACGACACGCTCGAGTCAATGGGCGACGGTGCTGATCGGGGCCTGCATCGTCGGGCCGCAGCTCGTCGTGGCGCTGTTCTCGCCGTGGGTCGGCCGGCAGGCGCAACGTTGGGGACGCCGGCCGCTGCTGCTCGTGGGCTTCGCCGCTCTGCCGATCCGTGGATTCCTCTTCGCCACGGTGACGGATCCATACCTACTGGTCGTCGTTCAGCTCCTGGACGGGCTGACGGCGGCCGTGTTCAGCGTGATGGTGCCCTTGACGATCGCCGACCTCACGCGCGGAACCGGACGATTCAATCTGACCCAGGGCGTCGTCGGTACCATGATGGGAGTGGGCGCTTCGCTCAGCCCGACGTTCGCCGGATACCTGAGCGACGCTTTCAGCAGCAGGGTCGCGTTTCTCGGATTGGCGAGCATCGCGGTGCTCGGCCTCGCGACGGTATGGCTGCTGATGCCGGAAACGCGACCGCCGGCGCGTTCTCCCTCGCTGAATCGACAGGCCGTCGTGGGGCCTCTACCGTGATTGCAAGGCGAACAACACGGTGCTCCAGAGATGCCCACGCTGCTGGCGAGAAATGCGGAAGCCCTTGTCACCATGGACGGCCAGCGCCGTGAGCTGAAGAACGCCGGTCTCTACGCCGAAGACGGCATCATCAAGCAGGTCGGCCCCACCGCGGCGCTGCCGTCGACGGCCGATACGGTCATCGACCTCACCGGGCAGATCGCCTTGCCGGGCTTCGTCAATGCCCACCATCATCTCAATCAGACCCTGACGCGCAACTTTCCCGGCGCGCAGGACAACAATCTCTTCCCCTGGCTCAAGGCGCTCTATCGCGTGTGGGCCCGCACCGACCCCGAGGCCTCGCGCGCCAGCACGCTGGTCGGCCTGGCCGAACTGGCGCTCTCCGGCTGCACCACCGTCTTCGACCACAGCTATGTGTTCAAGAACGGCAACAACGTCGACTGCCAGATCGAGGCGGCGCGTGACCTGGGCATGCGCTTCCACGCCAGCCGCGGTTCGATGTCGCTCGGCGAATCCAAGGGCGGCCTGCCGCCCGACGATTGCGTCGAGGAGGAGCCTGCGATCCTCAAGGACAGCCAGCGGGTCATCGAGAAATATCATGACCCTTCCGCGGGCTCGATGACACAGATCGTGCTGGCGCCCTGTTCACCCTTTTCCGTCACCACCTCGCTCCTGAAGGAGTCGGCGGCGATGGCGCGGCACTACAAGGTCAGGCTTCATACCCATCTCTGCGAGACCCTCGACGAGGAACGCTACACGCTCGAGCGTTTCCAGCTCCGCCCGGTCGACTGGATGGAGACGCTGGGCTGGCTGGGCGACGATGTCTGGTTCGCGCATGCGATCCATGTCGACGACGACGAGATCCGGAAATTCGCCGCGACGGGATGCGGCGCCGCTCACTGCCCGTGCTCCAACATGCGACTGGCCTCCGGAATCGCGCCCATCAAGAAGTACATGGCCGCCGGGGTGAAGGTCGGCCTGGGCGTCGACGGTTCGGCCAGCAACGACTCCTCCAACATCCTGCTCGAGGCGCGCCAGGCCATGCTGCTGGCGCGCCTGCGGCTTGGCTTGCTGCCCCCGGAAGGCCCGCGCAAGCACATGTTCCTGTCGCAGTCCCACCCGGTGCGCGCGCATGAGTGGATGACCGCCCGGGAAGCCCTCGAACTCGCCACGCTGGGCGGCGCGCGGGTCCTCGGGCGAACCGATATCGGCTCGCTCGAACCCGGCAAGTGCGCCGACTTCTTCGCCCTCGATCTCCACACGATCGGTTATGCCGGCGCCCTGCACGATCCGGTGGCCGCGGTCCTGTTCTGCGCGCCGCAGCAGGCCCGGACGACCGTCATCAACGGCAAGGTCGTGGTGAAGGACGGCGAAATCGCCACCATGGATATGCGGCCCGTGGTGGCGACGCACAATCGCTGCGCCGCCCGCATGGCCGAGGGCTGAGCGTGCAGGCGTGACTATGCCGGGCCATCGCCGCGTGCTACGTCGCCCCGGTTCGTGCGAGGAGCAGGCATGGCAGGCAAGATCTATGTCGGTATCGGTGGCTGGACCTTCGAACCGTGGCGCGGCGTCTTCTATCCCGAAGGCCTGACCCACAAGCGCGAGCTGGAATATGCCAGCCGCAAGCTCACCTCGATCGAGATCAACGGCACCTATTATTCGAGCTTCAAGCCCGCGAGCTGGGCCAAGTGGCGCGCCGAGACGCCCGACGGCTTCGTCTTCGCGATGAAGGCCTCGCGCTTCTGCACCAACCGGCGCCAGCTCGCCGAAGCGGGCGAGTCGGTGAAGCGCTTCGTCGACCAGGGCCTGGTCGAGCTGGGCGACCGGCTGGGGCCGATCAACTGGCAGTTCATGGGCACCAAGAAATTCGATCCCGAGGACATCGAGGCGTTCCTCAAGCTCCTGCCGCGCGAGGCCGGCAAGCTGCCGCTGCGCCATGCGCTGGAAGTACGGCACCCGAGCTTCAAGGACCCGCGCTTCTACGATCTCGCGCGCAAATACAATGCCGCGATCATCTATGCCCATGACGAGGACTTTCCCGAGATCGACGAGCCGACCGCCGATTTCACCTATGCCCGCCTGATGGGCGCCCAGGAGAAGGTGAAGACGGGCTACAAGCCCGCCGACATCGACAAGTGGGCCAAACGCGCCAAGGCATGGGCCAAGAAGGGCGATGCCTTCGTGTATTTCATCTCTGGCGACAAGGTGCGCAATCCGGCCGCCGCGCAGGCGCTGATCGCCAAGGTCTAGAGGCATTGCTGGGGGCGCGCGACTCCAGTCGCGCGTCTTTGTCGATGCCGAAGCAGATCGCGCCACTGTAGTGGCGCGCCCCCAGCGATGAGTGTTCTAAGCCGCCGGTTCGCCGCCGGGCGGGCGGCGAAAGCCGATCGAGAGGCGGTTGTAGGTATTGATCACGCCGATCGCGAGGGTGAGGTCGGAGATTTCCTTGGGCTGGAACTGGGCTGACACCGCGGCGAAGGCCTCGTCGGGTGCATGGGTCTCCGAAATCAGCGTTATGGCTTCGGCCCATTGCAGGGCGGCCTTCTCCTTGTCGGTGAAGATGTCGCCCGCTTCGCGCCATGCCGAGACCAGCATCATCTTTTCCACCGCAATGCCGCCCTTCAGGAGGTCGCGTGAATGCATGTCGATGCAATAGGCGCAGCCGTTGATCTGTGAGGCGCGCAGGAACACCAGGTCGATCAGCGCCTTGGGCAGGCCCGAATTCACGATGTAGGTGTAGACCCCGCCCAGGGCGCGCAGGCCGGGCGTCGAAAGCTTCTGGTAGTCGATACGCTGGGTCATGGGGGGCTTCCTTCACCGGCGGCCAGGGGTTGTCAGCGTCGTCTCGTTCGCGTCGACCACGAACACATGATGCCCCTTGACGAGGGCCGCGCCAATTCTTAAAACTTAACTCCATGGTTAACTATCAAAACGCTATCCTCGATCGCACCTTCGCCGCCCTGGCCGATCCGACCCGACGCGCCCTGCTGGCGCGGCTCGACGAGGAGGACGGCATTTCAGTGAGCGAGCTCGCCCGGCCCTTCCCTGTGTCGCTGCCGGCCATCATGAAGCATCTCGACGTGCTGTCCGATGCAGGGCTGATCGCCCGCACCAAGTCCGGCCGGACCGTGACCTGCCAACTCAAGGCCGCACCGATGGAGCAAGCGATGAACTGGCTCGCCCGTTACGAACGCTACTGGACCGAGCAGCTCGACCGCCTTGCCGCTTTTCTGGAGGAAGATTCATGGCAACCAAGCCCAGCCTCGCCCTCAAGCGCCGCTTCAAGGCGCCGCCGGCGCAGCTCTACCAAGCCTGGACGCAGCCGGAAAAAATGATCCGCTGGTGGGGCGTCACCGGCCACGACAAGACGCCCATCGCCGAGACCGACCTGCGCGTCGGCGGCCGCTTCCACGTGCAGTTCTGGACGCCCGACGGCGCGCACCAGAGCGTGAGCGGCGTCTATCGCGAGGTCGTGCCCGACCGCAAGCTGGTCTTCTCGTGGGCCTGGCAGAGCACGCCCGAGCGCGAATCGCAGGTCACGATCGACCTCAAGCCCGACGATGACGGCACGATCCTGACGCTGACGCACGAGCAGTTCTTCAATGAGACGGCGCGCGACGATCACAGGCGCGGCTGGACCGCGGCGCTCGACAATCTGGAGAAGATCTACGGATGAACCTCGACACCTATCGCACACCCGTCGCCATGAGCGACGCCGGCCGCCAGGCGCGGCTGTTCGACGGCCTGCCGCACGATGTCGGCGGGCTCGCCCAGGTCGTCCAGGGGCTGATGGTGCACGAGCACATCGCGCCCGCCTACGGGCTCACGCTCAGCCCCGAGCAGCACGCCCAGGCGCATCTCCGGTCGGTCGAAAAGATCCTCGAGACCATCGCCGCGCAGGACAGGAAACCGTTGCCGGTCGCCCGCCCGGCCGGCGAGCGCGTCGTCGGCGTCTGCCGTCACTTCACCTTGCTGCATGTCGCCATGCTACGCGCCCAGGGCGTGGCGGCGCGGGCGCGTTGCGGCTTCGGCGCCTACTTCGTGGAGAGGATGTTCATCGACCATTGGGTGACGGAATACTGGAACGAAGCACAGAAGCGCTGGGTGCTGGTCGATGCCCAACTCGACGGCCGACAGCGCGAGCTGTTCAAGATCGGTTTCGATCCGCTCGACGTGCCACGCGATCAGTTCCTGGTCGCCGGACAGGCTTGGGAGCTCTGTCGCGCCGGCAAGGCCGACCCCGACAGCTTCGCCATCCTCGACATGCACGGCCGGTGGCTCATCGCCGGCAACGTCATCCGCGACGTCGCCGCCCTCAACAACCACGAAATGCTGCCGTGGGATGTGTGGGGCGCCATGGCCCGCAACGATGCGGAGCTCGACCTGCCCCTCATCGATCGCCTGGCCGAACTCTCGCACGCGCCCGACGAGCATCCCGCCGAGTTGCAGGCCGCCTACGAAGACCGGCGCATCGCCGTTCCCGGCACGGTGTTCAACGCCGTGCTCAATCGTCCCGATCCGGTCCATTGAGGGCCCGTTCACTGAAAGGAGTCGATCATGCAAACGCACAACACCGTCTCCCGCGACGAATGGCTAAAAGCCCGCCGGGACCTGCTCGCCAAGGAAAAGGCCCATCTCAAGGCGCATGATGCGCTCGCCCGCGAGCGCCGCGCCCTGCCCTGGGTCAAGGTCGACAAGGACTATGTGTTCGACGGGCCGAACGGCAAGGAGACGCTCAACGACCTGTTCGCCGGCCGCAGCCAGCTCATCGTCAAGCACTTCATGCTGGGCCCGGACTGGCAGGAAGGCTGCGTCGGCTGCTCGTTCGGCGCCGACCAGCTCGAAGGCTCGCTGGTCCACCTGGTCAACCACGACGTGATGCTGGTCGCGATCTCGCGGGCGCCCTACCCGAAGATCGCGGCCTTCCACGAGCGCATGGGCTGGCCCTTCAAGTGGGTGTCGTCCAACGGCAACGACTTCAACTTCGACTACCACGTCTCCTTCACCGAGGCCGACAAGGCCAAGGGCAAGGTATTCTACAATTTCGAGGAACAGCCCTACATGAGCGACGAGCTGCCCGGATTCAGCGTCTTCACCAAGGATGAGTCGGGCCAGATTTTCCATACATATTCGGTATTTGCCCGCGGTACCGAAGACGTCGGCACGGTCTACGGTTTCCTCGATATCACGCCCAAGGGCCGCAACGAGCCGCCTGGCACCAACCTGTCCCACTGGGTCCGCCATCATGACAAGTATGACGAAAAGGTGGGAGATTCCTGCTGCCACGGTTGACGGGGCGATCCAGGAAGGCTCGAATCAGGTGGTAAGCCACGCCCCGTCATCCCGAGCGGAGGTTGCGAAGCGACCGTAGTCGAGGGATCTCCTCCTGAGTGAGAAGACCCCTCCACTTCGCTTCACTCCGGTCGGGGCGACGGATAATTTCGGAGAGGAATTCCATGCCCGCACTCTCGCTCGACCACTGGAATGTCTACTGCAAGGACCTCAAGGCCACCGTGCGCTTCTACGAGCGCTATGTCGGCCTCAAGGACGGCGACCGTCCGCCCTTCAACTTCCCCGGCGCCTGGCTCTATGCCGGCGAGAAGCC
>Ga0208989_10000632_pt1 | contig 10611 bp, 7 predicted proteins | sample MedBloCAOM3_M1_FD_187852 | JGI IMG/M metagenome (GOLD analysis project Ga0208989, IMG submission 187852) | Forest soil microbial communities from El Dorado National Forest, California, USA - Mediterranean Blodgett CA OM3_M1 (SPAdes) (version 2) | ecosystem: Environmental > Terrestrial > Soil >...
TTACCTGTCGGATGGAGACGAAAACAAAGATTTTCGGTCAGCACGATGACGCGACGATTCAGCAAATTGAAACCTGTATGGCAAGTGGCGGCGAGCGCGGCGTGCTCTGCGCCGATGGCCACAAAGGTTACGCCCAGCCAATCGGCGGAGTGGTTGCTTACAAGGATAAGATTTCGCTGAGCGGCGTCGGCTTCGACATCGCTTGTGGCAATCTCGCGATCCTGACCGACGTGAAGCGCGAGCAAATCGCGCACAACATCGACAACATCATGGACGATGTGGTGGGCGACATTTCGTTCGGGATCGGGCGCAAAAGCAAAACGCGAATCGATCACGAATTGTTCGACGATCCGGCGTGGGAATTGAAACCGATGCGCGATTTGAAATCGACCGCAGCGGAGCAGCTCGGCACGGTCGGCGGCGGCAATCATTATGTCGATCTTTTCGCGGACGAACAGGACCGCATCTGGGTGGGCGTGCATTTCGGGTCGCGCGGTCTCGGTCACAAAACGGCCACACATTTTTTGAAGGCGGCTGGCGGGAAAGACGGAATGGACGTTCCGCCGACGGTCGTGGAAGAGAATTCAGAGATCGGTCGTGATTATCTTGCGGGCATGCATCTGGCCGGGCGTTACGCATACGCGGGGCGCGAAGCGGTCGCGCGACACGTGGTGCGCGGAATTCTCGGCGGGAAGATTGTCGAAGAAGTGCACAATCATCACAACTTCGCATGGCGCGAGAAGCACGACGGCGAAGAGTATTGGATTGTGCGCAAAGGCGCGACCCCGGCGTTTCCGGGACAGAAAGGTTTTGTCGGCGGAAGCATGGGCGATGATGCCGTGATCATCGAAGGAGTTGATTCGCCGGTCTCGCGCGAAGCGCTTTTTTCTACGGTGCACGGGGCTGGGCGAATCATGTCGCGCACGGCGGCAAAAGGCCGGTTCGTCAAAGTTGGTAACAAGCGAATTCGTCAGGACGGATTGGTGCGGCACGATGAGATGATGCGATGGTTGCAAGATCGACACGTTGTCTTGCGCGGCGGCGATCTCGATGAAGCGCCACAAGCGTACCGGCGTTTGCCGGATGTGCTGGCCGCGCACGCGGGAACGATTCGCGTTTTACACGCGTTGCAACCGCTTGGTGTGGCCATGGCCAGACGCGACATTGTCGATCCGTACAAAGACTGACAAACAGTTAACGATTTAGTGATTCAATGAATGAGTGATTTATCGGAATCTCCGCAAACATGTGGAACAAATCGCTCAATCATTAAATCGCTCACTCGCTAAATGAACGACATCGTTGGCATCGACCTCGGCACGACAAACTCGTTGATCGGAGTGATGGACGCGGGTTTTCCCGTGCTCCTCGCCGATGAGAATGGCGATCGTCTTACGCCGTCAGTCGTTCACATTAGGGAAAACGGCGAACCAGTCATCGGCAACCTGGCGGTCCGCATGCGCGCGGTAAAACCCGAGTCGACGATTTATTCGGTAAAACGTCTCATCGGTTTACGCGGCGATGATTTCGCAAAGGAAGATGTCGATCTTGCCTATGAGATCGTGCGGCGAAAAGGCAGAGCGTTGCGCATTCGAGTCGATCAACGCGAATACTTGCCGGACGCGATCTCGGCTTTCGTGCTGCAGAAGCTGAAGCGAGAGGCGGAGCGCGCGCTTGGCCGCCCGGTTTCACGCGCAGTCATTACGGTGCCGGCGTATTTCAACGACGCGCAACGCAACGCGACGAAACGCGCGGGTGAGCTGGCGGGATTTACGGTGGAGCGAATCGTAAACGAGCCAACCGCGGCGGCGCTTGCCTACGGCCTCGATAAATTGCAATCGAAATCGAAGATCGCGGTTTACGATCTGGGTGGCGGCACGTTCGACTTGTCGATCTTGGAATTGAACAACGGAGTTTTCGAAGTGCTGGCGACAAATGGGAATACGCGGCTGGGCGGAGACGATATCGATCGAGCAATGCTCGATCGGATTTCGGATTTCGGAAACCGGACACCGGAAAGAATCGCGCGAGTTCGCGAAGCGCTCATCGCGGCGAAGCATCGGCTTTCCACGGAAAACAGAGTCTCGAGCGACATTCCATTCTTGGACGGCGCGAAGAGTCTGCACGTCGATCTTACGCGTGAGGAGTTGGAGAAAATTGCGCGTCCCACGATTGAGCGGACGCGCGCGCATTGTCTGCGCGCGCTGGCGGATGCGAAACTGAAGCCGGGCGATCTGGACGAAGTTATTCTGGTCGGGGGCGTGACCCGGATGCCGTTGGTGCGAAAATTTGCGGCAAGACTTTTCGGTCGACAACCAAACGTTTCACAAAACCCGGATGAAGCGGTGGCGATCGGCGCGACGATTCAAGCGGGGATCTTGTCTGGCGCGGTCCGTGACGTGGTGCTTCTCGATGTTACGCCGCTTTCCCTTGGGATTGAGACATTTGGCGGATTGATGAACGTGATTATTCCGCGTAACTCAACGATTCCGGCGAAAGCGGGCGAGATGTTCACGACGGCGGTGAGCAGTCAGCGCTCGATGTCGATCAAGGTGTTGCAAGGCGAACGTGAGATGGCGCGGGACAATTGGAAGCTCGGTGAATTTGAAGTCGAGTTTGAGGCCGCACCCAAAGGAATTCCACGCGTGGGCGTGCAATTTGAGATTGACGCAAACGGGATCCTGCACGTTCTGGCGCGCGACACCAAAACGGGAAAGGAAAAAACCGTGGAACTGAGAAGTGCGGTAGATGTTTCCGATGAAGCGGTGGAAGCGATGCTGGCCGAGTCGCTCGAACATGCATTCGAAGATGTGAGTGAGCGAGTGTGGACGGAGACGAAGTTGAAAGCGGAGGAGATGCTGGCGGCGGTCGATTCGGCGATGAAAATCGTGGGAGACAAGATCGACACGCTGGAGAAGAAAAAGGTTTTGCAGTTTGCGGCAGAGGTGCGCCGAGGGATCGAATCGCATCAAGCAAACCAACTGAAAAAGGCGATAGAAACCCTCGATGCCGCGACGCAAGATTTGGCGGCGTTGGTGGTAGAAAGAGCGATGGCGGCCGCCGATCAATCCGAGCCCAGCGGCTAGGGTATTAGCGAAGGCGTCAATGTTGGGCTGGGTGACGGACTCGAGGTCGCTGTTGGGGTCGCGGAAGGCGTAGATGGCGATCCGGGCGTCTCCATCGGCTTTGGTGATAAAGAAGGCGAGGGGCTCGGCGTAACTGAGCTGAGTTTGGCACGAGCGTCGTCGAGCAATCGTTTCTCTTCCACGTCAAGATGACCGTTTCCGGCTGCTTCAATATATTCCTTCGCCTCCTCCACCTGGTTTTCATCGAGTAGCAGCACAGCCACAAAGGCGGCCGCATGAGGATCGTGCAATTGCTCCCACGATAACTGTTTCAAGACTTCAATGCCTTCAGTGGTGCGCCCCTGTTCGTAGAGCGAAAACGCGTAGGTAACGGCGCACGCGGTATCGTATGGCAGTTGATCGTAAGCTTCCTTGGCAAGCTGTTGGCCTTCGGCGGCATTCGGCTCGAGTAGCATGATCAGTCGGGCATAAGTGGCCTTGGCAATTACGTCATCGGGCGCGTTGCGGTGAATTTGCCCGGCAATGTCGAGAAGCCTTTTCAAGTTATTAGACGATCGATAAATCCGGAAAAGATTATCGAGCGCTTCGCGACGGCTCGGTGGATATTTAGTCAGACGCAACCAAAGTTGTTCGGCCTCGACGGAAAGATTCCATTTTATGGCGAGGCGCGCGAGATCGGTTTCTCGATCGTGTTGTTCGTAAGCGGACTTTTCAGCGGATTGCCACAAGGATACAAACTCCGCTTCCGCCGCCGATTGTCGGGATTGTCTTGATGCGTAAGCTTGGTAGGCGAGACGCAAGTATTCCGCATTACCCCACGAGCCGCTGCGCGTCCAGCGTTTCAGGCGAGACCAATTCTTTAGGTTGGCAAATGCTTCGGCAACGCCGATGGCCGGCGGCGGATGTATTGTGACGGGGGAGGGCAGCTTTTCCATCCACTTAAGGACCTCGGCAGCGAGCCCGTTGGCATTCATCCAATCCATGAGAAGCGCAACATCGGTTTGGTTGCGTGCGGCCACCGGCTTCACCTTCTCGAGCAGGGCGTCAAATTTTTTCTCATCGAGCTTTCGATAGAAATCGAGGCAGAGCAGGTAATCGGAAAAGCGTACTTGTTCGCTCATTTGCAAATCCTGGGCGAGTCTTTCGGCCCTGGCGAAATCGCTGCGCTGAATGGCGTCGGCGAGCAACGCGCGCAACGCGCCCGCGCGAAACTCGGTGACTTTGGCCAGGCGATCTAGAGTCGCGCGAGCGTTCGAACTTTGTTCGGCATCCGGAGACCGGATCTGGAGCACAGCGAGGTTGAACTGATAAAGATCATTGTACGGTTCCTGTTCGACCGCGGCGGCAAACTGCTGTTCCTGTTCGGAGATGTTACCCTCGGCGCGCGCCAGCCAGCCGGCCACGACGTGATAGGCGGCTTTTTCGCGATCAGCTGGGGCAACATCGGCGAGGGCCCGACGCGCGGCATCGAGTTGTCCAAAACGCAGCGCGACGGAGGCGAGATTCAATTGACTGTCGAGATCGTGGTGGCGAAGACGGGCGATTTGCGCGCGCCAGGCAATGGCGGCATCGCGATTTTGTTTTTCGGCCGTCTCCGCCAAAGTATAAAAGGCAGGCAGGGAATCGGATTGATTCTGTTTCTCAGCCGCCTCGGCCAGAATGTAAAAAGCGGGCAGCGAATTAGGATCGAGTTGCAAGGCCTGCTGCGCGACGCGACTGGCCTCGTCAAATTTCTGCTCGCGCAGAAGTGCGCCGGCCTGTCTGAGCAAACGTTCTTCCCGCCACTCATTATAGATTCTGCGAGCAGAGCCAAAGAAAATCAGACAGAGGACGACAAGGATGACGACGCCCCCAGAGATGAGGGCGAGATGAAGCGGGCGAGTGAGTTGCGCGAAGTGGCGCCTGGACCTCTCCTTCCGTTTTCGCCGGACACGCTTGACCTTGGCGAGCATTCTGTCTCCTATGTCCCGCGCCGAATGAGATTGCAACTCGCGACCGCGTGGACGGGAGACCTAGCTTTCGGCGGCGCGTTCCGGCCCGCGCCCAACGGGAAGGTCCTCGAATTGGTCGGCCACCTCCCCACGCAGGCGCCGTCCCCAGACATAACGCGCGAGCAAAACTTTGAGGGTCGCGGTAAGAGGCACGGCCAGGATGGGTCCGAGTAATCCGCCAATGAGTAAGCCCCAAACAAAAATCGATACGATCACGGTCATGGGGTGAAGGCCGACGGACTTACCGACGATGCGCGGCGCATAGAACATCCCTTCGAGATTCTGGATGACGATGAAAATGACTGTCACCAAAAACGGATGCCACCAGTCGCCATATTGAAACGCGGCAATAAGCACCGCTGGCACCCAGCAAAGGACGATGCCGATGTATGGAATCATCGTCAGGATAACGACAATAAGGCCGATCAAAGGTGCGAAGTTCAGGCCAACGAAAAGACTTAGAGCGCTCCCGATGAGAATTCCATCGACCAAACAGACGAGCAACTGCCCACGGAAATAGGCGATGACGTAATTATTGATTTGCGATAGGACCTCGGCCACTTCGTCTTTCAAGGGTGAGGCGCGCAACGGCAGATAATCTTTCCATCTTGCTTCGATGCGCGGTCTTTCTTTCAAGAGGAAGAATAAATAGATCGGCACCAGGATGAGGCTGAGAAGAAAACCGGTAACGCCAAGAAATCCGCCGACGCTCTTTTTGATCAAATTCCAAATTTTCTCCATCAATGTCGGTAGGTAACGCTCAAGATTGGGAATGATTTTTTCGACGGAAGCCTGGAAGCGCTGTCGATCAACTGAGCTGATTTTGGCAGGCGCTGGAGAAATCTCTTCGGCCGGCGCGGGCGTGGTTGATTCGCCTGCGGTCGCCGAAACCGCCGGCGTGGGTGTTGGCGCCGGGGAAGGCGAGGGGTGAGGAGTTGACGGTCCAAGAAGCCAATTTACAAGACCGGCGGTGGGTGATACGGGCTTGCCGTGTGTGCCGCCGGTGGCGCCAAATGTGCGATTGTATTGAACGATAAGGTCGACAACACGATCGCGTGCCTTTTGCGTGTAACTCGGAAGTTCTTTGGCAAAACTGGCGCTTTGCATGGAAATCGACGGGGCCAGCCACGTAACCAAAGCAGCCAGAAAGAGGAAACACACCACGAACAAAAGAGCGACCGCTTTCGTGCGGCCGAGGCCGCGTTGGCACATTCTCGTGACGACGGGGTCGAGGAGATAAGCCAGAATGGCAGCGATCGCGACCGGGATGAGGATGGGTTGAAGAAAACTGATGACACTGGTGGCGACCCAGATTACCGAGCAAAAAATCAAAACAAGAAACAGAACGAAAAGCGCGGTGAGCGCTGCCCACATCGTCTTTTGCTGCCAGGGTGTCGGATACTTCGGCATTTAGGTTCCGGCGGATTCAGTTCATGGCCGTGTTGCTCATCATTGAATCGGGTTTGCATTAGCGGGCTGCCCTTTGCTCATCTTTGTTTTCATATTGTCGATCTTGTCCGCCAGTTTCTTATTTTGCGGATCGACTGTCGCCGCCTTCTGCCAGGCCTCGAGCGCCTGCGGGGCCTTGTTCAGTTTCATATAGGTATCGCCGATGTGCTCGAAGACGACGGCGTCATCGCGCGTCAGATTTTGAGCGGCGCGGAGCAGATCGCTCAACGCCTGGTCGAATTTCGCCTGACGAAATTCAATCCAACCGAGGCTATCGAGATAGGCGCCGTTGTTTGGTTCGATTTGCAACGCATGTCTCACCATCGCCTCGGCTTCATCGAGATGTGTATTTTGCTCCGCCCACATATAGCCGAGGTAGTTGTAAGCGTCGGCTGCATTCGCCGGATCGAGCGAGATCGATTTGCGAAATAGATCCGCGGCTTTGTCATACAATCCCGCTTGCTCGGCGGTGGCGCCATAATCGAAATAAAAACGCGCATTGGCGATTTCGCTGTCAGCGGCTCCCCCTTCATGCAGCGCTTCTTCGAAAATCACAACCGCCTGCTGGGGATGCTTTGTTTCGCGGAGTGCGATGGCCAACAGGTAAGTGAATTCGGGCGCGCCCGGGAAACGACGACGGCCTTCTGTGAGAAGCTTCACGGCGCGCTCACTGTCCCGGAGGGCGCCAATCAGCAATTCCGCCAGTCGAAGCGTAGCGGTGGCACGCCCCGGATTGATCAAGAGACTCTGCTCGTAATTTGCGACGGCTTTTGCAAACTCGGCTTTGGCACGTTCTTTCTGGTTTGCGCGATCAAGCGTCCGCGCATTGTCCTCCAGCAACTGGGCGAGCAGCTCGTAAGATTGGTATTTTTCGGGATGAAGTTTGATAATTTCTTCGAGCATTTCTACAGCCTTGTCGCGCTGGTTCGTCAGCATGAAGCCTGTGGCCAGCCTTTCGCGCGCGCCGGCGTCATCGGGCTGCAGTTCGAGCACTTTGATGTAAAGAGGAATCGCCTCTTTGATCTGGCGTGACGCGGCGTAATAATCGGCCACGTCTTTCAGAATGGCGGCGTCTTCGCCAGCGTGCTCGGCGGCTTTCTTAAAAATTTGGTTCACGCGCGCGAGATCCTCCGACTTCGGTTCTGTGTCGGGTTTGAAAACGATGGAGGCGTATAGTTTCCCCAGCCGACTCCAAAAAGAAGGATCAGCGCTGTCGATCTTTGCCGCGCGATCCAACGACTCACGCGCCTTCTTTTCATCGCCGCTCGCGAGCTCGATCTCACACAAACGTTGATATGCTTCGATGTTGTCGGGATCGAGCGCCACGGCGCGATTCGCATATTCGATCGCCTCGTCGGTCTTCTTGAGGTATTTCGCGTAAATAAAAGCAAGCTGCATGTATGGCTCCGACGCGTTCGGGCTGGCTTTGATCGCATCCTTCAAAATGTCGATCGCCTGAGGAAAATCGTCCTGCCGCGTGAGCAACGCTGCCACCCGCGCGGCGAGCTCGGCTTGGCCCGGATCAACATTGAGAACTTTGCGATAGGCGTCGAGGGCCTTTTCCATTTCGCCATTTTCTTCGAACGTTATTCCTTCAACAAAATGGGCCAGCGCTTCGGCCTTGTGTTCGCCTTCCGCGCGGAGGACCAGATCTTTGGCTGGCCTAAGATTCGTGGAATCGTCCAGGCGTTCGATTTTCTTTGCCGGCGTCGGAGAAGCGGACAGCGGGGGCTGCGGGGACGGTACGGGACGCCGTCGGGCCTGCGCGGGCGTAATTAACGCCAAAGCCACCCCCACAAAGACAGAGACGCGAAGCAAATGGGGGCTTTGACGCTTCGTCATTTCCGCGATTCTAACTCGGCGCTCGCGCTTCGCAAACTTGCCAGGATCGGGAAAATCAAACGCGTCCTACGCTTTGTAGCGCAAACGCTTCTTGTGGCGGTTCGCCCGCATGCGTTTACGGCGTTTGTGTTTGGAAATTTTTGACTTCCGTCGCTTCTTCAGAGAGCCCATAACGTTTTGGAGCAGCAATCCAAGCATCTCGTTGGGGCAGATGCAACTTACTTCTGCTGCTCGGTCAGCGCTCCTTTCACAAGATCGACATGTTGATCGGGTTTGACCTTGCGAAAGATCGCCGAAATGCGCCCGTCTTGATCGATCACAAATGTGCTCCGCTCCGTTCCCATGTACTTCTTCCCCAGAAAATTCTTCTGCACCCAAACGCCGTATGTCTTCACCATCTTCTTTTCAGGATCGGAGAGCAGTGGGAAAGGCAGTCGCAATTTCTTGATGAAACGTGCATGACTTTTCTCCGGATCGATGCTCACGCCGAAAATGGCTGCGCGACTCTTGATCCCGTCCCACGCATCGCGTAATCCGCAAGCTTGTGCCGTGCAACCGGGCGTGTCGTCCTTCGGATAGAAATAGAGGACGAGCGGTTTCCTCTGAAAATGGCCAGGCTGACTTCGTGATTGTCGCCATATTCTTCGCCTACTGCCACGGCCTTGAAATCCGGCGCGGCATCACCAACTTTGAGTTCCCTGGCCATCTATTTCTCCAAAACAAGAACCAGAAGCCCGACCACGCAAAGCAAAAGGCCCATCAGTCCGCTTTCGTACTTCTCCAACATTCCCAGTTGAAGTCGCTTGGTCCCGGTGAGTGTCAATCCAGTGAAAATGACCATGCCAGTCACGGTGCCGGCGGAAAGTATTCCCGTCAGCAGGGCAAACCCGCTCCAGCCGTAACGTATGCCAGAGACGTAGATTGGAATAAATGCTTCACACGGCGAGAGCGTGAGCAGCGCCAGCAGACTGGTAATGGCCATGCGATCTGACGTGCGCGTAGCGAAATCCTTTTTATGCTCTTCCCCTTCGTGCAAATGCTCGTGCGGGTAACCAAAATGCACGTGTCCCTTTCCCCGAAGTTGGCGGACGAGGTAGTAGAGTCCGAATAAGAGAAGGAACCCACCAGCCAAGCGCGGGAACCAGCTGCCGATGGTTTCACTGAGTGCCATTCCAAAAAACGTCGCGAGAAATCCTAGGGTCGCGGTCATGAGAACGTGGCCTGTTCCAGCCAATGCGGTGATGAGCAACGTTTTCGCGTGGGTCCACCGCTGCACGCGCGCCGCCAGGACGAACGGGAGCCAGTGCGTGGGAATGGCGGAGTGAAAAAACGCGACCACGAATCCGGTAATCGCAATGGTGGTGAGAACGGTTTGATTCATTCCAAAAGAGAATGTGAGGAGGGAATTGGTTGCTGCCAATCGCTAACTCACTCGTTCGCTTACGCGTAACGTAAAATCGGGCTGGTGGGATTTGAACCCACGGCCTCCTGCACCCGAGGCAGGCGCTCTACCAAGCTGAGCCACAGCCCGTCGTCCGCGAAAAAATCTGTTACGCTGGAACTTGTGTGATGTCCACGCAATTTCCACGGGAGATTTTAATCCGCGATTAACTTGGATTTGCCTGCGAGTGGATCGCACGAACCAGAATCGCGAGCGCCGCGATCAAAGATTCTGCCAGGTGAAGTGACTTCCTTGAAACGCTTTTTGTGTCTCTGGAAAGGTTGATTGGGGGGCGGTCAACTGAAATAGCATCTGTTCGTTTCCCCGATTCAGGAACATGACCGAGCGTAGATAAGGTTCACCATAGGAATTAAACTTGATTATAACGAGGAATGTTTCCTTGCGTTCGATCATCACTGGATTCATTTCTTGTGAGACAACCGCCACGTTGGTTGCGCCTTTGGGAGCGGACGCGAGCACTTGTTCGATCAACCGCTTTACCGACTCTTTGTCGAAGGACTCTGGATTCGCCAGCCTTACCTGCCTGATTGTCGCTTCACCGCGTGCGCCGTCGGGAGAATGAAGAACCAAAAGATTTGCGTTGCCGTCATAGTTCCACCCGGGAGGCGGGTTGTAAGTGACACGCTGGGAGCCGTCGAAGAATACGAGATGTTTCATCTTGACTCCGTCCTGTTCGTACACCTCGACTTCCGGCGTCAGTTTTAAATCGGAACGCGCGGAGGTGACTACGAGAAAAGTTCCTAAGATAAGGATTACTGCGCGAGAAACCATTGGCCCTTCA
>Ga0208989_10000633_pt1 | contig 10607 bp, 11 predicted proteins | sample MedBloCAOM3_M1_FD_187852 | JGI IMG/M metagenome (GOLD analysis project Ga0208989, IMG submission 187852) | Forest soil microbial communities from El Dorado National Forest, California, USA - Mediterranean Blodgett CA OM3_M1 (SPAdes) (version 2) | ecosystem: Environmental > Terrestrial > Soil >...
CCTGTGATCGTCGGGCGTTTCGTCTATCACTGTCACGCTGTCGATCACGAGGACAAGGGGATGATGGGCGTCGTCGAGGTCGTCGCCTGAGAGACCACACGCCGCTGGCGAATCTATTGTCATGAGAAATACTAGGGCCGGCTGGAGAAACGATGCTTTGCGGCCGCGCGTGCCTGCGCCTAATTCCATGGCTCCGCGAGGGACATCTCCCTCGTTCAGTATCCCGAGGAGCATGAAAAATGATACGGACCTTGTACGAGACATCGAGTCTCGAAGACACCCGTCGCGAAACCAGCCGGGCAGGTCGGTCCTCCCGGCCAACCATGGCCCCGCCAATTGCAACCACGCTGCGCGCCATCGGTAGCGCATTGCGCGAAGGTCTGGCCGCCGCTCGCCAGTATGAGCAGTTGAGGTCGAGTGGGGTTCCTCACGAGCGCGCGGTCAGAGAGGCGCTCGGCGTCGGCCTCATCCCTTCGCAGGCGCCGCGCGAACGGGCGAACCCGCTGCATTTTGCAGGCAGGGCATAGAGCATGAGCCGAGCCGACGGGGGCGCCGCGCGTTCCGGCCCCAGCGAGCATGACTACAATCACGAAGGAATGAGGGTCAGCCGAGAGCGCGCCTGGCGCCTCTCGACTTCGATTTCAGTCTTTTGAGTTGCCGCGCATCCTCGGCCGCCTCGGCCAGAAGCCACTCGCTGAACGCCACGATTTTCGGCAGCTTCGCCGCCGTCTTCGGGCAGACGATCCAATAGGCGTAGGACACCTGCATTGCCACGTCGAATGGACATATGAGGCGGCCGCCGATCAAATCCCACGCCGCAAGCGCGGTCCGGGCCAGCGCTACCCCCTGGGCGTCGACCGCCGCGTCGATCGCCATGCTGGCCTGGTTGAGAACCGGGCCGCGCGAGAGATCCACGTTCTTGACGCCGGCAAAGTCGAGCCATTGATTCCAATCCTGCCGATTGTTGACGTGCAGGAGCTTGACCTGGTTGAGATCGGAAGGCCTGCGCAGAGGACTGCGGCCCTTGAGCAGCTTCGGACTGCAGACCGGAAAGAGCTCCTCCGCACAGAGGCGAGTGACGTGAAGCCCCGATTCATTTCCGTCGCCGTGACGAATGGCAAGGTCGATGTCCTCGCGCGCGAAGTCGACATGTTGCAGTGAGGCGCTCACCCTGAGATCGATCTCGGGGTGGACCTCGGCGAAACTGCCCAGCCGATGGACGAGCCACTTCGCCGCGAAGTTCGGCGACGTGCTGACGGTGAGCACGCCGCCGCTCTGGCGTTGCAGCAGCCGCTCTGTGCCGGCAGCGATGCGGTCAAAAGCGTCGCGCACGACGATAAGATAGGCGCGGCCAGCTTCGGTAATGACGAGGCGCTGCCGTTCGCGATTGAACAGCTTCAGTCCGAGCTCCGCCTCGAGCGCCTTCACCTGATGGCTGACGGCACCCTGGGTGACGCAGAGTTCCTCCGCCGCGCGCGTAAAGCTCTCGTGGCGCGCCGCCGCTTCAAAAGCCTTGAGTGCGTTAAGTGGCGGCAACCTCCGTGGCATCGGCCCCACCCAGGTCATGAGAAAAACTACGGTACGCTAGAGAAAAGATGCTTTGTCCGCAATGTAATTCCGACCTTTGCTGACTTGATCATCGAGGGAGGAAGTTTTGTCATGTCCGATGTCGTCGTATTCGGTTTCCCGCGCAGCACCTACGTCCATATCGTCCGGCTCGTGCTCGCGCACAAAGGTGTCCCTTATGAATTCCGGGATCTCGAGCCTGAAATGGGCTCAGCCGTCCATCTTGCGCTGCATCCATTCGAGCGCGTCCCGATTCTTCGGCACGGCGGCTTTACGCTCTATGAGACCAGCGCAATCGCGACCTACCTAGATGAGGCGTTCGAAGGCGCCGCGCTGCAACCCAAAGACACCCAGGGGCGCGCGCGCATGCATCAGTGGATCAGTTCGGTCAATTCCTACTACTACCCTTACATGATCTATCACGTGGTGCATGAGCGACTGGTATTTCCGCAGCTGGGGATCGCCGCCGACGAGAAAGTCGTAGCCCATGCCATGCCCAAGGTCGCGCGCGGACTCGAGGTGATGGAGAAGGCTCTAGGTCACGGCGCCGACTACCTCCTCGGTGACGAACTGACACTCGCAGATTTCTTCATGCTCCCGAGCACGTTTGCCTTCGGGCTGACCGACGAAGGCAAGGCGATATACGCAAGATACCCCACCTTTTCCCGGTGGCGCGCCCGGATGGAAACGCTGCCGACCGTCAAAGACTTTCGCGCATCGCTGCCACCGCGTGCTCCGATCGAGCATGCGCGTAAATGGGCGGTCTCGCACCGCCCGAAATATTGATGGCAAGGCACCGCCTCCGAGTGAACAAAAATGTCACCAAGCCACGCGGATTTCGATATCGTCGACTTTCACAGCCACCACATTCCAACGCGTTTCGAGCAGACCGCCGTGCGCAGTGCTCCCGCAAACCAGCGCGCCCGCTGGGAAGCGCTTGCACGCCGGCTGTCGGACGAGGACTTCTTGCTGAAGGACATCCGCGAGGGCGACATCGCCGCCCGCGTCGTCAACATTCCTGCCCAATTAATCGCCGATACGGAAGGCTGCGTGCCGCACGAAACCATCAGAACGATGATCTTGCGGCGCTTGTCGGGCGATATCCCGGCCGCATTTACGGATTGGCGTCGGTCGATGCCTATGACGGCGACAGGTCGGCCCGGGAGGCTGAGCGCGCCATCCGCGATCTCGGATTGCGCGGTCTTTTTGTCGACTGCGCGCGCGGCGATGTCATGATCGATGCGCCGCAGGCGCGCCCCACCCTTGAAGTTGCCGCCAAGCTCGGCGTGCCGGTCTTCGTGCATCCGGTGGCCCCGCAGCCGCTTACGCGACAGATGGTACCCTATGGGCTCATCGGGACTCTGTTCGCACGCGGTACGGCGAACTCAGCGTCGCTTATCGCGCTGGTCGAAGGCGGGGTGTTCTCGCAATTGCCGGGCTTGCGCGTCGTCGTGACGGCACTTGCATTCGCCGGCCTGGCAATGGCCGCGGGGCTGTCGAGCCGAAGTCTCCTGCCCTCCGGAGCCATCGACGTGATGCGCAAACATGTCTTCATCGACACGATGGGCTTTCACCCGGCGTTGATCCGCGCATCGGTCGATCTGCTGGGCGCTGACAAGGTGATGGCCGGCAGCGACTGGCCGATCGCCAATGACGGGCCCATTCGCGGAATGCTGACAGACGCGATGCTGGAGGCAAGGCTTTCCGATGATGAGCAGAACGCCATCGCCTGCGGCAATTGCCTGCGGCTGTTGGGCATAGGCTGAATGGCTCCTTTGACGGGCGGTCAGAAATTCGCTGCGGGCGCCCACCACTCTCCGTTTGCAGTGGTTATTCGCTGTTCACCAGCGCAGGGCTTCGGCACGCCGGCTCATGCTGCCTTAGCTCAGTGGTAGAGCGCCGCGTTGTGGCCGCGGATACGTTCGTTCGATTCCATCAGGCAGTACCAATATCGGTGTGATCTAGCGGGCTGGGCCCTGGTCTCTCGAATCGCTCCACGGGTGCCTTCTTCCCTCGTCCTGTACGGTCCCGCCGGGCTCCCCAATCAAGCGACCTCGACATATCCGCCGTAGCGCTCCACCCCGCCCCGAGCGAATCGCGGGGCGAGGTGGCAAGGCTGCGCTGAGCGAGCGTGCTCGGGCGCGCTCAGCCGTGCGTGTGAGCCTCCGCCCTGTGCCGACGCGCCGCGAAGCGCATGGCCATGCCGAAACGGCGCTTCTGCGCCTCGTCGAGGCCCTGGTACAGCGGCTTCTCGGCGTCGGCCAAGCGCCGCAGCGCCGCCGCCCGGGTGGTCAACGCATCCGCGCGATCGCGCAGGCGCTCGGTCGCATCGGTACGCTGTCCGGCAGCAGCACGCGCCTCGCGCTGCGCGATCCGCTCCTTGCTGATGTCACGGAGCGCCTGCTCGACCGCGGGCCAGTTCTTCTCCTGGGCGGGCGTCAGCTTCAGGGCGGCCTTAATGGCCGCGATGCGCGCATCGGTAAACGCCGCGATGTCATCGGCCGTCAGCTGCGCACGGTGCGACCGCTCGGCTGGAGACGGTTGCTGGGCGGAGGCGAGTGTCGAACCGGCGATCGTCAGCATGGTGGTGCCGGCAATAAGTGCTTTCCACATGGGAATCTCCATGAATTTAGTCGCCGCGCACAGTCGAAGCCGAACCGATCGCGCACACAAGTTAAGCTTTGGTCATGCGGGAGCAACAATCCATAAGTTGGAGCAACCATGCACAAGTGCCGGCATCGGCGCGCTGGTTCGCAATTCAATTGATTGCGATCAAGCGCAGCGTTCAGCCTTGCAGTCGTCCGACCGAACTCATCGGACGGTTTCCCTCAATCGCGACAAGGGCACGGCGCAACGTTATTGAGCCAGTATCCCTCCACCGCTTCGTCAGCCCAGAAATCTACTGATACTTCCACCAAAGCGGGTTTCCACGTGAACTGCTCCTGGAATTCGATCTCGAGCCCGTTTTCCTTCTGCCGGGAAAAAATGATTCCGAAGCGTCCGGAGGTCGTCGCACAGCGCGACGCATCGACCGACAGGACTGCCGTCCATTTTCGCTCCATCGTCGGCGGTTGCATCTCTGAAAACCGGACCTCCTTGAATGCCAGGGCAGGCCTGCAGGTCTGCTGGCCGGCGGCTTGCGTCACGCCCACAAGTCCGATACCGCCGGCCAGGAGCCCGAATATGCATGATCGATACATGTCTCAGTTCTCCGTCCGATTTGATCTATGACGTCTTTCAAACTGACGACATGGATCTCCCCTCTCGAACGTGTCTGCAACGCATCGTTTCTCGGCCGAGCATTAGATCCTCTCATGAACTCTGCGCAATTTGGTTCGGCCTTGCGCGAATGATTGCAGGAGAGCAATTCGCGGTCCGCTGGCGCCGGAGCCAGATCGTTAGAATTGGCACGGTCGAGATGGCTTGATGCCGGCGGCGTGACCGATCCCGTTGCTCACGGTCCGATTCTGAGCCGTGCGAGCATGTGATAGATGCTGCCGTCGATGGTAGGCTGCGCAAAGCCCCGGTGGACGCATCCTCAGGGTAGACTCGCAGCGCTCAGACCCGTGAGCCCCGCTTCGGCGGGGCTTTTCTTCCGATGGTGTCCCCAGGAGGGGGCCGTCCTGGAGCGTGGCAGCCCGGGCTACTTAAGGGGGCCAATGTCCCACCAGAACCGCCACGACTTTCGTCGAAGCGAAGAAGGCGTTGGATGGCATCAAGGTCGTCCTTGCACGCGACCGCCGGTGTGGCCAGGAGCATGGCCGTCGTTACGATGGTCGCAGCTGCAATGGCGCGCGTGGCCATCTCACCTCGACACACCAGACACGAGCGATCGAAATGATTGGATCCATCAGCGATCGAAAAGTCCTGTTTCAGTTTCAAGACTCGGCATGCAAGCGCGCAGCGAAGATCGAGACCGGTCCACGATCGGCGTTGCTCAGGGCCGAAAAAAACGCGCCGACAGTGATGATCAAAGCCAGCCGTTGCGGTGGAACCGCCAATAGAGCGAGCTGCAGATGGCGGCGATCACTGCGATGACGAGAAAATAGCCAAAGCGCCATTTCAGTTCAGGCATGTGCTCGAAATTCATCCCGTAAATACCGGCAATCGCTGTCGGTACCGCGAGAATGGCCGCCCAGGCCGCCAGCTTTCGGGTAATGGCCGTCTGCTGCGCCTGGCCCGTCATCAGGCTCGCCTCGAAGGCGAATGCCAACACTTCGCGCAGCGCATCGATTTCTTCCTGAACACGCAGTATGTGATCTGTGACGTCGCGAAACAGCGGCTGCATGGCAGCGTCGATCGCGATCACCTCGGCATGTTCGAGCCGGCGGCACACCTCGACCAGCGGGACAACGGCATTGCGAAGCCGCAGGAGGTCGCGGCGGATCATGTAAAGCCGCTGCACGTTGACCGGCGTGGCGGCTTTGGAGAACACGGTGTCCTCGATCTCTTCCACTTCGGCGTGAAGCGTTTCCAGCACCGGCGTGTAGTTGTCGACGATGAAGTCGAGGATGGCGTACAGGATGTAGTCTTCGCCGTGGGACAGGACCGCCGGACAGGACTCACAACGCTCGCGCACGGCGGCGTAGGAGATCGAAGCGCCGTGGCGGATCGACACCACATATCCGGGCCCCACGAACAGGTGTGTCTCCCCGAAGGCAATCTGACCGTCGATCGATTGGGCGGTGCGGGCGACGACGAACAACGCCTCGCCATACTGCTCGATCTTCGGATGCTGATGCGCCTTGCCGGCATCCTCGATGGCCAGATAATGCAGGCGGAGCTGCGCCTGTACCCGCCGCAGGAGATCGGTGCTGGGCTCGAACAAGCCGATCCAGACGACATGCCCGGGTCGCTGCGACCACTCGCCCGCTTCCTCGATGGCTATATCCCTGATCCGGCGTCCGCCGCTGTACACGCTCGAGGCAACGACCCCGGCTTCGGGGCCCCCATGAGACGCAGTGGTTTGGTCAGTTCGGGCGTCCACGGCTTCCCCAATCGACGACCGCTTGTTCTGGTTTCAGCATCATTCACCCTTCGTGGCGCTCTGTCGACAGCTTCGCTCCCCCCTGGGGCGTCGGCTACGGGACAGCTCAGGAGAGCGCGGTTCGGAGCTGCGTGATGTTAGGAACAGGCCCGCCGGGACACGGGGCATGTGACTGGCGCCGCGGAAACTCACCTCGGCCCCTCCTGCTCCTCGGGCGGCTTTATGTGCCGGAACGAATACAGCAGCGAAAGGTCGTAGACGATCTTCAACACGCCGCAGATGACCAGCGGCAGCGCTGCAAACGACGTCGACAGCAGCGCGCCGGACAAGGTCGGGCTGATCGCCGATGCCAGGCTGCGCGGAACCGCAGTCACGCTCGCGGCTGCGGCCCGCTCGGCCGGAGTGACCACCGCCATGACGTAGGACGTGCGCGTCGGCACGTCCATCTGCGACAGCGCCGACCGCACGAGGAGCAGGCCGAGCACGATCGTGAGATTCGGCGAAAACGCTGCGAGAATGAGACAGATGCTCGATGGAATGTGGGTGAAGACCATCGTATTGACGAGCCCGAAGCGCTTCCCGAGCCGGGCCGCCACCGGATACGAGAAAGCGGTGAGAACATTGGACCAGAAAAAGAACGCACTCGCGGTGGCAAGCGAGAGCTCGAAACGTTCGAACAGCCAGAGGGCGAGCAGCGATTGAACGACAAAGCCGCCGGCAAACGAATCCAGGCTGAATAGCGCCGCAAGCTTGTAGACGGTTCGGCGCGATGGGCCCAACGCGGTGGCTTGCGGCGCTGCTTGCTGTGCCTTCGCGTGCGGGAGGCGTGAATAGAACAAAGCTCCCACCAGGCCGAGCGCGGCATAGACGTAGAACATCGCCTGCAGCGCGTTGATCTTGCCCATCCCCCAGGAAACCAGCCAATCCGGGGCGCCCGCCGCAAGTGCTCCGGCGGCGATGGATAGCGCCCCGATCAGGCTGTAGCGTGCGAAAATGTGCGTCCGATCCTTGTCTGATGCTCCTTGCGCGAGCGAGGCCTGTTCGAGCGGTATATGCACCCCGATGTCTCCGGTGGTCGGATTGATCGTGCCGATGAACGCGATCGTCGCGATGAAAACGAGGTGCTGCACATTCGGGATTGCGATGCCGGTGACGATCATCAAGAACGCGCAGATCAGGAGCAGCGTGCGCACGTCGTAACGCGGAGCCAAGTATCCGATCGCCAAGGTCGTGGCGGCCGAGCCGAGAAGCGCGGCGGTTGCAATGATGCCGATCTGGAACGGATTGAAGCCGATCTCCAGCAGATACGCCGGCAGGATGATGGCGGCGAACCCGTCGCCGAACCCGCGCGCCGCGCGTGCGGCGTAGAGGTAGAAGACGTCCGACCGTCCGCCTACGCCCAAGCGTTCGAAGAAACCCGCGCTGCGACTGAAGTCCGGCAACCGCGCCATCGATCAATCGGCCGGCGTCACGGTGAAATCGTCGAAGTACACATGGCTGTCGGCCTTGGACCACAGGCCGATACGTCCCGAGACGGGCTGCGGCAGGACGTGCTCCAGGTAGAGCTTGCCGTCGAGATAGCCGGCGACCTTGGTCCCTGCGATGCGGACCTTGAGGTCGTGCCACTGGCGCGTTGCGGTCGGCGTGTTGCGAATCCATGTGACCGAGGAGCGCTTGCCTTTCTCGAATTTCCACAGCACCAGATTGTTTTCGAGCGGATTGGCGCGGATCGTCAGATAGTCGCCGTTGGGCTTGAGGTTGAACAGGATGCCCGCGCCCTGATCGATGCGCCCCGAAATTCCTTCGAAGCGCACGGAGATTTCACCGTCGTGGAAATCCGTCACGTCCTTGGCCACGATGTAGGGGAAATAGGCGTAGGCCTGGACCCGGTCGAGGAACTCGGCGTAGCGGTCGCCGTAAAGCGCGCGCGCCTTGTCAGCGATGCCGGCCGAAGTCTGCCCCTCTTTCCACTGCCGACCGTCGACGGCGAGCACCTTGTTGTTTCCCTCCGCCTCGATCCGCCAGACGCCGACGACGCTCAAGAACGATTTCGGCTCGCCGCCGACGGTCTCATCCGAGAAATCGAGCTTCAGCGGCTGCGCCGCGTTGGCGTAGATCAGCAGTGCGGCGAGGGCTCCGCACGCGACAGCGGCCCCGATCGTCCTCTTGATCATGTTCATGGTTGACCTCCGACTTTGATGAGTTGTGCGGCGATTTGGGGTGGGCGGCGGCTCCGCCACCACGCGATGACGATCAGCAGCGGAAGGCCGACGAGGAACCACGGCAGCGTCCATCGCCCGTTGGCGACCAATGGGTAGCCCGGATATTCTCCACCGGCGCTCGGAGGGGGGATGGGCTTTCCGGCAAGCGCATAGAGCAGCGGCAGGATCTCGCGCGGGCTGGTCGAGCGGCTCTTATCCTCGCGGCCCTCATAGGAATACTCGATCTCGCCGTAAGCCTCGTCGGCGGTGCTGCCCACGACGCTTTGACCGGTCGTGGCGAGGCGGATGCCGACATGGGGAAGCGCCCGCTCGAGCTTGGCGAGAACGTTGCGACGCAGATCGACGTAGCGCGGGTCTTCCGGCGCCAAGCGAACGGTGACGAGCAGCGGCTCGCGCAGCTCGGCGAGCGCCCGCTGATCGGCGGCTGGAAACGAGTTGCGCCGATCCTCGGTCAGGTCCACCGATGTCCTGACCTGGGAGGCCAGTGCGAATACGGCCGCAACGGCGGCCACGCAGGCAATCGAGCGCATGAACCTGGTGCGCAGCGGCACCCCGGGATGCAGCCACACCGCGGACAGCGCGGCAAGGCCGCAGATCGCGGCCACAATACCCAGGAGGAGGCCGATCGACAGAAGTCCCTGCTCGAAGGTGCGCAGCGTCTGTGTCAGCGACAAGCGCGAAAACCACTCGAGCGCGCCGGGTTGGCCGGCCAAGGCAAAATCCAGAACCCAGGAGCCGATGGTGAAGGCCAGGGCGACGATCGCCGCAGTTGCCGAGCTTTCGGAAATGCTCGCCGCAAACAGCGCGATGGCGCCGACCAGCAAGCCGTAGAGCAGATGGCCGAAAATCAGATTGGCGGTTTCCGGGACATGGACGTGCCCGCCGAGCACGGCCCAGATCACCACCGCCGATGCCGCCGGGATGAGCGCAGCAAGCCAGGCGCCGAAGATCGCCGCCATCTTGGCCGCGATCAGCGTCGGCACCCGGTAGGGCAACTGCACCAGCAGACGCAGCGCACCCGTTTCCTTTTCGCGGCCGAGGGTTCGAATGGCCACGAACGGAAACAGCAAGGTCACGGCGACGTAGAGCGCGCCGAAGGTGGGGACCAGCACGCCGTCAAGGGGCGAGAGCCCGCTCGCAAGTGCGGGCGAATCCCGTGCCGCCGAGCTTGCCTCGCCATAGAGGACGACGGCCTGCCAGAAGCTGTAGCCGACGAGCGGGCAAAGGATCAGCAGCATGGTCCACAGCGCGCGGCCGCTCACGATCTCCCGCAGCTCCTTGGCAAGCAACGGGTGAAAGGGAGCACGCCGAATGACCGCTGCCTCAGGTGAGCGCAAGGAAGACCTCCTCCAATCCGGCGGAGGCCATCCCGGTCTGCGCGCGCAGTTCCGCGAGCGTACCAACGCCGCGGACCCGGCCGTCCGCGAGCAGCACGAAGCGGTCGCAGACCCGTTCGGCGTCGATCAACTGATGAATGGCCAGGACGAGCGTGCGCCCGTTCCGAGCGACGTCGCGAACCACAGCCATGATCTCGCGCGTTTGCCGGAGGTCGAAGCCGTCAAATGGCTCGTCCATCAGCAGCAAGGGTTGCGGCGTGATCAGTGCGAGCGCCAGCATGAGCCGGCGGCCATAGCCTTTCGACAATGCGCCGACGCGCTGGCGCAGAACCGGCGCGAGGCCGAGCGCGCCAATCGCTTCCGCCGTGATCCGTGCAGGCCTGCCATGGGCGGCCGTGAAGAATTCGATCACGCGTGCAACGTACTCGTCTTCCCAGGGGCGCAGTCCGTCCGGCAGGTAGAACATGAACTCGCGACGGCGCGGCAGGGCTGGGG
>Ga0208989_10000634_pt1 | contig 10600 bp, 10 predicted proteins | sample MedBloCAOM3_M1_FD_187852 | JGI IMG/M metagenome (GOLD analysis project Ga0208989, IMG submission 187852) | Forest soil microbial communities from El Dorado National Forest, California, USA - Mediterranean Blodgett CA OM3_M1 (SPAdes) (version 2) | ecosystem: Environmental > Terrestrial > Soil >...
GAGATGCAGAGGTTCGAATCCCGCCGCCCCAGCCGGCCAGTCCGTCTCTAACGCATACTGAATTGGACTGCGCTGGGGGCAGCTATTTCACAGATGCCGTTCGTCTGCGGGCTTTTGGTCTTGGTGCGCGAGTGATCGATATCCTCGACTGCGAGATACAGCTCGTACTCGTGCCGTTCAGGGTTGCCGCGCCGTTTGGACCGGCGGTGCTCGTGACACAAGACCCGGTCAGACCCTGAAACAGTCGAAGGTCTCGGCGTTAAGAGGCACGGCATGGTCCCGTTCCTGCAGGCGACCTACTGCGGGAACGTCAGATTTTGCCTTAGGTTCCGAAAAGCGTGCGCTCTTTGGAATGCGGTTCCAGCGTCAGTCTACCGCGATGAACGGTCAGGAGATCGACAGCACGTCCTGGATGGCCGGTCTTTCGCGCTGATCGTCCGCTTTGTGGACATGCGATGGCGCAGCTCATCCGTGATGAGCAAGTCGTCCGATTCGGACGGCAACGACGCAGCCGTGTCACTGCGCGTAGTCCGCGGCCGGGAAAGCGCCCCGGACAGCGGGGCGCCCCCAAATTTCAAGGTCAAAGCCTCAGGCAGCGACCTTGGTCGGCTCGACATCCAGCATCTTGTCGGAGCGCGCGATCGGGATCGCCCGAGGCTTCATGGCCTCCGGGACCTCGCGCACGAGGTCGACGTGCAGGAGTCCGTTCGCCAAGCTCGCGCTCTTGACCACGACATGGTCGGCGAGCTGGAAGCTACGCTCGAAGGCTCGCTCGGCGATGCCCTTGTAGAGCACGTCGCTGCTCTTCTCTTCGTCATTGGTCTGCTTCTCGCCGCGGATCGTCAGCGTGTTCTCCTTCGTTTCGATCGAAAGATCGGCGTCGGTGAAGCCGGCAACTGCGACCGAGATGCGAAAGGCGTTCTCGCCATTCCGCTCGATATTGTACGGTGGATAGCTTGGAACCGAGCCTTCCGTGCCGCCGAGTTGGTCGAGCATGGAGAACATCCGGTCGAAGCCGACGGTTGAACGATAAAGGGGAGCAAAATCGAATGTACGCATAGCATGACCTCTTTGTTTGAGCGACATGCGAACGGTCCGCCCTCAGGGCCGGACCTTCCGTATCACGCAGCCTCATGGCCTGCGCACCTCGTATTTGGGAACGCTATTAAGTCTTCGCAATGAGCCAAATAGAATATTTCCCGGATATCAAGGTGTTCCGCATCCAAAGCGAGGCAGTAATATTGACTCATCTAATGGAGGAACGGCTGACTAGCTTAGTTCTCCGAAACTCCGGTTCTTTTTTGCTTGTTACTCCAGCAGCACTCCGTCTCGTTCATCTGGCCTGATTCGGGATTGCGATTCGCGACTTTTAGCCACGCGATGACGTACAAACGGGCGAGATATTCGGGGCTCATTTCACACCCCTCCCGGCGCGATGTAGCAATAGACGTAACCTGGTCGGGCGCTGGTTGCGCGCGACAGAGGATGCTAAGGCTCATCACCGAAAGCCGCTCAAATGATCTTGGCTGCCCGCCGTTCGTTCGTGCGGGCTTGAGCCTCGGCTCGAGACTCATTCTTCGGGCAAAGAGCTCGGTCAGTCCCCATATGTACGGAAATGGAAGCGCACTTGCCCAGCTTAGTCCAGTTGCGCAACAACGCCGCCGAGTGCATTCGATTGGCGGAGGCAGCCCGCACGTCGGAGCATAGGTCATTTTTCATCGAGATGGCCGAAAGATGGCTCACCCTCGCCGAGCGCGCCGAGAAGACGCTGGCAAGATAGACAGCTTGGAAGGTCGCCTCAATCGGCGGCCTCTCTGGCATTTGGCAACACACATCCGCCCGAGACTTCAGTGTCGATAGTGAGCGTGGTGACTGCTTCGATTATTGAAAGTACTGAAAATGGAAACGCCGCCCTCGCGGTTGAAACAGACACATCCGTGCCTGCAACCGCAATAGCGACTGTGGCAAAAGGCGTGGACATCGAAATGGCGCCTCTCGACGCGGATCACGTGCGAGCAAAGATCACCTGGTCCGAGCAGGACGTCGGTGGCGGAACACTAGTTGTAGACCTAGGCGAGCGTCGGATGTTTGCGTCTACTACTTGAATGATCGGGTGCTTAGACCCTGCGGTTGGACCCACAAAGAAATGCTATCGCAAGAATGATATTAGCGCTCATTTAGCACGGAAGCAGGCGCGGCTCATCTCGCGGCCGGTGCCTGGAGGATCGGTGACAGCCGCGCGATCTCGCTATTCACCAGCGCCGCGAGCGCTTTCGGGCCGCGCCTCTCTTTATCCGCGATCTCCGCTCCGAGATCGATCAGTCTGTTGCGTGCAGCCTCGTCATCTAAGCCCTTGTTGAGCGCATCGACCAGCTTGTCGAGCACGGGCTGCGGCGTGCCCTTGGGCGCAAACACGGCGTAAAACGGCGCGGCGAAGAACTCCGGCAGACCGCCTTCCGCTGCGGTCGGAACATCCGGCAGCGCTGGGTGGCGCTTCGTGGTCGCGATGGCGTGCGCCTTGATAGTCCCGGCGCGCACATGCGGAAGCGGGCCGAGGATCGGGTCACAGACAAAATCCACTTGGCCAGCGAGCAACGCGTTCATGGCAGGTCCCGTGCCAGTAAACGGCACCAAAGTCGGCTTGATACCGATTGCCGAGTTGAGCAGCAAACAGCCGGTATACGAAACCGAGCCGACGCCTGCATGGGCCATGTTCAGCTTGGATTCATTGGCCCTGGCATAGGCGACAAACTCCTTTAAGTTGTTTGGCGGAAGATCCTTCCTCGTCACCAGCAGCATCGGCTGCTCGGCAACCAGTCCGATCGGCTCAAAGTCTATTTCCGGCCGGTAGGAGAGATTTGGATAGAGCGCGACCGCGGCTGCGTGCGTTCCCATGTGGCCCAGGACGAGAGTATAACCATCAGGGGTGGCGCGAGCGGCCCGGGTGGTGCCGGTGGTGCCGCCAGCCCCGACCACGTTCTCGACCAGGAACTGTTGCCCGAGCAATCGGGAAAACTGGTCTGCCACGATGCGTCCGGTGATGTCGGCAGGCCCGCCTGCGGCGAACGGCACGATCAACGTGACTGGACGCGTGGGATACGATTGCGCATCTGTACTGGCTAACCCGGCCAATGCGGCGAGAGCGATGGCAAAAAGCGGCGTTCTCATGCAGCCCTCGCCTGGTTCGTAACTGGTATAGTTCTAACGTAAAACGACATCCTTTGGGTGTTGCGATCCGGTGTACTTTGGGCGTGATCCGCCGAAGGTCAGAGCAAATGAAGAACAACGATTTCGTGACTGCACGGAAAGCCCCGGTGGCCTCCTGGCGAGGAATAGGTTCGCTCACAATGGGGCAGCACGCAACCCGTGCCGCGTCGCCGAACAATTCGATGCTCGCCGGCAACGCCTATGGGAGGCCGAGCACTCCGGCGCCCCTGAGCGGTTAAGCCCCGGCGGAGATGGTCTTCCGCTAGGCGGGGGCGGGAAATTTGCAAAATGTTGCCAGAAAAAATCATCCGATATTCGCGATCCACGCCGCATAACGATCAAGGAAAGAGGTCGGACGGTAGGGACAAGCCGAGCTTGTTAAGCGCCGTGTGATTGACGCTCATGGCGAACTCTGTTGGGCCTGCAATCGCCAGGTCGGCCGGATTCGGGTCGACGAAACGGCTGCGAGCGCCAAAGAGAATATTTCTCGTGCCGCCCGCGAAGCCAGCCAAAGGCCTGCTGAGATCACAAAGAGCAGGTGTTCATCGGCGACCCAGGTCAAAAGTCGAGCAGGACGAACTCATGAATGCCGGCCACGATAACTGGGATTACGAGTGGGCCGTTATGCACAAGCACCACCGCACACCTTGGAAACGCATGTCAAAATCAACCTTGCTTCCGGTAGTGCGCGTCGCTGACCTTCTCCATCCAGTCGACGTTCTTGCCGTTGAGCGATTCCTGCACCGCGATATGCGTCATTGCGGTCGTTGGCGTTGCGCCGTGCCAGTGCTTCTCGCCGGGTGGGAAGAACACGACATCCCCCGGCCGAACTTCCTGAAAACCCGATTCTTAGGGTGTGGTCAAATAGGCCCATTGAGCGTTGCGGCTTGTCCCTGATTTTTGCGGCCGTTCCCCGCTAAGGCTGAGGGCGTTCCGCTCCGCCACCGCGACGCCGCGGCTTGAATCCCTCCTCCCCGCAGCGCACCAGCGGCCTTCTTATGGCCCCGGCACCAGCGCAGGTATCGCGGCATTTCGAGCGCGACCCAATTCCGTATGCGTTAGAGACGGACTGGCCGGTTGGGGCGGCGGGATTCGAACCTCTGCATCTTGGATTGCAACTCGCCCAAGACTCCCAGCCAGGGCGTGAGGATTCGAACCTCTGCATCTTGGGACCCGAACTTGCGTATCTCGAATTGCAGGTGCGCCGGCTGCACTCTCAAAAAACGTCGCAGGCGTACGTTGAGCCACGATGAAGTTCACCAGAACTAATTTCGAGATGCAGAGGTTCGAATCCTGCGAGTGAGAGTCTTGGCGAATTCCGATCTAAGATGCAGAGGTTCGAATCTCGCCGCCCCAACCGGCCAGTCAGTCTCTAACGCATACGGACGCAATCCGCCATCTCGCAGATGGTCGCGGGCCTGGATCGACTCGAATTTATCGTGGCGAGTGCGCGCGACGCCTGGTCGGGACCCTCGTCATTAGAATGGCGCGTACCCTGAGCCGCTCGACCGCCTCGCCAAGAAGCAACGCCGGCGCTGTGCTGCGCACGCGACGGCGCAGGTCTCTCAAGATTACCAGCGTTTCACGCGCGAGCGCATGTGGAACCGAAGCCGCCCTCCGGGACAGAATGTCGCTTGAGTGGCATGGGGGCTCTGGATCGCAACAACACTCGCGGCAAAGGCAGTCTCTCTTCGCCCGTCGCTCTGATCATCGCGCCGGTGCCGGCACCGCGTCTTGCATCACGATCAGCGGCGCGCGGCGCGAGAACATCAGAATGAACACGGGAAGTGTGACCAGGATGATGATCGGCGCCAGCATCATGCCTCCGACCACCACGACGGCGAGCGGCTTTTGCACTTGCGATCCAATGCCGGACGACAGAGCTGCGGGCAGCAGGCCGACGCCGGCGATCACGCAGGTCATCAGCACCGGGCGCATCTGAAGCTCGCCGGTACGCAGGATTGCCGCGGTGCGCTCGACGCCCGCTTCGATCAGCTGATTGAACTGCGACAGGATGATGATGCCGTCCATCACCGAAATGCCGAACAGCGCGATGAAACCGATGGCGGCGGAGACGCTGAATGGAATTTTCAACAGGAACAGCGCGAAGATGCCCCCGACCACCGCCATCGGAATGACGCTCATGGCCAAGAGAGTGTCGGGCACGGAGCCGAAATTGATCCAAAGCAGCAAAGCGATCAATGCAAGACTGAGCGGCACCACGATCTTGAGCCGCGCGATCGCGTCCTGCAGGTTGCCGAACTCGCCCACCCATTCGAGCCGCGATCCCGCGGGTAATGGCACCTGTTCGGCGACCTTGCGCTGCGCCTCCTGAATCGCGCTGCCGAGATCGCGGTCGCGTACGCTGAACTTGATCGGCAGATAACGTTCCTGGCCTTCGCGGTAGATGTAGGAGGCACCTGACACGAGTTTGACCGATGCGACGTCGCTCAGCGGGATCTGGGTGATGCCGTTCGGCCCCTGAACGCCGATCCGTAGATTCTGAATGGCAGCAGGATCCTGCCTGAACTGCGGTGCAAGCCGTGCCACGATGGGGAAATGCCGGTCGCTGCCGGGTTCGTAAAGATCGCCCGCCGAATCGCCGCCGATGGCCACGCGGATAGTGGCGTTGATATCGCCGGGAGAAAGACCGTAGCGCGCCGCCCGCGCACGATCGATGTCGATCTGGACCGTCGGCTGCCCCAGCGAGGTGAAGACAGCGAGGTCGGCAATGCCGGGCACGGTGGCCAGCACCGCCTTGATCTTGTTGGCGGTGTCGGAGACCGCCTGCAGATCGTTGCCGAACAGCTTGATGGAATTCTCGCCTTTGACGCCCGACACCGCCTCGGCCACGTTGTCCTGAAGGTATTGCGAAAAGTTGAATTCCACGCCGGGAAAGTCGTTTTCGAGCTTGCGCAGGATCTCGACCGTAAGCGAATCCTTGTTAACGCCCGCGGGCCACTGGCCGACCGGTTTCAGGGGTGCGAAGAATTCGGCGTTGAAGAACCCCGCCGCGTCGGTGCCATCGTCCGGCCGCCCGTGCTGCGACACCACGGATTCGACCTCCGGGAAACTGCGGATGACCGCGCGCATGCGATTGACGTATCCGTTGCCTGCCTCGAGCGAGATGGTCGAAGGCATGGTCGCGCGGATCCACAAGTTGCCTTCTTCGAGCTTGGGGAGAAATTCGAGCCCGAGCGAACGGACGGCGAGACCCGCAAGCAGGAGGAGCACGAAGACGCCGGCGATGGCGAGCAGCTTGTTCGCAACGGCGAGATGCAGTGCTGGCGTGTACAAGCGATGCAGCACGCGCACCACCACGGTTTCGGTTTCACGCACGTGCTCGGGCAATAGAATCGCGCTGATCGCCGGCGTGACGGTGAAGGTGGCGAGGAGGCCGCCCGCCAAGGCATAGGCATAGGTCTTCGCCATCGGCCCGAAGATATGGCCTTCGACCCCGCTCAGCGTGAACAGCGGCAGAAAGCCCGCGATGATGATTCCGGCCGCAAAGAAAATCGAACGGTTGACGTCCGATGCAGCATAAAAGATCGCGGAGAGCTTGCCCGAAAGTTCTTCGGGCGAGCCGGGCCCGCCGGCCGGTGCAACCGCCTGACCCAAGCGGCGATAGATGCTCTCCACCATGATCACGGTGGCGTCGACGATCAGCCCGAAATCGATCGCGCCGACCGAGAGGAGGTTGGCCGATTCACCGCGCAGCACCATGATGCCGACGGCGAAGAACAGCGCGAAGGGTATAGTGGCCGCAACGATCAACGCGCTGCGCAGATTGCCGAGAAAGACCCACTGCAGGATGAAGATCAGCACTATGCCAAGCGCCATATTGTGCAGGACGGTGTTCGTCGTGATCTCGATCAGGTCTTTGCGATCGTAGATACGCTCGATGCGCACGCCGGGCGGCAGAAGGTTCGAATTGCTGATGCGCTCGACCTCGCGTTCGACTCGTTTGATCGTCGGCATGCTTTGCTCGCCGCGGCGCATCAACACGATCCCTTGAACGACATCGTCGTCGTCGTCGTTGCCGGCAATGCCGAGGCGCGGCTTTTGCCCGACCGCAACCGCCGCCACGTCCCGCACTAAGACCGGGTTGCCGCCGCTCTGGGCCAGCATGGTATTGCGCAGATCCTCGATCGAGCGAATGAGTCCCACGCCCCGGACCACGGCAGCCTGCGACCCTATATTGACGGTGTTGCCGCCGACATTGATGTTGCTGTTGTTCAAGGCCTGAAGCAGTTGCGGCAGCGTCAGTCCGTAAGCAATGAGCTTGTTGAAATCGACCTCGAGCTCGAACGTTTTGGTCTTGCCGCCCCAGGCGGTGACATCGATGACGCCCGGCACCGCGCGGAAGCGGCGTTGCAGCACCCAATCCTGCAGCGTCTTGAGATCGAGCACGCTGTAGCCGGGGGGGCCGACCAGCCGATATCGATAGATTTCACCGATCGGACTGACCGGCGAAATCTGCGGCTGCGCGCCGTTCGGCAAGGGCGGGACCTGGGAGAGCCGATTGAGCACCAGCTGCAGCGCCTGCTCATAGGTCAAGTCGAACGAGAACTGCAGCTTCACGTCCGAGAGGCCATAAAGCGAAATGGTGCGGATCGAGGTGAGGTTGCGCAGCCCGGCGGTCTGGGTCTCGATCGGGATGGTGATGTAGCGCTCGATCTCCTCGGCGGAGAGACCGGGGCTCTGCGTCACCACGTCCACCATCGGGGGCGTGGGATCCGGGTAGGCCTCGATGTTGAGCTCGCGGAACGCGATGATGCCGCCCGCGAGCATCATCACGAACAGCACCACCATCAAGACGCGGTGCTTGAGGGAAAAGGCGATGACCGCGTTCATAGCAAGGCTCTCGCGCGCGCAGCGATGATCTGGAATATTCGCGTTCCCGCGCAAACGGCAACAACTGCCGCAACCTAAATCATTGTATTTATCGCGTATACGGCGGTTGTGGCTGCTCAAAATTCAAAATCGAAGCATTTCGGGTGAAAATTCCCTGTTCCTTGAAAAATTTTCCCTGATACGCGTTTGAAAATTCCCTGTTCTGTCGCGTAGGGAATTCCATTGCAAGCCTTTGAATATGCTTGTCGATTAGACGCAAGAATCGCCCCTGAGGCCTGGAAACTGCAAAATTCCCTGTTAATTTCCCTTTTAGCAGGGAATTTGCCATGGAGAGACCAGCGCGATCGGCTGACCATTTGATGGACCTCGGTCAATTCGCCGCCCTTGCTTTCCGGCTTCTCGTCGGGCTCCTCGCGCTGCTGTTCCTCGTCCGCGGTCGCCTTCTCGGTGTCGACCACGTCTGCGAGGACGTCCTCGATCTGCTCGGAACTGACCTCCTCCGAGGGCAAGACCGATCTGCCTCAGGCACGAACGATTGGCCCTACCGCACTGTCCGCTGGCCGCATTCGCTCGAGATGCAGAAACCCGGCATCCGCGGCCGTGAAGCGCGGAGCGATGGAGCACTTGGGCAGATGACTGCCCAGCCATGATGTTCTTGTCGATCAGCGCAGTCCTTGCCCTCCTACATGGCCAGGCTGACGCGGTTGAGTTGGATCTGGGGACGCGGTTTCCCGCCATGCCGAACGAAGAAATCGTGGTGAGAAATGATGGCGGCGTGAGAAACGAGACCCATTCGTTTACGTTTGGGGAAACCTGCCATTTCCGACCCGGATCTAAAAACATGGTTCATCGTTAGGCAGATTGTCGGAGAGCATGTGCTGGTTGAGCTCGAATGCCTTCGGACAGCCTTCGGAGACTCATGCCCGAACGGCACAGAAACCAGTAAACCCGTGGCCGAGACACGCGCACGGGTGAACGCTCACGCGCGTGAGACCGATACGCAATTCATGGAGCAATTGCGGAATTTCAGGCCACTCAGGCCGCGTGGGGAGGATTAGGGCAGATGACCGTCCTCACGATGCGTTACCTGCGCGGCCATTTCGTCGTCACCCGGCCGGACATCGAGCCTCTGAAATTCAAGTCACGCCGAGGGGCTAAGGACTGGTGCGCCGAGCATCATCAGGGCTCGTCCATTAAGGAGATCGGTGCCAACGCTGTGAAACGAGCGAGCAAGGGTAAGGCACGGCGGGAACGACAATGCTGAATGACCTGGTTACAGCCGTCCTCGTCGCAGTTGCCGCGGTCATCGTCTCCGGCCTGTGTGAGCACATCGCGCCCTCGATGCCGACCGTCCCGAAATATCGCGTCTAGTGGCCGCGGTGCTCGCACATAAGGGGGTGATCTGATGGGAGAGAAGTTCGAGCTGAGCTACCTCGATTTGTGCCGTCTGTCGCAGGCGTTCAACAGGGATGCGAACCTCGCCGAGCCTGGGGACTACAGAATCAACGAGTGGCTCAAACAGGAAATCGCTTGTCGCACCATCAAGGTGGAGCGTGCAATCGGATTTGTGAGGGTGTTTCGGCGCCTTTGTCTCTGGTCGCGAAATCCCGTTTCCCGGAAACCATTCGGCGGGGAGGTCGCAGACGAGCTGCTATCGCTGCATGGCGCGAGCGGGCTTCCTGCAAGACAGAAGCGAGGTTCAGACGGCTGCCGTGCATGAAATGCTGGAGAACGGTACGCACGCGACCATCGCTGAGATTGCCGCCGCCGAGCTGTCATCTCCAATCATCCCTCGGTCGCGCCTCACGTCCATTCCTTCGGACATCGCCGCCCTTGTCACCCTCAAGGCGGAGTACAAGCGCCCGCCGCCGCGTCCCATTGACAACCAAGCCCTCGTCGACTTAGGGCGCCTCTTGTTTTGGGATCCGCGAGCCTCGGCATCGGGCAAGACCGCGTGTGTGAACTGTCATCTGCCCAATCTCGGCTGGGCCGTAACCGATCCGCGCAGCCGCAACGATTCTGGCAAGCTTACCTCACGAAAGTCACCGACCAGACAATGTCAAGCAGGCAGGAGACCGTGCGGAGCCGAGCGGCCCCGCACTAATCTGCCTTGCTAGGCTGGTGCTTTGGCGGTCTTTGCCTCGTCCCAGATGCTGATATGTCGAGTTTCCGGCATCAGGAAGAGGGCGAGGAGGAAGCACACCGCGGGAACCGCGATCGGATAGATCAGCGCGTAGCCGATGCTGCCGGTGGCCGCGAAGGCCGCCGAGGTGATGAACGGCACCAATCCGCCACCCCAGCCGTTGCCGATGTGATACGGCACAGATACCGACGTGTAGCGAATCCTGCCGGGGAAGAATTCCGCTAGGAACGCCCCGACCGGCCCATACACCATCCCCACGTAGCAAACGAGGATGAAGATGATGAAGATCGCGATCGGATAGTTGATGTTGCCAGGCTGCGTGACGGTTCCCAGCCACAAATACAGCGGATAGTAGGTGATCGCCGCGAGCAACATACCTCCCAAGATCACCGGCTT
>Ga0208989_10000636_pt1 | contig 10593 bp, 8 predicted proteins | sample MedBloCAOM3_M1_FD_187852 | JGI IMG/M metagenome (GOLD analysis project Ga0208989, IMG submission 187852) | Forest soil microbial communities from El Dorado National Forest, California, USA - Mediterranean Blodgett CA OM3_M1 (SPAdes) (version 2) | ecosystem: Environmental > Terrestrial > Soil >...
TGCAAAAAGACATTCTTCATGTGAACGCTCGTACTAACTTACATACGCATTCGGACCAGGAGCGCACCACCGCACTTGAGGTACAGAGCCAGACGACAGGCGAAGAACGCGGCATCAACGTTATCCACGTGAGGATGACCACTACACCCGGGGCAGTCGACCTGAGCAATCTGCACGAAATCGATCTCGCTATTGAGTTAGGTCAGTCAAGAGTCGCAATGGAATGGATTTCCCAGTTTGCGGATCCCGATTCGGTTCCGAAGGGGGCGCATCAAGTCACTGTCGGCGTAGCGCTCCCGCCCATCTCCAATGCATTTACCATGCCGACTTTGCGAGCACTTCTCCGATAGGAGGTTCGAGCACTTCGTGTCGTCCTGCTGAAGTGTTCGGCCAGCTGCCCGAGTAAATCTTTCCCCGTCAATTTCGCGTGGCTGAAGATACCCTCTGGGTTATGCGTCAGAAGCGGCCCTCATAGGTGTGGGGTTGTGAGTGAGTCCAAAGGCCTGCTCCAGCAGGTCCGCAGCTACGGAAAGCCCGTTCTTTTTCGCGATAGCCTTCTGGATCGAGCGCGAATTATCGCGATAGATAGGGTTGTTAAACACCTCATCGACAAGCGCCGACAAATTCGACGCGTCTAAACCGTTTAAAGAGGTTGTTTTGCCGGTCTTTTTGTCAGCGATTCTTGCAGCGACGCCTGGCTGATCGTTGGTTACCGGAATGGCGATTTGAGGAACTCCTTGAGTCAGGGCTTCAAGCACGGTGTTGAATCCCGCATGGGTGATGCACACCGATGCCTTTTTCAGCAGTTCCAGCTGAGGCGCATTGTTAACGACGATTGCATTGTTCGGTACAGGCCCGATCTGCTCCGGACGTAGTAAATTGCCGATCGCAAGCACCAGTTGTAAACCCTTATGTTTTGAGACGGCAGCCGCGATAGTGCTGAAGACATCCGGGTTGCCAATCTGAACTGTTCCCATCGAGGCATAAACGATGGGTTCTCCCGTCAATTGGTCCCACGGAAACGGGAAATCCAGTCGGCCTTTACCGTCATGGAACGGACCTGCGTAGTGGAACTGCTTAGGCCAATGAGAGCTTTCAAAGTCAAACTCGCGAGGACATTGTGTGATCCAGGGACGATCCGAGAACAAAGAGGATGGGTCCTTCCAATTGGCCTTGATTCTGGCTCTCTCCGCTTGTGCGATTACCTCTGCGTTGCTGCGGATGAGCATTTGAGTAAACTTTGAGACGCCCTGGCGGTTTCTTTTTATGGCTTCGGGCGTATTCTCGTGCGCCCAATCATAGACACAGAGGGGTGTATACCCCGAATAATCGAAGTGAAGTGCGTTTGACACAATGGCGTATGGCATCCCAAGACGCATTGGGATTATTTCGCCGTAGAAATCGTAATTATCGACTACGAGGGCATCAATGCCTGTTGAAGACAGTAGTTTCGGTAATGTACTCCACTTTACTTCGTTTAATGCCGCAACCGCATTAACAGTGAACTGCAGACCTTCCTCCCCTTTTAGCCTGCTCACTGTTCCGACTATCTCACCGAGTTTATCAGGCGAAAACTCTCTCTCAGCAAAAGGGACAAACGGCAGACCGGCAGCACGAGCAATCGATTCGCCCACTGGCGGAGAAAACATCACGACATCATGGTTGCGTGACTGAAGCTGACGAGCCAGTGCGCTCATTGGATTCAAGTGACCCGGATTAGGGAGACCAATAAAGCCGATTTTCATAAATATTTAAGCGATTCAATGACTTCTCAAAGTGTGTGCTATTTAACCGCGAGCGGCTGTCTCTTGTTCTGCGAGGCATTCCGAACGGCGATACCCATCACCTCGAAGTGTGCACCGAAGAGGAGATCCTTCACGCCGATGAAATCGCGGGCAGGATAGGGACTCTTTAAAGTTGAGGCATACGCCTTGTTGAAGGCGCCATATAGCTTCAGATCGGTGCAGTAGATCTCCACATACACGAGATCCTCCATGCTCATACCGGCCTCTTTCAGCGTCAGCTCGACCGAGTGAAGGACCTGTCGGGCCTCCTCCTCAGGATCGTCTGGAGCTTTGCCGACGGCTGGGTCGACACCCAGATGGCCGCTGACGTAAAGAGTATCCCCAAGCTCCAGTCCAGGACTGAAGGGTAGTTTGGCAACGCTTTTGGCAGACATCGTGGTCGGCTGTTGCGCAAGGGAGACTGTAGGAGTGAGCAACGCAAATGTAGAAAGGAGGGGAACAATCAAAAAACGTTTCAACCAATAACTCCTGGCTGATAAAATGTTGTCCCTTCTTTCGGAAACCGGGAAGAGTTCACGTGTCTTTGCCAAGAAGTCGATCAAGCGTCCCTTGTCCTTAAATTCAAGTCCGAGCGCATGGTCGGTGAATGTGAATTGGTCGTTAAACTGATCTACGACTTGAACAATGTTGCCTTGTCTCCAGGCAGCTAAAGCGATTTGCAGAATCCGGTCAGAGCTAGGGGCTTCAACCGAAGCATTGTCGAGAACGGTGCTGTGTGTGTTCATTGCAATCTACTCTTTCTTCTGCCGTCTGGCAGTTTCGTCTAACTCTCAGGGTTTTGTTTATAACTTATGATCGGCTTTCAGCATTTCTCCGGCGCGCTCGCCGATAATGACGCAGGGAGCCATGGTGTTACACGCTGTGGCGCGCGGCATAATCGATCCATCGGCGATTCGAAGGTTGTCGATTCCAAAGACCTTGAGATTGGCATCAACCACCGACATTGCATCCCGTCCCATCTTGGCAGAACCCGTCTGATGCCAATAGGTGATGGCTCCATTGCGGACGAAGTCTACAACTGCGGCCCCTTTCAGGTTACCCGGCATCACCTCGCGCTTGGTGAACGGACGAAGTGCGGCGGAGTTGCCTATCTCCCGACAAAGCTCCACGCAAGCTATTGCGGCTTTCAAATCGTCCGGGTGGGACAAGGTATTTGCCTCGATCTGGATGGGGTCGTCCGGGTTCGGTCCGGTCAGGCGGATCTGACCTCGACTCTTCGGCCCCACGACACCCGCACTCAGGGCCCAACAACCTGCTGGGGGGTTGAATTTGGCGGCTGCCTCCGCGCTGCAGACCGGTACTTGAACTTGGCAGGTCTGCAAATCGGGCGTATCGAGAGCAGGATCGCTCTTCCAGAAAAAGGTTGCCTCACCCCCGTTGTTACGTGGAGCAAGCGGTTGCCGATACTCCCAGACGCAACCAATGCTGAAATGATCCTGAAAGTTCTGGCCCACACCCGGAAGATGCTGCACGACGGGTATTCCCAGGCGTTGTAGCTCATCCTGATCGCCGATCCCCGATTGCATCAACACCTTCGGCGTATGCATTGCACCCAACGACAGGACAATCTCAAGTCCGGCAGCGATGCGTTGGGTTTTACCGTTGTAAACAATCTCTACCCCGTTGGCTCGCCGGCCCTCGAAGGTTACCCGGCTCACCAGTGCGTGCGTGAGCACTGTGAGGTTTGGCCGATCCATGTAGGGAAAAGTATAAGAACGAAAAACCGATAGGCGCTTTCCATCGCGGACTCGCAAATCGAGGATCGAGGCGCCGCCATCGGCTTCCATCATGCGGCCGTTGTTACTCTCGAAGGTCGGAATCCCAATTGAACTCGCCCCTTCCACCATGGCAGGAGCAATTGGATTAGGATCAGGCGCGGGCTGAACGAAAACCGGCCCTCCAATTCCGCGGTACTTGGGGTCTGGCGTCCCATGCCAATCTTCGATGCGGCGGTAGATATTCAGCACCGAATCATAGTTCCATGCTGTGTCGCCAGCCTCAGCGGCAAAGAAATCCCAGTCGTTTTTGTGCCCGCGCGCCCAGGCCATTACATTGATGCTGGATCCACCACCCAGCACCTTGCCCATATTCATTGGAATGGAGCGTCCGTTCAGATGAGGATTCGGTTGAGCCTGGAAGGCCCAATCCCTATCGCTTCCAAGATTGGTGTGCCATTGAACGGCCTCCATGACGCTGGGCACATCGTCGCTGCCGCCGGCTTCCAACAGCAGTACGGTGACATCTGAATTTTCGGCCAGCCGGCGCGCTACCACCGAACCGGAAGAGCCCGAACCACAGACGATGAAGTCGTAGTGTGGCCTTAGTTCAGAGACAAGTTTCGCTTGATTCATGCGTACCCGCTCGGCGAAATCTGCCGCGTGGGTACTTGGTTCAAGGCTCGCTGTACTATTTGCATTGGTCTTCATAAATCTGCGTTCTCCCGCAGAGATTCATTGAAGACGTTGTGGTAATCTTGGAGCTTTGCGCGGTTCTTTGGTAGAAAACCGCTCTCAGAACAAACAACCGAGGGATTTGAACGGCTCGGCGCTACGCCGACACGGGCCGTGGCAGACCGCGAACAGGATTTCGATGCTTGATCGATTCGACACTGAGGGCCTCGTTGCGGAGACTAAGAGCTGCTCAGTTAAAACAACGATTACGACAGCTCGGACAAAAAAACCGCCTGGTCCCTAAACTTTGATGTTAATGCTTTTGACTTCATCGGAGGTAAGGGGTGGCGAAGTTTACTTGGCGCAAAGCTGACAACGAACGTTTCACGCCGATTCACGATGGAGTGAAAAATTACAATGAAGTACCCGCACAGTATTCCTCTCTGTCGCACAAACGGAGAACTCTTGCCCGGCATTGTCCCTTCTCGGGTTGTTCTCTCGAGCGCTGGCACAAAATGGAACGATGTCGTAGTAGAACAGCATCACCTTCCCAGCAGTGAAGCGGCCGATGTAATGTTCAAGCGGCATTTGATTTCTATCAATATTGGCCACTCTACTACTGGGGAACGCAAAAAAGAGGGGCGGTTTCAGTGCGACTTCAGGGCAAGAGGCGCGATTTCCTTCTTACCGAGCGATCAGCCTTTTTCTGGTTGGATGAAAGTAAAGGGGGGCGTGTTTGCGAATGTTCTCCTTCTGGCTCTGGACCCTGCTTTCATGAGCCGCGTTGCTGAGGGGCTGGAGTTGGACTCAGACCGTATTGAACTGGTTGAGCAGCGACGAATTACCGACCCTACACTTCACCACATTGCTATGGCATTGCGGGCCGGAATCCAGACCGGCGCTGCCCTTGACCGCATGTATGGGGAGGCATTATCAACAGCGCTCGCCGTTCACCTCCTACGCGAATATAGCGCAGCAGTGCTCGGTCCGAAAAGACAGTACGGTGGATTGCCGCGCGAAAAGCTGGTGCGTGCTGTCGAATATATTCAAGATCAACTGGACACAGACTTAACTGTTTCCGGGATTGCTCAGGCGGCTTGCATGAGTCCCGATCACTTCACCAGGCTGTTCAAAGAGTCTACCGGCCAGTCGCCTTACCAGTATGTCGTCGATGCGAGGGTGAGAAAAGCGAAGGAACTTCTGACAACCGGCAAGTTCACCATCAGCGAAGCTGCATACCATGTCGGTTTCGTCGATCAGAGCCATCTTACACGTCATTTCAAAAGAATTTTCGGCTTACCTCCTAAGAGGCTGCTGAGTCGCAGAAGGCCACAGATTGTGGTCTAAGAGTCTAGCGCTTCCGTCCTGCCGTTATGCATGGCCATGACCCGGTCCTGCCGTGCATAGACAGGCTCTGCCAGCCATTCTACACTCCACACTACTAGCTCGTGGCCGGCATACAAACGGCGTATCAGAAACGCAAAAAGCGGAGAAGAAAACGAGGACGCTTAGCCACTTTTTCAAAATCTACTATTTGGCACTGGAGCGAATGCGTTTTCCGAAAAGGTTATACGAAGGAAAAGAACCTTTTCTCCGGAACAAAGATATTGCTAGGCAAAAGTCTCTTTTTTCGATCGAGCGTCCAACTGCTCCCTGTCGTTTCGGCCTGTGGAATTGGCACTGATGAAAAATAAATCATTGCCGGCTTCCCGTTTGTTCTAAGAGCGGTCTTATACCAAAGAACCACGCAAAGCTCCAAGAGAATCACCATGTCTTCGATGAATGTGTCCCAGATTTATGAACACCGATACAAATATTGCAGCGAACCCTGAGCCAGGGGTTCAAACCGAGGATTTCGCCGAGCGGGTACGCGTGAATCAAACTTATGTTCTTGGACATTCGCAGAGAGAAATTCAACGTCTGATATCTCAGGCAGCCATGCTCAGACCGGTCACAGAGCGCCTCCTAAGGAGAGTGAACATCGGCCCAGGTATGCGTGTCCTCGACTTGGGCTGTGGTGCCGGCGATGTTTCTATGCTGGCTGCCGAGTTCGTCGGACCAACAGGATTGGTGGTGGGAATTGATCGCAATCGGGAAGTTCTCACTTTGGCTGCAGAACGGGCTCGTGCGGCCGGATTGCGACAAATTAGCTTTGAACAGACGTCGGTTGAATCCTTTTCGTCCCAGCAAGCTTTCGATCTTGTAATCGGCAGATACATCTTGATCCACCAGTCTGACCCCGTTGGATTCCTCCGGGCCGCTGCACGTCTGGTTAGTAAGGGAGGGAGTATAGCCTTCCATGAGATTCGTTTGCTCCAAAGGTTTGATTCCCTGCCGGCTGTTCCACTGTGGCAGGTGACCGGAGACTTTCTCCTGACGGCAGCTCAGTCTGCAATGCCGCGCCATGATGTGAGCGACCGGTTGATTGAGTCTTTTTCCGAAGCCGGCCTGCCGCAGCCAGACTTGTTCTGCGAAATCCTTGTCGGGAGCGGTATCGATTCGCCACTCTACGCTTGGGCAGCCGAGACTCTGCAGAGCCTTCTACCGCAACTCGAAAAAATGGGCATGCTGTTCGGTGAACTAGTGGGAATCGAGACCCTTGAGAGCAGACTGAGAGAGGCTGTGGTAGCGGCGCGCAGCCAGATTGTGGGATTCGGGCAAGTCTGCGCATGGGCCCGGACCTGACCATAGTTGGAATCGCAGCACGGCTGTCACGCATTGTTCGCGGCGCTGCAAGAGTGGCTGACAGGAAAACCGGACTGTTTATGCCGCTAAAAAGAGCTGACCGCATTTAGGGTCGCACAGAAGATTGGTAAAAAAAGGCTGACTAATAGTTGTTCAACCGGCGTATTTGGTCAGTCAAGTTCATCACTCGTTAGGTAATACAGAATAGTCCTCTTGATCCAGAAGCGACAAAGGCCGCCTCTGATAGAATTGCGAATTGGGGCGACGGTCGCGGCAGTTGGAACAAAATAGCCGATCTTACAATTCTCGCTCATTACTCCGAACGATCTCAAACAATCTCAACCAACTAACTACTATCTATATGCAAAACTCCTATACTAACAAAATCGTGCTTGTTACCGGTGGCACCTCGGTATCGGAAAAGCTACGGCGCTGGCCTTTGCAGAAGCGGGCGCGAAAGTCGTCATCACCGGCCGCCGTGAAAAGGAAGGCGCGGATGTCGCCGCGGAGATCACCAAGAAGGGGGGCACGGCAGCCTTTGTCCGCGCAGACGTCGCCAAGGATGCCGACGTCGCGAAGGCTATCGACTTCGTCGTATCCACCCATGGCCGTCTCGATGTCGCCTTCAACAATGCCGGCGTCGAAATCACCGGTCCGCTCAATCAAGTCACCGAAGAACAATATGGCCGGCCCAGATGCCGAAGCCGAGCCCCGTCAGCGAAGAACATCGCGTAGGTTGCGTGTCGGGCAGAGCGCAAGAATGGTGCCGAGCATTCAGCAGCCATCGAAAGATTGCGAGTCCGAAGTCCCTACAGCGGCCGAACCGGCCAGCGCCACTGTTTCCACATGTTCAAGCTCCGAGAACCGAGACGCGATCTCTCTTAACCTTGCATCAGATCCAACTTCATCCATGACAACCTCATTTCCTATGACCCAACCGGAGTCAATCACTTTAGATATAAAGCGAGCTCTTCGTCCTCAGTCCGACCTCTCCCAGCTTGACTGCACGAACGACTTACACCTTTCGTTTCTCGACCAGATTCGTAATCCTTTTCTTGCGCGTGACAGCCGTCTCGCGCACTCAATGCTGAAACCTTCTAGATCTCGGACGCCACCTTATCTCCCTGTTTGCCAAGAATATTGCTGCTCTTGGCAGACGCACCGTTTTTATGCCGCATCGGAGAGCGCCTCGTCCACGGTAGCTCCGTACTTCAAGCGGCGTAAAACGGGATACGGCATAACACCGTCGGCATCGTAGCAGTGGTTCCTTGCGTCATGATCGCGGCGTTTCCACCGCAAATCAGATTCTCCGGCATCTCCTTTTCCTACAATCTTGCATACGCGATCTTCGGTGGGCTGACTCCGATTCTCGTATCGTGGCTGCTCCGTTTCGATCCTCTGGCGCCGGCACATTATGTAGGAGCGCTGTACCTGCTTGGCTTTGGAGTCGGGGTTTTTCTAGTATCAGCCGGTTGGCGCCCATCCTGGGTTCAACCAGAGGACACGAAGACCGAATTTTAAACAAGGAGATCGCAAAGGTCTCAAAGAGGGGATTCGGTTTTTACCGCTCGCATTCTTCAAAAGACGCGGCGATTTGACCAGGTACTATCTTCTTTGGGGTCTCTGCGACCTCCTGTTCAAAAATCTGACTCCGCGACCTTTTGTGGAACTTGTTCGGCTCAGTCCTGAACGGGCGGCTGCGAACGTAAAACCTGCAGAGCACGGAGTGCCGCCGACAACCGATTTTCGACACCCAGTTTAGTGAAGACTCTTTTCAGGTGGGCTCGCACGGTATCATGCCGGATCCCAAGAATCATGCTAATAACAGGACTGCTCTTGCCGGCGGCAACCCAGTATAGCACCTCTGCTTCGCGCTCGGACAGGCCTAGAATACAGAGGGATCGCGGAGTACTTTGTTCTAGTAAATTCTCCGCGGCGCCCGAGGAATCGGCAGCTTCCTTGGCTCTCCTTAGCGTTATCCGCAACGAATCAAGTGCTTTCGCGTACCGATAAGCGCGCTCCATTTGTGGGAGCAGAGCGGAGAGGATCGCCCGATCCTGGTCCGAGAAACCGCGGCGCTCTCGTAAGATCGCCAGGCAAACACGGTGACTAAGATTGCCGAAATTCGCGCTTAAATCATCCGTGACACCGAGAATGCGATAGTAGTCATGGTATAAATCGAGGCTTTCGATCTTCTCGCGGCTGGCAATATCCGAGAGCGCCAATGGCTGTTGAAGATTCCCGGATTCCCGAATCGATCGTAATGGAAATTTTGTGTATTGGCTGGCAAAAGTCTCCGCAAGGTTTTCCCAACGGGCAGGAACAGGATATAACGTGGCGTCACGGCGCGTTTGATTCGGGGCGCGCTTAGGGCGAGCCACGACGCTCACACCATAAAACTCGCCTGGAATCACCCGTTTCAGGACATCGATGAAATGCCCCGGTAACTTTTGCGGGCGAACTGGCTTATACAGTACACTTACCGCATCAAACAGGCGTTGCAGATTGGCGTGCGTTAGTAACCGAAGATAGGTCTGCATTGGAACACTGCGAACCCAAGGAGCTTTTACTTTAGGAAGTTTTGCTACATACTCGAGTAGCAATACTACCGATATAATGCTGTCCTATAGTGGTTTCTTGGGACTTTACAATCGAAACTTGAGTATAGATGCGGTTCGGCGGATGGCATATTTATTCTTTCGTGTATCAAAGCTACGGGTTGCCCGCTTGCAATAAAGCTGATCATTTTCATTCGTATCCGCTTGAAATCTGATCGATCTCCAGCAACTCGGTCCCGGAAAAATCGAGAGTGCCTTCACATTCTGTTCCAGTTGGCCCGAGTAAAGTCGCTCCGATCAGAGCCGCGGTATCAACGAGCAAGCTCAAAACCGAGGCGATAGCGTGCCGGCGCTCGGCGTTTCCGCCTAACCTACCCCAAATGTGTAATAGCAGTTTTTTCGCAACGGTGGTTGCGTTCTGGCGATGATCCGCGCCGTTGTTATCGAGGACGAACTGTTTGCTAGCCAGCAGATGGCCGCTCTCCTGGACGAAACCTGGCAGGTGAAGGTCATCGGCACGGCCACAGATGGAGTCGAGGGCCTGCGTCTCTGTGCTGAGTTACGCCCAGACGCAGTGTTTCTTGACATTAACGTGCCCAGCAAAGAGGGCGTTTCCTTGGCGACGCGACTGATCATGCTGGCGCAGCCGCCGCGGTTGGTCTTCACCGCGGATAATGCCGTACACGCCGCCGGCGCCTTCCGGCTGGAGGCGGTGGATTATTTGTTAAAGCCGCTGGATCCGTTGCAAGTCGCTGAGGCGGTCGATCGGTTACTGACATACCTGCGGCCCTTTCAGTACGCCTCTGCTAATCTGACCGGCGGAGTTTTAACTCCGGGCAGCATGGGTTTCATTGATACGATCAACGAGTTGCTGCCCGTCTCGGGCGTAGATCGCGACGAGATCCGGCTGCTGTCCCGTCGGGAGGTCGTCGCCGTACTGCGCCGGGATCGGCGGACCTGGATACATACTGTGCTTGAGGAGTTTGCCACGTATTATCCCTTGGGTGAGCTGATGCTTTGGCTTGGCGGCGACCCTTTCATTCAGGTCGGCCGGCATGCCGTGGTGAACCTGCGCGCGGCTGAACATATCATTCGTTGCAGTGACCGGCTTTACCGCTTGAGACTGCATGACCGGCTCGGAAGCGAGATCACGAC
>Ga0208989_10000638_pt1 | contig 10589 bp, 9 predicted proteins | sample MedBloCAOM3_M1_FD_187852 | JGI IMG/M metagenome (GOLD analysis project Ga0208989, IMG submission 187852) | Forest soil microbial communities from El Dorado National Forest, California, USA - Mediterranean Blodgett CA OM3_M1 (SPAdes) (version 2) | ecosystem: Environmental > Terrestrial > Soil >...
GCAGGGAGACCTTGCAGGCCGCCAGATCCTCCTGGATGAGCAGGCGCCACACAGTCGGTGGCGCGCAGAAGGTGGTGACGGCGCAACGCTCGAGCACACCGAGCAGAGCCTTTGCATTGAAGGGCGCCTGGTTGACCATCAGTACCGTGGCGCCGGCATTCCACGGCGCGAAGAAGGTGCTCCAGGCGTGCTTCGCCCAGCCGGGCGAGGAGATGTTGACGTGCACATCGCCGGGTTTCAGCCCGAGCCAGTACATCGTCGACAGCGCGCCCACGGGATAGCTGCGATGGCTGTGCCGCACGAGCTTGGGCTTGGCGGTGGTGCCCGAGGTGAAATAGAGCAGGAGCGGATCGTCGGCGTGGGTCGGGCCGTCCGGCGTGAACTGGGCCGACCCTTTGTAGGCATCGCTCAGCGGCTGCCAGCCGTCGATCACCGACGAACTCGTGGTGACGAAGGTGACGCCGTCGCGCGAGAGTCCGGCGCACTTGGCGACCTGCTCTTCGTCGGCCACGATCATGCGCGCACGGCCGCGCTCGACCCGGTCGGCCAGCTCTTCTGCCGTGAGAAGCGTCGTTGCCGGGATCACGACGACGCCCAGCTTCATGGCCGCCAGCATGATCTCCCACAGCGGCGCCACGTTGTTGAGGACGAGCACGAGATGGTCGCCACGCCTGAGCCCCTGCTGGCGCAAATAGTTGGCGACCTGGTTCGAGCGCGCGGCCAGTTCGGCAAAGGTCAGTTTCGTCTCCCGGCCCGCCGCCACATCGACGATCCACAGCGCACAGCGATCCTTGCTGTCGACCGCGTGCGCCAGCTCGGCATCGAACCAGTCGAGCGCCCAGTTGAATGGCACGGGATCGGGCCACTGGAACCCGGCCACGGCCTTGTCGTAGGCGGTCCGGTTGGCGAGCAGGAACTCGCGGGCCTGTCGGAAAGTCGGCATGGGCTTCGTCCCTGGTGGTTTCCTACTCGCGTACCGGCGAGCCTTCGAGGCTGAGCGTCGCATCTTGCGCGGGCTTGGCATTTTCGTCGAGGCGCAGGCAGCCGGCATTGAGACCGTCGCCCGGCGCTTTTTCGGCAGGCGCGATGAACAGCGCTGTCACCTTGAGGTCGCCGACACCGAGGCGCGCCTCGCTCAGCCAGCGCGTGGCGCGGATCGAGGCGCCGCCTTGATCGAGCCGCAGCCAGCCGCACATGATCGTTCGCTCGCCGGAACTGTCGATGCGGATGTGGGCGGTGTCGTTGCCCTTGAAGGAGCCGGCGGCGCTGTTGACCCGCCATTCGAACGGCAGGGCGCGATAGAGCTTGGCGTCGTCGGCCGAGACGTCGATGGAACCGATATAGTCGGTGCGCGCCAGCGACGGATCGCGCAGCCAGCCCATGTACGACGCGACGCTGAACGCCAGCAGGCCGACGCCCAGCAGCAGGATCGCCCAACGCGGAACTCCGGTCATGCTTGGGATACAGCCTCACCCTGAGGAGGCCCGCAGGGCCGTCTCGAAGTAACCTTCGCCCCGTGGTGGGAGCGAGCACAGCGCCCGCAGCCCATGCTTCGAGACGCTCGCTGCGCTCGCTCCTCAGCATGAGGTTGTCTCCGGGTCAGCATTCTATGAAAGCCTGTACTACGCCAGGATGGTCGTCAGGCCGCCATCGACCACCAGCGTGTGGCCGGTCATGTAGGCCCCGGCATCGGAGGCCAGCAACAAGAGCGGGCCGCGCAGATCCTCCGGTTTGCCCCAACGGTGCGCAGCCGTGCGCTGCTCCAGCATGGCGTTGAATTCCTTGTTCTCCTGCAGCGCGACATTGAGCTTGGTGCGGATGTAGCCCGGCGCGATGGCGTTGGCCGTGACATGCGGGCCGTACTCGGCCGCCAGGTTCTTGGTGAGGCCGACCAGGCCGTGCTTGGCCGCGACATAGCCCGCCACCGAGGCGCGGCCCAGGATCGCCATCACCGAGGAGATGTTGACGATGCGGCCGTACTTGCGCGCCAGCATGTGGCGGCCGACCTCGCGCGCCAGCACGAACTGGCCGATCAGGTCGGTCTCGACCGCTTTGCGGAAGAGCTCGGTCGGCGTATCGACGATCGCCTCGCGGTAGATGATGCCGGCGTTGTTGACCAGGACGTCGATGCGGCGATGTCGGCGGATGATGGTCTCGACCTGTTCGCGCACGGCCGCCTCGTCGGTGATGTCGAGCGGCACGACTTGGGCCTTGCCACCCTTGCGCGCGATGGCCCGGGCGGTGCCTTCGAGCTCCTTCACCGTTCGGCCGGCGCAGAGCACCGTGGCGCCGGCGCCGGCCAGGGTCAGCGCCATGTCGCGGCCCAGCCCGCGCGACGCGCCGGTCAGCAGCACCACGCGGTTCTTCATCGAAAACAGATCGGCCATGCGCTGCCTATCTTCCTCCTCTGTTTTGCCTTGGGGGGCGATCCTAGCCTATGAAAGGCACTACGAGATATCGGGGAGAAACGACATGGCGAATTCGGGCAAGGTGGCGATCGTGACGGGCTCGGCGACGGGGCTGGGCGCGGAGTGCGCGGTCGATCTGGCGGGACGCGGCTGGCACCTCGTCATCAACTACACCAAGAGCAAGAAGGAAGCCGACGAGACCTTTGCCGCCGTGAAGGCCAAGGGCGCCGAGGCCATCCTGGTGCAGGCCGATGTCGGCCAGGATGCCGACTGCAAGAAGCTCATAGACGAGACGATGAAGAAGTGGGGCCGCATCGACGGCCTCATCAACAATGCCGGCACCACCAAGTTCCAGAACCAGGGCGACCTCGACGGGGTGACGCCGGAGGATTTCGACAAGATCCTGCGGGTCAACGTCACCGGCCCCTACATGATGAGCCGCGCCGCCTATCCGGCCATGAAGAAGCAGTGGGAGGAAAAGCAGGAGCGCAGCTCGATCGTGAACATCTCCTCGATCGCGGGCGTCATGGGCGTCGGCAGCTCGATCCCCTATGCCTGCTCCAAGGGCGCGCTCAACACGCTGACGCTCACCTTGGCGCGCTGGTTCTCGCCGGCCGTGCGGGTCAACACGGTATGCCCGGGCTTCATCCAGACGCGCTGGCTGCTGGGCGGCATGGGCGAGGCGAACTACAATAAAATGAAGGAGATGCAGGAGCAGACCACGCCGCTGCGCCAGGCCGGTACTACGGCGCAGATGGCCGAGGCCGTGCTGTTCTTCCTGACCAGCGCCTCCAACATCACCGGCGAGTTCCTGATCGTCGACGCCGGCATGCACCTCGCCAGCCTGCCGATGAAGGCGCGTTGAGGCCTCAGGCCGCCATCGCCGCCATCTGCGTCAGCCCCAGCGCAACGGACAGAAAGTCCGAACCTGCCGCCAGGCGGGCGGATGGCGCTGCCCGCGCGATCGCCGCGCGCACGGCCGGCACGCGACTGGACCCGCCCGTGAGAAAGATCGTGTCGATCGCGACCGCGCCGAGGCCTGCCGCCGCGATGCAACTGCGTGCCGTCAGGTACAGCCGATCGGCCTGCGCCGCGATTGCGCACTCGAAGTCGATCCTTTCGGCCATCGCCGCGAGGCCATCGTCGACAAAGGCAAGGGGCAGGGCGGCACGGTCTGCACCGCTGAGCGTGATCTTGGCGTCCTCCACCGCGAAGGCCAGTCGATGGCCGAGGCGCTGGCGGATGACCTTCAGGAGACGTCCGACCTTTTCGGGTTCGCGCGCCCTTGAGACCATTTCGGCGGCGTCACGCTCGTTCCTGTGGGTGTAGGCGAAGTTGATCGTCGCCCAGGTCGCAAGCTCGTGATAGAGCGCGTTCGGCACCGGCAGGTTCTTCTCGACCAGGTGCGTGCCGAGGCCAAGCAGGGGCATGACCGTTGCCAGGTTGAGCGCGCTGTCGAAATCGGTGCCGCCCAGGCGCGCGCCGGCGTTGGCCAGCACGTCGCGGCCGCGATCGGCCCGCCCGCGTCGGTCCGGTCCGATGCGGACGACGGAGAAGTCGCTCGTGCCGCCGCCGATGTCGGCGATCAGCACCAGTTCTTCGCTCTGTACCGTCCGCTCATAGTGATGGGCCGCGGCGATCGGCTCGTAGACGAAGGTGACGTCGCGAAATCCCGCACGCCGTGCAATCGCCTCGAGCACCTCCTGCGCCCTCGCATCCGCCTGGTCGTCGCCGTCCACGAAGCGCACCGGCCGGCCATGCACGACGGTCACGATCTCCTGCCCTGCGAATGCTTCGGCCTTGTGCTTCAGGCGCCGCACAAAGATCTCGACGACTTCGGCCAGCGGCACCATACGGTTGCCCAGGCTGGTCTTTTCGTTGATCAGGGAGGAGCCCAGGATCGACTTCAGGGCACGCATCAACCGGCCTTCGGTCTGTCCGACATAGGCCGAGATGGCATCGGTGCCGAACAGCACCCGGCCCTTCGTCTCGTAGTCGAAAAACACCGCGCTCGGCATCAGCGTGTTGCTGCCTTCGAGCGGGGCGAGCGCGACGGCAGCGTCGCGCGCGACGCCGATGGCCGAATTCGATGTGCCGAAATCCAATCCGCAGGCGATCATTCGCTTCCCCTTCATGCGCAAAGGGGAACTCATCTATTGCGATGCGCCTGACATTGCCAGTCTGTTTCTTTTTTGCTAAACTCCACCCGATAAAGGGATGTCCGAATATTCGGGCGTCCCTTTTTGTTTGACGTGGCACTCTCCTGAATCTTGCCGGACCGCGGGCCTCCAGGCCCGCTCATGATTCTGATGCGGGCCTGGAGGCCCTCAGGCGCATGCGAATGCGCCGAGTCCGGCAAGACGCGGGGCCGCTCAGCCGACGATCTCGTAATGGGCCTCGGTCGTGGTGCCGGTCTGGCCGTTGATTGGCAGGATATCCTGCGGGCAGGCCGACATGGCGACGATGCAATCGAGCTCCGCGCGCAAGGTGACGAAGTCGCCGGGCTTCGTGGTGGGCGGGTCGAAGGAGAGAGCACCCTTGGGCGTCCACGGAATGTTCATGAACAGGTTGAGCGGGCTCGGGCATTCCGGCGGCGTCAGTCCCAGGCCCTGCAGGGCGGCGAACAGGTTGTCGGTGCAGTTGTCGTGGTATTCCTTCACGCCCAGCAGGATGTAGCGCTCGCTGTCGCAGGCCGCCATCAGCGTGTCGTGGTCGCCGCGGCTGCTGTCCTCGGTCATGGTGAGGATCTTGCGGCGGCGGTTGGTGTAGAGCCCGTCGCCGACCCGCGGCACGAGCTTGGTCAGCGTCGCGCGGGTGTGCTCCATGGACATGAACTCGGTGAGCATGCCGGCGGTGAAGGCCCAGGTGTCCACCACCTGCGTGCCATGCGTGTTGACGATGCGGATCGACTGGCCGCGCTTGACGTAGGTGGCCTTGCCGCGGCGGGCGGGAATGGTTTCCATGGCTGCTGTCCTCAGGGTGTGATCAGGCGGGATCCAGCACGCGGTCCAGTACCCAGTTGTCGATGGTATGGACCAAGGGCTCGCGGTAGCTGAAGCGGCCCGGCTGGCAGTAGGGCGAGTTCACACCCTTCTGCTGCCGGTCGGAGGCGACGATGTCCTCCTCGATGGTGATGTCCCAGCGCTTGTAGTAGTTCGCCGCCAGCTGCTCGAAGTCGCTGCGCTCCGTGCGGCTGCGTGGGAACAGGGCGCCGTGCACCAGACGCGTGCGGTTCGGCCCGAGCGGATGCAGCTCCAGATACCAGGCGCAATCGATCGTGTAGGCAAGGTAGGTGCTGGGATAGAGCAGGGGCGCATAGGTGCCGTTGGCCTCGCGCCGGCCGGCCAGGCTCTCGATCGTCGGGAAGCCCGCGTCGCCCGCCAGCAGGGCCATGCTGTTCTCATGCTGCGCGAAGGTGACGACGTATTCGCCTGTGGGCTCCTCGACCCAGTAGCCGGCGGCGCGGACGCTGGCATACTTGTTGATGGTGGCCTTGTGCACGGTCGCGATGTGATAGGACTCCTTGGCGTTCTCGACGAAGAGCTTCCAGTTGCAGTCCATGTCGTAGACGCGCCGCCGCGTCAGCACCATGTCCTCGGGCCGGTAGCAGGCGAGCTTCTCCGGCAGGCCGCCCAGCCAGGTCGAAAGGGGTGGCGCCGTTTCGTCGAAGCAGACGAACATGAAACCGCCCCAGGTCTCCAGCCGGATCGGGATCAATCCGTTCTTCGACCGGTCGAAGTCCTCGGTCTTCTGCATCTCCGGCGCGCCGGCGAGCGTGCCGTCCAGGTTGTAGGTCCAGGAATGGTAGGGGCAGATGAGAGACCGGCAATTGCCGGTGCCCTCGTCGAGCAGGGCCGAGCCGCGGTGCCGGCAGGAATTGGCGAAGGCGCGGACGACATCGTCCTTGTCGCGCACGATCAGGAGCGGCACGCTGGCGAATTCCAGCGCCAGATAGTCGCCGGGTTTGCTCACCTGCGCGACGTGACCGAGGAAATTCCAGGCCTTGCGCCAGATGCGCTCGACCTCGCGCTGATAGAACTTGTCCGACGTGTAGCACCACGGCGGCAGGGTCTCCGCCTGCAGGAGCGGCCTGCGCACGGCTTCGTAGTGGCGCGCATCGAACATGTCGGCGGGTGGTTGCATGGTGCTGCTCCGTCAGTAGCCTGTTGCGGGATTGACCGCGTTCTTCAGCTTCTTGCCGGCGCGCAGCCTCGCCATATTGGCGAAGGCAAGATCCAGCGTCTTCGGCAGGTAGTGGTCGAGATCGTCCGACGAGCAATGCGGCGTCAGGATGAGATTTGGCACGCGCCACAGCGGCGAATCCTTGGGCAGCGGCTCGGGATCGAACACGTCCAGCATCGCGCCGGAGAGCTTGCCCGCGCGCAACGCCTTGGCGAGCGCCTTGTAGTCCACCACGCCGGCGCGGCCGACATTGATCAGGCCGGCGCCAGTCTTCATCGCGGCGATGGCGCGCGCATCGATGAGATGCGCGGTCGCCGGCGTGAGCGGTGCGGCCACCAGCACGAAATCGGCCTCGGCCAGCCCCTTGTGGAGCTGCTTCAAAGGCAGGACGGCATCGGCATGGCGGTGGGCCTGCGGGTTGCGGCGCACGCCCAGCACCTTCATGCCGAGCTTCTTGGCCGATTTTGCCGCGGCCCCACCCATCTCGCCCAGCCCCACGACCAGCACGGTCTTGCCGGCGATGCTCGGCGTGAAGATCTGCCGCCATCTGGCGCGATGCTGATTGGCGACCATTTCCGGCAGCCGATAGCAGAGCGACAGCAGCGCCAGGGTCGCGAACTCGCCGGTCTTCTCGGCATGCACGCCGCTGTTGTTGGTCAGCGTCACCTGTTGGGGCAGCCAGTCGAGCGGCAGCAGCGGCTCGATGCCGGCGCCGATGATATGGATCCAGCGCAGCTTCGGTGCCGCGTCGGCCAGTTTCGCCTTCGGGAAAGCCGGATCGACGATGAGGTCGTTGCCGGTCACCAGCCCCTCCGCGGTGGCGAGCCAGGAGAGGTCGCGCAGATCCTCACCGACCGTCCAGTTGACGCCCCGCCCGACTTTGGCGCGCCGGGCGGCGGCCCGCACCAGGTCCGGCGTCATGTGGAAGACGCTCGGCTTGTTGGCGCGGGTCTCGAAATGCAGATGGGTCATCGCCGCTCCGTCGGGCCGGCCTCGCCGACATGCGGCTGGGTGATGATGCGGCCGAGCGTGGCGTAGTTCGGACCGCCCAGCCGGGCCACCGGGCGAAAGCGATCGACGGCCACGCGATTGCCTTCGAGCAGCGCCTCGGCGACGTGGAAGACCAGCACTTCGGCGATCAAGAGGCCGCTTCGCGTCTCGCCCAGCTCCAGCCGCCGCTCGAGCCGGCACTCCATGGCGATGGGCGAGCAGGCAAGGCGCGGCGGCGCGACCTGGCTGCTGGCGATAGTCACGAGGCCGAGCACCTTCACCTCGCTCTCGTGCGCGGGATACTCGGCCGAGCTGGCATGCATGGACGCCAGGGTCTCCTCGGTGGCGACGTTGACCACGAACTGGCCGTTGGCGCCGATATTGGCCGCCGTGTCCTTCAGCCCCTCGCCGCGCGGGCCGATGCTGACAGCCAGCATGGGCGGCTGATTGCAGACGAAGGTGTAGCAGGAGAACGGCGCCGCATTCACCATGCCGCCCGCATTGATCGTGGTGATCCAGGCCACGGGGCGCGGCACGACGATGCCCACCATCAGCGAATAGGCACGGGCAGCCGAAAGGTCGGCGGCGGGGAAGGTCCGCATCATGCGCCCGCCGTCAGGTAGCGCGCCGCCGCCAGCGTGTGGACGCGCAGGACGTGCAGGAATTCGTCGACCCGGACATTCTCGTTGGCCGCCGCCATGGTCTCCGGCGTGAGCCCGTAGACGTAGGCGGGCATGCCGGCGAAGCGCCACAGGCGCGTGTCCGTCGTGCCGAGCGTGATCACCGGCACCGGCCGCTTGCGGCCTTGGTCGCCCACCGTGCGCTGCAGGATCTGCATCATCTCTCCATCGGGGTCGGACCAGTTGGGCATGTGTTCGGGAGACGAGATCTCCTCCCACTCGGCGTCGGGGAACTGCGCCATGAGACGCGCCACGTGCGGGCGGACCTCTTCCTTGGTGAGCCCAATGGGCAGGCGCAGATCGACCTCCAGGCGGCACTCGCCCGGGATCATGTTCATCTTCAGGCCGCCGGAAATGCGGCCCAGGCTGATCGTGATCTCGGGGATGGCCGCCGAATGGCCGATGCCGCATCCCTCGTCGACCTGGCCGGCGATGGCGGGATCGCGGAACATGGCGACGAGATTGTCCGGTGCGCGGCTCGGCAGCTTCTTGAGCTCATCGAGCGCCCGCATCACCTGGCCGGCGATCTTGGTCGCGCTGGCGCTGGCATGGGTGTAGGCGCCGTGCGCGCCCCTGGTGCGCACGGTGACGGCAATCCAGTAGGGCGACTTTTCGCCGAAGCGGACGCACTCCGGAGACGATGGTTCGCCCGAGAGCAGGCAATCGCCCAGCAACAGGTCGCGGTGATGCTCGAACAGGTAGCGCGCGCCCCAGGGGCCGAAGGTCTCCTCGTCGGACACCGCGGTATAGGTCAGCCTGCCGCGCAGTTGGTCGCGCAACGCATGCAGATGCAGAAAGGCGAGGGTGAGGGAGGCGAGGCCGCCCTTCATGTCGCACGCACCACGGCCATGGATGCGGCCATCGACGATGTCACCGCTGTAGGGGCTGCGCTCCCATTCTCTGTCGTTGGCGGGGAAAGTGTCGATATGCCCGTTCAGCACCAGGTGCCGGCCGGGGCGGGCTCCATCGAAGCGGGCGATGATGTTGGGCATGTCTTCGCGCGGGGCGATGACGGTGGGATCGAAGCCCGCCTCGCCGAGCGCGCCAAGCACCAGCGCGGCCGCGGGACGCGTGTCGCCGGGCGGGTTGGGCGAGGGCGCGCGCAGCAGCGCCTGCAGGAAGGCGACGCTCTTGGCCTCGCTGGCCTTCAGCCGCTCCAGCAGGGCCTGTTCGAGCGCGTTCATCACTCGTCTCCCAGATAGGCGGCGGCGGAAAGGACGTGCACCCGCAGCACATGCAGGAATTCATCGAGGCTGACGGATTCGTCGTGGCTCGCCATGCCGTCCGGCGCGCAGCCGTAGATGTAGGCGGGGATTCCGGCGTTGCGCCACCATCGCGTATCGGTCAGCGCCAGGGTGGCGATCGGCACCGGTTTGATGCCGCGCACCTTCAGGGCGTTGCCCTGGATGATCCGCAGCATCTCGCCATCCGGATCGCACCAATTGGCGTGGGTTTCGCTCTCGACGGATTCCTCCGCGACGCTCACCTGCGGGAAATCGCGAAGGATCTCGTGGACGCAGGTGAGGACCTCGGCCTTGCTGAGGCCGAACGGGATGCGGATATCGGCTTCGACCCGGCATTCGCTGGGAATCATGTTGGTCTTGAGCCCGCCTTCGACCACGCCGATGTTGAGGGACACCTTGCCCAAGAGGTCGGCGGCGCCTTTGCCCATGCTGCGGTCCAGCGCCGCCCGCACCTCGGGATCGCTGAGGTTGCGGGCGATCTCGGGCGGCGGGTCGGGCTGCAGGCGCGTCACCGCTTCGAGCCGCTCCATCAGGTCGAGCGCGATGAGGCTGGCGCTTTCGCTCATATGGATGTAGGCGCCGTGCGCGCCGCGCGTCTTCACCGTGAAGGCGAGCCATAGCGGCAGCTTCTCGCCCCAGCGCACGGTGTGCGCCGAGGACGGCTCGCCGTTCAGGCAGCAGTCGCCGCGGACATATTCCGGGTGGTGCGCGAACAGGTAGCCGGCGCCCCAGCGTCCGCCGGTCTCCTCGTCGGAGACGCAGGTCAGCGAGAGCCTGCCGGCCAGCCTGTCGCGATGCCTGTGCAGCAGGGCATAGGTGATGACGCTCGAGGTCGTGCCGCATTTCATGTCGGCCACGCCACGACCGTAGAGCCGGCCGTCCTCGATGGCGCCACTCCAGGGATCGTGCTTCCAGCGGCCGGCGTCACCGGCGGGGAAGACGTCGATATGGCCGTTGAGCACGAGGTGCCGTCCCGGGCGCGCGGCGTCGAACTGCGCCACGAGATTCGGCGCTTCCGGCAGCGGGGCGATCAACCGGTGCTCGAGGCCGCGGGCGGCAAGGAAGCTCGCGAGATGCGCGGTCCC
>Ga0208989_10000643_pt1 | contig 10567 bp, 9 predicted proteins | sample MedBloCAOM3_M1_FD_187852 | JGI IMG/M metagenome (GOLD analysis project Ga0208989, IMG submission 187852) | Forest soil microbial communities from El Dorado National Forest, California, USA - Mediterranean Blodgett CA OM3_M1 (SPAdes) (version 2) | ecosystem: Environmental > Terrestrial > Soil >...
CGATCCTGGGCCGCGCCGGCGGCGTGCTGTCGGGCGGCGAGCAGCAGATCCTTGCCCTGGCGCGCTGCCTGTGCGGCCAGCCCAAGCTCATCCTGCTCGACGAGCCGACCGAAGGCATCCAGCCCTCGATCATCGAGGAGATCATCGAGATCCTGCTGGGCTTGAAGAAGCGCAGCGGCCTCACCGTCGTGCTGGTCGAGCAGAATCTCGAATTCATCCGCCGCCTGTCGGACCGCGTCCTGATCATCCAGAAGGGCCGCATCACCGGCGAGGTCCCGCCCGACCATCTGCACGACGACGCCCTGGTCGCGGAGTTCGTCGGCATGAGCGCGCACTGACTTCTGACCACAGAGGGAGAAAGCACCATGGCAAGCGTGAAGATGCCGACAGCGGCCGAACTGGCGAAGGTCGGCAGTGAACTGGGCATGAACCTGTCGGATTCCGACATCGCCTTCTTCCAGGAGACGTTCGCCGGCAACGTCGCCGCCTACAACATGCTGGAAGCGCTGCCCGACAACCTGCCGGCGGTTAAATATCCGCGCACGCCGGGCTACCAGCCGGAGGGCGAGGAGAACAAATACAATCTCTGGTACGTCAAGAGCGAGATCAAGGGCGCACCCGAGGGCAAGCTCAAGGGCAAGCGCGTCGCGCTCAAGGACAATGTCTGCGTCGCCGGCGTACCGATGATGAACGGCGCCTCGACCCTCGAAGGCTACATGCCTGACGTCGACGCCACGGTGGTGACCCGCATGCTCGATGCCGGCGCCACGGTGGTCGGCAAGGTCCGTTGCGAGTATTTCTGCTTCTCCGGCGGCAGCCACACCTCCGCTCCGGGGCCGGTCCACAATCCGCGCAAGTACGGCTACTCGGCCGGCGGCTCGTCGTCGGGCAGCGCCGCCGTCATCGTCACCGGCGAGGCCGACATGGCGATCGGCGGCGACCAGGGCGGCTCGATCCGCATGCCGTCGGCCTATTGCGGCATCGTCGGCCTGAAGCCGACCTGGGGCCTCGTGCCCTACACCGGCATCATGCCGATCGAGCTCACGCTGGACCACACCGGGCCGATGACGGCGAGCGTCGCCGACAACGCCCTGATGCTGGAAGCCATCGCCGGCCCCGACGGACTCGATCCGCGGCAGATGGGCTGTACCGTCGACACCTACACAAAGGCGCTGGGCGGCAGCGCGTCGGGCCTCAAGATCGGCGTGGTCAAGGAAGGCTTCGGCCATGCCCAGTCGGAGAAGGTGGTCGACGAGCTGGTGAAGAAGGGCGCCGCCAAGTTCAAGGAGCTGGGCGCGACGGTCGAGGAGGTCTCGATCCCCTGGCACCTCACCGGCATGGCGGTGTGGTCGGCGATCGCCGTCGAAGGCGCCACCTGGCAGATGATGCTGGGCAACGGCTACGGCTTCAACTGGAAGGGCCTCTACGTCACCAGCCTGGTCGACGCGCACTCGGCGTGGCGCGAGCGCGCCGACGAGCTGTCGGACACGCTCAAGACCACGATCCTGTTCGGCAAGTATGCGCTCAACAAGTATCGCGGCCACTACTACGCCAAGGCGCAGAACCTGGCGCGCAAGCTCGCGGGCGCCTACGACGCCGCGTTGGCCAAGTACGACCTGCTGCTGATGCCGACCCTGCCGCTGCGCGCCACCAAGCTGCCCGACCCGGCCGGCCCGCGCATGGACATCATCAATCGCGCCTTCGAGATGCTGCCCAACACCGCGCCGTTCGACGTCACCGGACACCCGGCGATCACGCTGCCCTGCGGCATGAGCGAGGGCCTGCCGGCGGGTATGATGCTGATCGGCAAGCACTGGAACGAATCGACGATCTACAGGGCCGCCGACGCCTACGAGAAGAGCCACGACTGGAAGAAGGTCACTGCCTAGCGGGCCTGGCGGCTGACGCCAGAGCTGGTCTCCTGATGCATCGATGGATTTCCCGCCCAGGCGGGGAACCCATCGATGCCCGGCCGAAGGTCGCCTGGAGAGCCGCGGCGACGGCCAGATTCATATCGGCACCGATCACGATGAAATGCCGATGTAACAATCAATAATTCGCTGATGCCGGCGCTTGCGCCGCAAGAACTTTTGTGATCGAATACAACCTCTAGATGTAGAGCTGCCTCGCACGGCACCTCCATCGCGTTATCCAGTGCTTGCCGGCTTGGAGAATGCATATGCACCCGCAGCCCCAGATCGATTTGTCGCTCTTCCAGCATGACGAAAATGATTTCGCGCATCTGTCGCTCAACGACTTGATCACGGCGCGCGATTTGTTTCACCTTGAACTCGTCCGCCGCCCCAACGTGGTCGCCACGGCGATCGGCCGCTATCGCATCCGCAAGGGTGACAGCTGGCCCCGCGCCAAGAAGAAACATCGGGGAAGCGGCGTGCGGCGTTTGGACAATTCGGAGGTCCGCCCCTACTCTTGGCCCTGCATCCTGGTTTTCGTCTCACGCTGGGAAGCGGCCAAGGCATTCGCCTCGCATCCCGACCAAATGGTGCCCAAGACGCTGTTTATGCCGGACGGATCGCACGTGCCGATCTGCGTCATCGAGGCGCCGCGCGAGTCGGCGACGTCGATCGAGGCGCCCGACATCCTCCATCCACTGAACAATATCGGCCCGGGGAGCCCGGTCATCGCCAGTTCGCAGGGTCAGGAATACGTCGCGACTGTGACCTGCCTGGTGAGCGACGGCCACACGATCTACGCCCTGACCAACCGCCATGTGACGGGGGAGGCCGGCGAAGTCGTCGAAGCCCTGCTGGGCGGCGAGCGCAGACGGGTGGGCGTCAGCTCCGAAAAACAGCTCACCCGGCTTCCCTTCTCGACCGTCTATCCCAACTTCACGGTGCAGGACACCTTCGTCAATCTCGACGTCGGACTGATCGAGGTCGATGACGTCTCGCAATGGACCACGAAGCTGCGCGACGGACGCATGCTTGGATCGATGGCGGATTTCTCCAGCGTCAACCTTTCGCTCGCTCTCGTCGGCTGCCATGTGCGCGGGTTCGGCGCTTCGGGCGGCGAGATGCTGGGCGAGATTCAGGGGCTGTTCTATCGTTACAAAACTGGCGGCGGCTTTGAATACGTCGCCGATATCTTCATCGGCCCGCGAAACTCCGACACGGGCCGCGGCGCGAAGGCGACCGCCCGGCCATTCGCGACGCTGCCCGGAGACTCCGGCGCGCTGTGGGTGCTGGAGCCGCTCAGCGCGACGAAGGCGAACGGCCATCCGCCGCCGCAATTGATCCCGCTGGCCGTGCAATGGGGACGCACGGTGCTCCACTCCACGGGCAAGGAGCCGGCACAGAGCTACGCAATGGCAACCTTGCTGTCGCGGGTGTGTGCACTGCTCGAAGTCGATCCGGTTCGCGACTGGAATGTCGATCAACCCGATACCTGGGGTGCGCTCGGGCATTTCTCGATCGCCGCACGCGCGCTTGTTGCCCTGTCGAATACCTTTCCGAAGCTCAATCAGTTGATGAAGAACAACCTCGAAATCATCAGTCACGACGACACTGTGCTGAAGGCAGGAGAATTCACCGGAATGGGCACGGAGGCATTCGTGCCGATGGCCGACGTGCCGGACTTCTTCTGGAAAACCCGTGTCGCGAAGCAGGGCTTCGACCGCACGTTCGAGGGCGGAAACCACTTCGCCGACATGGACCAGAAAGGCAAAGGTGGAAAAACGCTGCTCGAACTGACCGAGGACGACAGTTTCATCGATCCGGACGAATGGGAGACCTACTACGACGGCATTACGGACATTCTCTCGGGAAAGAGCGTCGCCGAAGCTCGCCGTGGCCTATTGCCGTTCCGCGTCTGGCAGATCTTCGACGCCATGTGCGACTTCGTAAGGGACGGCGATGCGGAATCGTTCGTGTGTGCCGCCGGCGTGCTCACGCATTACGTCGGCGATGCCTGCCAGCCCCTGCATATTTCCTATCTGCACGATGGCGATCCCAACCGCCCGGTCACTCATATATTCGTCAAGGGAAAGAAGGCCGGACAGAGCGAGGAGCGCCCCAAGGGGCAAGGCGTCCACTCCGCCTATGAGGATGGAATGGTTTTCCAGCATAGGATGCAAATCCTCGACGGTCTCAAGAAGGTGCCGGCCGTCAAGAAATCCGAGTGGATCAGCTCCGGTCGCGAGGCGGCCAAGCTCACGATCGAACTGATGCGCAACACGTTCGAGCTGCTGCCACCACCGGATATCGTCGAAACCTATATCAAGGTTGGCAAAGGCGGAAAAGCCGCGTCGGATGCGCTGTGGTCGAAGTTCGGAACCAAGACGATCAGAGCCATGCAGGACGGCACCCACCTCATCGCCGTCCTTTGGGAAAGCGCCTGGGCAACCGGCGGAGGGGACGGCAAGATCAAGCGCACCTCCGCCCTCTCGCAAGACGAAGCCATGGCCATCGTAAAACCCGAAAAGTTCCTTCCTTCCATGAGCATCGGCAGCGTCGGCAAGATCCTTCGGAAATAGTCACGCTCAGGGGCGCATGGGAATGCGCCCGGCTCGATGGTCGGGATATGCGCCGGACGTCTACTGTCGGGCGCACCGCTCGTGCTAAGGTTTCCCGACCAGGGGGAGACCAAAACGATGCGGATCATCGCGCTGCTGCTCGTGGCGTTCGTGGCGTTCAGCCACGTGGGCTTCCTGATCCTGGAAATGTTCTACTGGAACGAGCCGATCGGCCGGGAGATCTTCAACACGACGCCGGAATTCACCGCGTCGACCCAGGTGCTGGCCGCCAACCAGGGCCTCTATAACGGCTTCCTCGCCGCGGGCCTGCTGTGGGGACTTTTCAGCGGCCGGCGCGACCTGAAAATCTTCTTCCTGTGCTGCGTCATCTTGGCCGGCGTCTATGGCGGGCTCACCGCCAAGATATCGATCCTCTATGTCCAGGGCGTGCCGGCGCTGGCCGCCCTGCTGGCTGTTCTGTCGACGCGACCGCCGCGCACGCGGAGTCGCCTGTAGAAGTTTGTGTCAGGCGGGCTGCGGCGCGTAGCCGAAGGCGAATCTCGCTATGTCCTGATGCTTCTCGCCCAGCGCCATCTGCGCGAGCAGTTCGCCGATGCCGGCCGAATGCTTGAAGCCGTGACCTGAGCAAGGAGAGGCGACAATCACGCGATCGGCGTCGGGATGGCGGTCGATGATGAAGCGGGCGCGGTCGACCTGCGTGTAAAGACAGACCTTGTGCTTCACGCAGGTGGGCGACAGGCCGGGAAAATACGGCCCGACATAGGTCTCGTACATCTCGCGGATTTCGTCCGGACCGACAGCGCGCGCCACCGTGTCCGGCGTTGTCGTGGAGTGATTCTGCTCGGTGGCGATCTTGACGCCCTCCTCCAGGCCGCCGGTGGCGGGGAAGCCGTAGATCGGCTGGGGTGCCGGCACCTGCCAGATATAGACGGGAAACCGCTCGGGCGAGAATTGCGCATGTTCCGCGGCGCCCTTGGCCTGGAACCAGTAGAGGACCTGACGCGTCACCTTGAACTGGCCGGCCAAGGCCGGCTTGAGAAAATCCGGCAGCCACGAACCCGCCGCCACGATCAGCTCCTTGGCGTGGTAGGTATCCTTGTCCGTCTTCACCGTGACCGAGCCACCCGCCTGATCGAAGGAGATGACCGTCTCGTTCAGGTGCAGATCGGCGCCGAGGGCCTTGGCCTTTTGCAGCTGGGCGGTGACGCATCGCTCGGGGCGCACGAAGCCGCCGACATCGTCGTGGTAGGCCTCGTCGCCGTCGGCGACATTGAAGGCGGGATACCTTTGCCTGATCTGCGCCGTGTCGAGAATCTCGTAGTCCAGCTTCGCCTTCTTCGCGGCGTCGACCGTCGCGCCGCGAAAATCCGCCACGCTGTGATTGGCCGCCCGTTCCCCCGGTCCGAAGAGCACCAGCAGTCCGTTCTGCGTGAAGAGATCCATGCCGAGCTCCGCCTCGAGCTCCCGCCAGATCTGGTGCGAGCGTGCGGCGAACACCGAATATTCAGGTCCCTCGCCACAGGCGACGCGGGTTACGCGCGTGTCGCCATGGGTCGAGCCGAACTCGTGGGGCGGAGAATAGCGGTCGATCCCCAGCACCCGGGCGCCACGCCTGGCCAACTGGTAGGTGGCGGCGGCGCCCATGGCACCGAGGCCAAGGACAACGACATCGTACGCGACCGGCATGTGCACCTCCTCAAACGCCGGCGAGATGCCGGGCGCCCCATTTACGAATCGAATCGATGATCGGCACGAAGCTGCGGCCCATCGGCGTCAGGCGATAGTCGACCTTGGGCGGGACCGTGCCGTAGTCGCGGCGGTCGATCAGGCCGGCGATGGCCAGTGCCTTGAGCTCGCGGCTCAGCACCCGGGGCGCGATCTCCGCCGAGCCGTCGCCGCCGCGCAACAGGCCGCTCCTGATCTCGCCGTAGCGCCGCGCGCCATCCTTGAGGTCCCACAGGATACGGACCTTGTACTTGCCGCTCACCATCTTCTGGAAAGCCAGCACCGGACAGCCGCAGCCCGCGCCTTCGCGCGCACCGCGTACACTATCATTTTTGTCCATACTTGCGCTCCCGCGCCCATGTCCTACTGTTTTGCCATCGAGGAGGAACGACATGAAGCAATTTCTCATCAAGTATCGCCACACCACCGGCACGACGGAGGACTGGCACCGCGAGATCGCGTCGTTCATCGCCTCGCTCGACGGCGATCCGGCGCTCAAGGGCAAGATCGGCTATCGCTGCATGAAGGGCCGCGACGGCGCCGATTACTACCACCTCGCCACGGTGTTCGACGATACCGCGCGGATCGCCCTGCAGGAGCGTGCCTTCTTCAGGCATTACACCGAGGCCACCCGGCTTGTTTCCGGCGGTTCGGTCGAGGTCGTGCCCCTGGAGATGATCGCCGAGACGGCGGTCGCATAGGCTTGTGAAGGCCTGCCGCGCCCCGCACTATGGCCGGGCTCGAGGAGGCCCATGTCGATCCCCATCATCCGCCGGGCGCTGCTGGGTGTCGCCGCGCCACTCGGCCTCGCGGTGTCCATCGCCCGGCCGGCTCTGGCGGGCAGCCTCGACGTCGTCGCATCGTTCGCCGCGAAGCCTTCGCAGCTCGACGTCGCAACCTATACCGACCCGAATCAGAGGCCGTCGAAGGTCGGGCTGTTGAGCATCTCCCACGGCAACGCGATCGCGCTCGGCGCCGCCGACTGGAAATCCCTGATCGACCTCGTGCACAAGGCCGCCGCAGCGACGGCATCGGCGGCCTGGACGGTCGTCGGATCGATCAAGGACGTGTCGAAGGACGTGGCGACACTCACCGTCAGCAGCGGACCCGGCCTGCGCTTCGTCATCTCCTCGGCCAAGGGCGGCACGCTCACCCATATCCTGCCGAAGGCAGACATTGCGCGCCTGGAAAAGGCGCTGGCGCAGGTGAGCGACGCTCTGTCGAAGTAGGCGCGCTGGCTGCCCTTCCTGAACGCGTATCGAACAATGTGCTTAATGCCGACGCCAGAATTTGGGCCGTGATCGAGCAAGTCAGGAAGAGGGGGATCGCCATGTGCTTCAGCCGGCCCCGGCTTTCTCGCTCTGGGCCACCGCCGTTGCCACGTTCCACCGGAGCGTCGCGACATCACCCGTCCCCAGCTCCAGCGTTGCGTAAGCGCCTCGGTGCTGAACGCGAAAGCGCCTTGCACCATCGGCGTCATTCATGACCAACATCACCATCCGCGAATCAGGCGTCAGACAAGCCACGTTGGGAAGCTGATCCACCTTGCTTGAATGAACCCGCACCGACCCCGGCCGGATAAACCTCGCCGAGTGCGCCATCAGATAATATCCGGCATTTCGCTTGATTGTGGCCCCGACGGTAAAGCCGCCCACGGCGCCGCGCTGGCGCTTCATGGCGACCCCGATGGTAACGCCGCCCAGGGCTCCCACGGCGCCGCGGCGCGTGTGCAAGGCGTACCTGGGATCGGAGGCAAGATTCCACTCCAGCGCGGTACGGCTCCAGTTTCTCAGGGTGCCGATGACGACATTCTTCGTATGCCAACGCAGTGCGCCCATGAAATCGTCATGTGCGGAAACCCATTGTTCGGTGAAGTACACTTTTTGCGCCGGATACTGCGCCCGCACTTCCGACATCGCCTCCGGCGATCCGTTGTACAAATGCCAGGCAACGCCGGCGATATAGGCGTGCGCCTCTGCGTCCCCCAGCACCGTGAGGGGATAATCCGGTTCGTCGCAATTGTGGTCCCAGCAGAGTATTTCTGTTTCGGGCGCGCTGCTGCGCAATTCCGGTCCAAGGTATCCCTTGATGAAGTCCGCCTGTTCCGTGGCGGTCATCACCATGCTCGGCTCGTTCCTCGGATTGAGCGGCTCATTCTGGGGTGTCACCGCGCTGACGTGAATGCCATGCCCGCGCATCGTTTCCAGGTATTTCGCGAAGTATCGTGCATACGCCGAATAACTTTCCGGTTTCAGCCTTCCTGCCACGTAGCTGCCGTTGCTCTTCATCCACGGCGGTGCCGACCACGGCGAAGCGATGATCTTCACAGCCGGATTGATCCGCAATATCTCCTGCAGCACGGGAACGACCTCCCGGTCACCGGCGGAAAGATTGAAGCGCGCGAGGTCAGGGTTCACCGTTCCGCGACGCAGACCCCAATAGCTGAAATCCCTCCGGCCGAGATCAGAGGCGCCGATACTCAGTCGCAGACAGCTCAGTCCGACCGAAGCATCGGTCAGACCAAACAGCTCCTGCAGCAGGTCCGCGCGGTCTGCCGCCGCAAGCCCCGCCAGCAGATACGCACTGCCGCCCGTCAGCGAAAACCCGAAGCCTTCGATCGGCTGAAAGGTCCGGCTATCGTCGATTTCGATCGTGGGGAGTGCCTCTTGCGGCACTGATCTGGAAAATGCCACCGGCCGCATGGGTTGCAGCAACGAATTGGCATCACGCGTAACCCAGCCCTCGATCATCCCGTAATCGTCCCGTTCTCCGGGCCTGTCACGCGTGATCGCGAGGCTGCTGCGCCCGGATCAACTCGGCAAACCAATCAAAGGACGCTTTGGGAACCCGCCTCTGGGTCGCGTAATCGACGTAGACGATTCCAAAGCGGTTCGCAAAGCCGGCGCCCCACTCGAGATTGTCCAGAAGCGACCAGAGAAAATAGCCACGCACATCCGCGCCGGAAGCAACAGCTTCCTCCAGCGCCTTGGTGTAGCCGGCAAGATACCCAATGCGCCCGCCGTCGTTCACCCCGCCCGCTTCATCCAGCGTCTCGTGGGCTCCGTAGCCATTCTCCGTAATGTAGATCGGAAGCTTGTAGCGCCTGTGCGTGACGATCACTTCGTTGCGGAACGCGTCCGGGTCGATGCGCCAGCCCACGCCGGTCAGGGGGCCATCAGTCGGCGCATCGGCCCAGGCAAAACCAAGCGGGCCCTGATCGGCGCGCGCATAAATCGGGCAATAATGGTTCAGGCCCAACCAGTCGATCGGCTGGGCGATGCGCGCCATGTCTCCCGGCTGCACAAATTCCTGCAAACCTTCGGCCAGTTCGGGCGGATATTCGGCGAGGCATTGCGGGTCGGCATAAAGCCGGTTCCAGCAGGCGTCCAGGATACCGGCCGCCACCGCGTCCTGCGGCGCGGCGCTGATCGGCAGACAAGCCTGCCGATTATAGATGGCGCCAAGAAGAGCCCCCGGCGCCAACGCCCGGAGGGTGCGGACCGCTTCGCCATGCGCGAGATTCACATGGTGAGCCGCCTGCAGGAAACTCCGCCGGTTGGCAATGCCGGGTGCATTCCAGCCCATGCCGTAGCCGAACAGCGTGCACACATTGGGTTCGTTGAAAGTGGCAAAATGCCGAACCCGGTCGCCATAGCGGCGCGCAACCAGGGCGGCATAATCGGCGAACCAAAGAGCGATATCGCGATTCTGCCAGCCGCCAAGATCATCCAGCGCCTGCGGCAGATCCCAATGATACAGGCACAACCAGGGCTCTATGCCGTTGCGCAGCAGTTCGTCGATCAGACGATCATAGAAGTCGAGGCCCAGGCTGTTGGCCTGGCCGCGCCCTTGCGGCAACACGCGCGGCCAGGCCACGGAAAACCGGTAGACCTGCGCGCCAAGGCGCCGCATCAGCGCCACGTCTTCCCGATAGCGATGGTAGTGGTCACACGCCACATCGCCGGTATCGCCATTGGCAATACGGCCCGCCTGTCGGCCGAACAGGTCCCAGATGCTGGGTCCGCGCCCGTCCTCCGCGGCAGCCCCCTCGATCTGATAGGCCGCGGTGGAGACGCCCCACTTGAACGATGCAGGCAGCGTCAGGACGGAAGGCACGGGGGGCCCCGGCACAGCTACACTATCGGTTCCAGCAGATCCCACGGGCCACTCCCCCAAATATGCGTCACAACACGCGTTTTGCCGAAGGCTACGCCGCTCCCTTATGCGTGACAATTACCCGGACGCGGTCTCTGCCTCCACATGCAGCACGCGCTGGAAAAATCCGTCAAGCAATCCGACTCGACCAACGGCCACAATCGTTGCCGACGGAAATTCCTTGACCAGCAACTC
>Ga0208989_10000644_pt1 | contig 10562 bp, 11 predicted proteins | sample MedBloCAOM3_M1_FD_187852 | JGI IMG/M metagenome (GOLD analysis project Ga0208989, IMG submission 187852) | Forest soil microbial communities from El Dorado National Forest, California, USA - Mediterranean Blodgett CA OM3_M1 (SPAdes) (version 2) | ecosystem: Environmental > Terrestrial > Soil >...
CGCAGAAGCTGAGCGGGCTCGGCCTGCTGGGCGTGGGCATCGGCGGCGGTGCTCTGCTGCTGATGATGATCGACTACGTCGTGCGGTTGCTCGGCAAGTTCGCCCGGCTGCACTACGCGTTGCTGAATCGAGCGGATGAAGGAGGCGCGCATGGCTAAAACCCTGGGCTGGATCGCCGTTGGCGGCCTCAGCGTCGGCTTCGTCTCGTTCGCGCTTGCCTATGTTCTGGCAGGCCGGGATCTCGACGCCTTGCTCGATCGCAGCAGCTTTCTCGCCCACTCGTGCGGCGACAGCAGCGGCAAGGTCGACGCGAAACAGACGGAGCGCCGCCTGGCATGGGAGGGTGACGACACAGTCGAAATCTCCCTGCCGGCCAGCGTGCGCTACCGCGGCGGTGAAGGCAGCGACGTAATCGTGCGTGGCTCGCCCGACGTCATCGCTCATGTCGAAGTTCATCGCGGAAGGATAACGCTCGACTGTCATCGCTTCGGCGGCTTCCGGGACATCGAGGTCACCTTGCCCGGACGCGCCTTCCGCAGGATCGACCTCTCCGGCTCGAGCAACCTCATCATGGAGAACGTCAATCAGCCCGATCTGGCCTTCAAGATCAGCGGCAGCGGCACGGTGCGCGCCCAAGGCACCGTCGATCACGCGACGATCAACGTTGCCGGATCGGGCGACGCGCGACTGGCAGATCTGGCAATGAAGGAGCTCACGGCCAAAATCTCCGGCAGCGGAAAGGTCGAGGCGGCGCCCAAGGACGCCGCCGACATCCATATCTCCGGTTCAGGCGATGTCCGCCTGCTCAGCCATCCGGCACGCCTGAGCAGCCATGTCGCGGGCTCCGGGCGCATCACCCAGTCCTCGCTGGACGCGGCCGAGGGAAAAGACAGGCGCTAGCTGGATCTAGGGAGCATACGGCACAAGGAGAAACGCTTGCGCTCGTTCATTCTCAGCCTTGCGTTGGCTGTCGCCGGGATATCAACCGCGTCAGCCGATCCGCCGTCATTCCGAGCCGGCGTCACGCGCATTATGGTTCAGGATGCCACGCCGTTCGATGCTCTGATCGCCTATCCGACGGAAGCCGCCGAAGTCTCCGTTGAAGAAGGACCAATTAGGCTTGTCGCGAGCCGTGACGCCCCGGTCGCCGTCGGTGCTCGCTTCCCGATCGTCCTGTTTTCACACGGCGGCAACGGCCCGGGGACGCCGCTGGTTCATAGCGATCTTCTGTTGCACCTCGCGCGGCAGGGTTTCATCGTCGTCGCGCCATTCCATCCCGGCACCGAGAAGCCTTTCGTCGATCGGCCGCGGCAGATCCGCAAGGCGCTCGATTCTATGCTGGCGGATCCGCGCTTTTCCAAACACGCCGATCCCGACCGGATCGGCATGGTGGGCTTCTCTTTCGGCGGCGCGGTGACGCTGATCGTCGCGGGTGCGAACATCGATTTGGCGCACTTGTCGGCCTATTGCCATGATCATGCCGACGATTCGAGAGCCTGCGACGGCATCGCCACCGACGGTTCTTGGGCCAAGGTGCCGCCCAGCAGGAAATCGGACGATGCGCTTCCTTTGAAAGCCCTCGTCCTCTTGGAACCGTACGGCGCGCTGTTCGACCGCAAGGGCCTGGGATCGCTCGATCTGCCGATACTGATCTACTCCGCGTCGCAATCCGATCTGAGAGCCGAGGGCAACGCCCTGGCTCTTGCCAAAGCGCTACCGAGGCCGCCGCAACAAGTAGCCGTACCCGGCAGTCATTTCGTGTTCGTCGATCCATGCTCGCCGATTTTGGCGACTCGCGCTCCGGAGGTGTGCAGCGACCCGCCGGGTACCGACCGCGCCGCCGTCCATCAGCGCTTCAGGCGAGAGATTTCGGATTTCCTTCGGGCGAACATGTGATGCGGATTTCGCCGTAAGCGACTTCTCAGCGACGTTCTTTGAAGAAGGCGCGCAACAACTCGCCCGCCTCGGCTTCGGCAATGCCCGGATAGAGCTCGGGCCTGTGGTGGCAGGTCGGCTGGTCGAAGATGCGCGGGCCGTGCTCGACGCCGCCGCCCTTGGGATCGGGCGCACCCCAGTACAGCCGCCGGAAGCGCGCGAAGGAAATCGCCTGCGCACACATCGGGCAGGGCTCGAGGGTGACATAGAGATCGCAGTCGACCAGCCGTGGCGCGCCGAGCCTGGCCGCGGCCGCGCGGATCGCCAGCATCTCGGCATGCGCCGTGGGGTCGTTCGTCTCCTCGGTGCGGTTGCCCGCTTCAGCCAGCACCTCGCCCGACGGCCCCATGATCACCGCGCCGATCGGCACCTCGCCCCGCTCTGCGGCCGCTCGGGCCTGCGCCAGCGCGCGTTCCATGGGGGATGCTCTTGTCGTTCCGGTCATATCAGTGAAAATAGCCTCAAGAAGGTGTCGGGAGGAGTATGCCATGCGCTTCAGCTTCACGCCGGAACAAGAGGAGTTCCGCACAGGTCTGCGCCGGGCGCTCGACGCCAGGTCTCCGACCAAGGAAGTCCGCCGCCTGATGGCGACCGAGACGGGCTTCGAGCGCGAGGGCTGGCAAAAGCTCAACCAGGAACTGGGCCTCACCGCGATCCATATTCCCGAAGCCTATGGCGGCCAGGGCTTCGGCTATGCCGAGCTCGCCATCGTGCTCGAGGAGGCCGGCCGCGGGCTTTTATGCGCGCCCTTCCTCTCCACCGTGCTGGCCGCCACCGCCATCCTGAACGCCGGAACCGAAGAGCAGAAGCGCGCCCTGCTGCCGGCGATCGCCGACGGCACGACGACCGCGACCTTGGCCTTCTCCGAGGACGATGGGCGCAACGACGCCGCGGGCGTCGCGACCGTGGCCAATCACTCGGGCGGCACCTATCGGCTGGACGGCACCAAGAGCTTCGTCCTCGACGGGCACACCGCCGATCTCATCGTCGTGCTGGCCCGCCGGCCCGGCTCCAACGGCGAGGATGGCCTGTCGTTCTTCACGGTGTCCGGCGACACCCCTGGACTCGAGCGGCGGACGCTCAAGACGATGGATGAGACCCGCAAGCTCGCGCGGCTGGAGTTCAACGGCGTCGAGGCAAGGCTGCTTGGCGAGGCGGAAGCGGCGGCGGCGCCCTTCGCCCGCACCATGCAGCAAGCGGCCGTTTTGCTCGCCAATGAGATGGTGGGCGGCGCCGATCGGCTGCGCGAGGATGCGCTCGCCTATACCAAGATGCGCATGCAGTTCGGCCGCGCCATCGCCTCCTTCCAGACGACCAAGAACAAGGCGGCGGACATGCTGGTCGATGTCGAGCTGGCGAAGTCGGCGGCCTACTATGCCGCCGCGGCGCTCGACGAGGGCGACGACGATATGCCGGCCATCGCCTCGCTCGCCAAGGCCTGCGCCGCCGAAGCCTATCTGCAGACCGCCATTCATGCGGTCCAGATGCATGGCGGCATCGGCTTCACCTGGGACAACGACACGCATCTTTGGTTCAAGCGCGCCAAAAGCTCGGAGATCCTGTTTGGCGATGCCAACCAGCATCGCGAGCTGATGATGCAGCATTGGAAGCACTAGAAGGGAACGAGCGATGGAAGAACCCACGGAGAGCTCGGTCCGCGCCGAGGTGCGAGCATGGCTGGAAGCCAACTGGAACCCCGACCTCGGGCTGGTCGAATGGCGCAACAAGCTCGCCGACTCGGGCTGGGGCGTGCCGCACTGGCCCAAGCAATGGTACGGCCGCGACCTGCCGGTCGCCTTCAACGCGGTGGTCGACGAGGAATTCCAGCGCATCGGCGCGGTCGGCGTCGCCAAGGCCGGCATCCGTACCCTGGCCGCGGCGACCATCCTCGCCCACGGCACCGACCTGCATAAGGAAAAGTTCCTGCGCCGCATCCTCACCGGCGAAGACACCTGGTGCCAGCTCTTCAGCGAGCCGGGCAGCGGCTCGGACATGGCGGGCGCCGTGACGCGGGCCGACCGCCAGGGCAACAAGTGGGTGATCAACGGCCAGAAGGTATGGACGACCAGCGCGCACAAGGCCGAATGGGGCCTGCTGCTGGCGCGCGCCAACTGGGATGTGGCCAAGCACAAGGGCCTCGCCTACTTCATCCTCGACATGAAGCAGCCCGGCGTGCAGGTCCATCCGCTCAGGCAGATGAACGGCCATGCCTCGTTCAACCAGGTGTTCTTCACCGATGCCATCGTCGAGCCGGAGTTCCTGGTGTCCGACGTGGGCGACGGCTGGAAGGTGGCGACCACGACCCTGATGCACGAACGGCGCGGCGCCGACGGTCTCAGGTCCTGGGCGACGGCGTCGAACAAGAAGGGCCGCATCTACGAAGAAGAGCGCGCCGAGATCGCCACGACGATGGAGCCCTACAAGTGGTATCCGCAGCGCGCCGGCCGGGTGGACCTCGTGCTCGAGCGGGCCAAGGCCACCGGCAAGCTCGCTGACCCCGTGATCCGCCAGGAGATCGCCAAGCTCCTTATCATGTCCAAGACGGCCGAATGGACCGCCCGCCGGGCCCGCGCCGCGCAGGAGCAGGGCCGGCCGCAAGGCCCGGAGGGATCGCTCGGCAAGCTGGTATCGAGCCACGTGGCGCGCCAGGCGGCGCGGGTCCACACCTATATCACCGGCGCCGACGCGCTCCTGAGCGGCGAGGACAGCCCGATGGGCGGCGTCATCGCCGAGATCCTGGTGTCGGTGCCTGCAACATCCATCGCCGGCGGCACCGACGAAATCCAGCGCAACATCATCTCCGAGCGGGTGCTGAAGATGCCCAAGGAGCACAGCGTCGACACCGACAAGCCGTTCAAGGACGTGCCGAGGAACATCACCGCCTCGTCGTAAGTCGGCGACGGAAAGTATGATATCCTGAGGGCATGCCCCGTCCCCTTATCGGAGTCACCCTGGATGCTGAAAAGCCCGGCGGTTACTCCAAGTTTCCCTGGTATGCGCTGCGCCAGAACTATCTCGACGCCATCGATTCGGCCGGTGGCCTGCCGGTGGCGCTGCCGCACGAGCCCGACCGCGTGGCCGACTATCTCGAGCGCATCGACGCGCTGGTGGTGACCGGCGGCGCCTTCGACGTCGATCCGTCCTACTATGACGGCGGCGCCCGCCACGCGACGGTGATCACCAAGGACCGCCGCACCGCCTTCGAGTTCGCCGTCACACGGGGTGCACTCGCGCAGGACAAGCCCGTGCTGGGCATCTGCGGCGGCCAGCAGCTTTTGCACGTGGTGCTGGGCGGCAAGCTGATCCAGCACATTCCCGACTCCATCGAAGCGGCGCTGGCGCACGAGCAGCCCAATCCCCGGAACGAGCCCGGCCACGTCGTCAAGGTGGCGAAGGGCACGCAGCTGCACGGCATCGTGGGCGCCGACGAGCTCTCGGTGAACAGCGCCCATCACCAGGCTGCGGCCGATCAGCCCGACGGTGTCGTGGTCAATGCCACCGCGCCCGACGGCGTGATCGAGGGCATCGAGGCGCCGCGCTACCGCTTCTGCATCGGCGTGCAGTGGCATCCCGAGTTCCTGATCTCCGAGGGCGACGCGAAGCTCTTCCGCGCCTTCCTGGGAGCGGCGGCAACCAGGTGAGCGAGCCCGAGAGGATTGCCAAGCGGCTGGCGCGCGCCGGGCTCTGCTCGCGCCGCGACGCCGAGCGCTGGATCGCGGCCGGCCGCGTGAAGGTCGACGGCAAGCTGCTCGAGACGCCCGCCTTCACCGTCACCGACAAGAGCCACATCGAAGTCGACGGCAAGCCCCTGCCCGGCGCCGATCGCGCACGGCTGTGGCGCTACCACAAGCCGACGGGCGAGATGGTGACGTCGCGCGACCCCGAGGGGCGACGCACGATCTTCGATTCCCTGCCCGCCGGCATGCCGCGCGTGGTCACGGTGGGCCGGCTCGATTTCATGTCGGAGGGCCTGCTGCTGCTCACCAACGACGGTGGATTGGCGCGACGGCTGGAGCTGCCGGCCAACGGCTGGATCCGGCGCTATCGCGCGCGCGTGCACGGCACCGTCGACGAGGCGCGTCTGGCCGCGCTCGCGAATGGAATTACCATCGAAGGCGTCCGCTACGGCGCCATCCAGGCCAGGCTCGACCGCCAGCAGCGCTCGAACGCCTGGCTGGAGATCGCGCTGGCCGAAGGCAAGAATCGCGAGGTGCGGCGCGTGCTGGCCCATCTCGACCTGCCGGTGATGCGCCTGATTAGGATCGCCTTCGGGCCGTTTCATCTGGGCGAGCTGACACAAGGGCTGTGCGACGAGATCCCGGCGCAGGCGCTCGACAACCTGCTGGGCGTCAAGCGGCCGCCGCGCAAGGCCGGCTGGGCGAAGCCGCAGCCGCGGCCCCCATCCAAGAAGCGGCGGCACTGATGCTCAAGATCGTGGGCGGCAAGCATCGCGGCCGGGCGCTGATGGCGCCCGAAGGCGGCGCCACGCGCCCGACCGCGAGCCGCGCCCGCGAAGCGCTGTTCAACATCCTGGTGCATGCGAAGTGGCGTGAGGACGGCACCTCGCCGCTCCTCGAGGCGCGCGTGCTCGATGCCTTCGCGGGTACCGGCGCGCTCGGCCTGGAGGCGCTGTCGCGCGGCGCGGCGCACGTCACCTTCCTCGACAACGACGCCATGGCGATCCGCCTGATCGGCGAGAATTTGCGCAAGCTTGGCGAGACCGGCGCGGCCAAGGTCGTGCGCGGCGACGCCATGCGGCCGCCGCCTGGACGCGATCCTTGCGATCTCGTCTTCCTCGATCCGCCCTATCGCTCGGGTCACGCGGCGCCCGCACTCGCGGCCCTCAAGCAGGCCGGATGGGTGGCGCCGGGCGCCGTCGTCACCGTCGAGCTGGCGCACAACGAGGACATCGTGCCGCCGGCGGGCTTCGCGGCGATCGACGAGCGGCGCTACGGCGCGGCCAAGATCGTGATCCTGCGGCACGCATCATGACGCTCATCGCCCCGCTCTACATGCTGCGCCACGGCGAGACCGCGTGGAACACCGAGCGGCGCATGCAGGGCACCAGGAATTCGCCGCTGACCGAGCGTGGCCGCCTGCAGGCGCTGGCGATGGGCCGCACGCTGAAGGCCGAGCTGGCACGCACGCCGGGGCCCACGCTCTTCCTCCGAAGCCCGCTCGGCCGCGTGCGCGAGACGTCGGAGATCATCGGCCGCGAGCTCGGCCTCGATCCCGCCGAGTGGCGCGACGACCCGCGCCTAGCCGAGCTCAGCTACGGCCAGTGGGAGGGCTTCAGCTGGAAGGAAATCGAAGTTACGCATCCCACGGCGCTGGCCGACTGGCGCGCCGACCCGCACGGCTACTCGCCGCCAGGTGGCGAGACGCATTTCGACTTGCGCCGGCGGTCGGCCGCCGTGCTGGCCGATATCGTGGCCTCGGCGACGCGTACTGTCGTGGTCGGCCATGGCGTGAGCGGCGCCGTGCTGCGCGGGATCAATCTCGGCCTTGATGCCAAGGCGATGTTCGTGCTGGAAAAGCCGCAGGACGCCTTCTTCCGCCTGCTCGCCGGCGTCGAGGAGCGGATCGCCTGCGAAGCGGTCGTGGCGGCACAAGGCTAGCGTCGCTGCAGCCGCGCCGTGCGCCGGCAGCCGCCGGTCTCGGTGACCACGAGCCCGCCGCCGTCGCTCTGCGCCGAGAGCTTGCCCTCGCGGCGGTCGCTGCCCTTCACCGAGGCGACGCTGATCAGCGAGAAAGGCCCGCTGTTCTTGGCCACGCCGTGGATCTGCCACAAGCCGGGCGTCGGTGCCGGCGGCGGGCCGTGGTGCGTGTTGGGCTTCGGTCCCTGCGCGGTGTTGTCGTAGGCCGAGCCGTCGACGAAGCCGTTCTCGATGGTGAGCACGTAGTCGAGCGGCGCGTTGCACGAGCCGCCGTCGCTGGTGCCGCGCCAGTTGCCGTCGAGGGCGGAGGTCGGCACCGGCTCGGCATTGCCTTGCGGCGGCGCAAGCGGAGAGGCCGGCGTCCGGGTCTGCGCTTGGGCGCCGCCGGCGATCGACAGCAAGGCCAAGACAATGAGAAGCCGCGTCATCGTCTTCCGAACAGCCGCTCGATATCGGCCAGCTTGAGTTCGACATAGGTCGGACGGCCGTGATTGCACTGACCGGAGTGCGGCGTCGCCTCCATCTGGCGCAGCAGCGCGTTCATTTCCTCGACGCTCAGCCGCCGGCCGGCGCGCACCGAGGTGTGGCATGCGAGCGTGCCGCACACCTCCTCGACCTTCTCCTTGAGCGACAGGTGGTCGCCCATCTCGGCCAGCTCGTCGGCGAGGTCGCGCACCAGTCCCTGGATGTCGACTTCGCCCAGCACCGCCGGCGTCTCGCGCACCACCACGGCACCCAGGCCAAACGGCTCCAGCACCAGACCCATCTCGGCAAGCTCGGCCGCACGCCCGGCCAGCCGCCGCGCGCCGTCTTCGCCCACATCCACGACCTCGGGCAGCAGCAGCGCCTGGCGCTTCACGCCGTCGGCCTCGAGCTGGTTCTTCAACCGCTCATGCAGCAGGCGCTCGTGCGCGGCGTGCTGGTCGACGATCACCACGCCCTCGCCGGTCTGGGCCACGATATAGGTCTCGTGCAGCTGTGCGCGCGCCACGCCCAGCGGATAGTGGGCGCCGTTGCCGGTGGCGCCCTCGATCGGCGTCTCGACCCTGGCCGACAACGTATCGAGTGGCGCCATGAACTGGGCCGCGGCCTCCGCCAAGCCACGCGGGATCGACGACAGGCCGCCTCCGCCGCCACCCCCTCTGCTTCCCAAGGGCAGCGACGATGAATAGCCCGTGTGCGGCCGGAACGCGCCCAAGGCGGCGTCGGACACGGTCGTGCTGGCGCGATGGCCGGCGGCGGCGAGCGCGGTGCGGAGCGCGCCGACGATCAGGCCGCGCACGATGCCGGCGTCGCGAAAGCGCACCTCGGTCTTGGCGGGATGGACATTGACGTCGACCATCCCGGTCGGCGCTTCGAGGAACAGCGCCACCATGGGATGGCGGTCGCGCGCCAGGAAGTCCTGGTAGGCGCCGCGCACCGCCCCGGCCAGAAGCTTGTCGCGCACCGGCCGGCCGTTGACGAAGAGATACTGGTGCTGGCCGGTCGGGCGGTTGAGCGTCGGCAGGCCGGCGAAGCCCGTCAGCCGAAAACCCTCGCGGTTGGCGTCGATGGCGACGGTATTGTCGGCAAACTCGCGGCCCATGATCGCGGCCAGTCGTTCCAGCCGCAGCGCGTCGGCGTCGTGCAGCAGCGACGGATTGGCCGCTGTCAGGTCGATCAGGGTGCGGTCTTCGCTTTCCAGGCGAAAGGCGATGGCGGGATGGGCCATGGCGAGGCGGCGCATGGCGTCGGCGACATGGCCCGATTCGGAGCGCGGCTCCTTCAGGAACTTCAGCCGGGCGGGCGTGGCGAAGAAAAGATCGCGCACCTCGACCCGCGTGCCCGGCGGATGGGCGGCGGGCTTGGGCTCGCCCTTGGCGCCGCCGTCGATCGCGAGGCTCCACGCCTCCTCGGCAGCAGCCGGCCGCGACGTGATGACGAAGCGGCTGACCGAGGCGATCGAGGGCAGCGCCTCGCCGCGGAAGCCCAGCGTGCGGATGTCGCCCAGATCGTCGCCGGGCAGCTTGGAGGTGCAATGGCGCTCGACCGCCAGGGTGAGCTCCGCCGGCGACATGCCGATGCCGTCGTCGACCACCGAGAGGAAGGTACGGCCGCCTTCCTTCAGGGTGACGGCGATGCGGCGCGCGCCGGCGTCGATCGCATTCTCGACCAGCTCCTTCACCGCACTGGCTGGGCGCTCGACCACTTCGCCGGCGGCGATGCGGTTCACCAGGTTGGACGGCAGGCGCCTCAGGACTGTGGGTCGCGCGCTCATGGGATGGTCAGCTTACTAGGGCTCGGCAGTGATGCCCACAGGCTTGCCGACGACGACTGTGGTCGCAACCTCGTCGCGCAGCAGCCGTCGGGCGATCCGGCGGACGTCGTCGATCTTGACGGCGCCGATCAGGGCGGCGCGCCGGGTCAGGTGATCGGGCAGCAGGTTGTCGACCTGCATGGAGTGCAGCAGGTTCGCGACCGCACTCGACGAATCGAGCGACAGCGCCAGCGCGCCCGTCAGGTAGGTCTTGGCGTCGGCGAATTCCTGCTCGGTCGGCCCCTCGGTGCGCAGGCGCGCCAGCTCGGCGCGCACGACGCGCAGCGCCTCGGCGATGCGCTCGTTGGCGGAGGCCGTCGAGATCACCAGGAGGGCTGCCTTGCGGTAGACGCGGAGCGTGCTCGACGCACCGTAGGCCAGCCCGCGCTTTTCGCGCACTTCGCTGAACAGCCGCGACGTCTGGCCGCCGCCGCCCAGGATATGATTGAGCGCCAGCGCTGCGTACCAGTCGGGATCGTCGCGCGCGATGCCGGGCAGCGCCATCAGCGCCGTGCTCTGCGGCACCGAACGCTCGACGACGACGGTGTGATCACCGGTTCCCTCTATCACGTCCAGTCGAGCGGCGTTTCCGGGTCCGTGACCATCGACCCCGTCGCTGCCGCGATTCCCGCGACGGCCAGCGTCAATGTCCGCATCATTCCGACCGCCGGCGG
>Ga0208989_10000646_pt1 | contig 10547 bp, 7 predicted proteins | sample MedBloCAOM3_M1_FD_187852 | JGI IMG/M metagenome (GOLD analysis project Ga0208989, IMG submission 187852) | Forest soil microbial communities from El Dorado National Forest, California, USA - Mediterranean Blodgett CA OM3_M1 (SPAdes) (version 2) | ecosystem: Environmental > Terrestrial > Soil >...
ATTTCTTCAGTTGCGTTTCCATCTCCCACAGCGTCGGCCGCTTGAGCTGGAGATTGAGCATGGTGTGGGCATGGCCCTCGGCCGAATGCTCGGCCAGCATGCGGGCGAACTCGGCCCAGCCGCGTGGATTCTTGTTCTTGAATGATTGACGCATCGGCGCATCGGCGTATTTCGCGGCGGCCGACGCAATGCCTTCGTCGGCGAACATCCTTCCGGTCTCCGCGGCAAGCGCCTTCATGGCATCGCGTTTCGCCGCGTCCGCGGTCGAGCCCCAGCCACATCCGGCGGCCGTCACCGACAGGCAGCGCTGCGGGTAGCGGATGCCGACATGCAGCGCCGTGTAGGCGCCCATCGAGTGGCCGACCACATGAGCCTTGCCGATGCCGAGGGCATCCATCACCGCGATCACGTCGTCGCGGGCGATATCCTGCGAGTAGCGGGCCGGATCGGAGGGCACGCCGGACGGCGGATAGCCGCGCTGGCTGTAGGTCACGCAGCGGTGCTGCCGGCCCAGATAGCGCATCTGCGGTTCCCAGCTGCGGTAATCGCCGGCATATTCGTGGATGAAGACGACCGGCGTCCCCCGACCGGTTTCCTCGACGTAGAGCTCAGTCCCGTCCGCGGTCACAACGCTTGGCATGCTTTTCGGCCCAAACAAGCCCGCATATTCGTTTGCGTACAAACGAAAGGCTAATCAAGTCATGCCGGCTGCGCAAGGCGTGCGGTGCGGGTTGCGCGCCCTGCCGCAGCCCTGCCGCGGTCGCCGCCCCTTACGTCGCGCCGCTCGCACTCGAGGAAGGCTAGATGCCGAGGATCGCCTTGGCGGCATTTCCCACCGCCTCGACGTTCTCTCCGACGTCAAGGAAGGCGACGATGCGGCACGGGCAGCCCTCCAGGCCCTCGTAGCGCCACGGAAAAGCGCCGATGAGGCAGCGCTTGTTCAGCATGAGCTCGATGTCGCCGCCGATATTCTCGGCATGAAGCAGCCCTTCCTGGAATGCCCAACTGTGGAACGGGAACACATCGGCAATCACCTTGCGTCCGGATTTCTTGTGCGCGTATTCGAAACTGCCGAAGAACTCCGCCGGGGTCTTGCCGTGCAGCTTGGTGAATTGCGCGGTGAGGTCGGGCCGCATGTTGCGGATGGACGTGTTCATGGCGTGGTCGCAGGAGCCCGTATCCATGCCCCACCACTTGATCTTCTTCTTCAGCATCCAATGCAGGGTGTCGAGGTTCGGCCCCGGGTGGTAGCAGAAGTACTTCACGAGATCCTGTTTGGGCTGGCCCTCGTAGTGGCGGTGCCAGCCGGTATGCAGGATCAGGATATCGCCCTCGCGGATATCGGCGCCGGCGCCCTCGATGATCTCGGGCGTGATGACCGACCAGTCCGAGACCTTGGCCGAGATGTCGACGATGACGCCGCGATTGACCAGATAATCGAGTGGCAGCGACGCCATATCGCCCTTGCGGTTGTCGGTCGCATGCATGGCGCCGTCGAAGTGGGTGCCGACGTGAAGTGCCGTGTCGATGCGCTGGGCGACGATCATCTGCGTCTGCAGGTTCTGCGCGTAGTACATCTTGTTGCCGGCATAGCCGACCCAGCCGGGCGTATGGACGTTCATCACATGGCTCATGTCGACGATCTTCATTCGATGTCCTTCTCGGTGGGCCGGGCAACTTCTTGTCCCCGCGGGTCCGGTATTTTTCTTGCCGCGTCGCGCGGCAGAGTGCTGGTGAAAGCGGATGCTCGTCAAGACGCAGGCTTGCAGTCCGGCGGGTCCACGAATACGGTCTCGTTCGCCCGCCTCGTTGCCTCCATGAAGTCTCAACCATGAACGTGACCGCAGAATCGCTGATCGGACAGCCGGTCGATCGAGCGGAAGACCGGCGTTTCCTTGCGGGGACCGGCAACTTCATCGCCGATATCAACCGCGACGGAATGTTGCACGCGGTCATTTTTCGCAGCGGCGTGGCCCACGGACGCATTCGCAGCATCGACACTTCCGCGGCGCGCGCGATCGACGGGGTGCGCGCCGTAATCACCGCGACGGATATCGGCGAGAAAATTCCGGTCATTCCGCTGCGGCTCGCGAATTTGCCCGAGTTCAAGGATTATCTGCAGCCGGTGATTGCACGGGACAAGGTGCGCTACGTCGGAGAGCCGATCGCGGTGGTCGTCGCCGACTCCCCGGCGATCGCCGAGGACGCGCTCGAGGCGATCGCCCTCGACATCGAAACCTTGCCGGCGGTGCCGGACCGGCACGCGGCAACCGGCGGCGCGCTCCTGTTCGAGGAGACCGGCAGCAACCTGGCGGTACGTTATGCGGTGCGCTTCGGCGATGCCGATGCGGCCTTCGCCAAGGCGGACTACACGCGGCGCGAGAGCTTCCGTTGCCACCGTCTCACCGGCCTGCCGCTGGAGACGCGGGGGCTTCTCGCCGAGTGGGACGCGAAGAAAGGCAGGCTCGTCATATCCGGGGCCTCGAAAGTCCTGTTCTTCAACCGCCGGCTGCTCGCGCCCATGCTCGGGCTCTCCGAGGACTCCATCGACATGATCGAGGTCGACGTCGGCGGCGGTTTCGGCGTGCGCGGGGAGTTTTATCCGGAGGACTTCCTCATTCCGTTCGCGGCGTTGCGCACCGGCCGGCCGATCAAATGGATCGAGGACCGCCGCGAGCATCTGATGGCCACCAACCATTCGCGCGAGGTGGACTGCGATCTCGAGATCGCTTGCACGCGCGACGGGGTCATCCTGGGCTTGCGCGGGCATATCTACGGCGACATGGGCGCCTATATCCGCACCAATGGCGGCGTCGTCCCCGCGAAGGCGGCGCAATTCCTTCCCGGCCCGTATCGGATTCGCGACGTTGCGATCACGGTCGAGGCGCTGATGACCAGCAAGACGCCGGTCGGCACCATGCGGGCGCCCGGGCGGTTCGAGGCGAATTTCTTCCGCGAGCGGCTTCTCGACATCGTGGCGCGCGACCTCGGCCTCGATCCGATGGATTTCCGCCGCAGGAATCTGATCACCGAAGCCGAGCTGCCCTTCGCGACCGGCAAGCTGGTGCCCTATGAGGGCGAGACCGAATTCGATACCGGCGACTATCACGTCACCTTCGAGCGCGCGCTCGACGAAATCGGCTGGGCGGAAAAAAAGGCGCTGCAGGGCCGCATGATCGACGGGCGTTATCACGGCTTGGCGGCGGTGCCGTTCGTGGAGAGCAGCGGGTCGGGCAAGGAGAACGCGCGCGTCGCGATCGAGAAGGATGGATCCGTCACGGTCTATGTCGGGTCGTCCGTGCTCGGGCAGGGGCTGGAGACGACCTTGGCGCAGGTCGCGGCCGACACCTTGCGGCTGCCCTTGGAGCGCATCCGGATTCTGCACGGCTCGACCACCTATCTGCGCGAGGGTTTCGGCACCTTCGCGTCGCGCTCGATGGTGGTCGGCGGGTCGGCGGTCATGGATGGCTGCAAAAACCTGCTCGCCGCGATCCGCACGGCGGCAACCGAGCGCCTCGGGTTTCCGAACGAGGAGATTACGATCACGAACGGCGTGGTAAGTGCCGGCGAGAAGCAGGCCGATCTGACCGACTTCGCGGGTCTCGAAGCGGACGGCACCTTCTCCACGACCATCCGGACCTACAGCTATGGCGCCCATGCGTGCCACGTGGCGGTCGATGCGCGCACGGGACGCGTGGAAATTCTCGATTACGTCGCCATAGAGGACGTCGGCCGGGCCATCAATCCGCATATCGTGCACGGCCAGGCTATCGGCGCGTTGGTGCAGGGACTGGGCGGCGTGTTTCTCGAGCACCTTGTCTACGATCAGGATGCGCAGATCCTCAACGCGTCGCTGGCCGATTACCTGGTGCCGCTCGCGTCCGATTTTCCGAATGTGCGCGCGATCACGATGGAGCTGCGCCGGTCCAAGACCAATCCTCTCGGCGCCAAGGGTGCCGGCGAGGGCGGAATGGTCGCAGTCGCGGCGACGGCCGCGAACGCGGTCGCCGCCGCCCTCGCGCCGCTGGGTGTAGAACTGCGCGACCTGCCGCTGTCGCCTACGCATGTCTGGAACATGATGGGGCGAGGCGCAGGCCGGTGAAGCGGACGCGCGGCGACGCTGCGAATCGACGGAGGCGAAGAATGAAAAAATTGATGGTTGTTCTGGCGATGCTCGCGACGCTGGCGAGCCTCCACGCGGCAGCCGCGCAGGAGGCCTATCCGAACCGGCTCATCAAGCTGATCGTGCCGTTCGCGGCCGGCGGCAACACCGACGTCGTGGGCCGGGTCACGGCCAATTACATGCAGAAGGCGCTGCATGTGAACGTGGTGGTCGAGAACCGCCCCGGCGCCGGCGGGATCACCGGCACCGACGCGGCCGCCAAGGCGGCGCCCGACGGCTATACTTTGTGCATATGCGGCATCGGTCCCATCACCGTGTCGCCGGCGACCGAGAAGCTGCCTTACGAGCCGCTGACCGATCTCGCCCCGATCAGCCTGATCAACACCAATCCGCTGATCTTGATCGTCAATCCCAAGGTCGAGGCGCGCAGCGGCGCCGAGCTCGCGGCGTTGAGCAAGAGCACGCCCGGAGGGCTCTCCTACGGCACCGTCGGCGCGGGCGGCCTCATGCAATTCGCCGCGGAGATCTTCCGCGTGAAGACAGGGTCGAAATTCACTTCCGTGCCCTACCGCGGCGGCGCCATTGCGACGATGGCGGTGGTGTCCGGCGAAGTGCAACTGGCATTTTCGAACATGTCGGACGCGATCGCCCAGATCGCAGCCGGCACGGTGAGGCCGCTTGCCATTACGACCGCGCAGCGCAGTCCGCTCGCGCCCGACGTGCCGACGCTTCACGAGCAGAATCTGGTCGATTACCCGGTCGAATCATGGAATGCGCTGTTCGCGCCGGCCGGCACGCCCCAGCCCATCATCGATCGGCTTGCCGGCGTCATGGGCCAGATGGCGAAGAACGAGTCGATCCAGAAAAGCATGTCCGATATCGGCTCGGTCGCGGTTGCCAACTCGCCCACGGAATTCGCCCAAATGCTGCGCGAGGAGACCGGTCAATGGGCGAAGGCGCTCAAGGAGATCGGCCTGAAACCTTGACGATACGCTGACGTAGGGGCTGTGGCGCGCCGTTGCCCTTCCTTCGATGCGTTAGTCCGCAGTTCGGTCGCCACGCCGACGCCGTGCGACTCGGCTTCCTAATCGCTGGCCTCGATGAGCCAATTCTTGGCCAGGATGGTTCTCACCATCCCCATATCGAGATGCGGGCTGAAGACCTGATGGAACGCGAACTTGAGGTCGTCGTATTCGAATTTGCATTTCTTGGCGCGGGACTGCGGAAGATACTCCTTCTCGACCACGGCGGCGAACAGCTTGTCGTCGTAGCCATAGGCGGTGCAGAGAAGACTGAAGTAGCGCTCTTCCGGGGTGCCATGGTCGCTCGAAAAAGCCGCGAGCGGCAAGGTCACTTTGGGCTTTTCTTTGAAATTCTTGACGTAGTCGTAGTACGCATAGGCGGCGCCCTTGATCAGTCGACGCGACTGCTCCCCGCCGAACTGCAGCATGATGAATGCCGCGAATTGATCAGCCGCGTCTTCCTGGCGGCCGAACACGGGGACATCGAAAATGTCGAACATGGCATGCCCGAGCTCATGCGCGACGGCAAAGAACAGCTGCCCGCAGATTGCGTCGGTCTGCGTGACCCCCGCCTCCATCATCTCCTTCGGCATGCTTTTCCATATTTCCTGCAGATATTCGTAGCAGACGCTCACCGTCGGCTGCTTGCCTTCACGCTGATACCAGGCGTTCGCGACGCCGTCGCATTCGACCGTCTTGATGATCAGATCGACCGGCAGGCGGAACGGGCTGAATATCTTCTGCACGGTCTCCAGCGTACGGCGCTGCTTGACCATGTCGTAGATTTTCTGATGCTCGGGGTTCTTGGGCGGGACGTATTCGACGTGGATGGGCGTGGGAGCTTCGTCCGCGGTCACATAAAGGTCCTGGCCCTCGGGGCCGCTCGTGCCCTCGAGGCGCAGCGGCACGCCGGCGACATACAGCCTGTCGCCCGACCGGAACACGATCGCGGCCGGCCCCAGCTCCAGGGCATTCAGGTTCTTGACCTGGGCCGAGACGTCACCCCTGGCCTTCCCAAAAATAATCTCGAATGTCTGACCGTCGACGAAAATACCCTCCTTGTCGGCGATGCTGCCGGGCGCGTCTTCCGCCCGTGCCAAGGTCCAGCTGGAAGCGAGCAGGAGGATGGCGGCGACGACGGCGCTCGGCGATTTGCGGCGCATTGCTGTCATTGGGTGCTCCCGTGCGGGCGGATCGGCCGGCCGCGCGTTCAGGGCGATGTGCCCTGAACGTGACGGGTCCGGTTTCGAAGAGACGAGCGGAGCAGATGAGCCGATCGGCGAGCTTTCTGGTCGGTGTCTGCCCCGATCGAACGTGCCTTATTTCTTGTCGCCCGTGCTCCAGTTTTCGTCGAATGTCTTCTTCAGCTTGTAGTAGGCGTAATCGGGATCATTGATGTACGCGCGCTGACGCTCGACTTCGCCATCGCGCAAGCCTTGGGGCCGCTGGCGCTCGACCTCGGCATCGCGCAGGCCTTGGGGCCGCTGGCGCTCGACCTCGGCATCGCGCAGACCTTGAGGTCGCTGGCGCTCCACCTCGGCGTCGCGCAGGCCTTGGGGCCGCTGGCGCTCGACCTCGAGATCACGCAAACCTTGGGGCCGCTGACGCTCGACCTCGGCATCGCGCAGGCCTTGGGGGCCCTTGCGCTCGATGTCGGGATCCCGCAGGCCTTGAGGCCGCTGACGCTCGGCATCCAGATCACGCAGCCCATAAGGCCGCTGACGCTCGACATCGAGATCGCGCAGCCCGTAAGCCCGCTGACGCTCGACGTCGAGATCGCGCAGCCCATAAGCCCGCTGACGCTCGACGTCGAGATCGCGCAGCCCGTAAGCCCGCTGACGCTCGACTTCGAGATCGCGCAGCCCATAAGCCCGCTGACGCTCGGCATCGAGATCACGCAGCCCATAAGGCCGCTGACGCTCGACATCGAGATCGCGCAGCCCATAGGGACGCTGACGCTCGACGTCGAGATCGCGCAGCCCATAAGGCCGCTGGCGTTCGATGTCGGTGTCCCGCAATCCATAGGCGCGCTGGCGCTCTTGATCGAGCATGGCATAGGGCCGGACGCATTCGTCACGCAGCCCATAGGGGCGCTGGCGCTCGATGTCGGAATCCCGCAACCCCAGCGGCCGTTGGTGCTCGATCGCCGGGTCGTACACCATGGTGGACCTTTGCACGAGCGGCGCGGCATCGACCATATAGAGCTTGTCATCCGAGCGGAAAATGATGGCCCCCGGGCCGAGCTCGCGCGCGCCCAGGTTTCTGATCAGGGGGGAAACATCCCCCTTCTGCGCTCCCTGCGTGACAGTGAACGTCCTTCCGTCGATCAGGATACTGCCGTTGCTGGCGATGGTGCGCGGTGCGTCTTGCGCCTGGGCGAGCGCCGACAGCGACACGCTCGACATCAAAGCGACCGTAGCGGCAGCAATGGCCGCTGACCTGGACCGGGGGGCTGGCATTGAACTCTCCTGTGAGGCTGAAAAGCTTTTGACGACCTCTGCCTGTCTGGCATTGCCGGCCTGCGCCGTATTGTTCCGATTTGCGCTGCTTTGTCTTTTCCTGCTGGCGAGCGCCGGGGGTTGGTGGCGCGACGGCTCGGGTGCCACGGCGTCCCCGGCCGCAGGGATAGGCCCGATAGCCGGCGGCACATCGACGGCCGTCGGGCCGAACACCCGTACGACCCGCTTGCGCCCGGTTCCGGATGACAACACAAGCGCCGGCCGGAAGAAGCGGAGCCGCCGCCCGTCGGCCCGTCACGCGCCGGTCAGGTCCCGATGTCAGGGGAGGAGCCGGTGAAACAGGGTCACCCGAATACCTTCCCGGTTCGTTGTTGCTCCCCGACCGTGGTGCTAAAATCCCTATGAGCTGAAGCAGGTGTGACACCCTAACCATCATGACTGTCGTGCCGTGCGTGCAGATGCTGCGAAGAGCATTCCGATGGAGCGAGCTGCCGTAATCGTCCCGGAGGACGATTCGTTCGTGCTCTCAAGGATGTCGCCAGGCCCGGCGCAGAAGCGACTGGCTCTTGGTATCCTGGTCGGCTTATTGGTTGTCGTGTTCATCGTGATGGGGCCGCTCGCGGGCATGCAGCTGCGGCCGGTCGAAGCCTTCGTCCCGATTTATATGACGGCGATGTTCGTGAACGACTCGATCACCGCGGTCCTCCTGTTCGCCCAGTTTTCCATTCTGCGCACGCGCGCCCTCCTGGTGATCGCGTGTGGATATGTCTTCACGGCGCTGATCATCATCCCGTTTATCCTGACGTTTCCGGGAGTGTTTGAACCCGGCAGGGGCCTGCTTGGCGGTCTCCAGAGTTCGGCATGGTTCTACGTTCTCTGGCACTGCGGTTTTGCCCTGTTCGTTTTCGGCTTTGCCTTGCTGAAGGATTGGGACCTCGGCAAGCCGTTCTGGCCGGGCCCGGTGCTTTCGGTGATCGCCGTGAGTGTCGCCTTGACGGCGGCACTCGTCTCGGCTGCGGCATTCTTATGCATAGCGGGTGAAGCATCATTGCCCGCCATCATGCTCGATCCCCTCCGTTTTGGCCCGCAGTGGCCTTATCTTGTTGGGGCGCCGATCGCGTTGCTGTGCATCGCCGCCCTCATCATGCTCTGGGTGCGGCGACGCACGGTGCTCGGTCTTTGGCTGATGGTCGTGATGTGCCTTTACCTGGTGGAGGTACCTCTCAGCTATTACCCGGCTCCGATCCGCTTTAGTGTCGGCTGGTATGCCGTCCGGGTCATCGGGATCGTATCCAGCAGTCTCGTGCTGATCGTCCTGCTGTACGAGATAACGACCCTTTATGCCCGGATGCTCCGGGCGGTCCGCGCCCACCGTCACGAGCGCGAGGCGCGGCTGATGACTGGCGACGCCGTCGCGGCCACGATTGCCCACGAGGTCAAGCAGCCCTTGTCCGGGATGATAACGAGCGCCGATGCAGGCTTGCGCTTCCTCGATCGGTCGAAGCCCGATCTGGACGAAGCGAAGGAGGCATTCAAGCAGGTTGTCGCTGACGGCCATCGCGCGGGCGAGGTGATTGAAAGTATTCGGACGTTCTTCAAGAAGGATGACCGGAAAAGAGCCTCGGTGGACCTCAACGATCTCATCGGGAAAACGCTTGCCCTGGTGCGAGAGGATTTGGAGAAGCACCGGATACGGGTCGAATCCGAGCTGGATGAGCAGGTGCCACAGGTAACAGGCGATCGAATTCAGCTACAGCAGGTGCTTGTCAACCTGATCACCAATGCCATCGATTCGATGGCCCGTGTGGGTGGGTCGCGCGTCCTGTCGGTAAAATCCGCGATGCATGACGATGGCGACGTAAGGGTATCGGTTGCGGACACCGGGGCAGGCGTAGATTCGCGGGACGCCAATCGAATATTCAACCCGCTCTTCACGACAAAATCCAACGGTATGGGGATGGGCCTGTCGATCTGCCGGTCGATCATCGAAGCTCACGAGGGGCGGTTGTGGGTTGCCCCGAACACGCCGCGCGGCGCCGTATTTCATTTTAGCTCAACTCCCTCTGCCTCCACATAACGGAGCTTCGTTGTGATTGAAGCAGCATCGAAAGGGTCGCAGCCAACGACCGGCCTCGAGCCGGTCGTCTACGTGATCGATGACGATGCCGGGGTCCGCCAGGCTCTCGGCCGGCTATTCCGCTCGGTCGACTTGCGCGTCGAGCTATTCACTTCCGCGAACGAGCTCATGCAGAGCAAGCTGCCTCTGGTTCCGAGCTGCCTTGTTCTCGACGTTCGCTTGCCCGGATTGAGCGGCTTCGAGCTTCATGCCGAGCTGACCAAGGCTGATATCCATATTCCAATCATCTTCGTTACCGCCCATGGCGATATCCCGATGTCGGTGCGCGCCATGAAGGCCGGCGCGATCGATTTCCTGACCAAGCCGTTTCGCGACCAGGATATGTTGGATGCCGTGGCTACGGCGATTGCCCGCGACCGCGACAGGCTGGAGGCCGAGAGCTGGAAGCTCGACATCCAGAACCTGTTCGACGGTTTGACGTCGCGACAGCGGGAGGTGATGGCTCTCGTCACCACCGGCCTGCCGAACAAGGAGATTGCGGCCGAGATGGGCCTCAGCGAGATTACGGTCAAGATTCATCGCGGCCATATGATGCGGAAGATGCGGGCGAGGTCGCTCGCGGATTTGATCAAAATGGCGCAAGCGCTCGGCATTAATCGACAAAAACTCCCCTAGCCACATATCTAAGTATGCTTTTCATACCTCGACGGCTCGTACTATTGTTCGCTGGAGGCGACTGGATGACGTTTTTGCAATGCACGCAGATGGACCAATCGCTTGGACGATATCCCCATTGTTTCAATCATCGACGACGACGAGTCGATTCGTATCGGAACGATGCGGCTGGTGCGGTCGCGCGGCTTCGT
>Ga0208989_10000647_pt1 | contig 10531 bp, 9 predicted proteins | sample MedBloCAOM3_M1_FD_187852 | JGI IMG/M metagenome (GOLD analysis project Ga0208989, IMG submission 187852) | Forest soil microbial communities from El Dorado National Forest, California, USA - Mediterranean Blodgett CA OM3_M1 (SPAdes) (version 2) | ecosystem: Environmental > Terrestrial > Soil >...
CCATAGACTCCCGATCCTCAAAGAGTCGGTGGGTCTTTACTCTCGGGTCCGAGATGTTGACCGCAAAGGAGGCGGGGTTGGTTTGTCTTGCATGCGACGATTCCTTGATTGAAACGCGACTGCAAGTTCGTGCAAAAAGCCGATCGCTAGAGTCGATGCGCCTGGGCCGCCGGGGCGGCTGCCGGAGCGGGGACAGGGACAGGCGCGCCGGCCGGAACGTTCATCACCACGTCACGCCGGGTGGCCTTGCTCGCGAGCACCTGCAGCGCAGGCAGCGCGACTTGCTGGTACCCGGTCGCATCCAAAGTGAGAGACCAGGCGCCGGGCGGGAGGTCGGCAAACGAATAAACGCCGTCACTGCCTGAGACGGTGGCGCGAATGGCTTCGCCATCCGCCCTGACCGCCGTCACCGTGACCCCGGCAACGGGGAGTTTTGCCGAATTCGTGACGACGCCCACGATGGTTCCCGGCTGCGCCCCGTGGGCAACCGGCAGCATGAGTGCAGCGGCCAGCACGGCTATCGCAAGTCTTGGCGGATACGTCAGACAGTTCATGGCGTAAAGCACCGGCCTGCAGGCGTACGTGCCCGGCCGAATGGCCGCTCATCGTACGGACTGCCCACCGGCTGCCTAGACCAAAATCTGTTAAGAAAAGAGCGCGTCGTAGTATTCGCGCCACGCGCCGTTGGCGAGGGGCTCGCTCAGGCGAGGGCAGCCTTGAGGCTGCGGGTGAGCAGTCGATCATCTCCCAGCCGTGCTGCGCACGCGGCGAAGCCCTCGGTGGCTCCGCGCCAGCGCAGCTCGTCCACGTTGCCGAATAGCCGGGCGTCAGTCCTGAGGGTCGCGAGCTGCTTGAAGAGCAGCGCCAGCTCACGCCGTTCGCCGAGCACACTCGGTGGGAACTCTTCGATGGCACCATAGCGGCTGACGAGACGTGCCGCGGTCACCTTACCGATCCCCGCAACACCCGGATACCCGTCTGCGGCGTCACCGACCAGGGCGAGGAAGTCCGGGATCAAATGCGGCGCCACTCCGAATTTCTCGCGCACACCCTGCGCATCGCGTATGACCTTCGTCTTGCGGTCCACCTGAACCACCCGCTCGCCACGCACGCATTGCGCCAGATCCTTGTCCGGTGTCCAGATGCATACCTTCTGCACCCGGTCGTCTTCGGAGGCGAATCGCGCCGCGGAGGCGAGCGCATCGTCGGCTTCCAGCTCGACCATGGGCCATACCGCCACTCCCAGCGAGGTGAGCGCATCCTCGAGCGGATGAAACTGCGCAAACAGTGCCGGCTCGATGCCGTCACCGGTCTTGTAGTGGGACCAAAGAGCATTACGGAAGGATTCGATGACGTGATCGGTCGCAACGCCCAGATGGGTCGCTCCTTCCTCGATCATCTGCAGCACGGTATGCAGCACGCCGTTCACGGCGCCGAAGGGTCGATCGTCGCCCTTGCTGAAGCGGCGCAGACCGTAGAAGTGGCGGAACAGCTCGTAGGTGCCGTCAATGAGATGAACGATCACGATGTATCTTGGCCAAGTGAGGCTGGATCGGCAATGCCCTCAGCCGCTGGCCCGTGAGCCTGAACAACGCATTGGCCACCGCCGGCGCCACCGGCGGTACCCCAATTTCCCCGACCCCTGACGGCGGTGCGCTGCTTGGCAGGATCTGCACTTCCGTCATCGGACTGGTCTCGATTCTCAACAGCGGATAATCACTGAAATTACTCTGCACGACGCGTCCCGCCTCGATCGAAATCGCTTCATATAGCGCGGCAGATGCGCCAAATTGGAGTCCGCCCGAGATCTGCGCGTCGACGCCAAGTGGATTGACGACCGTGCCGCAATCGACAGCTGCCCAGATGCGATGCACCGCTGCGCGTCCGCCCGCCACAGAGACTTCGGCCACGGCCGCAATGTAGGAACCACGACAGGCGTGACACGCCAGACCGCGCGCCCGGCCACGCGGTTGGCTGCCTGCCCAGCCCGCCTGGGCCGCAACCGCGGTCAGAACGCGTTTGAGCCGATCGGTCTCGAGCACCGTGCCACCCCTGTCGGGGATGCGGCGCGAACTGGCAAGTAACTCCAGCCGATATTGCAGTGGGTCAATGCCAGCTGCGGATGCGAGCTCATCGAGGAAGCATTCGACGGCGAAGGCGTTGATCGAGTCTTCCACTGAACGCCACCACCCGACTGGCACCGGGCACGGCAAAGGGGTGTACTCCATACGGAACGAGGGAATGTCATAGGGAAGCTCGCTTGCGCCCCCTGTCTCAGTCTCCGCAGGCTTAGCCGTTGCGGCCGGCTCGAGGAACGCGGCGATCGAGACGGATGACATTCGATCCAGCCAGGCCTTGGGAAGGCCTCGCTCATCCAGCGCAGCGCGCAGCCGATGAACCGCGGCAGGCCGGTAGCGATCGAATTGCACATCATCTTCGCGAGTCCAGAGAAGTTGAACCGGCTTTCCGGCGACCGCGGCCACCTGCGCGGCTTCAACCACAAAGTCGGTCGCGTCCCGCCGCCCGAATCCGCCCCCGACTAACGTCTGATGGATCGTGATGGAATCGGGCGCCCGACGCAGCACGCGTGCGATCGCGGTGCGTGCGTCCGCTGCGTTCTGGGTCGGTAGCCAGGCCTCAACAGTGTCTGATCGAACATGTACGGTGGCGTTCATCGGCTCCATGGTTGCGTGTGCCAGAAACGGCAATTCAAAGGTTGCCTCGACAATGCGTTGGCTTCTGACCATGGCACCCGGCGCGTCGCCGCGTTCGGCAGCCACCGATCCAGCGCGGGAAGTATTACGGTGAAGGGCGGCTAGAATGGCGCGCGTACTGCATTGGCTCTGCTGAGGCTCATCCCAGTGGATTTTGAGTTGCCGCCGCCCCTTCAGCGCGGCCCACGAGTCTTCGGCGAGGACAGCCACTCCTCCCCGGGTGAAGGCATCACGGCCTTCGGGCGTGATGGCAAACACCGCCCGCACGCCCGGTACTGATTGCGCAGCGGTGCTGTCGAAAGATCGCACTCGGCCGCCGAGTGTGGGACAGCGCGCAACTACCGCTCGCAGCATCCCGGGCAAGCGAATATCGATGCCATAAACGGCGCTGCCATTGATCTTGCTCGGCCCGTCGACCCGCCTTTGTGAGCGGCCGATCAGTCGAAACTGGCCGGCGCGCTTGAGCTCGATGTCCGGATCGGACCTGGCAATCAGCGCTGCGGCCTCGGCCACCAGGTCATGGTATGCGACCCTCCGGTTTCCAGGTCCGACAACCACTCCCAACTCGGTACGGCACGTCTCGGGAGGCACTCGCCAGCGAGCGGCTGCAGCGCCGATCAAGCCCGCGCGAGCCCTTGCTCCCGCCACTCTGAGAGGGCGCCAAAGGGATTGAATACTGTTGCTTCCGACCGTCAGATGATCGTATCGGGCCGGATCAACCGGAGCCTGCTGTACCTGAACGTGCCCCCAGTCGACATCGAGCTCCTCGGCAAGCAACGTGGGCAGCGAGGTGAGCACGCCTTGGCCCATTTCCGCCTTGGCTACCCACAGTACCACTTGCCCGTTCGGCGCAATCCTGATCCAGGCATCGAAAGGTGCTGGCTCTGTAGTGGCTGCAGGCGCGAGGTCCCAATGGATTCCGAGCAAAGCACCGACCGCACATGACCCGGTCAGGCCGAGGAACTGGCGACGTCCCGGGTCGCAACCCAAAGGACCACACGAGTCGGCTAGACAGTGACGCTCCCCCTGGCCGCACTTGCTGTGGCCGACCTGCATGCGGGCGAGGCTACACCCGGCGCCTGCATCCGGCCGATGGTGGGAATGGCAACTACCGCGCGGATACCTCAGTTCATCTTGCTCGGAAGCAGCCTGGCCAGGGTCGCCTGTTAGGCCCTCGTCCGGACGCGCAAGGACTCCCAGCTGGCGTCGGCTATCCAACCACCATCGACGGGTAGCGCGATGCCGTTCACGAAGCCGCTCTTCTCGGTATCCGTGAGGAAAGCGATCGCTGCCGCCACATCCTGGGATTGGGCAAAACGCGCCAGTGGTGCGCGGTTGACTATATCCTGGTCCGAATACGCGCCGCTGCCTTGGTCGACAGTATCCATTTCGGTTTTCATCCAGCTTGGACAGACCGCGTTAACCCGCACGCCGCGCCCGCCCCACTCGGCGGCGAGTGCCCTCGTGAGTCCGATCAGTCCGTGCTTGGACGCACAGTAGGCACTGCGGTGGCTGATCCCTGCGAGGCCCGCCACCGATGCGACATTGACGATACTGCCGGTGCGCCGTTGCAACATCTGGGCGCCCAGATACTTGCACAGCAGAAACGGGCCGAGCAGGTTGACGCTCATCACTTTTTGCCACTGAGCCGCCGTCGTTTCTTCCGCAGGCGCGATCATGCTGATGCCGGCGTTGTTCACCAACACATCGGCGGCGCCGCATTCGCTGGAAATCTGCCTCGCCACCTGTTGCACGAACGATTCCGACGATACATCCCCGCTGACTCCATCGACGTGGAAGCCTTCGGCGCGCAGGCGCGCCAAATGGCTATCAACGGGTTGAACGTCGATCAGAACGACCCGGAAGGCGCGTTGCGCCAACATCGAAGCAGTTGCCAGCCCGAGGCCCTGGGCTGCTCCGGTCACCACCGCCGTTTTCATCTTGGGCGCCAAATGGGAAGCACCAGACCGATGGGGCGCTTCGCGCCTGGAGAGCTATTCCGCCAGCGTCGCGCCAGAGCCGCCCATATCTTTCGGGAAATCCTTCATTTTGGGCAGGCCGTCTTTGATGTGTAACACCGCCTCCTGATAGTTGACGTGCACGGCGGGCTTGAACCTCAAGCCCGGGAGCATGGCCGCAAACACGTCAGTGAGTTTCAGTGGCGGATGCTCCGTAAACACATGGCCTCCACAGCTCTTGCACCATTTGCGGTAGCTCACCGGGGTCTTGTTGTAGGTACCGATGTTATCGGCACCCTTGGTGACCTTCACGGCCGTAGGCTGCCAAAGACTGAACGCGTTGACCGGCCCCGCAGACCAGTGACGACAGGACTCACAATGGCAGTATCCCATGGCGACGGGTTCGCCACTCACCGCGAATTCGACCGCCCCGCAAAAGCAGCGACCTCTGTAATCACCCATAGCGCGCCTCCAAAAAGCAGGAACGTTGGATCGACCCGGTGGATTGCGGCCTATAGCTTTTTCACCACCACGCGTCCTGTCGAGTCGACGAACACGTGATAGCGATTGCCGTCCTGGCAGGAAGCGATGTAATCGCTGTCGCCGTTACGCTTCGCGTCGACCACTTTGTCACATGGCAGGCCCTGCAGGACGATCGTGGCCGTCAGATCCTTGCTGAATGACGGGTCCTCCGCGCCCAACAAGAGTGCAGGGCCGAATATCATCGTGGCAAGGAAGGCAAGAACGGATGTGCGCTGCCTCATGATAGCTCCTGGTATTCGGGTCAGATTTTGGAAAACTTTTCGGGATCCGTGAGAATTCCCCAGATTGCCTCGCGCGATGACGAAACGGCGGACGCGAGCGGTGCGTCGCCGTCTTGCAAAAGACTGACCACCTTGAGCAGCAGCAGCTCATACTTTTGCCGCAGCTCGGTGAGCATCATTTTGGACTGCCCGGCGTGAAAAGCCCTGAACTGCTGGAGCAAGTCGTCCACCTGATTCTTGAGGGAAAGCTTGGTGAACAGACCGATGGCGCGGGTGTCCCTGAGCCGCTGTTCCAGTGATGTCAGATCGAGCGCCGGCGATACCGGTATTGTCTGCCGAGCGGTCGCAGCGATTGCGGGTTGGCGAGTGCCTGTCGCAGGCTCAGATCCGGCCGCTTTGGGCGGAGTGTTGGCCGCGGGCTTGGCGCTGGCAGGGCGGGGTTGGGTTGCGGTACTTGCGCCCACGTTCGCCTTTGGTTGGGCGGTTGGAGCACTCGAGGGCGCAACCGGCCCGTGGCCTGCTTCGGGCGCGGTCGACGGTAAACTCGTCGCGGGTTCCGAGGCCGGCGGCCCCACCGGCGGTGGTTGTGCTGCGGGTGCCGCTTCTACGGGCGCGGGAGGCGAGACCGCCCGTTGCTGATGCATACACCCGGCAAGACAGACGACGGCCGCGAATCCAGCGATCGATACTTTAGCCATTCGCGACTCCAAGTACTGCTGCGCGCAGTCCGCCTCGTATAGGAGCAAATCGCTGCCTCTTCTATCAGAGCGGTCTGAGCCACGAGAGATCATTGTACTGAGGGTCCGGGAGCAACGCCCGCAAATGTCACTACTACCCTGCCACGCCCGCCCGGGCAGCCCACCAGCACACTAAGCGAGACCAGCCGGGTTCTTGCCATTCTGAGCGTCCTCAGCCCAGGGGACCCGGCGGCGGATCCCTGAACGTGAATGCACTCCGCAGTTCCTGGCGGCCTGCGAGAACTGCGTCACGCCAGAGCATTTTTCCCTGGCCCGCACGGCGATTTAGCCTCAAATTCGACCCGCGGCGGCTGACTCATCCCGTAGCCGTACGTCCAGTCAGCCGACGGAATCGCTTACAGATATCTGGCGTGGACACAAAAGTACTAACTGTGCAATCGATTCGGTTCGCAGCCGCACCACGCTCGGTTGATATGCTCTTCATCGGGCTCGTGATTTACGTCATCACGGGCACGGTCTGGATGCTTACCGGGTTCGGCGGACCTGACATTACCCACTACGTCGGACTGTTATCCGACGCGCCGGCCGCCCTCGCGAGCGTCGTCATTGCCGCTGCCACGGCACGCCATACAGCCCGCGGTGTGCTGCGAACGGCGTGGATCCTGTTGGCGGTGGCACTCGCCCTGTATTTCGTCGGCGTTGCTGTCGGAACCATTTCCTGGCTGCGAGGCCACGATCCCTTCCCAGGTCCCGCTGACATTTTCTACTGCGCATTTTATCCGGTGCTGGCGGCGGGCGTGGTGTTTCTGATACGGGCGGCCGCCGTACGGGTACCCTGGATTCAACTGTCACTGGACGCGACGATTTTTGTTGTTGGTTTTGGCGCGTTCTTTTGGTTCCTGGTGATCCGGCCCGCGGCGTCGCATGCCGAGGTCGACTTCCTCAAGCAAGCGCTCAGTCTGGCGTACCTCGGGCTCGACTGCGTTCTCTTGCTCATCTTGGGCGTACTGGTGCTCACCGGCGCCGGGAGCGTCGGCGGCTGGCGCGTTCCTTTGCTGCTGCTGAGCGGATTCGCCACCATGTTTCTCGGTGACATTCTCTGGTCACTCGCCAAGGTGCGCGGCTACTACTTGCCGGGTGGCTTTCAGGACGTGCTGTACCTCGCCTGCTACGCGCCGGTGGCCGCCGCCGCGCGCGAACAGATGCGTATCATTGCGGCGCCCGCGCGCGTGGTGTCGAACACTTCAGACGCCGTGGCGCGTTCTCTGCCATACGCGGCGATGCTCGCGGCGTTCCTGGTGCTGGTGTATTTCGCCCGTGGCGACATCAGCGGGCCGTCGACCGTGATGACCATGATCATGTTCGCACTCACGCTGCTGTTCATGGTCCGGCAGGGTGTGGTTTTGCGCGGCGATGCATTGGTCCGCGAGCGCAAAGCGGCGCGCCTGGTCGAGGAGCGATACGCATCGCTGATAGCGAATGCCTCCGACGTCATTATGATCGTCGCCGCCGACGGGGTTCTGCGTTTCGTGTCGCCCGCCTGCGAGCGCACCCTGGGGCTGAAGCCGGAAGAGATTACCGGCAAGAGTCTCCCTGATCTGTGGGCCGGCGAAGACGGCGAAAAAGTGAGACTGTTCCTGGCTGAGGTCGCGGCGACGACTTCTGGAACGGTCGGCCCGGTCGAGCTTCGTATCGACCGAGGCGCGCGGCGCTGCGTCATCGAGGGCGTCGGCAGCAACCTGACGGTGGATCCGGCGGTACAGGGGCTGGCGCTCAATTTTCGGGATATCAGCGAACGCAAGGCGCTCGAGGAACAGCTGCGGCAGCTGGCATTCCACGATCCCCTGACGCTTCTTGCGAATCGCAATTTGTTCCGGGATCGGGTGCAACACGCGCTCACTCTGGCCCAATCCGGACAGAGTTCCGTTGCGGTCATGTTCCTGGACCTGGACAACTTCAAGAACATCAACGATTCACTCGGGCATGATGCCGGCGATTGTCTGCTGCAAGCGGTCGCACAGCGGATCGTCAAGACCACCCGTTCCTCGGATACCGTTGCACGGCTCGGCGGAGACGAGTTCGCCGTTTTGCTCGAGGGGATCGCAGCGGTCACAGACGTGGAGCGTTTGGCCGACGCGCTGATCGAGACTCTGGATTTGCCGTTCGCGCTCGATGGCATAGAGGTACGCGTCGCGGCGAGCATCGGCGTTGCCTTCTCCACGCCCGAAGGCGGCACCGAGGCGCTGCTCAGCAATGCGGACATTGCCATGTACCACGCCAAGGCAGCAGGCAAGAACCGCCACGTCACTTTTAAGCCGCAAATGCAGGACTTGCTGCACGAACGATTGCGCCTGGAGGCGGATATCGGTCGTGCGCTCGCTCAGCAGGAATTCTTTCTCGAGTATCAACCGATAGTTGACCTCGGCACCAAGAGCCTGCTCGGCGTCGAAGCACTCGTGCGCTGGAGGCATCCGGAGGCCGGCGTATTGATGCCCGGCCGCTTCATCCAGGTGGCAGAGGAGTGCGGCCAGATCGTCAAGCTTGGCCGCTGGGTCCTGAAGCAGGCATGCCTTGATTTGTGTTCGTGGCGCAGATCCATAGTCGGCGGGGCCGAACTACGGCTTGCCGTGAATATCTCGGGCCGCCACCTGCAACATGGCGACCTGGTGGATGACGTCACGCAGGCGCTGCATGAATCCGGACTCGAGCCGGGTAATCTCGTCATCGAATTGACCGAAAGCACGACCATGTACAACACCGATGCAAACCTCGAGCGATTCCAGCGGTTGAAGGCGCTCGGTGTCAAACTCGCGATCGACGATTTCGGCACGGGTTACTCGTCGTTGTCCTATCTTCACCGGTTCCCGATCGACATTCTGAAGATCGATCGTTCCTTTGTAAGCCGTTTGACCAACTCCGACAATGGGCCAGAGCTTGCACGTGCTGTCATCACGCTGGGCGAGACGCTCGGACTCGATACGGTGGCAGAAGGAATCGAGTTCGAACCCCAGGTCACCGCCCTGCTGGCGCTGGGTTGCGTCGCCGGGCAGGGTTTCCTGTTCGCAAAGGCCGGCTCCCTCGAGCAGCTGTCGACGAGTGCGTTCGTCGCCCGCCGTAGCGCGCTTTGGACGGCGCAAGCAGCGCGAGAAGAGCTGTCCGCGACGGGTCGCTTCAAAGCGCTGAAAGCAATCGCCCGGCGGGCTGCGGACGCCGCCTAGGAGACTGATCACGCGCGGCCGGCGCGGCGCGCACCTCAGGGTACTCTGCGTGCGTCAGTGCGACGGGGCCGGGGCGAGGCCGAGCCGCTTGCGCGCTTCGGCGGCAGATTGCACACGCGCACCCAACAGCTCCACTATCGCAACCGCACGTTCGACCAGTTGAGCGTTGGTCGCAAGCACGCCCTTTTCAAGGTAGATGTTATCCTCCAGGCCCACCCGCACATTGCCCCCCAGCAGCACCGCCTGAGCGACCATCGGCATCTGCATCCGGCCGACGCCAAAGGCTGACCAATGAACCCCGGGCGGGAGGGCGTCTCGCATCGCTTTCATAGCCTCGGTCGTGGCCGGTGCGCCGTACTTTATGCCGAGACAGAGTTGGAATAAGGCCGGCGCATCGATAAGGCCTTCCGCGATGAGTTGCCTGGCGAGCTCGATGTGCCCGAGTTCGAAGACTTCGATCTCGGGGCGCACGCCCGTCCTGCGATACTCTTGAGCCATGTAACGCAAATATCGGGGCGTGGTGCCGTACAGGGCTTCATCGAAGTTCAGCGAACCGCAGTCGAGGCTGGCGATCTCAGGCAGTAATTCGATGATGTGCGCAATGCGCTCACGTGGACCTACAAAGTCAGTCCCGGCAGCGTAATTGAGGGGTGCATCGTCGGGTCCCAGCAAGAGATCACCGCCCATGCCTCCGGTCAGATTGATGATTACCTCATTGTTCCTGCCGCGGATCCGTTCGAAGACCTCCCGATAGAGCGCCGGGTCGCGGCTCGGGGTGCCCGAGGCCGGATCACGAACATGAAGATGCACGATGGCCGCTCCGGCGGAATGCGCCTCGAGCGCCGACGCCGCGATCTGCTCAGGCGTGACGGGAACGTTGGCGCTTTTTTTGACCGAATCGCCCGAACCCGTGACGGCGCAGGTGATAAAGACCGCGCTAGTTAACATCGCTGCCCATACTTCGCATCGGCCGCAGCCACAGCATCAGCGAGGCGCCCTGATAATTCAAGACGCCATCGCCGGTTGGCGCCGGGCCGGCGGTGCGCAGTTGCCGTCGTACCGGCGACGAGACACGATAGCAACAGGGCAGTCCGATCGACGGGAGGGCGAGGTGACGACTACCTATGATGTGATCGTTATCGGATCGGGACACAACGGGCTCGTCTGTGGCGCCTACCT
>Ga0208989_10000649_pt1 | contig 10526 bp, 8 predicted proteins | sample MedBloCAOM3_M1_FD_187852 | JGI IMG/M metagenome (GOLD analysis project Ga0208989, IMG submission 187852) | Forest soil microbial communities from El Dorado National Forest, California, USA - Mediterranean Blodgett CA OM3_M1 (SPAdes) (version 2) | ecosystem: Environmental > Terrestrial > Soil >...
GGGAGCCGATACTATCGGCGGGTCAGGTCGATGCCGTGGCGGGGTTTTCGTATCTGTCGGCGGTAAACTTAAGAGATCGCGGCGTGCCGGCTGATGACCTTGCGGTGTTTCGATATGCCGATTATGGCTGCGAGGCCTACGGGTTCGCGGTGATCGTGAATCCGGCGTTCGCAGCCGCCAGGCCCGAAGCGGTGAAGGGCTTCCTGCGCGCGGTGATTGCGGGCACGCATCTGGCCATCAAGGAGCCCGGGCGCGCGGTGGATGAGGTTGTCGGCCGGATGGATGGCGGATCGCGCGATCTTGAGCTGGAACGGTTGCGCTCCGTGATTAGCGACAACATCCTTACCGGCGAAGTAAAACGCAACGGCATCGGCGGCATCGATCCGGCCCGCTTCGACCGCTCGATCGATCAAATCGCCGAGGATTTCAAGTTCCAGAAGCGGCCATCCGCGGCGGATATTTTCGACGATGCTTTTCTGCCTCCCCTGGGCGGCCGTCTGATCAATTGAGCAAAAAATCAGCGGACACTGTATCTCCCCGACGATCCCTGATTAGAATGCAGATCTGAACGACCGTCCTCCCCGCCGCCCCCCCTCGAGTCCCAACAGCATGTCCCTGCTTCGGCTTTATACCCGCGTCCTTGAGCTGCTCGGCAAGGAGACGCGGCTGGGCTGGATCCTTGCCGGCGCCAATCTGCTGCTGGCCGGCGCGCAATTCGCCGAACCCGTGCTGTTCGGCCGCATCATCGATGTTCTCTCCGGCAAGCCATCCACGGATTTGCCCGGTTCATCGTCGGCGTGGCCGCTGCTGGCGGCCTGGGCGGCGTTCGGCCTGTTCATCATTGGATGCAGTGCGGCCGTCGCACTGCACGCGGATCGACTGGCGCACCGCCAGCGCCAGGCGGTGCTGACGAATTATTTCGAGCACATCATGCAATTGCCGCTGACTTTCCACACCGGCACCCATTCCGGCCGGCTGATGAAGGTGATGCTGAACGGCACCGACTCGTTGTGGCTGCTGTGGCTCGGATTTTTCCGCGAGCATTTCGCCGCGATCCTGTCGCTGGTGGTGCTGCTGCCGCTGGCGCTTTACATCAACTGGCGGCTGGCGATCCTGCTGTTCGTTCTGTGCGTGGTGTTCACGGTGCTGACCACGCTAGTGGTGCGCAAGACCTACGGCATGCAAAGCGAGGTCGAGGCGCATTACAGCGATCTCTCCGCACGCGCCTCCGATGCGCTCGGCAATGTCGCGCTGGTGCAAAGCTTCGTGCGCATCGAGGCCGAGGTGCAGGGGCTGCGCTTCGTCGCCGACAAGCTACTGGCAGTGCAGATGCCGGTTTTGTCGTGGTGGGCGCTGGTCACTGTCATCACCCGGGCCTCGACCACCATCACCGTGCTGGCGATCTTCACGGTCGGCATCGCGCTGCATGAACAGGGCCTCACCACGGTCGGCGAGATCGTGATGTTCGTGAGTTTCGCCACCATGCTGATCCAGAAGCTCGAACAAGTCGTCAGCTTCATCAACAACGTGTTCATGCAGGCGCCGCGGCTGCAGGAATTCTTCGACGTGCTGGATGCCGTGCCCGCGGTGCGCGACCGGCCCGACGCGATCGATACCGGGCGACTCTCAGGCCTGGTCGAATTCAAAGACGTCTCGTTTTCGTATGACGGCAAGCGGCCCGCGGTCGAGGACCTGTCCTTCACCGCGCTGCCCGGCCAGACCATTGCGCTGGTCGGCCCGACCGGCGCCGGCAAATCGACCGCGATTGCATTGCTGCATCGCGCGTTCGATCCGCAGTCGGGCTTCATCAGGATCGACGGCATGGACGTCCGCGGCCTGACGCTGACGGCGCTGCGGCGGAATATCGGCGTGGTGTTTCAGGAAGCGCTGCTGTTCAATCGCTCGATCGCGGACAATCTGCGCATCGGCAAGCCGGACGCCACCGATGAGGAAATGCGGATCGCGGCGGCGCGCGCCCAGGCGCTGGAATTCATCGAGCGCAGCGAGCGGAAATTCGAGACCAATGCCGGCGAACGCGGGCGCATGCTGTCCGGCGGCGAGCGGCAGCGGTTGTCGATCGCGCGTGCGCTATTGAAGGACCCGCCGATCCTGATCCTCGATGAGGCGACCAGCGCGCTCGATGCCGTCACCGAAGCCAAGGTCAACGCGGCTCTCGACGAAGTGATGAAGGGACGCACGACGTTCGTGATCGCCCACCGGCTATCGACCATTCGCAACGCCACGCGCATCCTGGTGTTCGACAGCGGACACGTGATCGAAAGCGGAACTTTCGATGAACTGGTGGCGAAAGGCGGTCGTTTTGCGGAGCTCGCAAGGGCTCAATTCATGGTTCAGGAGAATGTGCGGGCGAGCGTTGAGGCGCCGAAGATCGGCAGCGCCGCCGTCAAGATTTAAGTATCGTCGAAATTCGGCATATTTCGTCCACGATTTAGTCGCACAGCCTCTGTTCCGGACCTGCAAGCCGGTATAAGTTTGCAGCCGCCGTAAGCGATGCCGCCGGACACGCTTGAAACCCGAACGTCACATGCCAGGACCTCCTTTTGCAGGCGGGTCTCAAAGGACCGGAATCGGATAGTGCATCTTCTTCGCCCGTTGCTTCGCAAATCATCGTTGAGCTGGATCGTCCTCGTCGCAGCGCTCGCCATCGTTGTGCCGCGGGTTGTGCATGCGGAAGCGCTGCTGGTCATCGAGGCCGACACCGGAAAGGTGCTGCAGGCGGACAACGCGACCTATCCCTGGTATCCGGCATCGGTGACCAAGCTGATGACGGCCTATGTCACGCTCAAGGCCGTCAAGGATGGGCGCATCTCGCTCGACACCCTGTTTACGGTATCGCCGGTCGCGGCCGCGCAGTCGCCTTCCAAGATGGGTTTCCGGCCGGGGATTCAGGTCACCGTCGATAACGCGCTCAAGATGATGCTGGTGAAGTCGGCCAACGACATGGCCGTGGTGCTCGCCGAGGGCGTCGGAGGTTCGATCGACGGCTTTTCGGCTCAAATGAATCAGACCGCGCAGCGGCTTGGCATGACGCAGTCGAGCTATGTCAATCCGAACGGACTGCCCGCGGAGGGTCAGATCACCTCGGCGCGCGATCTCGCGATCCTTGCCCGCGCGATCATTCGCGATCTTCCGGAATACGAATATTTCGTGCACATTCCCTCGATCCGCTTCGGCCGCAGGGTGACGCAGAATTTCAACAAGCTGATCGGACGCTATCCCGGCGCCGATGGCTTCAAGACCGGTTTCATCTGTGCCTCCGGTTACAATCTGGTTGCGTCGGCCACGCGCAATGGCAAGCGGCTGATCGCGGTGGTGCTCGGCGCTTCATCCGGCCAGATGCGGGCGGTGAGAGCAGCCCAATTGCTTGAGCGAGGCTTTGCCAACAACACGCTGACGTGGTTGCGCCCCTCGCTCGGCACGGTCGACAATCTGGTGCCGATCGACGCCTCGCCGCCGAACCTGCGCGACGAGATGTGCGGGGGAAAGCGCAAACGCCCCGCCAGCGACGAGGATGAGGACACCGTTGCCAGCAACGGCAGCGGCTCAAGCGGCGGCGAAATCGGCACTACGTTTTTCACCGCCGGGCTGCAGCCGCCGATGGCGAAGCCGTCGGAGCTGCTGGCCGCGGCGCCTGCGCCCTCGGAGCCGATCCCGGTTTACACCGGTCCGACCAAGACCGGCGCCGCGTTGATTGCCGCCGTGGCCGTCGACGCCGAAAAGCAGACGCCGCGGCAGCGCGGAAAGAAGTCGCGGGTTGCGGCAAAAAAACCTGATACCGCGGCTGAGCCGAAGGCCGAAGCCAAGGATGCCGGCAGGGACGTCAAGAAGGACGCCAAGTCCGATACGAAGTCCGAACCGAAATCCACCGCCAAACCGGCCGCCGTCAGACACGCGAATGCCAAGCCGGACGCCGCTCCAAAATTTGCCGAAAAGCCCGTAGCCGCGACTGATAAGCCTGTCGCGAAGCCGGCAAAGCCCAAGGCTGCCGCAAAGCCCAAGCCTGCCGCCAAAAGCACGACCGGCGAGGCCAAGCCGGCGGATCAAAAGACCGCCGCCACGCCCCGCACCTAGGTCGGTTTCGGCCGGCCAGACCGGCGGCCCTCTCTAATCAACGATACGTCCATAATGCGCTGCCGCTTGCCATCGGCTGCCGCATTGCTCAATACTGCCCAAAATAAGGCGTCCCGTCCCAACAAACGGGGAAGTAAACCAGAGGGGAAATACCATGGAGCGCATCTGGCTCAAGCAATATCCGGCCGGCGTGCCCGCTGATATCGATGTGACCCAGTACACATCGCTTGTCGAGTTGCTGGAAGAAAGCTTTGCGAAGTTCAGCGACCGCAAGGCCTTCATCTGCATGGACAAGTCGATCACCTATCGCGACCTCGACGAGATGTCACTGGCGCTCGCAGCCTATTTGCAGAGCAAGGGCCTGCAGAAGGGCACGCGCGTCGCGCTGATGATGCCGAACGTGTTGCAGTATCCGGCATCGACCGCCGCCGTGCTGCGCGCCGGCTATGCGGTGGTGAACGTCAATCCGCTCTACACCCCGCGCGAGCTTGAGCACCAGCTCAAGGATTCCGGCGCCGAAGCGATCATCGTTCTCGAAAACTTCGCGACCACCTTGCAGCAGGTGATCGCCAGGACCGCGGTGAAGCACGTCATCATCGCCAGCATGGGCGATCTGCTCGGCCTCAAGGGTATGATCGTGAATCTCGTCGTGCGGCGCGTCAAAAAGATGGTGCCGGCCTATTCCATACCGGGCGCCGTTACCTTCAACGACGCGCTCGCGGCCGGCCGTAACATGAAACTCAACAAGCCGAAGATCGCGCACGACGATGTCGCCTTCCTGCAATACACCGGCGGCACCACCGGCGTCTCCAAGGGCGCGACGCTGCTTCATCGCAACATTCTCGCCAACGTGCTGCAGAACGATGCCTGGCTGCAGCCGGCGCTGGCAGCGCCCCCGCATGTCGATCAATTGTTCATCGTCTGCGCGCTGCCGCTCTATCACATCTTCGCGCTGACGGCCTGTTTCCTGCTGGGGATGCGCGCCGGTGGCGTCAATCTCTTGATTCCAAATCCGCGCGACATGCCCGGCTTCATCAAGGAGCTGATGAAGTATCAGGTCAATAGTTTGCCGGCGGTCAATACGCTCTACAACGGGCTGTTGCACTCGCCCGGTTTCGACAAGGTCGACTTCTCCAAGCTCAAGATTTCCGTCGGCGGCGGCATGGCGGTTCAACGCCCGGTGGCTGAGCAGTGGAAGAAATTGACCGGCTGCGAAATCCTGGAAGCATACGGCCTGTCGGAAACTTCTCCGGGGCTGACGTGCAATCCGGCTACCTTCACAGAGTTTAACGGTTCGATCGGCATTCCCATTCCATCGACCGATCTCTCGATCCGCGACGATGACGGCAATGAAGTGCCGCTCGGCCAGCCCGGCGAAATCTGCGCCAAAGGCCCGCAGGTGATGCCGGGTTACTGGAACAAGCCGGACGAGACCGCAAAAGTAATGACCTCGGACGGCTACTTCCGCACCGGCGATATCGGCGTGATGACGCCGGACGGCTACACCAAGATCGTCGATCGCAAGAAGGATATGATTTTGGTGTCGGGTTTCAACGTCTATCCCAACGAGATCGAGGAAGTGATCGCGAGTCATCCCGGCGTGCTGGAGTGTGCCGTGATCGGCGTCGAGGACGCGCGGTCCGGCGAGGCCGTAAAGGCGTTTGTCGTGAAGAAGGATCCGAACGTCACCGCCGAAGACATCATCAAGTACTGCGGCACGCAATTGACCAACTATAAAGTGCCGAAGCAGATCGAGTTCAGGACCGACCTGCCGAAGACCAATGTCGGAAAAATCCTGCGCCGCGCATTGCGCGATGAAAAGAAGGCCGCCGCGGCCTGAGCCGACGACTCTCCGCCGTCATTGCGAGCCAACGGGGCGCGCGAATGCGCGCCCGATGAGGCTCCGCGAAGCAATCCAGGGCAGCCAGACTGGCTGGATCGCTTAGTCGCTTCCGCTGCTCGCAATAACGCAGGAATTATTCCGATCTCGTCACCATCAAACGATGCTGAAGTGGTTTCCTTCCCCCAGGAAAATGCTTTAAGAACCATCCGCACATTTAAGGAGAATTGACGATGACGATCCAAGTTGGCGACAAGCTGCCCGAAGCCAAGTTTCGCGTGATGACGGCGGAAGGTCCCCAGGTCAAGACCACCGACGATATCTTCAAGGGCAAGAAGGTCGCGCTGTTCGCCGTGCCCGGCGCCTACACCGGCACCTGCCACAAGATGCATCTGCCGAGCATTTTTCTGAACGCCTACGCCATCAAGGACAAGGGCGTGAGCACGATCGCGATCGTTTCGGTCAATGACGCCTTCGTCATGAACGCCTGGAAGCGCGACACCGACCAGCGCGACGAAGCCGTGTTTCTCGCCGACGGCAACGCCGAATTCGCCAAGGCGATCGGGATGGAGCTCGACGCTTCCGGCAACGGCCTCGGCATCCGCTCCAAGCGCTACTCGATGCTGGTGGATGACGGCGTGGTCAAGAAGCTCAATCTCGAGCCGGCGCCCGGCAAGGTCGAAGTCTCCGGCGGCGATACGCTGCTGGGACAGCTTTGAGCTGAAGTTACTTCGCGACAATCACAGCCGTCGTCGCCCGGCTTGACCGGGCGATCCAGTACTCCGCAGCCTTTCGGTTGATCATCAGCACTCTGGAATACTGGATCGCCCGCTTTCCGCGGGCGATGACGGCTGTTGTTAATCTTCCAGCGACTGCTTCAGTCTCGCCATCGCGACGCCATCCCGCGCCAATTGATCCGCGCGCTCGTTTTCGTCGTGGCCGGCGTGGCCCTTGACCCAGTGCCAGCGCACCTGATGCTGGTGCAGCGCTGCATCCAGCCGCTGCCACAGATCGACGTTCTTGACCGGCTTTTTGTCCGAGGTGCGCCAGCCGTTCTTCTTCCAGCCATTGATCCAGCCGGTGATGCCCTGACGCACATACTGGCTGTCGGTATAGAGATCGACCGTGCAGGGCTTTTTTAGAGCTTCCAGCGCGGAGATCGCCGCCATCAGCTCCATGCGGTTGTTGGTGGTGTGCGCCTCGCCGCCCTTCAATTCCTTTTCGACGTCGCCGAATTTCAGGATCGCGCCCCAGCCGCCCGGCCCGGGATTGCCCGAGCATGCGCCATCGGTGTGAATGATGACCGTGGGGAGCGAACTCACGCCACCAGCCCCGAGGCTGCGACGCCGTAATCGCGCATGCTGGCGACGCTTTGCTGGAAGCGCAGCTTGCGGAAATATTCGAGCGGGTCCTTTGGCCGCACCAGGGCGCCAGGCGGAACGTTGAGAAAATCGACCAGGCGCGTCAGCAGGAAGCGCAGCGCCGCGCCCCGCGCCAGCAGCGGCAGCGCGTTCTGCTCGGCCTCGGACAATCTGCGCTCGCGGCCATAGGCGTTGAGAAATGCACGCGCTTTGGTGACGTTGAACGAATAATCGCTCTCGAAACACCAGGCATTGAGGCAGATCGCCACGTCATAGGCCAGCATATCGTTGCAGGCGAAGGTGAAATCGATGATGCCGGACACCCGCTCGCCGAGAAAGAAAACGTTGTCGGGAAACAGATCGGCGTGAATGACGCCCTGCGGCAAATTCTTCGGCCAGACGTTGCCCTCCAGATGATCGAGCTCGGCGCCGATAAAGGCGCGCAATCCGTGCTGCAATTCATCGGCGCGCGCCGCGGCCTGATCGAACAACGGACGCCAGCCCGACACCGACAGCGCGTTGGCGCGTGTCATCGGAAAATCGCGGCCGGCGAGATGCATTTTCGCCAGCGCCTGACCGACGCCGGCGCAATGCGCGGCATTGGGCTTGCGCGGCCAGATGCCTTCCAGAAAATTGATGATCGCCGCGGGCCGGCCGGCCAGCGCGTTAAGCGCTTCGCCGCTTCTGTTCTTCACCGGCTGCGGACAATCGACGCCGCGCGAGGCCAGATGCGTCATCAGGCCGAGGAAGAACGGCAGGTCGCACTTTGCGACGCGCTTCTCATACAGCGTCAGGATGAAATAGCCGGCCGTGGTGTGCAGCAGGAAGTTGGAATTCTCGACGCCCTCGGCGATGCCCTTGTAGGACAGCAACTCGCCGATGTCGTAATCGCTCAAAAATTCCGCTAGCTCGTCGGCGGCGACGTCGGTGTAAACCGCCATGGAGTCTACGCCGCGTCGGGCCGCAGCGAACGCGGCAACGGAAAGAATTCGTTCTCTTCCGCGGCCGATACCGTCTCCACATGCAATTCGTAGCGCTCGGCGAACGCACCCATGATCTCTTCGACGATCACTTCCGGCGCCGACGCGCCCGCGGTGATGCCGAGCGTCTTGATGCCCTCAAACTTCGACCAATCGAGATCGCTGGCGCGCTGCGCCAGCACCGCGATCGGGCAGCCCTCGCGTTCGGCGACCTCACGCAGCCGCTGCGAGTTCGACGAGTTCGGCGCGCCGACCACGATCAGGGCATCGACCACCGGGGCCACCTTCTTCACCGCGAGCTGGCGGTTGGTGGTGGCGTAGCAGATGTCTTCCTTGTGCGGGCCGGAGATGTTGGGAAACCGCTCCTTCAACATCGCGACGATCTCGGCGGTGTCGTCGATCGACAGCGTCGTCTGCGTGACGAAGGCGAGATTGTTGGGATCCTTCGGCGTGAAGGTCGCGGCATCGCTCGCGGTCTCGATCAGCGTCACCGCCCCGGCCGGCAGCTGCCCGAGCGTGCCGACCACTTCCGGATGATGGGAATGCCCGATCAGCAGGATTTCGCGGCCGCGCTTGAAATGGATCGCTGCCTCGCGGTGCACCTTGGTGACCAGCGGGCAGGTGGCATCGAGCGAGAAGAAATTGCGGGCCCGGGCGTCCGCGGGCACCGATTTGGGAACCCCGTGGGCCGAAAACACCACCGGCGCGTTGGTATTGTCAGGGATCTCAGCCAGTTCCTCGACGAAAATCGCGCCCTTGGTCTTGAGGCTGTCGACGACATAGCGGTTATGGACGATCTCGTGGCGGACATAGACCGGGGCGCCATAGATCGTGAGCGCCCGCTCCACGGTGTCGATTGCCCGCACCACGCCGGCGCAGAAGCCTCGCGGCGAGCAAAGCACGATTTTCAGGGGTTTTTTGGCCTGCATGGGAGCGATCTCGGACCGAATCACCCCTCGCCGCCGGGCAGGGAACGGTCAATTCGAATAAGGACTTGGGACTGCTTTCGGGCGCTGTCAAGGCCGATTAGCAAGCCATTGCGCGGTTAGCCCCGGACGGCTTATATAGGGCGTAATTCCCGTCATCGCTGATGACCACGGCTTCGCCTCCAAAAGAGGTGGGCGAAGCGCAAAGGAGATTTGCCATGAGCAATGCACCGCTGATGCCAAAGGCGACTGCCGTGTGGCTGGTCGACAATACCGCGCTGACCTTCGACCAGGTTGCCGATTTCACCAAGATGCACCCGCTCGAGGTCCGCGCCATCGCCGACGGCGACGCCGCCCAGGGCATCAAGGGCATGGACCCGATTTCGACCGGCCAGCTCACCCGTGACGAGATCGAAAAGGGCGAAAAGGACCCGAACTATCGCCTCAAGCTCGGCGAGAGCAAGGTGGCGCTGCCGCCGCAGGCCAAAAAGAAGGGCCCGCGCTATACGCCGGTGTCGCGCCGCCACGAGCGGCCGAGCGCGATCCTGTGGCTGGTGCGCAACCACCCCGAGCTGAAGGATGCCCAGATCATGCGGCTGGTCGGCACCACCAAGACCACCATCGCCAGCGTGCGCGACCGCACCCACTGGAACGCCTCGACCCTGACGCCGATGGACCCGGTGACGCTCGGCCTGTGCTCGCAGATCGAGCTCGACTTCGAGGTGCAGCGCGCCGCCAAGGAGAAGCCCGCGGATGCCGCTTACGGCGGCGCGACCTTGCTGCCGGCCTCCGAAACTACCCGCAAGGAGCCGGAATTCGAGCCGACTGAGAAGGAGCGTGACGACCTCAATGTCGACGCCGTGTTCGCCAAGCTGAAGACCATCGGCGGCAAGAAGCCGGACCAGGAGTAGGCGCGGCTCCAGCGGTAAGCGCACTGCGCCGCTCCGATGACGGTTGTCATCCCCGCGGAGGCGGGGATCCAGTACGCCGCGGCCTCTCGATTCTAAACACAACTGCTCTGGAATACTGGATCGTCCGCTTTCGCGGACGATGACGCCGCGCTCGGTGCGCCACATTGCATGGTTCGCCGTCAATACGTCGTTGCCCTCACCCCTTCTTCAAAAACTCCGTCCGCAGCACCAGGCCCTTGACCTTGTCGGTGCGGCCTTCGATCTCGTCTTCATTGTCGGTGAGGTGAATATTCTTGATCACGGTGCCGCGCTTCAGCACGGTGGACGAGCCCTTCAGCTTCAGGTCCTTGATCAGCGTGACGCTGTCGCCCTCGGCGAGCAGCGCGCCGTTCGAATCCCTGACCTTGATGTCCATT
>Ga0208989_10000651_pt1 | contig 10523 bp, 12 predicted proteins | sample MedBloCAOM3_M1_FD_187852 | JGI IMG/M metagenome (GOLD analysis project Ga0208989, IMG submission 187852) | Forest soil microbial communities from El Dorado National Forest, California, USA - Mediterranean Blodgett CA OM3_M1 (SPAdes) (version 2) | ecosystem: Environmental > Terrestrial > Soil >...
TGCTCGTCCACATCGGTGACCCCTCCTCGAATCAGGCCACCACTCTTGAATCACAGGTGATTCATATGATTCAAGTACTTTCCGGACAGACACTTAGAGGCGTTCCAGCACTGGCGCTGGATCTTGCAAACCTGACGATGTCGAGATGCGGCCTGGCATCAAAGATGTGGGTCGAAAACATCTCGACCTTTTCCAGCTGGGCGACAGCCCCGATCATTTCGCCGCCACTGCCATTGTCTCACATTTCTCGGCGGGCCATGCCGGTCAACCTAAAAACGGCTACAGCCCGCCCTTGCCTGCTATCAATCTGCACGCTGTCGATACAAATCACGCGAAGGCGCTACGCCACCACTTTCGTCGCCCCGCTTCCACGAAACGTCGTCTGGTTAGAAAACTCAGAGTCAGAACGTTATGCGAACAGGTACGAGCATGGCGAAAATCAAGCTCACCAAGAGGACAGTTGAGGCCCTCAGGGTCGCGACCAATGACTACATCGCCTTCGATACCGACCTTCCCGGATGCGGCACTTGATGCCGAACGGCAAGCAATTTTTCCTAGTGCAATTCCTATCGCCGAAGGAACTGCAGCGTCTTGGGCAGGCATTAGCCTCCATAACAACTATTTCTGCGTCATGCGCCAGCAAGGCGCGACCGCCGGCGATAACGATGGGATGGTCGTCCACGATCAGGACGCGCGTCGGTTCCTTTGCCTGGAGGTTCTTCGCGGCCATCTGGGGTGCGGCGGACTGGACCGCTACGGTTGCTCTTATCGCCGGCCTTCCCTGCCCCAATCCATGCAAGCAGACCAAAAATAAACTTGATAAGCGCTGTTCAACCTACTCATTATCGCTGATCTCTGTCTATTGTGGCGCAGACGAACTCATCACCTTTTGCGGCCGAGAGCATGCGGGCACTGCGATTCGAAAACCGATTATGTGAAGACGGCATCCAGCAACAGTGACTTCACTTCGGTAGCAGCCAAATTCCTGCCGTCGAGCAAGTCAGTGCGGTCGGAGATGACAAGCGGCCCGTCGCGGGAGGCGTCGGTGATGCGGCCGTGTGACCCCTTGACCAGCGTGGCATCTAGCGGAATGACGTCCATCAGTGCACGGAAGCCCAATTTGCGCATCGCAAGGCGTTTTCCGATCGCGAGCTTCGGCGATGAGATGCCCGGATCGAGAAACAGCTCCACCGGATCATAGCCGGGCTTGCGATGGATCTCGACGGTGCGGGCGAAATCCGGCGCGCGACGGTCGTTGTTCCAATAATAATAGGTGAACCACGAACGCGCATCCGCGATCGCCACCAGTTCGCCGGAGCGCGGGTGATTGAGATCGAGGCTGTGCTTGTCGGCGGTGTCATAGACACGTTCGATTCCGGGCAGGCTTTGCAGCACGTCCCGCACCTTTGGCAGCCAGCGTGGGTCGGACACATAGACATGAGCAATCTGATGGTCCGCGACGGCAAACGCTTTCGAGGCCATGGGGTCGAGTAATTCGGCACCGTCTTCCTCCCGCACTGCGATAAATCCGGCGTCACGCAGCGCGCGGTTAATGTGGATCGGACGGTCAACTTTGGTGATGCCGTATTCGGAAAGGACGACGACGGAACGCCCGCTGGCGCGCGCCGAATCGGCAAGATCGCCGGCGACGGCATCGATTTCGGCGAGAGATTTTTTGACCGCCGGATGGTCTTCATCCGGGCCGAAACGTTGCAGATCGTAGTCCAGATGCGGCAGATAGGCCAAGGTCAGCGTCGGATTGTTCTCGGCCATCACTACCTTGGTCGCGTCAGCGATCCAGCGGGTCGATGCGATCGTCGTCGCGGGCCCCCAGAATTGAAACAACGGAAAGGGTCCGAGCCGTTCGGTCAGACGATCACGCAGGCTGTCCGGCACGGTGTAACAATCCGGCAGCTTCCGCCCGTCCGCCTTGTAGATCGGTCGCGGCGTTGCACCAAAATCATGGCTGGATGCCATGTTGTACCACCAGAACATGTTGGCGCAGGTGAACGCAGGGTCGCGCCGCTTTGCGGCCTCCCATACCTTTTCGCCTTCGACCAGGCGGTTGGATTGCCGCCACAGCATCACTTCCATCAGGTCGCGGAACAGCCAGCCATTGGCGACGATGCCGTGCTCGCGCGGCGTCGACCCGGTCATGAAACTGGCCTGAACGCTGCACGTCACGGCGGGCGTCACGGTTTGGAGCGGCACCATGGCGCCTTCGCGGGCGAATGCAGAAAGCCGCGGCGTCAGAGCCCCCAGATGGCGCGGCGTAAGCCCGACCACGATCATCGCCAGAACCGATTTCAAATCATCTCTCCCCGGGGGTAATTCGCATTTTCTTGGTCTTTGGCCGTCGTTCGGAACGGGCAATGTCATCCTTGCAGGTTTTTTCGGCCGCGCAAACCGGCTTGCCAAGTCCATCCGTGAAGTGGCACCTTGCTGATTGAAAAAAACAAACCCGCGATCGCTGGCGGCGCTACCGAACCCGCCAGTGCCTAAAAAAGCGAGTGGCGACACGCGTTCCTGGACAAGACGAGGTGTCGTATCAGGGAGAGTGCCATGCTCGACACACCGTCGAACACGATCAGCGACGTTCGCGTGCAATCATTCAACATTACTTACGAATATCCCGTGGTGTTCACGCGCGACGCCTTTAGTTCCGGCAATCGCAGCCTGATCGACGTTCTGGCGCGCCGGGAAAGCGGCAAGGTTCACCGCTGTGGCATTTTTGTCGATGAGGGCGTGTTGTCCGCGATACCGGATCTTACGGATCGAATTGCAGATTATGCCTCGTTCCATGCCAAGCATCTCAAGATCATCGGCGAACCCGTCGCTGTGCCCGGCGGTGAGCGCTGCAAGAACGATCCCGATACCGTTCCGCGGCTGCTGGCGAAATTCTCAGAACTGGCGATCGATCGGCATTCCTTTGTGATCGCGATCGGCGGCGGCGCGGTGCTGGACGCAGTCGGCTATGCGGCAGCGATCTTTCACCGCAGCGTTCGCCATATCCGTTTTCCCACCACCGTGCTGGCTCAGGATGACAGCGGCGTCGGCGTCAAGAATGCGGTCAACGCGCTGGGCTTGAAAAATCTGGTGGGCACTTTCGCGCCGCCCTGGGCCATCATCAACGACAGCGCCTTTATCGATCGTCTGCCGGTGCGCGAAAAACGCGCCGGGATGGCCGAGGCCGTCAAGGTGGCGCTGATCCGCGACGGCAATTTCTTTCGCTGGATCGAAAGCAATACGGTGGCGCTGGCGCAATTTTCGCCGCCCCATCTCGATCGCCTGATCAAGGATTGCGCGGAATTGCATATGCGCCAGATAAGGCTCGGTGGCGATCCGTTCGAAGCGGGGTCAGCGCGGCCGCTGGATTTTGGACACTGGTCCGCCCACAAGCTCGAACATCTCACGCGCAACGAAGTCAACCATGGCGAGGCGGTCGCGATCGGTATCGCGCTCGATACCCGGTATTCGGTCATGACGGGATTGCTGGCGGAGGGCGAAGACCGGCGCGTACTTGGCGTTCTCGAACGGCTGGGCTTCACGCTGTGGCATGATGCGTTGCGACAGCAAAACGCCAAGGGGAAACCCGCTTTGCTGCAGGGGCTGGCGGATTTCCAGGAGCATCTCGGCGGCGAATTGACCGTCACGCTTCTTGCGGACATCGGCCATGGCATTGAAGTGCACGAGATGAATGCAGAGATGGTCGGCCGCAGTATCGATTGGCTTCAGCAACAGGCGCGGGCCCGATGAAACTTGACCAACTCGCAGGTAATGTGAACCTGACCTATTGCACAAATATCCATGCCGGCGAGAGCTGGCCCGACATCCGTGCCAGCCTCGATGCGCATGTCCCCGCGATCAAAGCCGCGGTGGCGCCGGATCGCCCGCTCGGCATCGGTCTGCGCCTGTCGGGCGAAGCGGCCACGGTGGCGCGGCAGCCGGAGCAGTTGGCGACGTTTCGCGAGCAGCTTGCAACGCTAGGCGGCTACGTCTTCACCATCAACGCCTTTCCGTTCGGACCCTTCCATGGCGTCCGCGTCAAGGAGCATGTTTATCTGCCGGATTGGCGCAGCGCCGAGCGCGTCGCGTTTACCGCCGACAGCGCCGCCGTCCTTGCCGGGGTGCTGCCGGATGGTGTTGACGGCAGCATCTCCACCGTGCCGGGCGCATTCAAGGCCAATGGTCGTGCGGATGGCGCCGTCGCCGCGATCGCCGCCAGCATGATGAAGGCGGTAGCCGATCTCGTTCTGACCGAGCGGCGGACCGGCAAGCGCCTCGCCCTCGCGCTGGAACCCGAACCGTGCTGTTTCCTCGAGACCACGGATGAAAGCCTCGCGTTCTTCCAGGACGTGTTGCTGCAGCCCGAAGCGCTCGACCTGCTCGCAGCCTGCATTGGCGAAAATCGCGGCGGCGCCGAAGCCATGCTGCGCCGTCATCTCGGCATCTGCTACGATATCTGCCACGGATCGGTCGAATATGAAGATCCTGTCGCAGCACTCGACCGCCTGCTGGCCGCCGGCATCTCGGTGCCAAAGGTCCAGCTCTCCGCCGCAATGCGCGTCCCCAAGATGACCGATGACCTGATCGGCGCGGTGATGCGCTATGACGACGGCGTTTATTTGCACCAAACCATCGTGCGAGGGCCTTCGGGGCTGACGCGGTATGTCGATCTGCCGGATGCCGTCGCTGCATTCAAAGAGGGCCGCGCCAACGGCGAATGGCGAATTCATTGCCATGTGCCGCTGTTCCTATCCGACCTTGGCGAGATCGGATCGACCCGTGCCGACCTCGTGTCGACGCTGGCGGCATTTCGACGGAAAACACGCTCGTCGCATCTGGAAGTCGAGACCTATACCTGGGACGTGCTGCCGCAGAATCTACGAACCGGCTCCAAGGCGGCCGATATCGCGCGCGAGATTTCATTCTGCATCCAGGAACTCGTCGGATGAGCATGACGGCCACCGCAATGCCCGGTTTGTCGACGCTGCTGCGTCTCGGCCGGATTTCAAACGTGCCAACGGTCTGGACCAACGTTCTGGCCGGCGCCGTCATCGCCGGGGGCGCACAGTCTGCGAACGAAATCGCGCTGATCGTTCTCGCGATGACCGCTTTCTACGTCGGCGGCATGTATCTCAACGATTATTTCGACCGCGCCATCGATGCGCGCGACCGCCCGGGCCGTCCGATCGATGCCGGTGAAATTCGCGCCGGCTCGGTGTTGTCGATCGGTTTTGGCCTGCTGGCGCTCGGCGTCGCGCTGATGATGTCGTTTGGTCCCCGTGCGATCCTGTGCGGCCTGCTGCTCGCCGGCGTGATCGTGCTCTACGATGTCTGGCACAAGGGAAATGTGCTGAGCCCGGTCGTGATGGGATTGTGCCGTGCGCTGGTCTATATCGGAACCGGCGTTGCGGCGACCGGCGGCGTCTCGAATGCAACCATCATCGGCGCGGTCGCGCTGGCGTGCCATGTGGCCGGCATCACCTATGCGGCCAAGCAGGAGAGCCTCGACCGCGCGGAAAACCTCTGGCCGCTGGCGCTGCTGGCCGTGCCGTTGTTCGCAGCGCTGCCGGTTCTGTTAAGCGGATGGATGGTCATTGCGGCTTTCGTCCTGCTGTTGGCGGCCGACGCGTTTGCGATTTGGTTGCTGGCGAAGCAGCCCGTGCAGGGCGCAGTGCCGCTGGCAGTATCCGGATTGATCGCAGCGATCTGTCTGGTCGATGCGCTGGCGATTGCGGCCGCCGGCGGCGGTATCTTCATCGTCGCGGCCTGCGCAGTGGGCTATCCGCTGACGCGGCTTTTTCAGAGGTCGATTCCCGGCACATGAAGGGTATTATGCCCCCGTTCAGATCCTCACAAAAACCCAAGAGACTGCCGTGCTGAATGAATTTCTCGCACTTGCCGATGGGTGGATCTCCGAACGGACGGACGAGCGCGGCGCTGCCTGGTTTCGAGGCGCCATCAATGAAGTGGCGAAGGCCTCGAATGAGCGGCCGCTGAGCGTTGCGATCGGTCTGGCGCCACGCCGGCTCGGCAAAGCCGATCTGGCGCTGCCGGCGGCCGATCTGGCGCGTGCGGAAGCGTTGCGTCCAGGGCTAGATCTCAGCGACTGGAGCATCGATCAACTGGCGCGTGTCGCGCTGATGGTGGGCAGTCATGTCGGCAATGATGCCGATTTTGCGGCGCGGTTCGACAGCTTCTGCACCACTGCCGAAATCAATGAACTGATTGCATTGTGCCGTGGGCTTCCGCTTTACCCCAACGCGGCGCTGATCGAACCGCGCGCGCGCGAAGCGGTGCGCTCCGGAATGAAGCCGGTGTTCGAGGCCGTCGCCCATCGCAATCCGTATCCGCGAGAGACCTTTGCGGAAGACGCGTGGAATCAGATGGTGGTGAAAGCGTTTTTCATCGGCTCGACGCTTTGGCCGATCCAGGGATTGGACGAACGCGCTAATCCCCGGCTCGCGCGCATGCTGGTCGGACTGGCACAAGAGCGTTGGGCGGCGGAGCGTCCCGTCAGCGGAGAGTTATGGCGATGCGTCGCGCCGCACGCCGATGACGAAGGCGTTGCGGCAATAGCGCATGGCTGGAATGCAGGTAACGACAGAGAACGCCTCGCGATCTCTCTCGCGCTGCGGGGAGCGCCGTACGCTCGAAGCTTGCCGCCGGAAGAAGTCGCGAAGTTTCAGGCGAGATTAGAATCAGAAAAATTCGAATGGCGCGATCTGGCATGAGCGAGCGGCATGGTTTTCCGGCAACGGCGAACCTGCTCCTGAGATTTCTGTCAGGATTGTTGACCGTTTCCATTCTGATTCAATTCTTCATCGCAGGCATGTCGTCGCTGACGGCGCCGGATTGGTGGAACTACCACAAGATTTGGGTCAACATTTTTCAGTGGCTGGTATTGCCGTTGCCGGTATTCGCCTGGTTTTGCGGGAAGCCCCGCGGCGGCCGCGTTCTCTTCGCATCGTTGCCGATTTTACAGATCGCGCTCCAATACGTTCTCGTACACCGCGCACTCGATGGCCGCTTACCGAACGGCATCGGACTTCATGCGGTCAATGCCGCATTGATGTTGGTCGTCGCGACCTTACTTACGCTGGGATGGCATGACGGCAATAATCTCTTCAAGAATCGGAAAATATAGTCGGGACATTTTCCCGATCTTAAATTTAAAAAATTGATGGTCCGGCTTCCCAAAACATTTCCTATCGCAGGTTAGAGGGAGCTCGATATCGTTCTAAGTTGGCCGCACAGAAAATCAAAAATTGCAGGCCGGGAAACGAACAGGGCGAGGAGAGCAATCATCATGAGAGCGATGACGCTCGCTGTCTTTTTGGCAGCGACAACGATGGCCATACCTGCGGCCTATGCACAGCAGGCGCCGGCGACGCCGGCGGATGTTGCAAAGCCAGGTGGAAAAGTACCGGGCGCCCCGAAATTGGCGCTCGTCAAGGTGGCCGATGGATTTCACGATCCGGTCGGCGGAGACCGGTGTTCCGGTCGCCTTTTCGGCGTGGCCTGGGATGGCGGCGCCAACAAATGGCAGATGCAGGAGTTCGTGCAGACCCAGTTGCAGTTCACCGCCGGCCATGTCGATGCTGACAGCTTCGTGCTGGCGACCAACTGCTACTGCTTCTACACCGACGACAAGGGCCCGAACGCCAACCCGGTGGGCGCGCTCTGGCGCATCGTACCTGCTGACAAGGTGACAGTCGGCCTAGAGGTCGCGAAACCAAAGGAAACTGAGCCTTTGTAAGCGGACAGCTAGCATCGCCCGCACGTCTTGCGGGCGATGCCGTTTTCAGGCCCGTGTTTAAGATCCCTTTGCAGATCAGGATTCCGATCGATGCAACTGAATTTCTTTTCCGCACCCCGCGTATCGCTGTTGGCGTTGACAGTCGTTGGGGGTACGCTAGGCCTGTCACCGGCCACTGCCGGTGACCTATCGGACTTCAAGAGTCCGCTGGACAATTCGCCCATGACGTTCCCGCTGCAGACCGGGGAGGTCGAAACGCCGGCCGTGAAGAACTTCAAGGCCACCGGCGTCAACGAATGCCGCGGCAATGCTGATGCGGTCGCGGACGGCAAGAAACTTTATACGACGAATTGTATTGTTTGCCATGGCGCTGATGGCACCGGAAAGATGGGCCCAACCCTGGTCGGCAAAGACATCGTCTATCCGCAGGCGCTGACCGACCCAGGCATGTTCTCCATCATCTATGGCGGCGCCAGCGGTGCGATGCAGTCGTTCTTCCGCCGCGGCATGCAGCAGGACCAGATGCTCAGGATTATCGCCTATGTAAGGACACTCGAAAAATGACCACGACCGGCTCGTCGCCCTTTGGCGCCTTCGCATGTGATTCCGGTTCCTTAAAAGAACTGCTCGGAGATACCGCGCTGAACTGCCCCTGCTGTAACGGGCGGTTGACGCCCGAGAAGCTGGCGCGCCTGTTGGACGACGTGCAAAAACTGGCGCAAGGACGCGCGCCCGCCAACGCCGGGCCGGCCGCGCAACCATCCAACAGCGCCGGCCGCCCCACCGGCATGATCATCGATCCGCATACGCATATGATCTCGCGCACCACGGACGATTACGAAGCGATGGCCAAGGCTGGCGTGGTCGCGGTGATCGAGCCGGCGTTCTGGCTCGGGCAGCCGCGCACCAATGTCGGCAGTTTCATCGACTATTTTTCGCTGATTTCCGGGTTCGAGCGTTTCCGCGCCGGCCAGTTCGGCATTCGCCATTACTGCACCATCGGCCTCAACCCCAAGGAAGCCAACAACGAAGCCTTGGCGGAAGCGGTGATCGACGCGTTGCCGCGCTTTCTGGTCAAGGAAGGCGTCGTCGCCATGGGCGAACTCGGCTATGACGAGCAGACCCCGCTCGAGGACAAGGCGTTAAGGACGCAGATCGAACTCGCCAAGGAATTCGAGCTTCCGATCATGATTCACACGCCGCATCGCGACAAGCGGCCCGGCACATTGCGGACGATGGACGTGCTGAAGGAGCATGGTTTCGATCCGGCGCGCTGTGTCATCGACCACAACAATGAAGAGACCATCCGCGAGGTTCGCGACCGCGGATACTGGTGCGCGTTTTCGATTTATCCCAACACCAAGATGGGCAGCGAACGAATGGCCATCATCGTCGAGAGCTGCGGCCCCGAGCGCTTGATCGTCGATTCCGCCTGCGATTGGGGCGTGTCGGACCCGCTGGCGGTTGCCAAGACTGCGCGCCTGATGGCGCAGCGCGGCGTCAGCGCCGATGCCGTTCGCCAGGTCGTCTATAGCAATGCCCTTAGTGTCTATGGTTTGAACACAGAGATGAAGGAAGAGCATTGGCTGGCGCCGTCGGCCATCGATCAGCGAACACTTTACGAAGGAAACTCTGTGCTGCGTGGCGGGCAGACGCCGCGGATTGAGCAGCCAGGACGCTTGACCGACGAATTGCAAATCACCTGATCCTCGCCGGATTACACAGGAGCGTACGCGTTCGGGGCGGTCGAGCAGTGCCCTCAGGAACGATCGATATTTTCGTCACCTGCGAGGATCTATTTCTCAGATTCTGGATGGCTTTTCGGTTAGCTAGCTAGCCCAGCTTGAGGATCGAGACTTGGTGCAAACGCGTCAAGTTTTGTGGAGCAAGTTGGGCGTGGTTGATCATGGTGTCGATTTAGGCGCCAAGCGTGTCGAAGGCCCTCTTGAGGGGCGTGGTGATTGCACGAAGCGCCGGCAGCGCGGCCGCCAGACCCGGGCGCAGAAGACGGTTGTAAATGCGGGTGAAGAACAGGGCGATAAGCCGCGATGGCCGCATTGGTTCCTTCGGAGGAACACTCGAAGGTTGGCACACAGTTTCGTTTTAGCAGGTCTCGGCGTCGCCGGATGGTCGCCGCTTTGCTCCGCCCATACGCCATTTTCTTTCTTCGTGGAATTGGCGGGTCCGCTTTAAGCGGACGCGCCACCCCCCTAGCAGGTGCCGGTAACCCTGTCGAACGCCCTCCCAGCGCGATCGGATTCATGTTCCGGATCAAGATGAAGCACTATTCGTGCGACTTCGTGCCAGTCGGCACTTTCCGCATCCGCGTCGAGCAGGCGCAGATACGTGATGAGGTGCTTCTCGTCGTAAGCTGTCAATACGGAATCGTTGGGCGCGGTATCGGCTACATCGGGATCAAGCGGCGGCTTCTGCATGGGCGTTCTCGCAACACGTTGTTGATCGACCAACTTTGCTTTGGGCTCCTTGGCATGACCGCGAAACCGTCACCTCCCCTCGCGTCCGCAATGTTGCAGCTCGGCCATCCGGCAACGATTCCCCGCGAACCATGTGGGATTAGCGTCGATTTTGACATATCGACCACATGTCCGTTTAGATCGTCATCTCGGACATGGTTCGCGTCGCACCGGGCGTGACGCACCTGGTCCCGTCGCCACTTTGGTGTCATGGGATCAGGAGTTTTTCGGTCCAATCGTATTGCCAGGCCGAAAACGTTTGGTCACTCCCCGCGACGCCGCGCTCT
>Ga0208989_10000654_pt1 | contig 10510 bp, 8 predicted proteins | sample MedBloCAOM3_M1_FD_187852 | JGI IMG/M metagenome (GOLD analysis project Ga0208989, IMG submission 187852) | Forest soil microbial communities from El Dorado National Forest, California, USA - Mediterranean Blodgett CA OM3_M1 (SPAdes) (version 2) | ecosystem: Environmental > Terrestrial > Soil >...
ATCCACATGTCTTTGGGCAGCTTGCCGGTCTGCCAGAACACGTCGATCGGAATGCCGCCGCGCGGATACCAGTAGCCGCCGATGCGCAGCCATTTCGGCTTGATCTCGGCGGCGATCCGTTTTCCGATCGCCACCGTGCAATCCTCGTGGAACGCGCCATGATTGCGGAAGCTCGCGACATAGAGCTTCAGGGACTTCGACTCCAGTAGCCACTGGCCCGGCACATAGTCGATGACGAGGTGCGCGAAATCCGGCTGGCCGGTGACCGGGCAGAGCGAGGTAAATTCCGGCGCCGTGAACCGCACCACGTAATTCGTATCGCTCTGCGGATTGGGCACGCGGTCGAGCTTTGCTTCCTCAGGCGTGCGCGGCCATTCTACGGCGCGGCCGAGCTGCAGGCCTTTCGATTTCGAGGATTTGTTAGGCGTTTTTGACATCGAGGCGTCTCCGTTGCCGCGTTATTAGACAATTCGCCCGGCGACGTCACGGGCATCGCGGCCTTTTCCGCCCCCATGCCTTGCTGTAGAAGCAGCGCCAACCGTTCAATCCCGCATTTTCCAAAGAGGCACCCATGACCGCCATTGTCGACATCATCGGCCGCGAAATTCTCGACAGCCGCGGCAATCCCACGGTCGAGGTCGATGTGGTGCTGGAGGATGGCTCGATGGGACGCGCGGCAGTGCCGTCGGGCGCATCAACCGGGGCGCATGAAGCGGTCGAACTGCGCGACGGCGACAAGGCGCGCTATCTCGGCAAGGGCGTGCAAAAGGCCGTGGACGCGGTGAACGGCGAGCTATTCGACGCCGTCGGCGGCATGGACGCCGAGCAGCAGGTCCAGATCGACGACACCATGATCGGGCTGGACGGCACCCCAAACAAGAAGCGTCTCGGCGCCAATGCCATTCTCGGCGTGTCGCTCGCGGTCGCCAAGGCCGCTGCCGAGTCCAGCGATATGCCGCTGTATCGCTATGTCGGCGGCACCTCGGCGCGGACGTTGCCGGTCCCGATGATGAACATCATCAACGGCGGCGTACACGCGGACAACCCGATCGACTTCCAGGAATTCATGATCATGCCGGTCGGCGCCAAAACCTTCGCGGAGGCGCTGCGCTGCGGTTCGGAAATTTTCCACACCCTGCGATCGGAACTGAAAAAGGCCGGCCACAACACCAATGTCGGCGACGAAGGCGGCTTCGCGCCGAATTTGCCGTCGGCGGACGCCGCGCTCGAATTCATCATGGGCGCGATCGGCAAGGCCGGCTACAAGGCCGGCGGCGACGTCATGCTGGCGCTGGATTGTGCGGCCACCGAATTCTTCAAAAACGGCAATTACGTTTATGGCGGCGAGAACAAGACGCGTTCGCGTTCCGAGCAGGCCAAATATCTCGCCGACCTTGCGTCGCGCTATCCGATCGTCTCGATCGAAGACGGCATGTCCGAAGACGACATGGATGGCTGGAAGGAACTGACCAACCTCATCGGCGGAAAATGCCAATTGGTCGGCGACGATTTGTTCGTCACCAACGTGACGCGGCTCGCCGACGGCATCAAAAACGGTCGTGCGAATTCGATCCTGATCAAGGTCAACCAGATCGGCACGCTGACGGAGACGCTGAGCGCGGTCGAGATGGCTTATAAGGCTGGCTACACCGCCGTGATGTCGCACCGTTCCGGCGAGACGGAGGATTCCACGATCGCCGACCTCGCGGTCGCCACCAATTGCGGTCAGATCAAAACCGGCTCACTGGCGCGCTCCGACCGCACCGCCAAGTACAATCAGTTGCTGCGGATCGAGCAGGAACTGGGAACGCAGGCGAAATATGCGGGCAGGGCGGCGCTGAAGGCGCTGGCGTGAGCGCGAAGCTCCGGCGAGTGGGTTCCACGACGGCGTGAGTCTTTCAAAAATCAAAAATGGCAGAGCCAAGATAGGGAGTACGTCATGAGTTCAGACAGCAAAACCGGGCTTCAACTACGTTCTTTGATCAAGAAGACCGGCGAACTCGAGTTGTCGCTGGCGAAAGTGGCCATCCCTGAGCCGGCTGCCGATGAAGTCGTCGTCCGTGTCGAGGCCTCGCCGATCAATCCGTCAGACCTGGGACTCCTGATCGGCGCCGCCGATATGACGACCGCCAAGGCGTCAGGCACGAAAGAGGCTCCAGTCGTCACTGCGAAGGTGCCGGAAGCGGCGATGCAAGCCATGGCGGCACGGCTCGATGAATCGATGCCGGTCGGCAACGAGGGCGCCGGTGTGGTCGTCAAGACTGGATCGTCCGACGCGGCGAAGGCACTGATGGGCAAAACCGTCGCGATGATCGGCGGCGCGATGTACGCGCAATACCGCTGCCTGAAGGTGACCGAATGTCTGCCGCTGCCCGCTGGCATCACGCCTGCCGAAGGAGCCTCTTGCTTTGTCAATCCGCTGACGGCACTCGGCATGGTCGAAACCATGCGGCGCGAAGGCCACAAAGCCCTGGTGCATACTGCGGCTGCATCCAATCTGGGGCAGATGCTCAACAAGATCTGCCTCAAGGACGGCATCGGTCTCGTCAATATCGTCCGCAACCCGGAGCAGGCAGACATCCTGCGCAAGATCGGCGCGAAACATGTCGTCGATTCCACCTCACCGACGTTTATGAATGATCTGACCAATGCGCTTGTGGAAACCGGTGCGACACTGGCATTCGATGCGATCGGCGGCGGCAAGCTCGCCGGCCAGATTCTCACTTGCATGGAAATCGCCGCCAACAAGACCGCCAAGGTCTACAGCCGCTACGGATCGAGCGTGCACAAGCAGGTCTATATCTATGGCAGCCTCGATCCTCGTCCCACGGAGTTGAACAGAGCCTTCGGAATGGCCTGGGGGGTCGGCGGCTGGCTACTGACTCCGTTCCTGCAAAAAATCGGACCGGCCGAGGCACAAAAACTGCGCCAGCGGGTCGTCGCCGAACTCAAGACGACGTTTGCCAGCCATTACACCCAGGTGGTCTCGTTGCAGGAAGTACTGCAGTTGAATCACATCGCCGTCTACGGCAAGCGCGCGACCGGCGAAAAGTATCTGATCAATCCGAACAAGGGCTCATAACGTTCAGCCCATGCGGCGTGATCAGACGACCCGTGCGCGTTATATCTGACAGACCAAGCCACAGGAGTTATTGCAATCATTTTTAGGGCCGGGGAAATCAATGTCGACAGACCCTAAATATCTCGGCTGCGCGTGAATTTCGGCAATTCATGCACTTGCATCGTTCTAGGAGATGGCTAGGTTGACGGGCAAGCCAATCCGGCGCCCGCGTCAAAAGGAAACTCCATGGCCACCCCCTACAACGTTGTCGTCATTGTCGGCAGCCTTCGCAAAGAGAGCTACACCCTCAAGATCGCCAACGCTTTGACCAGGCTGGCGCCCGATACGCTGAAGCTCAACGTCGTCACCTTGCACGACATTTCGTTTTTCAATCAGGACCTGGAAGCGACGCCGCCGGCCGATTGGCTGAAGTTCCGCGAGACGCTGCAAAAATCTGACGGCGTGTTGTTCGTCACGCCCGAATATAATCGCTCGATTCCCGGCGTATTGAAGAACGCCATCGACGTCGGATCCCGTCCTTACGGCAAGAGCTCATTCCTCGGCAAGCCGACCGGCATTGTCAGCAATTCGCCGGGTCCGCTCGGTGGCGTTAGCGCAGCCAAACATTTGCAAAATATCTTGCCGGGCATTTCTGGCCCGATCCTGGGGCAGCCCGAAATTTATCTGAATGGGGTCGGCGACGCGTTCGACGAAAAGGGCCATCTCACCAAGGAATCCCTGCAGAAGGTGCTGCAGCAGTACATCGTCGCCTATGCGGCCTTCGTCGAAAAGCAGAACAAATAGCGCGTATTCCGCAAAGGCATGCCCTCGGACTTGGTCCGAGGGCGGAAATACGCGCAAGTTTTTGGTTAGGAGCATTTTCTTGCCGCCAACCGACTCAGCCGGAAAATGCTCCGTGCCAAGCGCCAGAAGGCGCGTCTTAGGATTCCATTAACCGCGCCGTCGCATCCTTTCGGCCATGGTCTCGCGCGCGCGACTCAAATCCCTGCTCACCGGGCTCGCCCTCTACACGATGGCGGCGGCGATGGTCGGCTATTTCGGCGTCAATGCCTATACCGGCAAGTATGGGCTGAATGCGCGGCAGGAGCTCGACCAGGAGATCGTTGCGCTGACATCGGAATTGGTGGGACTGAAGCGGGAGCGTGCCGAGGGCGAGCAGCGCGTCTCACTGCTACGATCCGACCGGGTCGACCCGGATATGCTCGACGAGCGGGCGCGCTACCAGCTCGATTACGCCAATCCCCGCGATCTGGTTCGGACGATCAATCCGAACTGATCGTCAAATTTCAAATATCCGCGAAATCGATTGCGAAAATTTCGCCGCATTGCACTGCGGCATAGCGAAATTTTCGTTGGGTCACGCAATCCTTTGACGGTGGTTTGAGTTGGGATAGAGAGGGCTATTCGTTCTCTCATCCGGAATTGCCATGGCCGCACCCAAGAAAAGCGTCGCTAAAGAACCGGGCCACGAAAAGGGAAATGGCTCCCACGACCCGTTGGAGTTCAGCAGGGATCAGGAACTGAGCGCGCTACGCGACATGCTGTTGATCCGACGTTTCGAGGAGAAGGCGGGCCAGCTCTACGGAATGGGTGCGATCGGCGGCTTCTGCCATCTCTATATCGGCCAGGAAGCCATCGTCGTCGGCATGCAGATGGCCCTGAAAAAGGGCGATGAGGTCATAACAGGATACCGTGATCACGGGCATATGCTGGCTTGCGGAATGGAAGCCAAGGGCGTGATGGCCGAACTGACCGGACGCCGTGGCGGCTATTCCAAGGGCAAAGGCGGCTCCATGCACATGTTCAGCAAGGAGAAGAATTTCTTCGGCGGCCACGGCATCGTCGGGGCCCAGGTTTCGCTCGGCACCGGGCTTGCTTTCGCCAATCGCTATCGCGGCAATGATTTTGTCAGTCTGGCTTATTTCGGGGACGGCGCCGCCAATCAGGGCCAGGTCTACGAAAGCTTCAACATGGCGGAGCTGTGGAAGCTTCCGGTGGTCTACGTCATCGAAAACAATCGCTACGCGATGGGCACATCGGTGACGCGTTCGTCCGCCCAGACCGATTTTTCCAAGCGCGGTATCTCCTTCAACATCCCGGGCGAACAGGTCGACGGCATGGACGTCCGCGCCGTGAAGGCCGCGGGCGACAAGGCTGTCGCATGGTGCCGCGCAGGCAAGGGCCCCTACATCCTGGAAATGCAGACCTACCGCTACCGCGGGCATTCGATGTCGGACCCGGCGAAATATCGCACCCGTGAGGAAGTTGACAAGGTACGGCACGATCAGGACCCGATCGAGCAGGTTCGCAATCGTTTGCTTGCGGCAAAGATGAGCGAACAGGAATTGAAGGCCATCGACGCCGAGGTGCGGGAGATCGTCAACGCCGCTGCCGACTTCGCGCAGCACGAACCGGAACCCGAGCCAGCCGAACTTTATACCGATGTCTATCGCTAAAGGGTCGGGCGCGCATTCCGCAAAAGCATGTCCTCGGACGTGATCCGAGGATGATACCATTTCTGGTCAGAACGAGCGCAAGCCTGAAGAGTGAATCTCTGGAGCTACCATGCCAATTCAAGTGCTGATGCCTGCGCTGTCGCCGACCATGGAGAAGGGCAACCTTTCGAAATGGCTGAAGAAGGAGGGCGAAGCGATCAAGTCAGGCGATGTCATCGCCGAGATCGAAACTGACAAGGCGACGATGGAAGTCGAGGCGACCGATGAGGGCACCCTTGGCAAGATCCTGATCCCCGAAGGCACCGCCGACGTCGCGGTCAACACGCCAATCGCGACCATCCTGGCCGATGGCGAGAATGCCTCCGATCTCGGCAAGGCAGTCGCGCCGGCGAAACAGGAGAAAGCCGCCGAGTCCGTGCCGCCTGCCGCCGAAGCAAAATCCGCACCCGCGCCGAGGGATGAATCCGCCGCAGAGCAAGCTGCGCCCGCTGCCCCGAAAGCCGTCGCCGAGCCCGATCCCGAGGTGCCCGAAGGCACCGAGATGGTGACGATGACCATCCGCGAAGCGCTGCGCGACGCCATGGCCGAGGAGATGCGGCGCGACCCCGATGTGTTCGTGATGGGCGAAGAAGTCGCGGAATATCAGGGCGCCTACAAGGTCACGCAAGGCCTGCTGCAGGAATTTGGTGCCAAACGCGTCATCGATACGCCGATCACCGAGCATGGCTTCGCTGGTGTGGGCGTCGGCGCGGCGATGGCCGGGTTGAAGCCGATCGTCGAGTTCATGACCTTCAACTTCGCCATGCAGGCGATGGACCAGATCATCAACTCCGCGGCAAAGACGCTATACATGTCCGGCGGACAGATGGGCTGCTCGATCGTGTTCCGCGGCCCGAACGGCGCCGCCGCCCGCGTCGCCGCCCAGCACAGTCAGGATTACTCGGCCTGGTACTCGCAAATTCCCGGCCTCAAAGTGATCGCGCCGTTTTCGGCTGCCGACTACAAGGGCCTGCTGAAAGCCGCGATCCGCGATCCCAATCCGGTGATCTTCCTTGAAAATGAAATGCTGTACGGCCATTCCGGTGAGGTGCCGAAGCTCGACGATTACGTGATCCCGATCGGCAAGGCGCGGATCGTGCGCTCCGGCGGTCATGTCACCATCGTGTCATGGTCGAACGGAATGTCCTACGCCTTGAAGGCCGCCGACGAACTGGCGAAAGAAGGCATCGAAGCCGAAGTGATCGATCTGCGCACGCTGCGCCCGATGGACACGGATACCATCGTCGCCTCGGTAAAGAAGACCGGCCGCGCCGTCACCGTGGAGGAAGGTTGGCAGCAAAATGGCATCGGCGCCGAAATCGCAGCGCGCATCATGGAGCACGCGTTCGATTATCTGGATGCACCGGTGAGGCGGGTGTCGGGCAAGGACGTGCCGATGCCTTACGCGGCGAACCTCGAAAAGCTCGCATTGCCCTCGGTGGCCGAGGTGGTCGAAGCCGCCAAAGCCGTTTGTTATCGCTGACAGAGCAGGGCTTAAAACATGCCGATCAACATTCTGATGCCCGCGCTGTCGCCGACGATGGAGAAGGGCAACCTTGCCAAGTGGCTCAAGAAGGAGGGCGACAAGGTCAAGTCCGGCGACGTCATTGCGGAAATCGAGACCGACAAGGCGACCATGGAGGTCGAGGCGGTCGATGAGGGTACGATCGCGAAGATTTTGGTGCCCGAGGGAACACAGGATGTCGCGGTCAACGATGTGATCGCGGTGCTGGCTGGCGATGGCGAGGATGTGAAGGCGGCGGCGGGAGCGGGGGCGGCGAAGCCTGCAGCTTCAAGCCCGCCACCGCAGAAGGCAGCTGAACCACCTGCCGCAGCGAAGCCGGCTCCGATACCTGCGCCTGCTGCCGCTCCTGCAGCGAAGACCACAGCGCCTGCAGCTCCTGCACCCCAGGCAGCGGCACCTGCGCCGCAAACCAACGGTCACGGCCGCATTTTCTCGTCGCCGCTGGCCCGACGGCTCGCGCGGGAAGCCGGCATCGAGCTTGCGCGCATCAACGGCTCCGGCCCCCACGGCCGTGTCGTCGCACGCGATGTCGAGGAAGCCAGATCCGGCAAGGGACTGAAAGCACCGGGCGCCGCACCCGCCATTGCGCCGGCGATTGCGCCTGGCATGTCGGACCAGCAGATCCGCGCGCTATACGAGGACGGCAGCTACGAAGTGATCCCGCACGACGGCATGCGCCGCACCATTGCGCAGCGCCTGACCGCCTCGGTGCAGACCATTCCGCATTTCTATCTGACGATGGACTGCAACATCGGTCTGCTGGTCGAGGCCCGCGAGCAGATCAACGCCGCGGCGCCAAAGGACAAGGACGGCAAGCCGGCCTACAAGCTCTCGGTCAACGATTTCGTCGTCAAGGCGCTGGCGCTCGCGCTGCAGCGGATCCCCAACGCCAATGTCAGCTGGACTGATGGCGGCATGCTGAAACACAAGCATTCCGACGTCGGGGTTGCGGTAGCGATGCCCGGCGGCCTGATCACGCCGATCATCCGCAAAGCCGAAACCAAGCCGGTCTCGGTGATCTCGGCAGAGATGAAGGACTTCGCCGCGCGGGCGCGGGCGCGCAAACTCAAGCCCGAGGAATACCAGGGCGGCACCACGGCCGTTTCCAACCTCGGCATGTACGGCATCAAGGATTTCACCGCGGTGATCAACCCGCCGCACGCCACCATTCTCGCGGTCGGCGCCGGCGATGAGCGCCCGATTGTGAAGAACGGCAAGATCGAGGTCGCCCAGATCATGAGCGTGACGATGTCCTGCGATCACCGCGCGGTCGACGGCGCGCTCGGGGCCGAATTGATCGGCGCCTTCAAGATGCTGATCGAAAATCCGGTCATGATGGTGGTGTAAGGCGGAGCCGCCGAACTCTTTTTTACCCCTCTCCCGTAAGGGGAGTGAGGATGAAGTAAGCGAGCAAGACATGTCCGACACCTCCTTCGACATCATCATCATCGGCTCCGGTCCCGGCGGCTATGTCACGGCAATCCGTGCGGCGCAGCTCGGCTTCAAGACCGCGATTGTCGAGAAATCCTATCTCGGCGGCATTTGTCTGAACTGGGGCTGCATCCCGACCAAGGCGCTGCTGCGCTCGGCGGAAATTTTTCATTACATGCAGCACGCCAAGGACTACGGGCTGTCGGCCGACAATGTCGGTTTCGACGCCAAAGCCGTGGTGCAGCGCTCGCGCGGCGTGTCGAAACGCCTCAACGACGGCGTCGGCTTCCTGATGAAGAAGAACAAGGTCACGGTGATCTGGGGCGAGGCTGTCATCGACGCGCCCGGCAAGATCACGGTCAAGAAATCCGCCGTCGAAGCGCCGAAGGGCGCGTCGGGCGAGGGCGCCTATCAGGCCAAGCACATCATCCTTGCCACCGGCGCGCGGCCGCGCGTGCTGCCCGGGCTCGAGCCCGACCAGAAACTGATCTGGACCTATTTCGAGGCGATGATCCCGGAGAAGATGCCGAAGTCGCTATTGGTAGTAGGCTCCGGCGCGATCGGCATCGAGTTCGCGTCGTTCTTCCACACCATGGGCTCTGAGGTGACTGTGGTCGAGGTGTTGCCGCAGATCCTTCCCGTCGAGGACGCCGAGATCGCGGCGCTGGCGCGCAAGCGCTTTGAAAAACAAGGCATCAAGATTCTCACCGATACGAAGGTAACCAGGCTCGAGAAGAAGAGCGACAGCGTTGTCGCCACCATCGACGACGGCAAGAAGCCGCAAACAATCGAATTCGAGCGGGTGATTTCGGCCGTGGGCGTGGTCGGCAATATCGAAAATCTCGGATTGGAAAAGCTCGGCGTCAAGACCGAGCGCGGCGTTGTCGTGATCGATGGCTACGGCAAGACCAGCGTGCCCGGCATCTACGCGATCGGCGACGTCGCGGGGCCGCCGATGCTCGCGCACAAGGCCGAGCATGAGGGCGTGGTGTGCGTCGAAGCCATCAAGGGCCTGCATCCGCACCCCATGGACAAGAATCTCATTCCCGGCTGCACCTATTGCAATCCGCAAGTCGCGTCGGTCGGTCTCACCGAAGCGAGGGCAAAGGAGGGCGGCCGCGAGATCCGCGTCGGCCGCTTCCCGTTCGTCGGCAACGGCAAGGCGATCGCGCTTGGCGAGGACCAGGGACTGGTCAAGGTTATCTTCGACAAGAAGACCGGCCAGTTGCTCGGCGCGCACATGATCGGCGCCGAAGTGACCGAACTGATTCAGGGCTACGTGGTTGCCATGAACCTCGAAACCACGGAAGAAGAATTGATGCACACCGTATTCCCGCACCCGACGCTGTCCGAGATGATGAAGGAAGCGGTGCTGGATGCCTATGGCCGCGTGCTGAACATATAAGAAGACGAAAGACGGACATCCGTGAAAGACAACGACAATCTGACGATCGAACGTCCCACGTTCGTGACCCATCTCGAATGCGCGTTGGAAGGCGATCACTATCCCGCCGACCAGATTCATAACCTCTCGAAAGCGAACAAGCCGCTCCTGGTGCGCTACGACCTTGCCGGCGTAAAGAAGGCGTTGACCAAGGACGCGCTGGCGCAGCGGCCCGCTGATCTCTGGCGCTACCGCGAGATGCTGCCGGTACGCAAGGTCAGCGACATCGTCAGCCTCGGCGAAGTGACGACGCCGCTGATCCGGTTGCCGAAATTGTCCAAAAAACTCGGCGGCGGCGAGATCATCGTCAAGGACGAGGGCCGGTTGCCGACCGGCTCGTTCAAGGCGCGCGGTCTCGTCATGGCGGTGTCGATGGGCAAGGCGCTCGGCATCAAGCACATGGCGATGCCGACCAACGGCAACGCCGGCGCGGCGCTCGCGGCTTACGCCACCAGTTGCGGCATCAAGACCACGATTTTCTGCCCCGCGGATACGCCGGAGGTGAACGTCAGCGAGATCGAGCTGCAGGGCGC
>Ga0208989_10000656_pt1 | contig 10501 bp, 8 predicted proteins | sample MedBloCAOM3_M1_FD_187852 | JGI IMG/M metagenome (GOLD analysis project Ga0208989, IMG submission 187852) | Forest soil microbial communities from El Dorado National Forest, California, USA - Mediterranean Blodgett CA OM3_M1 (SPAdes) (version 2) | ecosystem: Environmental > Terrestrial > Soil >...
ACTGAAGCTTGGGCTCGGCGGATGCCCCATTGTTTTCGGTCCCCGTGCTCGCGGTCGAATTCGCAGGGGCAGCCTCCGGCCGCAAATTCTCCTGCGCTCCGCCAATGCCGGCAGTGAAGGCGACAAGCAGTCCGATTACGACGATAATTCTCAATTCGCGAATGACCCGCATATTCACTCCGTTCAGACCTTCCTCGGCCCTGCCGGGGATAAAGGTGCGCTGCTCCAGGTTTCCCTTGGAGGTCACAGCTCCTCGCTCTGGGTGCCGTCTTGTTTAACCTGGTCTCGAGTCGCGGCCGTGATGTTGTATTGACGGATTTTGTACAAAAGTCCGCGGTATGAAATGCGCAGCAATTGCGCGGCACGCCTGCGGTTCCAACCGGCGCATTCGAGAGCCCGGCTGATGGCGTGAAGTTCCGCCTCCGCGCGAGAAAGTCGCAGTGACATCAGCTGCGACGGTTCTCCAGTGGGGCGGCTAAGAACCTGCAATGTCTTCGGAACAGGTTGTGCCTTTAGGCCGGTCTCTTCCGTTTCTTCCTCTAATTTCATTCTCATAACTTAGTTAATCCTCTTATTGGCTTGCCAGGGAAGCCTCTTCTTCTTAGGGGGTTCTCTTACAAATCGCAAAGACCTCGGTAGGCATGCTGCCAGAGCCGTGTGCGGCGCAAATCGCCGCGAAACCTAGTTACGATGATCTGTAACCAGCTGTACACGGTCGATCTTCCCGGTCGATGTCTTGGGCAGACTTTCGCGAAACTCAATGTGCTCCGGAATCATGTATTTCGGAATTCGCGAGGCGCAATAATGCTGAAGCTCAACCGCCTGCAGAGTTTGAGTGGCATGAGCAGCAATCACGGCCTTAATCCGGTTCCCTACAATCTCATCGGGAATAGCCACGGCCGCAGCCTCACGCACTCCGGGATGGCTCAACAGCGCGCTCTCAATCTCCCCTAATTCAATGCGATATCCCCGGCTTTTGATCATGCTGTCGCGACGTCCCAGGAAATCGTAGTTGCCGTCTTCCCGCAACGAGACCAGGTCTCCCGTTCGATAAATCTTTTCCTCGAAATTCGGCTGAAAACGATTCGGCACGACCATCTTCCGCGTCTTCTCCTGGTCACCCCAGTACCCGTAGGTGACGCACGGTCCGCGAACGTAAAGCTCTCCGGTCCCTCCCGGCTGATCCACGACCTCGTCTTTATCGTTTACGGCGAAGACTTCTGTGTTTTCGCAGGCAACACCGATCGGAAGCTTGTCAAGATCGGCCAGAATCTTTCGTTCGACTTGGTAGTACGTGCAGACGTTGGTTTCCGTCGGTCCGTAAAGGTTGTAGAGCTCCACATGGGGCAGGCGCTCCGCCAACTGCCGAAGATACTTCATGGGGAACACCTCACCGGCGAAGAGAATGGTCCGCAGCCCTGAGACCTTCTCCGGATTAAGATTCCCGTGAAGCAGAAGCAAAATCAGGGCGGACGGAACCGAATACCACACCGTGATCGCCTGGTCTTCAATGAACCTCGCCAGCGTAGCTGGGAACAACGCCAAGTCGTCGGTGACCAGACAGAGGCTCGCCCCCGCCTCGATTGAATTGTAAACATCAAACACCGACAGATCGAAGTGGAGAGGTGCATGATTCGAGAGCCGGTCTTCCGACTTGATCTTGAACTTTTCCGCACACCATTCCACGAACGTCAACGCATTCTGATGCGACAGCATGACACCTTTGGGCCTTCCCGTTGAACCGGAGGTGTAAAGGATGTACGCCAGATCCGTTTCCGTGAGGATGACTGCAGGTGCCGAAGATTTTGGGTACTCCCCCAACATTGCCCACGGGACCACCTTATTCCCGCTGCCATTTGTGCCAGAGTCGTCTGTCATGACACTAAAATCGAGTGAGTTCAGGGCCGCAGGATCCAGGACGTGACGCTTCTCGCGGTTAGTCAGCAGAACCCGGATACCGCAGTTTCCGATAATGTAGCCGACGCGATCCGCCGGCGCCTGCGGGTCCAGTGGAACATAAACTCCGCCAGCCTTGAGCACTCCAAACATACAAACCAGCGACTCTACGCACTTGGGAAAGAACAATCCAACGCGGTCGCCTTTCTTCACCCCACGCGCGCGAAGTAAGTGCGCCAACTGATTCGAGCGTTCTTCCAGCTCTCCATAGGTAAGGCTATGTCCGCGGGCCCAAACTGCCACCTTCGTCGGATACAGAGCTGCACTGCGCGTCAGAAGCTGTTGCAGAATATATGACATGAATTTTCCTGGTTGGTCTGTGCTACGAATCAAAGGCCGTGCAACCCTGCGATGATCATCCGTTGAATTTCAGAGGTTCCGGAGTAGATCTTGGCGGAGATGGCATCGCGCAATTCGCGCTCAATCTGGTACTCGGTCATGTATCCGTAACCGCCGTGAATCTGGAGAGCATCCATACAACTCTGGACACAAGCTTCCGCCACGTAGACCTTCGCAATCGAGGCTTCGCGTAACGGGTGTTTCCCCTGGCTCTTAAGCCATGCTGCCTTGTATAAAATCAGGCGCCCGGTTTCGAGTCGAACTTCCATGTCGGCAATTTTCGTGGAAACTGCGGGAAACTCATTGATAGTCTTCCCGAATTGCTTGCGCTCGCCCGCGTATTTCACAGACCGTTCGAGCAGGCGTTGCATGACCCCCAGGTGGCTTGCCAGAATACAGATGCGCTCCCATTCCATCGAAGCGGTGAAGATCGCCGGCCCGCTACCCTCTTTGCCCAACATGTTCGCCGCCGGAACCTCACAATCCACAAAGGAGAGTTCCGCCATAGGCGAGGTTCTAAGGCCCATTTTGTGAAGCTTGCGACTGATGGTAAAGCCTGGAGTTCCCTTCTCCACGATGAAAGCTGTGATGCCAGCTGGCCCTTTCGCCGGATCTAGCGTAGCGAAAACAATGATCATGTCGGCATAGGTCGCGTTCGTAATGAACGTCTTCGAGCCGTTCAATACGAAGCAATCACCGTGGCGCTCGGCGCGGGTTCGCAGGCTGTAGGCGTCGGAACCCGACATCGGCTCCGTCATCGCGTGCACGCCCACCCATTCGCCGCTGATCAACTTCGGGAGATAGCGCTGTTTCTGCTCTTCAGTGCCAAAGGACGCCAAAGGGATTTCCGAGCTCCACATATGGGCGTTAATGGAGAAGATGAGACCATTGTCCTGACAGCCGTAGCCCAGAGCTTCCAGTCCACACACCGTGGTAAGCACATCGGCTCCGCCCCCGCCGTATTCCGGAGACATCGGTAAGCCGTGGATACCGAACTTCGCGCATTTTTTCCAGCCGTCCCAATAGAACTCTTCCTCATGATCACGCTGGATCATGTCGTCATTTAGTTCTTGCTTGGCGAAGCGGATGACTTCTTTACGGAAGTCAAGCTGTTCGTCATTCCATGCAAAGTCCAAAGCAGTGCTCTCTTTCTATGACGGGTATTTCCCGCATTTGTAGCGCGTCCTGTACCGACACGGTAATTTTTCATTTCCAGTTCACTCAGCGACTTCCTCGAAAGATGAGGGACTGCAGCAACAAGAGTGCCGGCCAGCAGCCAATTCAGCTCACTTAGTCCAGGTTTCGCTTCCAGTCTTTCAGTTGCACTGACAATTTCTGCATGTAAGCCTTGGCCTCGGCTGCAGTGAACGTCTCGCATGTTTTGTCGACAAACGACGACGTGGCGAGCGGAACCGCCGCGCTGCTATGAACGGCCGACCTGGGAAACCCTGGATCCGGGAATGCGGCGGGAGGCATCTCCGTTACAAGCCTGGTGATGTCGAGATCCGACATTACTTCTTCCACAATCGAAAGACCAATCACCCGCTGACCCAAAGCGCAGCCCAGGGAAAGCGCATTAAAACAGAAGTTGTTGATGTTGCGCGGGATCCCTTGTGTAAACTGCGTGATGGTATGCATGGCGTCGGGCGCAAATAATGGTGCGCCTGAATATCCGGCAATGCGAAGGCGATGTTGGATGTATTTGCTGCTCTCCTCCGCCCCCAGCGGCGAAAGGCCATTCAGCAGAGAGATTCGCTGCTTCAGCTGCGCAAGCTTGCGGCTGGCCAGTTTGTCGGCGAGTTCCGGTTGTCCCGCGAGAATGATCTGCAACAACTTGGCTCTCGGAGTTTCGAAATCCGAAAGCAGTCGGATCGTCTCCAGCACGGACGGATGCAGATTCTGTGCCTCATCTACGACAATGATGAAGCGCCTTCCGGCACGAGACTCCTGCAACAGGAGCTTGTTAAACTCGTCGTGCATGCGGACAAAATCTAGTTCATGGCTTTCGGAACCGAGTTCAGCGAGCAGGAAACGCATGAACTCCCGTGAACTACATTGCGTTTGAAAGAGAAAAGCCGTCCGCGCACTGCCACGAAACTTTTCCAGGAGTTGAAACAGAAGCGTCGTCTTCCCCATGCCCGGCTTGGCTATCAGCGACATAAAGCCGCGGCCCGACTCGATCCCGTAATAAAGAGAAGCCAACGCTTCGCGATGCGCTGAGCTTAAGTACAAAAATCGAGGATCGGGCGTGACTCCGAAAGGCTGTTCCCGCAATCCGTAGAATTCAAGAAACATTTCTTCTGTCCTTACCTGGGTTTCAACCCGCGAGAAGTGAGAAGGATTTCGACCCTCACCCACTGGTTTTTGCTACTGGATCTATTTCTGCAACAGAGGCTAACTGTGACCGACCAGAGGAGTAATGTTGTGCTGGCGAATCTTATACAAGAGGCAGCGATAGCTGACGCTGAGCAACTTGGCGGCACGCTTTCGATTCCAGCCAGTTTGTTCCAGAGCGCAATTGATTGCGTGAATCTCCGCTTCCTTCCGAGAGCTGCGAAGCGACAGGTCAACCGGCGGCTCCAGATACCCCAGGGCTCCCACTGCGCGACCGCTGGACTGCCACGCTTGGGACGGTTCGGCACTCTGGCTACCGTTATTCATTGGCTTGATTTCGGTGTCATTCATATTGGAACCCTGCATGTTAAACCCCTGGTATTCCGGATTGTGAACCCCATCACGCGACGGGGGCGTTTTCGTCATAGACCCACATGAAGGGCTGATGTTCATGAAGAATATGGAATCTGACACTTACATCGGTTCGACGCAGTATCCATCGATGCAGATCGACAACGAACGATGGATTGGCTCAACCGAAATGACCAGCGTGCGATCACTCTTGCGGGAAGCGAGCATTCCCTCGATCCCGTCCAGCGCCCCTCCACGGATCCTTACGCGCTGGCCGATTTGGAGAAAAGGATGATCCTTCACCGGGATCTGATTCATCAGCAGCGTTTTTAAACTCTCAATCTGTCCTTCTGGAACCGGAATCCCTATACCCCGAACTCCGACGAAACCCGCCACTCCGTGGGTTTGCAGCACCCGCAGGCGGTCCGGCGAGCAGAGCACTACCCGCACAAAGCTATAACCGGAGAACAGAGGCAGCTCCACTTCCTTGGTTCGATCGCTCCACTTGCGAGTCCGCTTCACTACGGGAAGAAAGCTTTCGATGCTTTGCCTCTCCAATTGCTCGGCCACCATTTTTTCGTGCCGGGACCGAGTGTGGATGGCATACCACTGAGGTTGTTCGAGAAGGGCTCCAGCCCCTACCGCGCCGAAATCCGCTTGAAACGCTTGACCGCTGTTCATAGCTTCGCCCTCTGAGTCACATTCAGTGACCGCTGGAAAAAGAACTACGACGCCGTCTGGCCTCAAGCCAGGGCCCGTTTAGGAAACTGTTTTTGGGGGGGAGACTACTGCCAACTTGGAGACTGAACCGCTTGGGGATTGAAATCCCCTAAATCTTGTAGTGATTGTAGCCACCTATGCAAAACCCTGCAAGAGGTGAAAAGTAAGGAGAAGAAAGACCCCTTTGAACAATCCCTGCAACCTGCTGACAATAATAGAGATCCATTGCAGACAGCGTCATGGAATCAATGCTCATTTTTATTGCCCTAGCCCTGTGAGTGCGACTACTTGCGGATTGTTGGGCGCATTGTGGCTCACCGTCGCCGCCCCGGTGACTGTGCCCGTTACTGTAGGGGAAAATGTCACGCCAAATGTGCAGCTTCCTTTTGCAGCGATTACTGTACCGGAGCCACAAGGACTCGGCCCCATCGGAACTATGCCGTAGTCTGCACTAGCCACGATACTGCCGAGCGTGACCGATACCGCACTATAGTTCTTGACCGTGACTTGTAGAGGTGAACTTGTACTCCCGACTGGTGTCGAGGGAAAAACCAAGGTGCCAGCTGGCAATGTAATGGGCCAGAAGCCAGACGCCACCAAGTTATAGGTCTGGACCGTGGGGCCGGAAGCGGCATTGTCCACCACGGTGACAGATCCATAAATCGGCCCTGGTGCGGTTGCAGTAAGCGTTACCGAGAATCCGCACTTCGCGCCGGCGGCGAGCACCATTCCGTTGCTGCACGGGGTTGCCCCTGAAGGGACGACGGTATATTCACCCGGTGCGGTCAGACTCGACAAAGTGAGAGAAGAACCGCTGGCATTCGTGATCTGCACTACTGGCGAATTCGAGGATGCACCAACCGCGACGTTGCCGAAATTCAAGAAGGCCGGCGAGAACGAGAGAGGATTGGTCGGCGGCCCACCCGTGGCGCCTCCAGAAAGACTGACGGACTGCGGATTGTATGGAACCTTGACCGCGTCGGTAACCGCGAGGCTCCCCTTGATCACGCCGCTCGCGCCGTTGGTCGTGGGATTGAAGGTCACGCTCAAGGTGCAACTCGATCCCGCATTGAGCGAACTCCCGCAAGGGCTCGTGCCGCTGCCGACCGCGGCGAAATTCCCGCTGGTCACCCAGGAAATATTCTGCGTAGTGCCGGCGTTATTTGTGACTGCCACAGTCACCGGACTGCTAGTGCTACCGACGTTAGTCGTAGGAAAGACTATGGTGGTTGGTGAAACGGCAATCGTGAGCTGTCCGGAACCCGATAACGCGATCCGGTGCGGGGCGCCGTTTACCCCATTGTCGACAATGCTGATAGCTCCAGCGATCGGCCCGGTGACGGTCGGTGAAAAAGTAACATTGATGTTGCAGAAAGCGCCCACCGCCAGCGGACTACTGCTAACACAATTGTCGGTTTCGGCATAGTCTCCGCTCGCCGCAATCGAGCTTATGGTTAACGGACCCGTGCCGCTGTTAGTAAGCTTCGCCACCTTGGCCGCAGATGTGAATCCGGCCAGCGCCGTGAACTTAAGGCTCGTCGGAGACAACGTAACCGCCGGTGACGAACCCGTTCCGGTCATATTCACAACTTGAGTAGCGTTGGCAGCATCGTCCGTCACCGTCAACTGTCCAGTGCGCGTCCCCGATGCCGTGGGCTTGAAAGTAACGCTAATTGTGCACGTACCGTTTGCAGGAATTGGGCTGCTGCTCACGCAGTTATCGGATTCTGCGTAATCTCCGCTCGCGGCGACACTCGTAACGTTCAGCGGCACACTCTGACGATTTGTCAGGATTACAGTCTGAGCAGGGCTGGTCGAGCCAATCGCCTGCGCCGAAAAGTACAGTCCATTCGGGGCCAGGGTTACCGGAGGATTGTTTGTACATGAGGGAAACGAAAACGAGGCGACCCGCGTGTGCCAATTGAAGTCCCCATTCGTGGCAATGTACTCGTTGGTGTACCAGAACGTGCAGTCATCCACGGGATCAATGGTCATCGCGCTATAGTCGCCCCATCGGTTACTGCCTACCTGCGCGCCCGTACCCTCGATAATGCTGGTTTCACTTTGCATCGTCCCCAGCGGATCGCTCTGCAGGCGGCCGGTATAGCGAATGGCCGGATACATCGATGCGCTCGAAACGCTGTATCCCACCGCGACGTCTCCCATTTGGTCCATCGCGATTGATCCCATCCAGCGGTAGCTTGAGTCGGGCGCGAACGTTCCCTGCTGGAAAACTACCGGCGAGCTTCCCGGGTTTTGAATCTCGTACCAGCGCACCGCGGTCGGCGTATTGATGGAATGTGTCGCCACCAGCGACTCGTGCCCATCGGCGAAGTGACGATACGCCAGGCGGAACATGAGCCGGTCTCCGATGCCGTCGAGCAGTTGACTCGTACTTAGCTGCGGAGCGCAGTTTGGCGAGACTCGGCACCCATTCAAAAAAGCGGTAACCGGCAACTTGGTTGGTCCAGTGATCGCCGTGTTCGCAGGATTTTGCCAGTCGACATGAAATTTCCACAAATTGAGCGAGTTGTTCCCCAGATTCATCAGATAGTTGGGGGCACCTGCGGGCGGGAGGATCGATCCATCCAAGTCTGCCGGCAAGAGATTGTTGTAGGTCGAGCTCATTTGAAAGCACTGCGCCGTTGCCGGCATACCTACCAGCATGTGAGTGCGGTCGAGAGCGCACACGTAGGCGCCCAGGGCCGCGAATGTGCTGGGATCTTGCTCATTCATCGTCAGATAGTACGCATCGGGCCAGACTGAGATTTTGGGATAGTCTGGGAACTTACCAGGCAGGGGAAAGGCATATCGGTTGTAGGTTCCCGTTGCGTCGGAAGTTGTGGATACCGCAATGCACTGAAAGTTGGAGCCGCCCGCATCCGCTACGTGCTGCTCGAGTACCCAAACCCTCGCTATCTTGTCGTACACGACGACTACGTCACTGTCGTCTGTAGTGTTGCAGGGCGAGAATCCTGTCCATAACGTGCTGGCGTCAGCTGGGCCGTAAACGGAAGCTCCAGTTGCCTTGTTGAAGATCTCAAAACTCACATTCACCCATTGGAAATATTGCGTTGCCCCGACTGCGCCGTTCGCATCCGGCACCGCCCGGCCAGTAGAGCCCACGCCTTCGAAGTTCAACCCTGCCACTGGTGGACGCATGACCTTCGGAGTGGCTGCGGTCCGCAACACAGCGGGATGAGGCACCGATGCAATGACCTTGGCGTTACTCTGTCCGAGGCGATTTTCGGCCTCTTCGCTCCCAGCAGGAACAACGGGCGCTCGGGTTGCCAGCTGGGGCGTCAGGCTGCGCAAGGGAGGTGAGACGTCGTGCTTAGTCTCCGCCTTAACTTGGCCGCTCTGGCTTTGCGCTACAAGAGGGCAAATTAAAACGATTGCACACAGGCCGAAGCTTAGAGAAACACTCCTCAATCTACGCAAGGTCAGCTCCGAAGTATTTAGGATGACGACTTGCCCCCGGAGGAGTGGAGAACAAAACTAGGGTGGGGCTGATTGCGAGTATGCGTGCCGCAGGCGCTCTTGTCAATGCTGCAATGAGTTGCAACTCGAGCAGTTTTGCGCACCCGAAAACTTTGGTAACCGGGTCGAATTACTGCAGTTCCCACCTACCCGATAGTGCTATTTACTCGGAGTCTTACTTCCCCTAGCCTATGTAGAACTCACCCGCGCCGGATGGTTTGGCAGTGGGTCTGGCCAGTAGTCCTCAGGTTTCTGTTCGTATCCCCCTAACGTCCCGCCGGTACGTTATTCCGGTGCAACTATTTGTCTGGCCGGAATTGAGTTCGTTGCAGTTTCAAGCTCCACCAAAAATATATGGCTCATCTAAATGCATTTCCCAATCAAGACCGCCTTCGTATCCTGGCTGCGGACAGCACTTCCATGAGCACGCAACTTCTGGTTGAGGCTTTGGCTCGAGAACCGCAGTTTCAGATGATCGAATCTCCCTCCAACGCGGCCGCAATTCTGAATTTGACCAAGTCCGAGAAACCTGAGGTGGTCGTAGTCAGTGTGAAGTTGGGCGAAAATCATGCCGGAGGCTTCGAGCTGGTTCGTGAGATTCGGTCGCAGTCGCCGTCAACGCGAGTGATCGTGCTGCTCGACCTTTCGGAACGCACAGCCATCATTGAGGCTTTCCGGGCTGGCGCTCAGGGAGTATTTTGCCGGACAGAGCCATTCCGCTTGCTAGCCAAGTGCATTCAATGCGTCAATGCCGGACAAGTGTGGGCCAGCAGCAGCGAACTGCAGTTCTTGCTGGAAGCCTTGACTCAGCCGGTACTGGCCAATTTCAACAGTAATGGCGAATCGCTGCTTTCAGCCCGGGAAACCGACGTAGTCAGGTGTGTCGCCGAAGGGCTGACGAACCGCGAGGTCGCTCGACGTCTGACCCTCACCGAACACACCGTGAAGAATTACCTCTTTCGTATCTTCGATAAGCTGGGAGTCTCCAGCCGAGTCGAAGTGGTGCTCTATGCTTTGGGCAACAGTGCAGCTTCACGAGTGTCCGAGTTGCCCGGGCAGCGGCCGCAACCGGTGGCGGTTCCTCGCAGGTCGGTGCCGCGCTTGCCGGTCTCCATTCGCAAGACTGCAACGTAGCCTCTCGCAAAACGCGTCTTTCCAAACCCCGCCTTCGAGGCCTCGAGGCACGTTCCTCGATTGCTCGTACTTGACCACACCCTGGACTGGTCGCCGATGATTTGATGTGTGCTTAGAAGTGATTTAGAATCGGGAAACGAGCGGGAGTAACTCAGTGGTAGAGTGCGACCTTGCCAAGGTCGAAGTC
>Ga0208989_10000657_pt1 | contig 10499 bp, 10 predicted proteins | sample MedBloCAOM3_M1_FD_187852 | JGI IMG/M metagenome (GOLD analysis project Ga0208989, IMG submission 187852) | Forest soil microbial communities from El Dorado National Forest, California, USA - Mediterranean Blodgett CA OM3_M1 (SPAdes) (version 2) | ecosystem: Environmental > Terrestrial > Soil >...
GCCGGTGTCGGCATTCTCGATCGAAAAATTCCTGACCCATTTGATTCCGACGTCGATCGCGGATGCGATGGCGCAGAACGAAATTCTGCAGATCGTGGTCTTCGCTGTGTTCTTTTCGGTGGCGATGGGCGCAATGCCGGAGCGCTCCAAACCACGTTGAGCCAGTTCGGCATTCCCGAGGCCGGCCTCTTGATGATCATGGGCATCGATACGTTCCTCGACATGGGACGCAGCGCCACCAACGTGATCGGCAACTCGCTCGCCACCGCCGTGGTGGCGAAGTGGGAGGGCGAACTCGCGCCCGAGCACGCGCTTGGCCCCGACGATGTCGTGCCGCCGGATATGATCCCCGGCGAGGTGCCGGGAATGCAGGCCGGCCACGCATAGGAGGGTAGAGCCATGCGCTACCCTCTGAAGCGTTGCATGCAGGCGGCAAGTTGGCTTGCCGCGATGGTTTTGCTGGCTGCGTCCGCGGCAGCCCAGACCGGCGGCAGCGAAGGGCTGAGCCCGACGCTCGCCAATATCAAAAACACGCATGTCGTGCGGCTGGGTTATCGTGAGAGTTCGCCGCCGTTCTCGTTTCTCGATCAGGCCAACCGGCCGATCGGCTACAGCCTTGAACTCTGCGAGGCCATCGTCGATGAGATCGGCGTCGAGGTCGACGATGCCAACTTAAGGATCGAATACGTCAAGGTCACCTCGGATGATCGCATTGCGGCGGTGGTGCAGAACAAAATAGATCTCGAATGCGGATCGACCACCGCCAATGCGGAGCGCAGCAAACAGGTGGCGTTCTCGCCGCTGATATTCGTGGCCGGCACCAAACTGATGGTGCCGAAGGCCTCAACCATCTCGGCGCCGCAGGACCTGCGGGGCAAGGCCGTCGTGGTCACCAAGGGCACCACCAACGAGCAAGCGATCCATGCCGTCGACAAGAAGTTTGGGCTCGGCCTCAATATCGTGACAGCAGCCGATCACGAGCAATCCTATCAGATGCTGGTGGACCAGAAGGCCGATGCGTTCGCGACTGACGACATCCTGCTTTACGGCCTGATCGCGCGGCACAAGGCGCAGGACAAATTTCGCGTCACTGGCGAGTATTTGTCCTACGATCCCTACGGGATCATGTTCCGCAAGGGTGAACCGCAACTGGCTGCGGTCGTGGAGCGGACCTTTCGCAAGCTGGGTTCGAATCGCGATCTGATTCCGCTCTACAACAAATGGTTTGTCTCGCGCCTGCCCACCGGCGAGAAACTCAACGTCGCGATCTCGCCGCAACTCGAGGAAGCTTTTAAGGTGCTTAACGATACCGAGGGGACGAGCAATTAGGGGGCAGTCGAGTAAAGTGAAGGAAGCCGTGGATGGCCGGGACAAGCCCGGCCATGACGAGTTCGCTCGTCAGAAAAAATTCAGGTCCTGCGCGTGACCGCCCCTGACGACGGTTGCGTATTCGATCGCCACGAATAATCCGCCGGCCACATATATTTTTCGATTCTGCGAGGCGGCGAGCGCGCCGCTGATCTCGACGGCGTCCTCGATGGTTGCGGCGACGTGAAGTTTTGCTTCCGGATTCGCCTTGCGCACCGCGGCGGCGATGTTCTCTGCATCCATGCCCTTGTGGTGTGCCGCTGCGCAGATGATCATGTCGAATGACGGCGCCAGCGCGCCCACGATCTCGTCGGCCTTCTTGTCGATGGAAACGCCGACCACGAGAATCCACCCCTGCGCGCCATAGATCGCTTTCAGGCTTGCGAGCGATTGCATGATGCCGTCGGGGGTATGGCCGACGTCGACAACGATGAGCGGGTCTTGCTTGATAACCTCAAGGCGGCCGGGCCAGCGTGCGTCGCGGAGGCCTGATCTCACGGAGGCTTCGATTTTGGCAGGAGTTTCCCCGGGCCGCACACGTTGCAGCCAGAGCAGGAACAGGGTGATAGCGATGGCGGCATTGTTGAATTGAAACGCGCCCAGCAAGTTCATTTCGAGCAAGCGAAACTCGTAACCTCCAAACCAAAAATCGAACCGCTGCCCATTTGCCGAGACGGATTCACCACCAATCCCGACCTGGTCGCGGACGAACAGGGCCGTGATCGCGCGATAGCGATTATATTCGGTGAGATGCGGCCGCAGCTTTCGGCAATTCTCGCCGTAGACGATGGTGCCGCCTGAGGCGCAGGCGTCGCTCTTGTCGGAAGCGATCAATTCCAGCGAATTGCCGAGCAGTTCGACATGCTCGTAATCGACCGAGGTTACACCGGTCACGAGCGCGCCGACCAGACGTGCCGGATCGTAGCGGCCCCCGATGCCTGCCTCGAACACGGTGAACTCGCATTCGCTTTCCTGAAAATACAGGCAGGCCAGCGCGAACATGGCTTCGAAGCTTCCGAATTTTTCATCCCTGCGCTGCGAGATTTCTGCGATAGCGGCTTCGATCCGCGACTTTAGGCGTGCTAGGTCATCATCGCCAACAAGCGCGCCATCGACCTGAAACCGTTCGTTGACACGAAGCAGATGCGGCGAAGTAAACAATCCCGTTCGCAAACCATAGGCGCGGGCGATATTGGCGCAGAACGCTGCCGTGCTGCCTTTGCCGTTGGACCCCGTCACAACCACCGAGTTGCGCTGCAGCCTTGCCCGATCCACCGCAAGGGCGTCGAGCAGCGCTGCCAGCCGCGCCAGACAAACGCCATCGCCGTATTTCGGAAGATCAAACACCCAATAATCCCATGGCAGAAAATGTGTGATGCCAGATTTTCAGGATCAGATCGCTTCGGCCGGATTCCTCCAACAGCCGGATCGACGGGTTGGAGTTCACTTCGATCACCCGCATCGCTTCTGGGTCTCCGCCGATATCCGTAAACATGTCCACAGCGGCGACGTGGAGCCCAAGCGCTCGGGCGGCCTTCCTCGCCAGTGTGAACGCGGCATCGGAATGAGGGGCCTCGAGTACCATTGTTCCCCCCGCGCTTAGATTCATCCGTCCGGGAATGTCCCAGCGTTCGCCCTTGGGCAGCACGGCGTCGAGCGACGTGTTGCGATCCGCCGTGACGGAAACCGGCGAAAGACCGCGGGATCGCAAAGCTTCGTTGTGCGCAATCAACAGGTCGCGGATGCAGCTGATACCATCGCCCAACACAAAGGGCGGATATTTTCTGGCGCAATAAACGATCTCGTTATCGAGCAGGAAAATCCGGTATTCGAGGCCGGAGACAATCGGCTGGATCAATACCGAGTCGTAATACTGCGAAACCTCGAGGAGATATCGGACCAGCGAAGCTTCGCCGTGTACGCCTTGCGCGAAATCGCCGCGCGATCCCTGCAGGGGTTTGACGAATGCCGACGCCCCCAATTTTTTGAAATGCTCGAGCGCGTCTTCGCGCTCATGACCTGAGGCGCGATGGGCGCGGCGCCGGTCATGCAGGAAGAAATATTCACCGCCCAGCGCCGGAACGCCGGCGCTTTCAAGAACCAGGTTGGTGAAATATTTATCGGATGCCAGCGTTGAAGCGGTGGCGTTGTTTTGCGGGTACCATGAACATCGCCCGGCGCCAAAAAAAATGCTTTTGCTCGGCGAAGTGACGCTGAAGACGAGCCCAGTTCCGCAGTCCATGTTTTGAAACGCCAGTCCGAATTCAGAACAGGCATATTCCGCATAGACCGATTGGTCCGGATAATAACTCGGCTTTCCCCTTCGAAAATCCTCAATGCTTCGCATGCAATATCCGGCGATCTGGCGTTCCGATTGATCTTTTATCTCTAGCGGAATTATTGAGCGCGCGGTAACTAACTGCCGGAAGAACGCCGATTTCAGCAAGTTAATTGCGCGCAGCCGGCCTTCGCGATAAAGCAGGCGCGAACCATCTTGCAAAATAAATCGACCGCCATTTTAAGCCCTCGATTGCGCATCAAGACCTATTGACTATCTTTGAAATTGGCGCAGGAACACGCTAAATCATCAATCGTTGCAGGCGTTTTTGTCTCTCCGCGGACCGAAACAACTCGATCGTTCTACAACAAGGCATTTGGAAAAACAAAAACATATGAGCGCATTCCATAGAGAGAAAGTTCTTTCTGTCCGACACTGGACCGACACGCTTTTCAGCTTCACCGCCACCCGCAATTCCGGCTTTAGATTTCTGAACGGGCAGTTCGCGATGATCGGCCTCGAGATCGATGGCCGTCCGCTGATGCGCGCCTACAGCATGGCCAGCGCCAATCACGAGGAATCGCTGGAATTTTTCAGCATCAAGGTCGCCGATGGGCCGCTGACCTCAAAGCTTCAGCAGATCAAAGAGGGCGATACCATCCTGGTCGGGCGCAAGGCGACCGGCACGCTGATTGCCGACAATCTGATCCCGGGCAAGCGTTTGCTGTTGCTGTCGACCGGAACAGGTTTGGCGCCGTTCGCGAGCTTGATCAAGGATCCCGAGGTGTACGAGCGATTTGAAACCATCGTTCTCGTTCACGGCTGCCGGCAGGTTTCCGAACTTGCCTACGGCGAAGAGCTGGTAGCGAAGTTGCGGGAGGACGAGTTTCTCGGCCCGCTGCTGACCGGGAAGCTTCTGTATTATCCGACCGTCACCCGCGAGCCGTTCCGCAACCGCGGCCGCATCACCGATCTGATCACTTCGGAACAATTGTTCAACGACATCGGTCGGCCGCCGCTGGATATCAGTAACGACCGGGTCATGATGTGCGGCAGTCCGGGCATGCTCGAAGAGCTGCGCCAGATGTTTGAAGCGCGCGGTTTTCTCGAAGGCAGTAACAGCGAGCCCGGCCATTTCGTGATCGAGAAGGCGTTCGTCGAACGCTGAGATTCGTGTCCTGGACGCGGTGCAGCGCCACTCGGCGCTGCGCCCGCCGACATCGTCTCGGGCGACAGTGTCGTCTTGTGCGCCATCCGGAGCACTGACGCGTGGCTGGCGCAAAATCGCCTGGAGCAGAGCGGGATTCCCGACGAGATGCGCCCGCACAGTCACTGAGCCCTGCGAGACTCGGTCGAGTTGCGTTGCACCGCAAAAAGAACGGATGACGGGCGGTATCCCTTGCCGCGGGACGGACTGATTCTCCGCCGGGGGAATCGGTAGCTTCGCGGGCGATCCGCTGTCATATCCGTGACCTCTGCGCCGGATATCGTGTAAAGGATTGTTCTGATAGTGGATTAGACTGCGGCTTAAAAGAATAATACGGCAGAAACTGCCCGGGGGTCCTATGGAAATGCTGATGCTTCCGTTCTCGCCACGCTATATCGTGCTGACGATTTGCGCTGTCGTCACGGCTTTGCTTCTCGGCATCGGGATCGTGGATCGCAAGGTGTTCGATCTGGTCTTGATTCCGATTCTTATTTTCGGCGCCCTCACATTACTCGGCATTCGCGATCTCACGCAAAAGAACCACGCGGTTCTGCGAAATTATCCGATCTCGGCCCATATCCGGTTTCTGCTGGAAGAGATCAGGCCGGAAATGCGGCAGTACTTCTTCGAGAGCGAGAAGGACGGCATGCCGTTCAGCCGCGACACCCGCGCGCTTGTTTATCAGCGGGCGAAGATGGTGCTCGACAAGCGGCCGTTCGGCACCCAGGAGGACGTCTATCGCGAAGGCTATGAATGGATGCACCATTCGGTGGCGCCGAAGGTTCGTACCGGCGAGCAATTTCGTGTCACCATCGGCGGTTCGGATTGCATCAAGCCGTATTCGGCATCCGTCTTCAATATCTCTGCGATGAGCTTTGGCGCGCTTAGTCCTAACGCGGTGCGCGCGCTGAACGCGGGTGCCAAAAAGGGCGGCTTCGCGCATGACACCGGCGAGGGCGGTGTCAGTCCCTATCATCGCGAGAACGGCGGTGATCTGATTTGGGAGATCGGTTCCGGATATTTCGGTTGCCGCAACCGCGACGGCTCGTTCAATCCGGAAGAATTCGCGCGCGTCGCCGCCGACGATCAGATCAAGATGATCGAGCTCAAGATCAGTCAGGGCGCCAAGCCCGGACACGGTGGCGTCCTTCCTGCCGCCAAGGTCTCCGAGGAAATTTCCAAGATCAGAGGCGTCAGCATGGGCGAGGACTGCATCTCGCCGGCCACGCACCGGGCATTTTCGACGCCGCTGGAAATGATGGCCTTCATCGGCGAGATGCGTCGGCTCTCCGGCGGCAAGCCTGCCGGATTCAAGCTGTGCATCGGTCACCCCTGGGAGTTTCTCGCGATCTGCAAGGCAATGCTTCAGAGCGGAATCTATCCGGATTTCATCGTGGTCGACGGCAACGAAGGCGGCACCGGCGCCGCGCCGCTGGAATTCATGGACCATCTGGGCATGCCGATGCGCGAGGGGGTCAATTTCGTCCATAATGCGCTGATCGGCATCAATGCGCGTGACCGCATCCGCATCGGCGCCGCCGGAAAGATAGCGACCGCCTTCGATTTGGCGCGCGCCATGGCGATCGGGGCGGACTGGTGCAATTCGGCGCGTGGCTTCATGTTTTCGCTGGGTTGCATCCAGTCACTGAGTTGCCACACCGATCGATGTCCGACCGGCGTGACCACGCAGGACCCAACCCGCGCCCGCGCGTTGGTGGTGCCGCACAAGACGGAGCGGGTTTACAACTATCACCGCGCAACGCTGCAGGCGCTGGCCGAACTGCTTGCCGCCGCGGGGCTCGATCACCCGCAGCAGGTCCGGCCGATCCATTTTTCAAAGCGGACGTCCACGACCGAAGTGCTGTCGTTCGCACGGCTTTATCCGTCGCTTCGCCCGGGCGAACTGATCGACGGCACCAGCGATTCGCGCTTTCGCGAGGCTTGGGCGATGGCGCGGGCGGACACGTTCTCAGCGGTGGGCTGATCTCCCCATCTACCGCGGCCGTAGCTGCCGCCAACCGATTACAAAAGGCCGCTCCGAGAATTGCCCCTACGACCTCCCGACGCCGAGAACGTGAAAGCATCGGAAATCTTTGCGCCAGGCAGCGCGCCTGCAATTCCAAGCAGAAGGTGAAGGGACTTAACGGCGTTGTAGATCAGGTGCACGATATTGGAGCCGAGTGCCCCGCCGCCCTGCAGCAATAGAACGGTTTGTTCAAACCCGCTACGTTCGACCCCAGACTGTTTTGGTTTTGCAGGCAGCGAGGCATCCATGATCGAGATGTCCTCGATGGTTATGGGGTTCGGCTCACATCCGCGGTAGTCCTGCAGCTGAGCACGCCGACGTTGATGCCTGGTTGTCGGAATTACTGGTCAATTTCGACCAATTGACCCGGGGCAGACAATATCGGATCATGGACGACTTTGTACAGGTCTGCGTTAAATGCCGCCTGTCGCACCATCCTTGGCAAAGGCCGATCAAGCTCTGGCCCGTCCCGCTTCTTGCACTTATGCGCGAAGGAGAAATGGATGTTCCTCGATTATTTTGCCCTCGGGGTACTGATCGCTGTAGCCCTTATTTTGTTCTACGGCATCATCGCTATTCATGACATTCCCTACGAGGTCGCGGTGCACCGCCATCATCCGCACCAGGATGCGATCCACGTCGCCGGTTGGGTAAGCCTTTTTACGCTCCACGTTCTTTGGCCGTTTCTCTGGATCTGGGCGATGCTTTATCGGCCGGATCGCGGCTGGGGCTTTACCGAGAAAAGCGAGGCTATCGCCCATCCGGGGATCGCGCTCGTGCAGCTTGAGGAGCGGATTGCAGCGCTCGAACAACGCGCCGCGGCGGAAAACAAGCCAGAGCCGCTCCAGCCGGTGGAGAAGCCCTGATGGATATCCTTCTCATTCTCACCTACACCGCGTTCGCCTACGCGGCCTTCAAGATCTTCAAGATCCCCGTCAACAAGTGGACGGTGCCGACGGCCGCGCTCGGCGGAATAGTGCTCGTCTCCGGCCTCGTGCTTTTGATGAGCTACAACCATCCGTTCACGAACGAAGGCCGCATTTACTTCACGTCGGCCCCCGTGATTCCGTCCGTCCGGGGACCGGTTATCGAGGTGCCGGTGACGTCGAACGTGCCTTTGAAGAAAGGCGACGTCTTATTTCGGATCGATCCGCGTCCCTATCAATTTGCGGTCGATGAAAAGCGTGCCGCGCTTGCCGAGGCCGAACAAAATGTTCGACAGCTAAACTCCGCCTCGGACGCTGCCAAATCCGTTGTGGAGGAAGGGCGTGCGTCGCGCGATCGCGCCAAGCAATCCTTTGACCGCGCTGATACCGCCAATGAGAGCGCGCGGAGCGCCGGACGACCATTGCCAATCACGGAGCTGGAAGTTGAAAATCGCCGAGGCGTCTACCTTGCTGCCGAGGCAGTTACGGTCACGGCGCAGGCGCGCGCGGATCAGGCGCGGCTGGCCTACGAGTCGCAGATCGAGGGTATCAATCCAACGGTGGCGCGGGTGCGCGCTGAATTGAAAAATGCCGAGTACGAGCTCGGCGAGACGACGGTGCGGGCCCCGGCTGACGGTTACGTCAGCCAGGTTTTTCTGCGACCGGGAATGATGGCGGTTCCCTTTGTCGCACGGCCAGTCATGGTTTTCATTCACCAGGATAGAGAGCTGGTGGGGGCCTTCATTCAAAATTCCCTGCAACGGGTGCGGGTCGGCGACGAGGCAGAGATCGCATTCAGGTCTCTTCCCGGCCGAATCTTCAAGGGCAGGGTTAAGGCCATTCTGGCTGCAATGTCGCAAGGGCAGTTGCAACCGTCAGGCGAGCTGCTTGATCCGAACGCGCGGGAGCGCCAGACTCCGGGGCGCGTATTGGCGCAAATCGAAATCCTCGATGATATCTCGCAGTATCAATTGCCCGGCGGTGTGACGGCGGAGGTCGCGGTCTACACCGACCACTGGCATCATGTCGGCGTTATGCGGCGCGTCCTTCTGCGCATGAGTAGCTGGATGAACTACGTGTTCCTGGAGCATTAGACACCCTGACGGATCGGCCGTAGGAATGACGATTTAATCGGCGAACTCTGAGCCTGCTCCGAAGTGCTCTGCTTCACCGGAAAGTGGCGCTGCACGCAAGTTCATATCAGAACTCGTTGTACAAGCGCCCTGACAAGATCGAGAGCAGCGCTAATGCGGATTCTCTAGGCTGAACAGCTCCGACTGCTCATCATATGCGAATAGCTCCGCATAGCGTCCCCACGACACGATGGTCTTGAGCGTTTCGTCGGCGTAGTCCTCCGACATGTAGTCCTCAAGTTCGTTGCGGAAACGCGCGGCGGGAGCCGTATGCGAAGGTCGCTCGTCGAGTACGCGGCGGATCAGGCCCATGACCGGCACATAATTGATGAGATGCTCGGCGAACAGCTTCTTGCGGGCATCGGTTTCGAGGTGGGCAAAGCGCTTGCCGGCATCCATCAGCATCAGATCGCCTTCGCTCAATTGGGCAAATCTCAACAATTGAAGCGCTTCGCCGAGGTGAAATATCTCGTCTGCTTCCAGTTGCAGGTGGCCTGCGAGAACCGGCAAATCGGCGTGCCCGTTATACGGTGGCCCTGCGAGCGTCTCGATCAGACCGGAAAGCACGTTGGACGAGACGTGGTTGAGGATCATGCCAACGCTGGTGCCGTGAATGCTCTCGATCGCCGGCGCTCTCGGCTCCGCGCGCTGCGTCATGCGGGCATAGATGCTGTCGACGAGCTGCCGGAATGTCGGATCGAGGCGATTGCGCGGATGCGGCAGGTCAACCTTGATCTCGGCAGCGACGCGACCGGGATTGGATGAGAACACGAGAATGCGGTCGCACATCAGCACCGCTTCCTCGATGTTATGCGTCACCATCAGCACGGACTTGATCGGCAGGCGGCCTTCGATCCAGAGATCGACCAGGTCGGTCCGGAGCGTCTCAGCGGTCAGCACATCAAGTGCCGAAAACGGCTCGTCCATCAGCAAAAGGTCCGGATGCACGACCAGTGCCCGCGCAAATCCGACGCGCTGGCGCATGCCGCCCGACAATTCCTTGGGAAAGGCTGACTCGAACCCGTCGAGACCGATCAGATCGATCGCCGCGAGCGCCCGCGTGCGGCGCTCGGTGCTGTCGATCCCCAGCGCTTCCAGTCCCAATTCGACATTCTGCAGAACTGTCAGCCATGGAAACAGCGCGAAGGACTGAAACACCATGGAGACGCCGTTCGGCGGGCCCACGATCGTCTCGCCCCGGCATTTTGCATCGCCTGACGACGGCGCGATGAGGCCGGCGATGATGCGCAGCAGCGTCGACTTGCCTGATCCGGAGCGGCCAAGCAGACCGACAATTTCGCCTGAATGAATCGTCAGATCGACGTTTTCGAGGACCAACAGCTCCTCACCGCTGCCTTTCGGAAATGACCGACAGACGCCGCGGATATCGAGAAGGCTGGTCTGTTCGGTATAATCGAGCATGAGTTTCCCCTGATCAGCCGAGGCGAAGGCGGCGCTCCCCGAAGGCATAGAGCGGCCTCCAGAGCAGCCGGTTGAAGAGCGTCACCAGAACGCACATGATGGCGATGCCGAGAACGACCCGAGGGAAGTCACCGGCTTC
>Ga0208989_10000659_pt1 | contig 10486 bp, 10 predicted proteins | sample MedBloCAOM3_M1_FD_187852 | JGI IMG/M metagenome (GOLD analysis project Ga0208989, IMG submission 187852) | Forest soil microbial communities from El Dorado National Forest, California, USA - Mediterranean Blodgett CA OM3_M1 (SPAdes) (version 2) | ecosystem: Environmental > Terrestrial > Soil >...
CGACGCCGCCGCCGATCACGCCGCCCTGCAGCCCCAGCCGGAGAAAATGCCGCAGGAACCGGTTGGCGATGTAGCGATCTCCGGCTCCAACGAAGTGCAGGACTTCGACGATCGGGCGGTTGGCCGCCATCGCGCCACGGGTCGCAAACGATACCGAAATGATGGTCGCGATAATCACCAGGGCCAGGATGCCGATGCCGGCAAGCACGGTTGCGCCGGTCATCGATCGCATCCGCTCGATCCAGGCGCGGTGATCGTCGACGCTGGCCGGCGGCGCCGCCTTTGTCACCCGGCTGCGCAGTCCCGCCAGATCCAGCGTCGTTCCGGGCTGCACCCGCGCCACAACGACGCGCGGCACCGGCAGATCGTCGAGCGAGAGTCCGGTGCCCAGCCATGGCTCCAGCAATTTGGCGGACTGGTCCTTGGTGAAAGGCCTGACATCGACGATACCCGGCTGCGCCCTGATCGCTTCGGCTACCGCCGCCGTATCGCGTTCGATATCGCGCCCCGGCAGCGGGCGCACCTGGATGGTGATTTCGCTCGCGACCTCCGACTGCCACTCCGCCGCCGACGCGCTTATCAGCAGCACCGCGCCCGTGGTCATCGATGCAAGGAACGTCATGATGGCGACGACCGCGACCAGCGCGCGGCCGGCGATCGAGCCCCGTGGCACGATCGGCGACAGATTGCGCGCGCTCGCCGACACCCGCGGACGCTCTTGCCCCAAATCCACCAACAGGCCGCGCTCGTCACCCATTCTATTCATAGATATGCAACCGTCCGTGATGCAGCACCATCCGCCGCGCCTCATACTGATCCATCAGCGTAATGTCGTGGGTCGCGATAATCACCGCCGTCCCGGACTTGTTCAGTTCGATGAACAAGCGCAGCAATCGTCGCCCCAGGGTCGGATCGACGTTACCGGTCGGCTCATCCGCCAGCAACAGCAGCGGGCGCGAAATCACCGCGCGTGCGATCGCCGCACGCTGCTTCTCGCCGCCGGACAGGACCGGCGGGAGCGCATCCATTCGCTCGCCGAGACCGACCCATTTCAAGAGATCGATAACCTCCTTGCGATAGCTCGATTCTTCGCGCCCGATCACCCGGAAGGGCAGCGCCACGTTTTCATAGGTAGTCATGTGGTCGAGCAGGCGAAAGTCCTGCAGCACGATGCCGATCCGCTTGCGCAGATCGGCCACGTCATCCTTGCCGAGCATCGAGACGTCATGGCCGAACAGATTGACCAGGCCGCGGGTCGGCCGCAGCGACAAAAACAGCAGCCTCAGCAGCGAGGTCTTGCCGGCGCCGGAGGGGCCGGTGAGGAACTGGAACGAATGGGCGGGGATCTGGAAACTGAGGTCGCGCAGAATCTCCGGGCCAAGCCCGTAGCGCAATCCGACATTTTCGAACCGAACCAAGCTCAGCTCCGTTCGACGTAGGGCGTGGCCGGAAACCCGAAACCGGAGGCCCGCAAGCTCATTGGCACGCTGCGGCTGCGAACCCGACAAAATGGTTGTGCTTCGATTATGGTTTCCGTTTCGTTAACGGTCGCCTTGTAGCATTTCGGCAGCGTCATTGTGGCGATCGGCTCCATGCACATCATTTGCCCCCATTGTACAACGTCCTATGCCATTGATTTGGCGACATTGGGCGCATCCGGCCGTACCGTCCGCTGCTCCCGCTGCAAGGAGGTCTGGCTGGCGCGGCCACAGGATGCGACCGAGATAGCCGCGTCGGTGCCCGCGATGGCGGAGGCCGGGCAGACCTCAGCCGCAGACGCCGCCGCGGAATGGGACGCGCTTGCGCGCGAAGACGACAGCCAGGAACCCCCGGTCGTCGACAGCCCCTCGATATCCGCCGACTGGCCGGCCGACGGCCAAGGCGCCCGCCAGGATAGCGAAAACGACTGGCCGTCGATAGCCCGGCAAGACATGTCCGACCCCGAGACCGCCCACCCGCAACGCCTATCCTGGCTCCGCAGGCTTGTGAAACCGCCACTCCGGGCTTCGGGCAAACCGCTGGTCAGCCTGCCCACGGTCTGCGCCGCAATGGGCGCGCTGGTGCTGGCGCTGATGATCTGGCGCGTCGAGGTGGTGCGGCTGCTGCCGCAAACCGCGGCATTCTACAAACTGGCCGGCTTCGACGTTAACCTGCGCGGGCTTGCATTCAAGGACGTCAAGATCGCCACCGAGACGGTGGAAGGCAAACCGGTGCTGGTGATCGAAGGCGCCATCGTCGGCGAAGCCCGCAAGCCGGTCGAATTGCCGCGGCTGCGCTTTGGCGTTCGCGACGCCCAGGGCGCCGAGATCTATGCCTGGAACGCGGTGCTGGACCAGCTGGTGCTGAAGCCGGGCGAGACAGCCTGGTTCAAGTCGCGACTGGCTTCGCCGCCGCCCGAAGGGCGCAATATTGATGTACGCTTCTTCGGCAAGCGGGATGTCGCCGCCGGCGACACATGAACGGGGCCACCCGGCCCGCTCGCCAAGGACAGGGCATCCATGCCGCGCGTGCTGATCGCCGACGATGAAGACTCCATGCGCACGCTGGTGGCGCGTGCCATTGCCATGGAGGGCCACGACACCGTCACGGCGGAAGACGGCGCCGAAGCGCTGGAGATCCTGATCCGCGAACAGGGCGCGTTCGATCTCCTGCTCACCGATATCCAGATGCCGGTGATGGACGGGATCGCGCTGGCGCTGACGGCGGCGCGCGATTTCCCCGATCTGACCATTCTGTTGATGACCGGGTTCGCCGCCCAGCGCGAGCGCGCGCACGGCCTCAACGCCATCGTGCACGACGTCATTACCAAGCCGTTCTCGGTGGCCGATATCCGCACCGCGGTGGCCGACGCACTGGCCGCGCGCAAGAAAGGCTAGCGGAGGCGCATCCAAACCTCGCCCCGCTTGCGGGGAGAGGTAAGAAGGCAGCGCCGCCTCAATAATCCTTCAGCAGCCGCTCGATGTAATCAAGCTCGATCTGGGGCCGCTGCGGATCGGCGAGGCGGCGGCGCAGTTCTTCCAGAATCCGGCGCACCCGCTGGACGTCGATCTCGCCGGGAATCTTCACCGTCAGATCGTCACCGTATTCGCGCCCGTGCAGCGGCCGCCCGAGCGGATCGTTGCTGTTGGCGCCGCTCTGCTGCCTGCCTGCGCGATTGCCCGGGCTGTCGCCCTGACCGTCGCCGTCACCCTGCTGCATCGCCTCCGCCAGACTCTGGGCGCCCTTGCGCAGCGCTTCCAGCGCCCGGCCCTGCGAATCCACGGCGCCGTCGGCGTTGCCCTCCCCGAGTCTGCCGGTGGCATCGTCCATCGCCGAATCGGCTTCGCCGAGACCGTCCTCACCGTTGCCCTGGTCGCCTTGCTGGCCTTCCTGGCCCTGCTGGCCTTGCTCGCCGCGTTGCCCTTGCTCACCGCGCCGGCCTTTCTCGCCGCGCTGGCCTTGCCCCGTGCCGCGCTTGGCCAGCTCTTCCTGCAATCTCTTGAGCCGGTCGTGCAGGCCCTGCTGGTCCTGCTGCAGATCGCTCATGCTTTGATCGCCCTGCTTGCCGCGCATGCGGTCGCGCCGCGAATCCTGGCCCTGTTTGAAGGTCTTGTCGCGCAACTGCTGCTGCTTGCGGATCATGTCGCCGAGTTCGTTCAGCGCCTGTTCCATGTCGCTATCGCCGGACTGGCCGGGCTGCGCCATCTGCAGGTTTTCCAGCATCTGCTGCAGCTGGTCGAGCAATTGCTTGGCCGCATCCTTGTCGCCGGAGCGCGACAGGCGCTCCATGCGGTCGATCATGTTCTTGAGGTCCTGCTGGTTCAACATCTTGGTATTGGGATCGAGCGGCCGCGCCAGTTGCTGCGGATTGTTGCGCTGCTGTTCGGCGAGTTGACGGATGAAATTATCCAGCGCCGCGCGCAAATTCTCGGTGAGCTTCTTGATCTCTTCGTCGCTGGCGCCGCGTTCCAGCGCCTGCTTGAGCGCATCCTGCGCGGCACGCAATGCCTTGTCCACGTCGGTGATGTCGCCATCCTCGATGGTGACGGCGAGCGCCCACAGGCTGGCGACGACCTCGCGCATCGCGTCGTCGGTGCGGGCGGCCTCCAGCTGCCTTGCGACGCTGTACAGCCCGAGATACTGCCCGGTTTCGGGCATGAACAATTCGGGTGCGATCATCAGCGCATCCAGCGCCGCATAGACTTGGGTGTTTTGATTGGCGTCGAGCGCGAGATTGCGGCGCTGCTCGATCAGCGCCCGCGCCAAGGGCTTGGCGAACAGCCGCTCCGGCAGCCGCATGTTGAACGGCTCGCTGCGGCCCTCATTGCCGGCCTCGTCCTTGGCCGTCAGCGTCAAGGTGACGTCGGCGCCGGCGTAAGGGTCTTCGCTGAGATCCTTGACGGTCTGCCCGACGCCATTGCGCGTCCGCGCATTCGGCAGCACCAGCGAGAATTGCGGCGCCGCGAACAGCGGCCGCTGCTCCGCACCGGCTTTCGGCGCATCGGCTTTCGGCGCGTCGCCGGGCCGGACTGCAAAATGTGCCTGCGCTTCGGTGACGCCGTAGTCATCCTCGATCTTGTAGGACATCTGCAGCGAGCCGCGGGCCTGACGCTCGGGATCTTTCGCAAGCGCAATGGTCGGAGCGCGGTCGGGAATGGCGCTGAACTTCCATTGCGGCTGCCCGGACGGCGCGCGGACATGCGCCGTACCATCGCCTGCTATGGTGAAATGCCGTTCGTTGGTGCCCTTGGGCGCCTGCTCGGTCGGCACCGCTTCGGTTACGTTGCCGGCGGCGACGACATCAAGCGTACCGCCGCTCGAGCGCACGATCAGCGTGCTGCCCGCCGGGACCGGCAACGGTCCCGCGGCCGGCACGGCCGCTTCCTTGTTCGCCGCCGACAGAATGATCGGGGGCTTGCCGGTGTAGAGCGGCGGCGTCACCCAGGCGTCAACCCTGATATTGGCCGGCGACAGTACGCCGTTCCAGTCAAACGCCGCCTCGGTGCGCAGCCTGCGCTCGTCGCCCGCGGCAATATAGGCCGCGACCATCAGCACCGCGACCAGCGCGCGTAACGCCCAGGGATCGTGGATCACAAGCCGCGGCGACGGCAGGCCGGCGCGGATCCGCTTGATCGATGCCAAAGTGCGCTCGCGCTGCGCCTGCCACAGCGCCAGCGCGACCGGATCCTGCGTCGCAAGCGTATCGGTGAGCGCGGTTGCCGGGCGATGGCGGATGCCGGTGCCGCGGTCCAGCCGGCTCAGCCCCTCGTCGCGGCTGGGCCAGCGGAACCGGACCAACGGAAGCAGTGCCCCTAGTGCCAAAAGCACGAACACACAAAGGCCGATGGCGCGCGCGACAAATGGCAATGCCAGCCACAATCCGGCCCAGGATACCGCGAGAAACAGCCCCGCGACCGTCAACAGGCGCGCAAAATGCGGCCAGCTTCGCTCCCACGCGATCGCGTATTTCGCCCGCTGCAAGGCCTGCGTCAGCTGCAGCCTGGAGGCGGCATCAGCGTCGCGCGCTGGCTCTGAGGGGTCGGGGGTGGCGCCGCTCAATCAACTCTCCTGGTTGCCCGAAACAGCACCCTAGCACAACGGCGGCAATGAGGCACGTCTCGCAATGCACAACCCACACCTTAAAACGCGCATAACACGAAGGCGTGACGCCAGCGCCCCGACCTCGTAACGTCCGGTGTCATCCCACCGTAAGACCAAAAGGAAACGCTATGGACAAGAAAACCCACGATAAGGGGCTGGAAATACGCAAAGCCGTGCTCGGCGAGGCCTACGTTTTGAACGCCCTGAAGAATGCCGACGATTTCAACCAGCCATTCCAGGAACTGGTCACCGAATATTGCTGGGGCGCGGTGTGGGGCCGGGAGGGACTGCCGCGCAAGACCCGCAGCATGCTCAATTTGGCGATGATCTCGATCCTCAACCGGCCGCATGAATTGCGGGCGCACATCAAGGGCGCGCTGATCAACGGCGTGACCAAGGACGAGATCCGCGAAATCTTCATGCAGGTGGCGATCTACGCCGGCGTCCCCGCGGGCGTCGACAGTTTTCGAATTGCGCGCGAAGTGTTCACTGAAATCGACAAGGGCTAAAGGCGTATCATCATGGATATCGGATTCATCGGCCTCGGGAAAATGGGCTTTCCCATGGCCCGCCGCCTGATCGAGGCAAACCATCGGCTCGTGGTATTCGACCAGCGCAAGGAGGCGGTGGACAAACTGGTCGCGCTGGGCGCGCAAGCCGCTTCGTCACCGAAAGACGTCGCCGACCGCGCCGAGACCGTGCTGGCGAGCCTGCCGTCGCTGCAGGCCTCGCTCGAGGTCGCGACCGGCGAGAATAGCGTCATCGAAGGCAAGCGCGTCAGGCGCTTCGTCGATCTGTCCACCGTCGGATCGCACATGGCGGTGCGAATCCACGATTTGCTGGCGAAACGCAACATCGTGCAGCTCGACAGTCCCGTCAGCGGCGGGGTCGGCGGCGCCGAAAAGGGCACGCTCGCCGTGATGGTGTCAGGCCCGAAGGCGGAATTTGAGGCGGTCAAGCCCGCGCTCGACGTGATCGGCAAGGTGTTTTTCATCGGCGAAAAGCCCGGCTCGGCGCAGACCATGAAGCTTGCCAACAATCTGTTGTCGGCCACCGCCGTCGTCGCCACCTCCGAGGCCGTGGTGATGGGCGTCAAATCGGGCCTCGATCCCCGCGTCATGATCGACGTGATCAATGCCGGATCCGGCATGAACACCGCGAGCCGCGACAAGTTTCCCCGCGCGATCCTGCCGCGCACCTTCGACTTCGGCTTTGCCACCGGGCTGATGGTGAAGGACGTCAGACTCTGCCTCGAAGAAGCCAGGTCGCTCGGGCTATCGATGGAGGTGGCCGAAGCGGTCGGACGGTTGTGGGAAGTGGTGATTCGCGAGATGGGCGCGGAGTCCGATTTCACCTCGGCGATCAAGCCGATCGAGAAGGCGGCGGGTGTCGTGGTGGGCGGAGGAACCGGCGCTCACGCCGCCAATTGAAGGGCACGTGCCCCGGATTTGCTGGGCACTATTGCCCCTTCCCCCTTGGGGAGGAGGAAACAGATTGGAGTTGATGCTTTTTACGAGATTCGGCGAGGCCGTCCTGATTCATTACCCGGATAGGCGATCATTGAAATTCTCCGGATGCCTATGATATACTAGTCAGCATGACCAGAAATTCAAAATCGCCGGTGAAACTGACAAAACCCCGCCGCCGTGCCCGCAGCTCGAAATCCGGCCACTGGCTGTTGCAGGACGCAAAGGCGCGCTTCAGCGAGCTTGTGCGGCGCGTCCGCAGCGAGGGACCGCAACGGGTGACCGTGCACGGACGCGACGAAGTTGTCGTTATCTCAGCCGAGGAATTCCGTCGTCTCAAAGGCGATCTCACCGGCGAATCCTTGATCGCCGCCATGCAGGCCCTGCCGCATCGCGATATCGATATCGAACCGGGGCGCGCGCCGATGCCCGTGCGCGAGATCTCCTTGTGACCGGTTGGCTTCTCGATACCAACATCCTCTCCGAACTGCGCCGCCCCAAGCCCGACCGCAAAGTCCTCGCATTCGTCGCCACCCAACCGCTCGAGCTTCTCCATGTCAGCACGGTAACCTTCGCCGAAATTCGATTTGGCATTGAACTCGTCACCGACGCCGGGCGTCGCGCCGAGCTCAGCGACTGGCTCGCGCACAAGGTACGACCGATGTTCGAGCAGCGCGTGCTCGCGATCACCGAAGACATCATGTTCAAATGGCGACTGCTGGTCGAGGATGGCCGCAAGTCGGGCTATACCTTCTCGCAGCCCGATCTCATCATCGCGGCGACGGCCCTCCATCACGGGCTGACGGTGGTATCGCGTGACGTTAGCGATTATCAAAGAGCCCGCGCGCCGGTGTTGAACCCATGGAGCGACCCGCCACAGGATGGGAGCTCCAGATTAGCCCGATAATTGAATGAGACGGCGGTTCGCTCACGCCGCCAAGTAGGGGACGCGTGCCCTGGATGCTGCGCAGCGCGCCGCGATTGCGGCGTGGTGCGCTGCTAATCCCGGGGCCCATCTTTTTTTGGCTGGAACATGGGTCCCGGCTCTGCGGAGCAGCGCCAAGTGCGCTGCACCGCGTCCGGGACACGGGGTATTCACAGCCACGGCGCGGGCTTGTCCATCGCGATCAGCGCATCGACCTCGATGCGCGGCCGCACGACCGCGTATTGATCGTCCTTGACCAGAACTTCGGGCACCAGCGCGCGGGTGTTGTAGCTTGAGGATTGCACCGCGCCGTAGGCGCCGGCGGTCATGATCGCCAGGAGATCGCCGGTTTTGGGCTCCGGCAGGGTGCGCCCGAGCGCGAGAAAATCGCCGCTTTCGCACACCGGCCCGACCACGTCGGCGACGATCATGGCGGTTTCCGGCTCGGCCAGCCGCACCGGCAGCAGGTCGTGATAGGCTTCGTACAGAGTGGGGCGGATCAGGTCGTTCATCGCCGCGTCGACGATCACGAAATTCTTCGCGTCGCCATGCTTCACATAGATCACGCGCGTCACGAGGATGCCGGCATTGCCGACGATCAACCGTCCGGGCTCGAACATCAGCGTGCAATCGAGGCCGCGCATCGCCCGCTTGACGATAGCGGCATAGGCGGTCGGCTCGGGCGGCGTCGGCGTATCCGGACGATAGGGAATACCCAACCCGCCACCGAAATCGATATGCGAAATGGTGTGGCCGTCGGCGCGCAACACCCGCGCAAAATCCACCAGCAGGTTGAAGGCGCTTTCCAGCGGCCCGAGATCGGTGATCTGGCTGCCGATATGCATGTCGACGCCCGTGACCTTGATCCCCGGCAGCCTTGCGGCGCGTGAATAAACCGCGCGGGCGCGGGCGAGCGGTACGCCGAACTTGTTCTCGGATTTTCCGGTGGAAATCTTCGCATGTGACCCCGAATCGACATCGGGATTGACCCGAACCGAAATCCGCGCGGTCCGCCCGGCTTCGCTGGCCAGCCGCGAGAGCAGTTCGAGTTCGGGCTCGGATTCGACGTTGATGCAGAGAATGTCCTCGGCCAGCGCCGCGCGCAGCTCCGCCTCGGTCTTGCCGATCCCCGAGAACAGGATCTTGCCCGGCGGAAAGCCGGCCGCCAGCGCGCGCTTCAGCTCGCCACCCGAAACCACGTCGGCTCCGGCGCCGAGTTTCGCCAGCGTGCGCAGCACCGATTGATTGGAGTTGGCCTTCATGGCGTAACACACCAGCGCCTTCTGATCGGCAAAGGCCTCGCTGAACACCCGGTAATGCCGCTCCAGTGTCGCGGTCGAATAGCAATAGAACGGCGTGCCGACCGCATCCGCCAGCTCGGACAGATCAACTGCTTCGGCGTGAAGCACGCCGTTGCGATAGTCGAAGTGATTCATGGCAGGCTCAGTCGTTCAGGAGCGGATCGAGAACGAACGGTTTCTTGCGGCCTTTGGGGGCGGCCGGTCCCGCATCCATTCCGTAGGTCGGATTGAACACGCTCGGTTTGCTCGCGGCCCGCTCCGACTCGGCATCGGCCTGCTCGGCAGCGGTCGCCTGCGCCGATGCGGCGTTCGGCGGCAGGTCGAGCCCGCCTTTGCGCCCGCAGCCGCCAAGCGCGAGCACCGCCGCGCTGAGCAGGATGATGGCCCATCGCGAAGATGTCGAACGGTCAGTACGATTCACGGCAAAATCCCCAATGCGGCGGCACCATACAAAGATTGCCCTGTTCTGGCGAGACCCAGGCCATGATGAATCGCAGTGAAATTCATCAGCTCAGCCCAATTTTCGCTCTTTTTCCAGTCGTTTGAGCCACGCCTTCGCCTGCGCAAGGACATTCTTCGGCGCGGTCCCGCCATAGCTGGTGCGGCTTTTCACGGACGCTTCTACCGAGAGAACGCCTAAGGCCTCCGCCGTGATCTTCGGCTCGATCGCCTGCATCTCCTTCAACGGCAGTTCGTGCAACGGCACGCCCGCTTTCGATGCCTCGGCGACGATGCGCCCGGTGACATGGTGGGCGTCGCGGAACGGCATCTTCAGCGTCCGCACCAGCCAGTCGGCGAGATCGGTGGCGGTGGCGTAGCCCTCCCCGGCAGCGGCTTTCATCCGCGCCTCGTCCGGCACGATGTCGGCGACCATGCCGGTCATCGCCCGGATCGCCAGCGAGAGCGCGCCGAACGCCTCCATCGCGCCCTGCTTGTCCTCTTGCATGTCCTTTTGATAGGCCAGCGGAAGGCCCTTCATCACGATCAGCAAGGCGGTGAGCGCGCCGATCACCCGGCCGGTCTTGGCGCGAACCAGTTCGGCGGCGTCGGGGTTGCGCTTCTGCGGCATGATCGAAGAGCCGGAGGTGAATTTGTCGGATAGTCGCACCAGCCCGACCAGCGGCGAGGTCCAGATCACGATTTCCTCGGCGAAACGCGACAGGTGCACCGACGCGATCGCCGCCGCCGACAAGGTTTCGAGCACGAAGTCGCGG